>CAIFEH010000028.1_pt1 | contig 27065 bp, 24 predicted proteins | sample 7355751 | NCBI WGS metagenome assembly CAIFEH01 (sample SAMEA6864055, study PRJEB38353) | metagenome | biome: bioreactor; feature: anaerobic; material: water | place: Germany | collected 2018 | reverse complement strand
TTTCTGGGTTATACCCTAAGAGCAAACCACCCGCTATGCGGGTGGTAATGATTTTTCAAATTTACATGCCGTTGCGGACCAACTACTGGCCAAACTGTGCGAATGAACGAGCGGTTACCTCAATCACCAATGGCTTAACCGCTTCAATGAATGTGAGGTCGCGGCGGCAGCAGGATCGCGTCGATGCAGCGCTTACGCTTCTGTGCGTGATGCCCCATGCCTGGGTAAGCGACGGTACATGTTGCGTAAGAAAATGCGAGGGACCTCGTTACGAGGCCCCTCGCCAGATCCAGCCGAATGCTTGGGAGACGAGCCTAGTTACCGCTCGTTGTGCTGCTTCCCGACGTTCCGCTGGTCCCCGAAGTCGTGTTGCTCCCGCTTGAGGACGTGCTGGAGCTTCCGTTGTCCGTCGTGCTGCTCTGGGGGCCATTCGAGATGACCAGCGTGATTGTGTCACCCTTCTTGGCGCTTCCGGTGGGCGACTGGCTAATGACCTGGTTCACGGGTGTGCTGTCATCGTACCGGTACTGCGGATCGTACTTAAAGCCGGCGTTTGCAAGCGTCGACTGTGCGGTGTCCTTGTCCATCCCCACGACGCTGGGGACCGAGACGGTCTCGGAACCTGTCGAAACGGTAATGGTGATGGTGGCACCCTTGGTTGCCGTGCCGGTGGGCGACTGGCTGATGACGAGGCCCTTCTCCACGCTATCGCTCGATGCGGATTGGACGTCGACCTCAAAGCCTGCCGCCTGGAGCGCACTGGTCGCGTCCGACTGCGACTGGCCGGTCACATCAGGTACATCGACGCTCTCGGGACCCTTGGACAGCTGGTAGGTGATGGTGTCACCCGCCTTGGCGCTCGAGCCGCCCGCGACGGACTGTGCGGCGACCTTGCCCACCTCGACCGTGTCGCTGTAAACGGAGTCTCCTGCCTTGGCTACCAGGCCGACCTTGCTCAGCGCCTCCTCTGCCTCCGAAGGGGACATCCCAGACAGGTCGGGGACGGTCACGGTTGCGGCAGGCTTGGCGCCCTTCGAGACAACGATGTTTATCTGCGTGCCCTTTGGGGCGGTGGTCCCTGCGTCGGGGTCCTGGTCCATAACCAGGCCTTCGGCAACCGTGTCGCTGTACTGCTCCTTAACCGTGCCCTTGCTGAAGAACCCGTTGCTGTTCTCGATCTGCTGGAGCGCCTCGTCCTCGGTTAGGTTGAGCAGGTTGGGTACCGACTCGGTCTGCGAGGAGTTGAAGTACGTGACAGCGGCGACAATGGCCGCGATGAGGGCGATTGCACCAACGACTGCGAGTATGGCCGTCCGCTTCTTGTGCTTCTTGGTCTTTTCGGCCTCCTGCTCCTTGGCCCGTTCTGTAGCGGTCTGCCCCTTAGGCCGCGAGATGGTGTTGATGCGGCTCATGGCAGCAGTGGATGCCTCGGCAGCGGAGAGGGGCGCGGTTACGGTCTGGGTAGCGCCCAGGTTGGTGAGCGCCGTTGCGTTGCTGACAGCAGCCATGCGTCCGGCGAGGTAGTCGCGCAGGACGTGGTAGAGCTCGTCCGCCGTCTGGAAGCGGTCCGCCGGATCCTTCTGCATGCACTTGAGGATGATGCTCTCGAGCGCCGCATCCACGTTGGGGTTGATCTGACTGGGGGGCTTGGGCTGCTCCTTCACCTGCTTGAGGGCGACGGTGATCGCATCGTCGCCGTCGAAGGGAACCTGGCCGGTGGCAGCCTCGTACATGACGATGCCGAGGGAGTATATGTCGGTGGTGGGGCCAAGCTCCTTGCCCTGCGTCTGCTCGGGGGAAACGTAGTGGGCCGTACCCAAGACCGAGTTGTCGGTCGTCAGGTGGCTGTTCTTGGCGCGGGCGATGCCAAAGTCCATGACCTTGATGTTGCCATCGGGCTGGACCATGATGTTCTGCGGCTTGATGTCGCGGTGAATGATGTCGTGCCTGTGTGCGACGGAGAGCGCCTGGGCAATCTGCGAGCCAATCTGCGCGACCTTCTTGCAGTCGAGTGCGCCGTGCTTGCGAATCCCCGTCTTGAGGTCGGTTCCGCGCAGGTACTCCATAACGATGTAATAAGTATCGCCGTCCTTGCCCCAGTCGTACACCGAGACGATGTACGGGCTCTGGAGCGCCGCGGCTGCCTGTGCCTCCTGTTTGAAGCGTGCGGCAAACGAGGGGTCGGCAGCGTACTGGGGAAGCATGGTCTTAATCGCAACCATCCTCCCAAGAACCTCGTCCAGGCCACGGTAGACCACTGCCATCCCACCGGTGCCGATCTTGTCCTGTACCGTGTATCGCCCGCCGAGAACTCTATCTGACATCGTCTCTCCCATCTGAGGCGTGTTGTGACTCGCGCCGAAGTTCCTCGTACCCCATAGCCAAATCCGCTAGTGACCTCATGAGCTCGCCCCCAGGGATTGAACGTTGAGGCAGGCGGCCAGCACCCGACCGGCGACAGCCGCTGCCTGTCCATTGACGTCGTTGCTCTCCGAACCCTCCAGGCAGACGGAGATTGCCAGGGTCGGAGAGTCATAGGGTGCAAAGCCGACGAAGAGCGAGTTGGAGACCGAATCACTTACCTGGGCGGTACCGGTCTTGCCGGCCACCTGGACCCCGCTCACCTGGGCTGCCGTGCCCGTGCCGCTCTCCACGACGTCGAGCATGGCCTTCTTTACCTCCGAGGCGGCCTGGCTCGAAACCGCCTGTCCCAGGGACTTTGGTTGCGTCGTCGAGGTGGTGGCACCCTCGGGCGAGAGAATGTGGTCCACAACGTAGGGGTTCATCACGATACCGCCGTTTGCAATCGCGGCAACCATGACCGCGTTCTGCATGACGGTGGTCTGGGGGCCGGCAGGACTCTCGTGGACGCCCACAGGCTGTCCGATGGCGGACCAGGCGGTCTCCCATTTGCTCATCTCGGAGGGCTTGGGCATGAGGGAGGCGGTCGTGGTGAAGTCGAGTCCCAGCCTGGTGCCATAGCCAAAGGCATCGGCGTAGCTCACGAGCTTGTCGGCTCCAAGGGCAACTCCCAGCTGGCCAAAGACGGTGTTGGCGGACTCGGCATAGGCCTCCTGCAGGGTCAGGGAGTCCCATGCCTCTCCGTTGTTGTTGGTTACCTGGCCCCCGCCGATCTCCATGGATGACGGTGCCTCGTAGGCGGTGCTGAGCGAGGCGACGCCCGAGTCGAGTGCGGCGGCAAGCGAGATGGTCTTGAAGGTCGAGCCCGGGGTGTAGAGCGTCTGGGTGGCTCGGTTGACGAGTTCGCCCTGCCCCGCACCAGAGGCCATGACCGTGTCAAGGTTGTCGTAGGTGTAGCTGGGCGAGGAAGCCTCTGCCAGCACTGCCCCGGTCGAGGGGTTGAGGATGACTATGGCGCCCGTGTACCCCTGCAGTGCCTGTTCGGCAGCCTGCTGCATCTGCGAGTTGATGGTGAGGACCACCGACGAGCCCGCGCTCTCGACCCCTGCGAGCGAGTAAAGGGCAGACGTCCAGGACGAGTAGTCGGAACGACCGGTGAGGGTCTCGTTGAAGGTGGACTCGACTCCGGAGGTCCCATACTGCGTGGAGACGTACCCAACGGTCAGGGCTGCGAGCGATCCCATGGGATGCTGCCGCACATAGGTCCCGTCAGCCTGCTGCACAGACTCGGCAAGGGTCTGCCCGTCGGCGGTGATGATGGAACCACGCTTGATCTTGGAAGACTTCGCGATGGTGTGGTTGTTGGTCGGGAGGTTCTGGTAGTAGTCGGCCTTCACGACCTGGATGTAGGTCAGGTTGCCGATGAGCAGCGTAAACATCACGGCGAACACCGTGATGAGCGCGGTGAGACGCTTGCCCAGGGCGACCCTGCCCAGCACGCCGGACTCGGGGGTCTGGAGCCCAAAGCTGCCGCGGGCGTGAGAGCCGTGCACCACCGAGTCGGTGGGTGACTTTGCCCTGGCCGCCGTGCCTCGCATGGTCTGGGCGGGGCTGTGCGTGTTGGCCGCCTCGATCTGCGTCATGTGCCCGGTTCCCTCGTCGCCCGCCTTTAGGAGCAAGCCGACGATGATGAAGCTCGAGAGGAGCGAGCTGCCACCCTGGCTCATGAAGGGCAGGGTCACGCCCGTGAGGGGGAGCAGCTTGGTGACGCCGCCCACGATGAGGAACGCCTGGACCACGATTGCCGAGGTCAGGCCAACCGCCGTGAAAGCCGAGACGTCGCTCTTTGCCCTGCCGGCGGTGGTGAGGCCCCTCACGCTGAAGAGCAGGAACGCGATGAGGACGGCAGAGGCACCGAGGAGGCCCATCTCTTCTCCTATGGCGGAGAAGATGAAGTCGGACTCGACCACGGGGATGAGGGTGGGGAGGCCCTTACCGATGCCAGAACCCACCAGTCCGCCATCTGCAAGGGAGTAGAGCGACTGGACGATCTGGAGGCCCTTGTTCGAAGGGTCCGCAAAGGGGTTGAGCCAAATCTGGATACGGGTCTGAACATGCGAGAACAGGTGATAGCAGCCCACCCCACCGATGGCGAGGAGCAGAGCGGAGAAGATGACATAGCTCACTCGCCCGGTGCACACGTAGAGCATGATCACGAAGAAGGTGTAGAAGAGCAGGGCGCTGCCGAGGTCGCGCTCGAAGATGACGACGAGCAGCGAGACGCCCCACATGACCAGCAGTGGGAGCAGCATCCTGGGGCGAGGCAGTGCGAGCGGGCCGATGTGGCGGGTGGAGGCGGAGAGCATCTCGCGGTTCTCGGCCAGGTATGAGGCCAGGAACAGGACGATGAGGATCTTAGCGAGCTCGCCCGGCTGGAACGAGAACGGTCCGATGACGAGCCAGAGCTTGGAGCCCCCACGCTCGGTGCCGATGAGCATGGGAAGGAGGAGAAGCACCACACCCGCAATGCCCATGGAATACTTGTACTGGGCGAGCGACTCGATGCTGGGGACGGCCACCAGGACGGCGATCATCGCTGCCACGGAGACGAACAGCCACATGACCTGGCCCTCCGCCAAGGTAGGCGCGAGTCTCGTCACAAATGCTATGCCTATTCCCGAGAGCAGGAACACGATGGGCAGAATAGCCGGGTCGGCGCCTGGGGCAAACTTTCGCACGGCGAGGTGCGCCACGGTGAAGGCGGCAAACAGCCCGAGTGGGACCGAGAGGGACGAGAACGATATCGCCACGTTCATGTTCACGAGGTACATCGCATAGAGCAACGTCACGGGGAGGGCTGCCAGGACAAGGAGCATGAGCTCGGTGTTCCTGCGCGTGTTCTGGCGCTTTGGCATGCTAGTCGCCCCCGTTCTGCTTTGTCGCCGAGCTCGAGGAGTCGGCGGTATCGGAGCTGCCGCTCGTGGTGGTCCTGTCTGCGGTCACTGCGGCGGAGCTCTTGTCGGCGTCAATCTGATCGCGGTAGCTCTCGACCGTCTTCTTGGCCTCCTCCTCACTCCCCACGCGAAGCCCGCCTATCAGGCTCTGTTGCGTGGCGTCGGGAAGGTCCGAGATCTGCACCGACGTGGTCTCTTCCAAGTGGGAGAGGGGAATGCCCATGAAGCTCCCGGTTATCCCCTGGTAAATGCCGACCGTCCCCTCGTTGTTGGCGAGGTACCAGGATGAGTTGACGAAGACCAGGCCCGCGGCAATCATCGCGGCGAGGAGGCACCCTCCGAAGATGAGAAGGCGACGGATGAGTCGCTTCCTCATCGTGCGGTGGGCCTCGATGGCGCCGTCGTCGCTCACGTCGACGACAATGACGGTGATGTTGTCGTGCCCGCCCGCGCTCAGCGCGGCCGAGGTAAGGTTGTCCGCCGCCGACTGCGGCGTGACCGACGAGACGGCAATGGCCTCTATCTCGGAGTCCTCAACCATGGAAGACAGGCCGTCGGAACAGACGATGAGGCGGTCTCCAGTCGAGACGTCGAGCGTGAAGTGGTCTGCGTACATGTCGGGGTCAGACCCGAGTGCGCGTGTGATGATGGAGCGGGATGGGTGGACCCTCGCCTCGTCGGCGGTGATCTCTCCCGCGTCCACGAGCTCCTCGACGTACGAGTGGTCGTGCGTCAGCCTCACGAGCGTGCCGTGGTGGAGGAGGTAGATGCGGGAGTCACCCACATGGGCGATGGCCATCTTGTTGTTCTCGATGAGGACGCACGAGGCGGTGCAGCCCATCCCGGGCTTGCCCTTTCCGGTGGCGGCACCCTCGATCACGGCGGCGTTTGCCGCCTCGACTGCCGCCCCGAGGAGGATGTCGTCTGCGTGGATCGGAGCCTGGGCCCCTATCGTCTGCACGGCAATCGAGCTTGCCACCTCTCCTGCCGCATGCCCGCCCATCCCGTCGCAGACGGCAAAGAGCGGGGGCTGGACGAGAAACGAGTCCTCGTTGTGCCCGCGAACCAGGCCGATGTCGGTCCGGGCGCCCCATGACAGACGCTCGGTTTGGCCGTTGCGCGTCTCGGCACCCTCACGGTTCTCTACGGGAATCGTGTCGTGGCCCGGGCTATTGACCGGCTCCTCCTGAGGGTGCCTGGGCAGCATGCCGGCAAGGTTCACCCTGTGTGGCTGGCGCCAAATCATCTACGACTCACTCGCATGATCGCATCACCCACCTGGACCTCGTCCCCGTCACGGAGCGTGACGGGCTGCGAGATGGGGTGGCCGTTCACCAGGGTTCCGTTGGTGGAGTCCAGGTCTTCGAGGACCAGGGCGGGACCCTGGAGCGTAAAGCGCGCGTGCATCGCCGAGACAAACGGCTCGTCGATGACGATGTCCGACGACGGGGCGCGCCCGACCACGACGGGACCGAGCATGTCCACGTGAAGCCCCCTGAGCGACTTGGAGCCCTTCTCAACGTCGACGGACCATATTGCCCCGTCACGTCGCTGCCCGCGAACCAGGCCTACCCCGGTCTTCATGACCGCGAAGAGGAACACGTAGAGCAGGATCACCAGGACTATGCGTCCCGCAAAGAGTACAAGCTCTATCATGCCCTGCTCTCCCTGAACTCGAGGTTAGTTAGCCCAACCGTGATGAGGTCACCGTCCCTCAGGATGCAGCTGTCAACGTCGACGTCGTTCACGAGCGTGCCGTTGGTCGAGTTGAGGTCGGTTATGCGCCAGTCCCGGCCGTCGTAGGTGATCTCGGCGTGGCGGCGCGAGACGTTGGGGTCGTGAATCACGATGCCGCCCTGGGAGCGCTCGCGCCCCAGCAGCGTCGCGGGGGCGGTGGCGTTGTAGGTACGGCCGGTCTGGTGGTCGATGAGAAGGCAGGTGGGCGCCTCCGAGCTCTCCCTCGAGCTCCTCGCGCGCTGCGGATTCACCAGGGGGACGTTCTTGCGCTGGGTGGCGGGGACCGTCTGGGCCTGAGGTGCCCCCTGCATGTCTGCGCCCTCGTCGACGGCGGGAACGTGACGTGCCGCGTGCCGCGCCGCCTGCTCGGCCTCGGCCTCCTCGATCGAGTCCTGGACAAAGTCCTCGGGCAGGACCCTGAGCCCCGCGGAGGCATCCTCGCCCTGGGGGGAGACGAGCGGGGCGAACTCCTGCTCCTGAAGGTTCTCCAGACCCTGGTCGAGAGGGTCGGCGACTGGTGCGGGCGCCGGCGTGGGCACCGGCATGGGCTGGACCGCCGCGCGCGGCTGCTCGCCTCGGCCGCGACCCTGCCTATTCCCGCGGCCCTTGTGCGCGCGTGACGCCTGCACCGGTGCGGCGGCGCCGCCGGAACCCTGAGAGGCACCGAGGAACGCCTCCTCCTCGTCACGAAGGCGCGCGAGCGTGCGCGCATCGACGTTCTCGGCAAACACGGCAAACTTGCCGCTGCGGAGCGTAGGGTCGACCATAAAACGAGCCAGGGGCTTGCCCACGAACACGTAGCCCTTGGAGTTTGCCTGTGCCTCGACGAATGAGACGATCTCTTGCGTGAGTTGGGCGTACAGGGAGCGCATCATCGAGTCGTCAGCCGACGAGATGAGGATGGTGAAGAGCGCGGGGGCGGTGTCGACCCCATCGATCTCGTACGTCTCACGCTGCATCTCGCGCGCGGCCTGCTTGGCGAGCTTCTTGAAGGAGAAGGGCTCCACCTGGCCCTGCGGAGAGGCGCCAAAGGCGTCGTTCACGCGACTCTCAAACGTCTTGAGCAGGTTCATCTATTCCTCCACCCCTCCGTCCACCTGTCGTGGACCCCTCAGGCTGGTTGCGATACACATAAGCACACCACAGAGTACAGCAATGCCCAACACCACCGCCGTGGAGGCGGTCCATATGTCACCATTCTCCACTCGTGCGCGAAGTGCCTGCGTCCCAAGGATGAGCAGGCAACATACCACCTGACCTGCATAACCCCAGCCCGTGGCGACCCCATGCCGAGAGACTGCCGCCCCCGCCCACGCGGCGCAGGCGCATCCGGCGACAGTCGCCCACGTTCCGGGCGAGAGGAGCGTGGAGAGGAGGCCGGTGGCAGTCGGGTAAGCCGCGAACCCCGTTGCCCGCGCCTGACTCGCGAGCAGCGAGAGGAGCAGGCCAACCACGGAGGATGCGGTGGCCCTCGCGGGAGGCATGCAGAACGCTGCGAGGGGGGCTGACGCCATGGGGCAGGGAAGCAGGCACGGGGCCAGGACGACGAGGCCCGAGGCCCCGTCACTCCTGCCGCTTGACCACCACCAGGCGATGAAAGCGATCAGGGAGAGCGCCGGGAGCATGACCCCGGCGGTGCCCTCACCAAAGAGTGCCGCGACGAGAAGGGCCACAAACGCCATGCTGCCGGAAGCGGGGACCAGTGCAGAGATGGCTGCACAGCCAACGAGCACGGGGGCGACCCAGCCCGGGTGAGCCGCGAGTGCGGCGTTCGCGAGGGGCACGGCCGAGCCCGCGCAGGCGACGGCGGTGCCGCCCCTGAGGGCGAGCCCCTGGAGCCAGGGATATCGATAGATGACGGGGAGGTAGCGACCCTCCCTGGTCTGTGGCTCGTCTCCGTCGTCACTTGTCGTTTGCGAGAGGAGGTCGCGCATGGACTCAGCTCCCGCCCGCACGTCCCCGGCGAGTCCGAAGACCAGCTCGTCGACAAACGTTCCCACGCTGGCGATCCTCCTGGTCGGATCGGGGTCGAGCGCCTGTGACATGACCTCTTCCGCCATTCCGGCGAGGCTGGGGTCGATCTTCGAGAGGGCGCGCCTGGGGCCAGCCTCCATGAGCTTGAGCGACCTCTCGGCGGTGTCTGCCGCAAAGGGGTTTGCTCCCGTGAGGGTCTGCCATACCACGACGGCGAGCGAGAACACGTCGGTGCGCTCGTCGACGAGCCCGCCCGTGATTTGTTCGGGGGGCATGTAGCCCACGGTGCCCCCTCGCGCGCCACCAAACCCCGTGGCGGAGGCGAGCGTGGCCATGCCAAAGTCACAGAGCTTCACCGTCCCCGACCTGTCGACCATTATGTTGGTGGGCTTGATGTCCAGGTGCAGCACGCCGTTCTCGTGTGCGAACGAGAGCGCCTTTGCCACGCTCGTCACGAGGTAGGAGCACTCGTCGTTGGTGAGGGTGCCGCCCTCGACCCTCGAGAGGAGCTCCGCGAGGTTGAGCCCGTCGACGTACTCCGTCACCAGGTAGGCCCAGCTGCCCTCCACCTCAAAGTCGTAGACCGTCACGATGTTGGGATGCGCCAGCATGCTTGCCGTGCGCGCCTCCTGGAGCGCCTCGCGGATGGTTGATGCCCCGCCCGCTCCGGCCGCCTGCGGGCTCAGGGGAATCTTCTTGATGGCGACACGGCGCTGGAGCCTGGTGTCCCAGCAGGTGAGGACCGTGCCAAAGCCTCCCCTGATGCCCGCGCGCATGACGCGATATCGGTTGAGGAGGAGACTGGGCTCGCTTCCGCCCGTCGATGCGGGCGAAGGAGAATCCAGACGCTGCGTTATGGTGGGGTCTTCTCTCACGGCCGTCCTCGTCTTCGGTTCAGCTGCGGTTTTGTTGATGGCCACGCCCTATAGTAGCCCGTAGGGCGTCAATGCCCTTCCCGGTCCGCGCCGAAGGGGAGAAATACGCATCCAACTTCATCTCCCTGCATGAAGTCCAAATAATTTACCGTTGCAGAGTGTGAGAATAGTAGTACTATGGTGACCCACGCGGGCGTGGCGGAATTGGCAGACGCGTACGGTTCAGGTCCGTATGAGAGCAATCTCATGAAGGTTCAAGTCCTTTCGCCCGCACCATGGATTGCAAGCCCCGTCAGCACAGGCTGACGGGGCTTTTATTGTGCGGGACGGGCAGGGGCCTTCCCCAACTCCGCATGCGATGCGGCGTCAAAATGCCAGGGCGCCTCCCCACGTGAAGGAAAGCGCCCCATTCCAAAGTAAAGTTTGCGCGACGGGCTCTACTTGTTGTCGTCGTCGAAGTCGGACCAGCCGCTCTCCGAGTCGTCGTCGAAGAGGTCCCAGTCCTCGGGTGACTTCTCGTGGTTCTTGTAGATCGCCCGCGTCTTCCTCTCTAGGACGACTGCGATGATGAGGAACAGGAGAATGCCGCCCAGGACGAGGGCGATGACCCCCTGGCGCGTGTTGAAGAGCCAGTTGATAAAGTCCATTGGTCGCCCTTTCCATACGAGACGCGCACCGGGTGCGCGGCCTGTTCGGGGAATAGTCGCCACAAGTATATACTTGGGATTCGCGCGGACGCGTCCGCGCAGGCAGTAAGGCCAACCAAACGGTTGGCGTGGCCAAGCCATCCAAGCACGAGGGGAAGCAGCATGCTTGACATCAAGTTCGTCAGGGAGAACCCCGACGTCGTCGACAAGGCCTGCGAGTCCAGGCAGAACGCCCACTGGGACCGCCAGAGGTTCTTCGAGCTGGACGAGGAGCGTCGCAGCACCATCACCGAGGTCGAGGCGCTCCAGGCGCAGCGCAATGCCGTCTCCAAGCAGATCGGCCAGCTCATGAGGGAGGGCCGCCGAGACGAGGCGGAGCAGGCCAAGGCGCAGGTGAGCGCAAACAAGGAGCGCATCTCCCAGCTTGACGACAGGCGCGCCGAGGTCGAGAAGGAGCTCTTTGACCTTGTCGCGGCAATCCCCAACATCCCCCACGAGTCCGTTCCCTACGGCGTCGACGACTCCGACAATCCCGAGGTCCGCAAGTGGGGCGAGCCGACGAAGTTTGACTTTGAGCCCAAGGCACACTGGGACCTGGGTCCCTCCACGGGAATGATCGACTTCGACCGTGGCGTGAAGCTTGCGGGCACGCGCTTCTACCTCCTGGGAGGCGCCGGCGCCCTCATGGAGCGTGCCCTCATCAACTTCTTCATCGACGAGCACGTGAAGGCCGGGTTCAAGGAGTGGTGGCCCCCTGTCATCACCAACTACGACTCCCTCTTTGGCACGGGACAGCTCCCCAAGTTTGACGAGGATTTGTTCCATGTGAGCGGCGGCATGTACCTTATCCCGACCGCCGAGGTCATGCTCACTAACATCCACCGCGGCGAGGTGCTTGACGGCGACAAGCTCCCCCTGTGGTACACCGCGTTCACCCCGTGCTTCCGCGAGGAGGCCGGCTCTGCTGGCCGCGACACACGCGGCATCATCCGCGTCCACGAGTTCGACAAGGTTGAGATGGTCAAGTTTGCCAAGCCCGACGACTCCATGAACCAGCTCGAGTCCATGGTCGCCGAGGCCGAGCACTGCCTTCAGAAGCTCGGTCTGCCGTACCACGTGGTCTCGCTCTGCACGGGCGACCTTGGGTTCTCTGCCACCAAGTGCTACGACCTCGAGGTGTGGCTGCCCAGCTACAACAACTACAAGGAGATCTCGAGCTGCTCCAACTGCTGGGACTTCCAGGCCCGTCGTGCCAACATCAAGTACCGCGACCCCTCCGAGTTCAAGGGGACGCGTCTTGTCCACACGCTCAACGGCTCTGGTCTTGCGGTGGGGCGTACCATGGCGGCAATCATGGAGAACTACCAGAACGCAGACGGCTCCATCACCGTCCCCGAGGCCCTGCGTCCGTACATGCGTGACATGGAGGTCATCAAGCCCCAGGCGTAGGTCATCGGGGCTTCCTGGAAGGCGTAAGGCGCCTCCCATACATATAGCAACTAAAATGGGGTGTCCCGCCTGTGCGGGGTACCCCTTTTCTATAAAGTCTGATATGATAGAACAAATGTTCTACTACGGAGAGGAGACGAGCATGGCGGGCAAGTGGGAAGAGGTCCTGAGGGATGGTGGGGATGACGAGCTCAGGGTCATAACCGCCAAGGTGGAGGGTGACACCCTCTTTGTAGAGGAGAGGACCGAGGGAAACGCGACCAGACTGGTCTACGAGGAGGACTGCCACAAGCACATGGTGCGCGTCCGCGGGGATTCCCTCCGTGCCCTGAAGGCGTCCCTGGAGGCAGAGATGGAGGTCCCCCCTGCGCCAATGCTCCAGGTGCTTCGTATGTTCCTTTCTGAGCATCGCAGCATGCTCGACCTTCAGGACAGGTTGGACAGGGCGGCCGTTCCATACGACTACATCTCGCGCGAGGGCGTGTGCGAGATCTATCGCCCGGGCGTCACCTTTAGGTAGGGGGTGCCTTCCCTCACTGATGGCTTACGTCACAGGGGGGGCGATGCGCAATAAAAAAGAGGACCTCTTTCGAGGTCCTCTTGCATTCGCTGGTGCGGCGTATAGGATTCGAACCTATGACGTTCTGATTCGTAGTCAGACCCTCTATCCAGCTGAGGTAACGCCGCGTTGCGGGTATTAATATGCTCCCAAACCCCCGGAGTGTCAAGGAGAAATCTCAACTTTCTCGACTGAAAACCCGTTTTCGCAGGTAGCTATAAGAAAAAGATTTGGGCGAGACAGGCAATCGTTTGGGGGTGTCGAAACCTCCTGATGCCTCGAGAGTAAAAAGAAACCCGACACCAAGCGGTGCCGGGTTGCGTGTTCTGGCGGAGAGCTGGGGATTCGAACCCCAGATAGGGTTTGCGCCCTATACTCGCTTAGCAGGCGAGCACCTTCGGCCTCTCGGTCAGCTCTCCAATCAGTGATGCCGTTGCATCATACCCCACATTATCGAACGTCACAACATCGACTTCCATGGAGTCCAAGAATCTGCGGCAGCAGCGGCGGCCACGGAGGGCTTTTGGTCGGGGGAGAGAGGCCACTGGGCAAGGCCTCTCGTCCGCGTCATCTGGGCAGCAGGACCGAGGCATCGGCCTGGATGTCCTCCCTATGCGAGCGAATTGCATCCCAGGAGAAGCGCCTCTCAAATTCTGCTGCGCAAATCTCCTCTCCCCCCTCTGCCAGACCAACGTACGAGGCGAGCAGCCCCACCACCGCCTTGGGGGAGACGTTCTCGTCTCGTAGCGTCTGGAGGCTCAGGTCATGGTCCCGCTTCGAGAGGCGCCTGCCGTCGGCGGCGACGAGGAGGGGGACATGTCCGTAGCGCGGCGGCGTCATCCCCAGAAGCCCGGCGAGGTAGATTTGGCGGGCGGAGGAGGGGAGAAGGTCGCGGCCCCTCACGACCTCCGTCACGCCCATCTGGCAGTCGTCCACGACCACGGCAAGCTGGTACGCCACGATCCCGTCGCTTCTCCGTATGAGAAAGTCGCCGCACTCATGTGCCAGGCACTCCTCGTGCGCGCCGTATCCCAGGTCCTCGAACACGATGGTGCCATTGGGGTCGTCCTCCGCAGGGACCATGAGTCGCGTCGCAGGCCTTCTCTTCCTGCTCCTCTCGGCAACCTCCCGGGGAGAAAGGCCACGGCACGTGCCGGGATAGAGGTAGGTTCCGTCCGAGGCATGCGGTGCCGTTGCGGCGTGGAGCTCGGAACGGGTGCAGAAGCAGGGATATGTAATGCCCTTCTGGGCGAGGGCATCGATCTGTTGCAGGTAGACGTCCGTTCGGTCGCTTTGGTAGACGGGACCCTCGTCCCAGTCGATTCCCAGCCATCGAAGGTCGTCCACGAGCATCTGTGCGTTCTGGGGGTCCTGAGCACGTGGGTCGAGGTTCTCGATCCTCAGGATGACCCTTCCTCCTTGCGAGCGGGCGGATGCCCACGCAACGAGTGCCGAGAACGCGTTTCCCAGGTGCATGCGGCCAGACGGCGTTGGGGCGAGGCGCCCTACGGCGGGGGGCTTCGGGGCTCCCTCTTGGGGCGTGGCGTCTTGTGGAAGAGAGGTAGTCATGGCCCTATATCGTATCGCCTCCCCGGTGCCGCGCCTTTTGCGGGCCTATATGTTTGCGGTGAATACATGGTATTGCATTAATGGAAAAAAGTATGCGTTACGTAATGATTAACGCAAGTAGATACCTCTAATTCCCAAAATGGTACCGTTCACAGAATCCAATATTTTCACGACAAAATACTGATATCGAAGTTATAGTAATAATTCTGGACGGTTCGTCTGCAGGCCTGGCATGGTGCCTTGGCCCAACACACAGGAGGAAGACATGGCAAGCATTGGCAAGCCCAACCGCGTCGTCATCGCCCTGGGCGGCAACGCGCTCGGCAACACCCCCGAGGAGCAGATTGCCCGCGTCCGCGCGGCTGCCCCCACGCTGCTCAAGGTCATCGAGCAGGGCAACGAGATCATCATCACCCACGGCAACGGCCCGCAGGTTGGCATGATCCAGAAGTCCTTTGCCCTCGCCCACGAGGACGACCCCTCCGTTCCCGCCATGGACCTGCCCGAGTGCGGTGCCATGTCCCAGGGCTATATCGGCTACCACCTGCAGCAGGCCATCGGTGCCGCCATGCACAAGGCCTACAAGCGTTGGCACGTGGCCACCGTCGTCACTCAGATCGAGGTCGACCCCGACGATCCCGCGTTCCAGAATCCCACCAAGCCCATCGGGCAGTTCCTCACCAAGGAGCAGGCGGACGAGGAGAAGGCCGCTCACCCCGAGATGACCTTCGTCGAGGACTCCGGCCGCGGCTATCGTCGCGTCGTCGCCTCCCCGCAGCCCAAGAAGATCGTCGAGTACGAGAGCATCCTCAACCTCCTCGACAACGAGTTCATCGTCATCGCCTGCGGCGGCGGCGGAATCCCCGTGGTGCGCGACTACAACGACAAGGGCGCCTACAAGGGCATCGCGGCCGTCATCGACAAGGACATGGGCGGCGAGCTGCTGGCAGAGGACTGCCACGCGGACATGCTCGTCCTGCTGACCGCCGTCGACCACGTCGCCATCAACTTTGGCAAGCCCAACCAGGAGGAGCTCACCGACATCGACACCCAGCAGGCCAAGGAGTACCTGGCCCAGGGCCAGTTTGGCAAGGGCTCCATGGAGCCCAAGGTGCGCGCCGCCGTCAAGTTCGCGGAGTCCCGCCCCGGCCGCGTCTGCATCATCGGCTCGCTCGACAAGGCGGCCGAGGCCATGGCAGGCCTCTCCGGCACCCGCATCCACGCGTAGTCCGAGAAAATAGGTCTCAAGGGGGTCGCGACTCTGAACTGCGCCCCAAAACTTGGACGCGATAAATAATAACCGCTAGGCTGTCTCCCGGAGGGCCTGGTCCCGGAACTCGACCGGGGTCAGGCCCTTCAGCCTGACCTGGCGCCTCACGTGGTTCCAATGCTGGGTGTACGCCTCGAGGTCGCGCTTGAAGCTCTCGAAGTCGCTCCAGTCGCGTCCCCGGAAGAACTCGTCCTTGATGTGCCCGAAGACCTGCTCGGTCGCGCCGTTGTCGATGCAGTTGCCCTTGCGCGACATGCTCTGCACGAAGCCGTTCTCCCTGAGCTTCGCGACGTAGGACGCGTGCTGGTACTGCCAGCCCATGTCGGAGTGCAGGACCGGCGCCGCGCCCTCGGGCTTGGCGGCCACGAGCATGGCGAGCATCTCCTCCTGCTGGGCGAGGTCCGGATGCCCCGAGACCGACCAGGCCACGATCTCCCTGCTGCCGAAGTCGTAGACCGGCGCGAGGTGGGCCTTGCCGAACCCGCACTTGAACTCGGTGACGTCGGTGCCCATCTTCTGCCACGGCCCGTCGGCGGCGAAGTCGCGGCCGATGACGTTCTCGAAGGTCTCGCCGACCTTCCCCCTGTACGAGCCGTGCCTGTGGCGGTCCGTCTCGCGTCGGATGCCGCAGCGCAGTCCCATCTCGTTCATCATCCTGGGCACGGTCTTGTCGGCGATGCGGACCCCGTCCACCGCGCGCAGCTCCATGGCCACCTGCCTGTGGCCGACGCCGTTGGGGAGCCTGCCGAAGATCTCCGTCACCCTGGCGCGCAGCTCCGGCCTGGTGGGGGCCTTGGGATGGGACAGCGCGTAGTAGTAGCTCGACCTGGCGAGTCCGGCGGCCCCCAGCAGGTCGGCGAGGCCGTGTCCCTGCCCTGAAAGCTCGGCGACCGCTAGGGCCTTCTCCCGGTTCGGGAGCGCAGCTCCGCCTTCAGGGCTATCGATTTTTTTAGGTACGCCACCTGCGCCTCGAGCCGCCTGACCTCGCGCTCGAGCTCCTGCTCGCGGGTCATCGGCGCGGCCTTCGAGCCCGACCCCCTCGGCCTGCCCTTCGGCTTGGGCCTGAGCGCCTCGGCGCCGCCCTCGCGGTACAGCCGGCACCACTGGTCCAGCGGGCTGGAGCTCGCGATTCCGAAGCGCTCCATCGCCCCTGGCTTGGACATCCCGCCCTCCACCACAGCCCTGGCCGCGGCGACCTTGGTCTCGAAGTCGTATCTCGCGTGCTTCTTGCCCATTTTCAGCAGCCCGTCCCTCCCGACGGCCCGGTACGTCAGCTGCCATTTTCGCACGGCCTTGGCAGGGATGCCCAGGCTCTTGGCGACGGACTCGCACCCCCGGCCCTCGTCGAACATCCCGGCGGCCAGCTCCCTGACCGATCGGTCGTGCCTGCATCGCGGGTCGATGGACATGGAAAAGCCTCCCATCTCTCGGACTTTCATTTCCATGTCCAAGAAATGGGAGGCAGTTCACTCGGGTCGCGACCCCCTTTTTCGTATGTCTAGCTCTCCTGCCGGAACGTTTGCCCATAGATATAGATGCCAGGAAGCTTGACCTCTCTCCCCTCGCCCTCTGCGCCGGGTACGGTCTGGCTCTCGTACGACGCGAGGCGGCTCAGCCCCTTGTGGTCATAAAACGCGTAGTCGCATTCGTCGTCGGTCATGAGGAAGAACCCGTCGGCACCCTCCGCGTCCAGCTTTCGCCGCATGAGGTCGAACAGCCTGCCCCCTACGCCCAGCCCCTTTGCGTCCGGGTCGACCATGAGAAGGTTGAGCTCGGCGGAGGTGCAGTCGTCGTCACGCTGCAGATAGGTTGCGGCCACATCAAGCTCGCGCCGATCCACGAGCAGCTGGTCGTGCATCCGCCTTGAGAGCTCAGGGTAAAAGGCCCTGCCGGCTTTGATGAGGAGGTTTCGGTGCCACCGCCACTGGCTGGGGGAGGCCTCTCCCGCCACGCGTCCCAGGGCGCAGCCAATTGCCCGGCCATCGTGCTCCGCCACGATAGAGTGGGGCGAGATGGAGAGGTAGGTGGCGACGGCGACCGCGCCAAAGAGGCGCATCTCGTCCTCCCTCCTCGCATCGCACCACAGGCGACCATAGATGTCGGACAGGGACTCGAAGTCGTCGTCCGCGAACGGCCGGAACTTCAACGAGGGCATTGTCTCACGCCTTTCGCAACAAAAGATTTCCCGATTGATGCCTACCGTATCACGTACCCTATCTTGTGCGAGGTAGACGCGCAGAAGGTGTAGTCGGCTCTGCCCCCGCAGGGAAGACGTTGTGCGGGGCCAGATTCCGTGCCCCACGTCTGCCCGGGCGCGAGGCACCCGCGTCAGCCTCCCGCAGATGGGTACGATACGGAAGACGTACGCTCTCGACCCATGGAGGCACGGGCATGGCCTATGCAGAGGAGACACAACCATCGTTCACGCTGGGCGACCCCGCCATCGTCTGCCGGTGGCGCCTGTGCCAGGGGCGGCTACCCATGGAGAACCGGCACCTGAGGGCGCTCTCCCGACGCAGGGTCGGGGGCGAGCCGGTGAGCAGGGAGCTCATCGCCTGGGCCAAGCAGCACATAGAGTGGACGCTCGAGGACGGCTCAGCGGAGCATCCCGACGGCGTCCTCATGCTCGTCATCGACTCCGCGGGCAAGGCAGCCATGACCGTGGGCCCCTACACCGAACTGCCGGCAGCCCGTCTCGCCGACCTGGTGGGCAGGGCAACCGTGTCGAGTCGTGAGGCGGACGAGACGGGCGTGGGGCCCGAGTCGCTTTGGATCGCCCGGGACGGCGCGTTCTACTGGGGCATCGAGCCAGGCTGCGCGCCATCGGGTGCTGCTACGCTGGTGGAGGACCTTGCCAAGACTTTGGGCCTTCCCGTGAGGCGCGTCGACGGGCTGCCGCGCAAGGTGACGTCCGGCGAGGTCGAGTACGACGAGGCGTTTCTCGTATCCGATGAGCACGGAGTGGTTCTCGCGACTGATGCCGCGGGAGAGCAGGGTGAGAGGTTCCGCAGCGGCTACGACAAGCTCATGGAGAGCTACAGGCGCAAGCACTAGCCCACGCGTGCCGTGGGGTGCGACGGCACTACACCCCGCGGAACCCACGTCCGACGATTTCGGAGCTGTTCACCATGGTCATGAAGGCGTGCGGGTCCGTCTCGCGGAGGTAGATCCTTAGGCGCGTGGCCTCGCGCCGCGAGAGCACGGTCACCAGGACCGTCTCGGGTCGTCCCGTGAACGCGCCCCTCTCCTCGCGCACCGTCGCGGTGCGATGCAGCTCGCTCACCAAAAAGCCGACCACGTCGTTTGGTCTGCTGCAGATGACGGTGCACACCTTCTGGGTGTTCACGTTCTCTATGAACGAGTCGACCACAAAGGACTTTGAGATCAGGCCTAGGATGCAGTACAGGCCCGTCCTGGGCCCATAGAGCGTCGCTGCGGTGGCGACGATGGCCGCATCCACCAGCAGGAGCGCCTTGCCTATCTGGAGCGACGAGTACTTCTTGAGGATCATCGCGAGGATGTCGGTGCCTCCTGTCGAGGCACCGATATTGAAGACGATCGCGCTCCCCACTGCGGGGAGTCCCACCGCGAAGATGAGCTCGAGCAGCGTGTCGTTGGTAAGTGGTGCCGAGAGCGGGATCAGCCTCTCGAGGATCGAGACGTAGAACGAGAGGGCGAACGAGGAGAACACGGTCCAGCCCATGGTCCGGCGGTCGAGGAATGCGAGGCCTAGGAGCACGAGGGCGAGGTTGACCAGCCACATGAAGGCGCTCACGGGGTACTTGGGGAAGAGCGTCGAGAGGATGATGGACAGGCCCGACGTCCCTCCCAGGGCAAAGTGGTTGGGGGCCTTGAAGACCTCGATGCCAATGGCCGTGAGGAAGAGCCCGAGGTTGAGCGTGAGGAAGAACTGGATGCGGCCCGGCTCCTCTCGCCTGCGGGCGACTCTCTCGCCCTCCACGATCTCGGTGCGGGAGAGTTGCTCCTGTGGGACGTACATGCCGTGCTCCTCCTGTTTCGCGTGCGCCATCGACGGTCGCGAGCATGCCCCCGTCCCATCTATTTGTCAATCGTCCCCTCGACCCCCTGTCGCAAGTCGCCCCATGAGCGGCAGGGGGTTTAGAATGTGATGACCCTGCGGAGTGCAGGGAAAGTCAATCGGCCGAAGGAGGCCCCTACGTTGTTCGCTTCTCCCAACTCAACTAAGAAGCACCTGTCCACCACCAGAATCGCCCGCATCTCGACCATTGCTGGCTTGTATGCGGCACTCTCGCTCGTCTGCATACTGTTCCTGGGCGGCCTCGCATGGGGGCCGGTTCAGTTCCGCCTCTCCGAGGCCGTCTGCGTCCTCGCCCTCTTCACCCCCGATGCGGTGCCGGGTCTCGCGCTCGGGTGCGTAATCGCCAACCTCGCGAACATCGCTCTTGGGGGAACCGGGATGCTCGGCATGCTCGACGTCGTGTTTGGCTCCCTTGCCACGGCGCTCGGTGCCCTTGCGAGCTGGAGGCTTCGCGACCGGCCCCGACTCGCCCTCCTCGGGCCGGTCATCGCCAACGCGCTCATAGTCCCCGCCTACCTGCCCATCATGCTCCAGGGCCTGGGCTTCTACACCATCCCGTTCACATCCATCTCGCTGGACGGGGCATATCTGCCCATGTACCTCTTTGGCCTCGTCGCGACGGGTCTGGGCGAGGCAGCCGTGATGTACGTGCTCGGCCTGCCCCTCTACAGGGCGTTGAGCGACAGCCCGCTTCCCGAGCGCCTGGCGCGGGATGCGGGGGTGCAGACGGAAGGAGCGTAAGCCACAGTGAACCCCGTCGTGGTCATACCGTCATACTGGACCGGTCATGACGAGCCCTCCGCCTTGGGGGAGGTGGGGGTCTACGACTATGCCACCCCCATAACCAAGCCCGTGCCCGAGCTCCAGACCTGCCTGGAGTCCCTGGAGGGTGTCCGTGGCGTCCTTCGCGTCATCGTCCTCGTGATAAGCGAGGCGTCCTGCGCGGAGGGCGCCCGTGCGCGGGTCAATGCTGTGTGCCGCATGCACCCGGACCTCAACCCCCTTGTCATTGGCGCTCGCGAGGCCGACCTCATGGCGCGCGCCATCTCGCGGGTCTCGCCCACCATGATGGGCGACGTGGTGTCTCTCCGCGGCTACGGGGCGATTCGCAACATGGGGCTTGCAGTGGCAGCGGCGCTTGGCCACGACGTGGTTGTGTTCATGGACGACGACGAGGTTGTTGCCGACGAGAACTTTCTCATCAACGCCGCCTACGGGCTTGGCCTGGCGACCAGGCAGGGTCTTCCAATCGCCGTGAAGAGCGGCTGCTACCACAACTCGGAGGGCTCGGCCTATGCAACGGAGGAGAAGCCCCGCTGGTACGACCGCAGGTGGTCCAAGAGGGTGGAGTTCAACCAGATGATGCACCGCCTTCAGGGCGGTACGCGCATCTCCCGCTCGAGCTACGCCTGCGGCGGGTGTCTGGCAGTGGGCGCAAGGGCCTTCTGCAGCGTCCCGTTTGACCCCTTCATCACCAGGGGAGAGGACCTGGACTACGTGCTCGACCTCCGCATCTATGGGTATGACGTTTGGTTTGACCAGGATTGGTGGGTGTGGCGGAAGGTCCCTCCCATGCGAGAAGGCGTGGAACTGTTCCGCCAGGACGTGTACCGCTGGGAGTACGAGGCGAGCAAGCTCCAGGTTGCCAACCAGTCCATTGGCCTGCATCCCGTAAGGCCCGAGTCGCTGAGGCCATACCCCGCGGAATGGGTCTCGCCAGGCGTGAGTCGGCGCATCTCCACCACCGCCTTCCTGCGTACGATTGGCTGCAAGGAGCACCGCAGGTACCTCCAGATTTGGAGGCACGGGCACGCGGAGGCGCGCGAGTGGGCGGCCAGGGAGGGCGAGAGCTACTTCAGGCTCCAGACGTACTGGTCAAAGATGATGGGTGCCATCTGGGCAAACCCGGTCCTTGCCCAGGAGCTCCAGCGACTAGGCGGCGTGGTGCAGGCGGGGGAGGAGAGGCATGGTTAGCCAAACGTACTCACGGCGCGGCGTTGTGCTGCGTGCCGCCGTGGCGGTGGGGGCGGTGCTGCTCCTGTCGCTCGTAGGCCTGCTCGCTTCCGCAAACTCTGGCCCCGTCCGTGGCGGCATCGTCATCGCCCTTGCGGCGGGCGCGCTTCTCGCCTTGGTCATCGTGCTTGTGTCCGCCCGCATGCTTGAGCCGGAGGACCTCCGCTCGCGTGCCACCGAGCGTACCCTGCGTGTTGCCTCCGGTACCCTCAAGTACATGTCGGAGGGGCTCACGGAGGAGGACTGCAAGGCGGTGTGCCAGCTCCTGCTGCCCGAGACGGCAGCCTCCGCCATTGCGATCACGGACCTCACCAAGCTTCTCGCCTACGTTGGCGTGGAGATGCAGGGGCCTGCCGTCGGAACCCCCAACAGCGTTCCAACCATGCAGGTCATACAGAGCGGCCGCATGCAGACCTTCAGCAACATGGACGTGCAGGAGGACCCCCGCGTCGCCGAGGAGGGTACCCGCGGCGACCTGGACCTCGTGCCCTATCCCATGGGCATCATCGCGCCGCTCACCGTTCGCGACCATGTGGTGGGTACCATAAAGCTGTATTACGCGCGGGGCAGCGAGGTCGACCGCACCCAGCTGGCCATCGCCCGAGGCCTCGCGGAGCTCCTCTCCACCCAGCTTTCGGCATACGAGCTCGACCGCCAGGCGGAGCTCACGGCGAGGGCCGAGGTCAAGGCGCTGCAGGCCCAGATTAACCCGCACTTCCTCTTTAACACGCTCAACACCATCGCCTCCCTCACCCGCACCGACCCCGCCAAGGCGCGCGACCTGCTGCGCGAGTTTGCCGTGTTCTACCGCAAGACGCTTCAGAGCTCTCAGCAGACCATTCCGCTCTCGGAGGAGCTGGCGCAGACCCGCCGCTACCTCAAGATCGAGAAGGCGCGCTTTGGCGAGGACCGCATCATCGAGACCGAGAACGTCGAGACGGGCTGCGACGACGTGCTTGTTCCCGGGTTCATCGTGCAGCCCATCGTGGAGAACGCAGTTCGCCACGCCATGAGAGACGACGGGCCGCTGCACATCGACGTCCAGGCGGTCGTGGACGGGGGAGACATCATGATCGCCGTGGCAGACGACGGCCTTGGCATGGACGAGTCGGTTGCCGAGCGCCTGCTGAGCGGATCCTCGCAGGAGTCGTCGGACAGCTCGAAGGGTACGGGAATCGCGCTAAAGAACGTTGCCGAGCGCCTTGAGCGATTCTATGGCGCCGGCTCGGGCGTGGAGATCATGAGCAAGGTGGGCGAGGGGACCTGCGTCACCCTCCGCCTCGTGGGCGCCGCCCCTGCATCGCAGCAGCATGCGGAGGCCTGACCTGGGACAAGAGCCACCAATTGTGGGGCTTGTGCCAAGGGGTTAAGATGGGGAGAGGCACCGACGGGCCGCCCTGGGGCGTTCCGCTATTCGAAAGGTTGTGTGTTGCATGCTTAACGCGTTGATCGTGGACGACGAGGCCCCGGCTCGCTCCGAGCTGCGCTACCTCCTCGAGGAGACCGGTCGAGTCGACAACATCGAGGAGGCATGCAACGCCCGCGAGGCGGTCGAGGCCCTGGTGAAGGGCAAGGAGGGTTCCGACCACCGTACCGACGTCATGTTCCTGGACATCTCCATGCCGCGCACGTCGGGCATGGAGCTGGCGCAGGCGCTCCAGAAGCTCAAGAACCCGCCGGCGGTCGTCTTTGTCACGGCGTACAGCGAGTATGCGCTCGAGGCCTTTGACGTCGATGCCGTGGACTACCTCATGAAGCCCGTGGAGACCGACCGCCTGATGCGCGCACTCGATAAGGTGGAGTCGCGCGTCAAGCCCGCCGCTCCGTCGCACGCGTCGGTCGAGCGCATTCCCGTGGAGAAGGGCGGCAGGAAGGTCCTCGTCCCAGTCAACCAGATTCGCTACATCGAGGCAAAGGACGACTACTCCTGCATCTACACTGACGACGACAGGTTCCTCTCTACCATCTCGCTCGCCAAGCTCGAGCAAAAGCTCACCCCGCACGGCTTCTTCCGCGTTCACCGTGGCTACATCGTCAACCTCGAGCACGTGGAGGACGTCGAGGTCATCTCCAGCGGCATCCTCCAGCTTGGCCTCAAGGGCGTGGAGGACAAGAAGATTCCCGTCTCGCGACGTCGCGTGGTCTCGCTCAAGCGCGCGCTGGGGCTGTAGGGGCTGACTGCGACACATGCGCTACGACATCGTCTCCGACACCCACGGGTATCTCTCCCAGCAGCTCCTCGATGCCCTGAGCGGCGCCGACATGATCCTCCATGCGGGGGACATGTGCTCAAACTCCGACCTGCGCACGCTCGAAGGCATCGCACCGGTGCGCATGTGCCTGGGCAACAACGACTACGGGTACTCGTACGGCCCCAGCGTCCGCAACCTCACCAGGGTCTTCTCCGATGGCCTGCGGTGGGAGATTTGCCACTACCGTGACCGCCTTGACCTCGAGACCTGCGACATCGCAATCTGTGGCCATACGCATAGGCCTTACGTGGAGAGGGACGCCCGCACCGGCGTGCTTGTCATGAACCCGGGGAGCCCCACCTATCCCCGTGCGGGTGGGCCGACCATCGGGCGCATTGTCTGCGAGGACGGAAAGCTCCTCTCCGCCCGCATCATCAAACTGTCGGGGACGGGCTCCACCAGGTAGCAGGCTGCCTGGGCGTTGGTTCGCGTTAGGAGAGGCTCTCCTCGTGCAATGCCGACTCGGCCGCCGCCGCTTGGAGTGCCTCGCGCATCTCCTTGGTCCGCTTGGCGGGAACTCGGACGGTGCTGCCGTCCACCAGCTGGACCTCCGGCCCCTTCATTCCCGCCACGAGACGCGCGTTCACGGCATAGCTGCGATGGACGCGAACAAAGAATGGCGGGAGCCCCTCGAGGACCGTGGTGAGGGGGTTGCGAACCCTGAACGACGTACCCGGTAGGTGAACGATCGTGTACTGGTGCGACGCCTTCAGATAGAGGGTCTCGTCGTAGTTGAGAACGTGGCGGACGCCGCTCGCATCGCGCAGCGCCACGGGGCGCGCGCCGCGATAGCCCCAGGCGGGCTGCGCTGTCGTTGCCTGCGGAATGGCAGAGAACTCCTGAAGGTCGTTGCCGGTCTTCTGAAGTGTTGGCATCGAGGCGTGCATGTGCACGAGCTGAGGTTCTTGGTCCCTCTCGCCCATATGCCACACGAGGGTGGAGCGGGAGCTTGCCACGTGCTTGCCGGACTTGGAGATGACGTCCTCGAGAAGGAGGACGACCTCGCAGCGCTCGCCGCGCCACACGAGCCTGACGGTGCGGGTCTTTGTGTCCAGCATCTTGAGCGCACCGCGAATGCGGTCGAGGTAGTGGATGAACTCGTCTGGCCCAAATCCCGTGCCGTTGTTGAAGGGCCCCACAAAGGAGAAGTCGGCGGCGAGATAGGGGAGACATGACTTGCCGTCACCATCCCATGCCGCTCGAGAGATTCGCTCGGAGAGCGCAAGGGTACCTTGTCTCATGCTGCCACCCCCCTTGTGCGCTCGCGTCTAGATGGCGTCTTGCGTTGCGGGCCTTTTGCCCCTTGGTGCTGGGAAGCTTCTCGCACTCTTTAAGCTGAATATATCCAATGTCCCAAATGATTGAACGAGAATCGGACGAGACGTTTTGCCAGATGGCGGCTGGGACATCTTTTGGCAACCTTCAGACCAATGGATGGTTTGAGCGTGTCGTCCAGGCTCCGCCGCCGCACTCCGCGCAGTTCATGCCTCCTAGAATTACCCTGAAGGAAGGTGCCGGGCTGACCGGGTGGTCCTGGCGAGGGATCGAAAGTGGGGAGACGTGGAGCGGGGAAGGCATCTTTTAAACGGCGAGAACGCTGGAATGCACGCCCGACCGCACCGCCGCCACGGCATCCTCGGGACGATTGCGCTCATGGCCGTTCTGGCGCTTGGCATGACCCTCCTGGCGTGGCCTCGCGTCTCGAATCTGAGGGCGCGGGGGAGGATGGACCAGGCCATCAAGGTGGTGGACGACCTGCACGCAGGATCCTCCGAGGTGACAGGGGAGGGGCACGTTGACCTCGATGCCGCCTGGCAGTATCTGAGCCAGTACAACCAGGACGTTCGCGGCGGAAGGGTCCCGCAGGTCAACGACCCCTGGGGCTTCTCGACCTCATCAGCGGGCTTCCCCGCGACCGAGCTTCCCGACGGCTTGGTGGGAAGCATCAGGATTCCCGCGATGGACGTGAGCCTGCCCCTGTACCTCGGCTCCACCGAGCAGAACATGCTCAAGGGCGCAACCGTCATGTACGGGTCGAGCGCGCCTCTGGGCGAGACGGACTCCAACTGCGTCGTGGCGGCGCACCGTGGCTTCTCCAGTGGCTACATGTTCAACTACATCGAGCGCCTGATGGTGGGCGACCACGTCTACATAAGCACGCCCTGGCAGAATCTGGACTATGTGGTGACCGCATTCAAGGTGGTGGACCCCGACGACGTGGAGTCCGTGAGGATTCAGCCGGGCAGGGACATGGTGACCCTCCTGACCTGTCACCCGCACCCCCAGCACACGCACCGTCTGCTGGTCTACTGCGATCGTGCGGGGACGAGAGCCGCTGACGCAGCGTCCTCGAGCGGCTCTCCCCAGGCAACTGAGGGGTCGTCCGCCAGCTCGACCGTGCCAAAGACGCCCGACGAGACGACCGTTCTGGGGATGGACGTGCTTCAGTTTCAGGACGTTGCCACCAACGTGGGCCTTGCTGCCGGTGCCGTGCTGATGGTCGTGCTCGTGGTGCGCCTTTTGAAGGCGATCGGGAAACGTCGGCGTGGGTAGCGTGCTCAGTCCGCCTGCCCTTCGCCCCTCTCGGGCAGGAAGAGCGGCGCAAACACTCGCGTGTAGACAATGAGCCACGCAATGGACACGCAGAAGCCGGCGATGACGTCTGATGCATAGTGCACGCCCAGGTAGATGCGGCTTAGGCCCACGGCCACGATTACCAGGCAGAAGCCGGTGACGCAGAGCCACTTCACAAAGCGGTCCTTCTCGTAGTGCCAAACCATCCAGGCCAGCAGCCCATAGAATGCCATCGCGACCATCGAGTGTCCCGACGGAAAGCTGTAACCCGTCTCGGCGATGAGGCGGAATCCCTCGGGGCGGGGGCGTTGCACTATCTGCTTGAGGAGGGCGTTGAGGCCGACCGCACAGAGGAGGTTCACCGCGGCGCACAGCCCGGGGCGCCTCCCCGGGGCAAACGCCTCGACTACCAGGAGCATCACGAGCAGGACGACGGGGAGGGCCAGCTCGCTGATCGCCTCCATGATGGGGGTGAGCCAAGGCTGCCGCATCTTGACCACAAACAGCTGGTACGCGGCCAGGTCGAGCCTCATGATGTCACCCTCGTGGACGTCCTCGAGGAGGGCGATGAACACGATGACGGCGACTCCCAGCACGATGAGCCGCAAGTTCTTTCTGACGAGACGCGCGAGCCGTGACATTGAGGCCTCACCTTTCGGGTTCCTAGCGCTGCGAAAAAGCGAGGATGCCCGTACGTGGGGCATCCTCGCCATCAGTTCATGGCTTTAGCCTGTGTCGCGCCACGCGCGACACAGAGAACCACCCGCTCAG
>CAIFEH010000025.1_pt1 | contig 29439 bp, 26 predicted proteins | sample 7355751 | NCBI WGS metagenome assembly CAIFEH01 (sample SAMEA6864055, study PRJEB38353) | metagenome | biome: bioreactor; feature: anaerobic; material: water | place: Germany | collected 2018 | reverse complement strand
GGCGACGCCGCCGGGGACGAGCGTCACGTAGTCGGGGTACGCGGCGACGTAGCCCTTGAGCATGTCGTCGCGGAAGTTCTTGGGATCGTTGTAGAGCATGGTTGCCTCCCACTGATGTGGGGGTCGGGCCCCATCTTGAGGCGGCGACCCCGGTGATGTCTATTCCCTTCCAGCGAAGTAGCTGCCGAGCCCCTCCAGCAGATACAGGCCAGCCACTGCTCCCTGGTCTGCAACTCCCTTAGCCTTTGCTGCGTGGACCGCCGCCTTACCGAATTTGGGAACCATGTCCTTCGTCGCCTCGACGCCCCTCTTTGCCCCGTCGACCGCCGCGGCCATGACATCCGTAAACGTGGCATCCGCATTATCCGCAACTGCCTCGCGTGCAGCCTCGGCCCCGGCGTCAACGGAATCCAGGATGGTTCTGTCACCCAGCTCGCACTTGCCGCGCTTCTTGATTCCCTCGGCAAACGAGGTGACGAACGTCGCCATGTCGGCGGACTCAAGCTCCACCTTGCCCTTGAGGGACTTCCCCGCCTGCATCACCCCGGAGGACATGAGCGTTCCCATCGTGGAGGGAACGGTGTTCTGCATCTTCATGGCTCCCTTGAACAGCATCTTGCCGATGTCACCCTCGCCCTGGAGGTCGCGCAGGAAGCCGGGGAGCGCCCCGTAGCCCTTGCTCATTGTGAGCCCCAGGTCCCCGTCACCCATGGCGGCGTCCATCTGGCAGAGCTCGTCCTTCTTCTCGGCAAAAATCTGGGCGACGCAGTCGAACATGTCCGGCACGTCGCCAATCGTCATCTTATCCATGCTCAAGCTCCTCGCTATCTCTACTTCTGGCAGATGAACGGGGTGTTGACGGGATGCTCGAAGTAGCCCTTGAGCTCGTCGTCGACCCTGCAGACCGAAATCGAGGCGCCGGCCATCTCCATGGAGGTCGCGTACTCGCCGGTCCAGGAGCGCCAGACCTTCACGCCCTTTGCGTCAAGCTGCTTGCGTACCGAGTTGTTGAGGATGTAGAGCTCCTCTACAGAGGTCGCACCAAGGCCGTTTATGAGGAGCGCGACCTCAGTGCCCTCCTCCAGGGGCATGTCCGCCAGGATCTCGCCCACCGACTCCTCCGCCAGCTCGTCCGCCGTCTTGATGGGGCCGTTCCATACACCCGGCTCGCCGTGGATGCCCATGCCAAAGGCCATCTCGTCGTCCTTGAGCTCGAAGTTTGCGTGACCCACTTCGGGGACGATGCAGGGCGTGAGGGCAAAGCCGACCGTCCGCACGTTGTCCCCCGCCTTCTTGGCGGCAGCGTACACCTCGTCCAGGGTGCCACCCTCGTCGGCCTTTGCTCCGGCTGCCTTGTACATGAAGAAGATTCCCGCGACGCCGCGGCGCGCCTCGGGATTCTTGTTGGAGAGCACGTCGTCCGCCCCAACGAGGGAGCGGCACTCGATGTCGTCCATCTCGAGCATCTCGGAGGCCATGTCAAAGTTCATGATGTCCCCGGTGTAGTTGCCATAGAGGTAGAGGACGCCGGCACCCGCCTCGACCTCCTTGGTGATGTTGTAGATCTGCTCGGCGGAGGGAGACTGGAACACCCCGCCCACGCCGCAGCCGTCGATCAGGCCGTCACCCACGTACCCAAGGAACAGCGGAAGGTGCCCCGTTCCGCCACCGGTGATGATGGCGACCTTGCCATCGTGCTTATGAGCGGTGCAGTAGCAGCGCAGGTCACCCGCCGCGCACTTCACCTGGTCGGGGTGCGAGGCATAGATCCCCTGCAGCATCTCGTCGACGTAGTCCTCGGGCGCGTTGATGATCTTCTTCATGGCTTGTTCCTCTCATCCAAGGAAGTACACGATGTAATTTGTGAACACGGTGAGCAGGAGGAAGGTCGTCTCCATGTACTCAAAGGGAAGCGACTCCTCGCCCTTGTACTTTGCGGTCCAAATGTAGCCCAGGTAGAAGGAGGTCGCGATGTCGATGCCGACCATGTTGAAGTTGGGAGAGGGGAACAGCCAACGGAGCAGCATCGACAGCGCAAAGAACGAGAGGCCGATGTAGAGGGACCACTTCTGGTCGCCCTTGATCATCTGGTTGTAGTACAGGAGCCTCTTCTTGTCGACCTTGCCGTAGCGGCGCCTCGACTCAATGGCGGCGCGAACCATGTACATGGAGAAGGCACCCAGGAAGTACACCGCACCTATCGCGAAGGCACCCACCGGCTCGGTGCTCGGGAAGAAACGGAAGGCGACGACGAACCACACCACGCACACCGCTACGAGCTCGATGACGGTAGCGATGCGCTCCCCCACCGTGACGGGCCTGGGATGCTTGGTCTCGCTCACCTGCGGGAGCCTGAACTCCTTGCTCTCCTGCTGTCTCCTCTTCGACGCGTTGCCGGGGCCCGGGGTGCGACCCTTCCTCTGCCTCTTCTTGCTCACGCTCGCGACCTCCCACGACCTTTGCGCCCCCCTCAAGGAACCGCCCGCCCCGCGCATGAGGCGTGGACGGGCGACTGGGGAAGGACGTCTCACCAAACCGAATGGCTACTTGTTGGGAAACTTGATCTCCTTTGGGTACTCCCAGCTCTGCAGCTCCTCGGGCGGGAAGGACTTGGGCTCCTTGCCACCGTTGGCGGTGAGGGCGTGGTAGTACAGCTCGGCAAGCTCCTCGATGTAGCAGACCTTGAGGTAGGCCTCGTCGATGTTGGACTCGTCCACCGCGACGGAGCCGTGGCCCTGGAGCAGGAAGACGTCGGCCTCCTTGACGGGGTCGACCACGGAGTCGGCGAGCGCGGGAGTGCCCGGACGCCCGTAGGGGGCGACGGGGATGCGTGCCTTGGAGCAGTTGAGGTTTGCCAGCTCGTACACCACCGCGGGGATGGGCTTCTCGAGGATGGCGAAGGTGGTCGCGAACTGCGAGTGCGTGTGGGCGATGGCCTTCACGTCGGGACGGGTCTGGTAGATCTTGAGGTGCATGAGCGACTCGGAGGTGGGGCGCAGACCGGTCTGGTTCTCGACCACGTTGGCGTCGAGGTCCATGACCACCATGTCGGGGACGACCAGGTCCTCGCGGTCGACGCTCGTGGGAGTGATGACTACGAGGCCCGTCTCCTCGTCGCGGGCGGAGAAGTTGCCCGACTTGTGCTTGCACATGCCCTCGCGCTGGGCCTGCTTGGCGACGTTCATGACCTGAAGCTTAAGATCCTCAAGCATGTAGCTTGTCCTTTCTCTGAGAATGGCCGGCGGACTTCGTTGGTGCCCACCGGCCATTCAGCTGTTAGTACCGTGTGCCGTTGGGATGGGACGGTAGTTGGAGACGTGCAGTTGCCTTCTACTCGGCGGCAGGCTCGGTGGCCTCCGACTCCGCCTTCTTGGCGGCGACCTTCTTCATGTCGCGATACATGTAGAAGTAGCCGGCGAGCCAGACGATGAGCATTCCGAGCGGGATGAAGTTGCCGTTCATGCAGTCGAGGAACTGCGAGAAGGCGTAGGTGAACCAGGGGCCGTCGATGGAGGAGTTGGAGATGAGGCCGGAGGCACCCAGGGCGTCCTTGGCGACGGCGCCCGTGGAGAGGGCGAGCTGAGAGACGAACGGCGCGAAGGCGGTTCCCACGAGCAGGAAGATGGGGATGCCGATGACGCTCAGGATGATCATGCGGGGCAGGTTGCCCTTGGTTACCAGGTAAGCGGGGACGACAAGGGCGATGTTCACGATGCCGGCGAAGGGCAGGATCTTGTTGTCAGGCAGGATGAACGCATAGAGAACGGTAAGAGGGATACTGAGGATGATCGTGATCCAGATCTCGTTGGAGCCTCCGAGGAAGGGCCAGTCCAGGCCGACGACCAGGGTACGACCCTCGAACTTGCCGTGCATGTAGTCGGAGACGGCCTCGGAGATGGGCGAGAGGGCTTCCATGAAGTACTTGGAGATGACCGGGAAGAGGGTCAGGCACATTGCGCACTGGATGCCAAGCGTGAGGAGCGCGCCGGGGTCATACCCGCCGAGCAGGCCAAAGAGGCAGCCCAGGATGAAGCCCAGAACGTGGTTCTCGGCGAAGATGCCGATCTTGTCGTGCAGGGCCTCGGCGTCTGCCTTGTGGTTGAGGGCAGGAATCTTGCGGAGGAGCTTATCGATGGGGTAGTAAATTGCGCTTAGGAACACCATCTTGTGCGTGCAGGTGACGCCGGGGATGCCGGTGAGCTCGTAGATCTCGTCCTTGAAGAGGTCGGCGGTCTTGAGCTCGAAGACGATCTGGATGGCGGCGATCACGAAGGCGAGAAGGACGTTGCCGGTGAGGCCGACGACGCCCACGGCGGTGAAGATCTTGCCCCAGACGTTCCAGAGGTCGGCGTTGAAGGTATCGGTCTTGTTCCCAACGAGCATGATGATGTTAACGATGATCATGAGAGGGAACATGAGGATCGCGTAGGGCCACGACCAGGCGATTGCCGCCATGGTGGTCCAGCCACCGTCCAGGATCGGCAGGTCGATGCCGAGGTTCTTGAGCATTGCCTCGCCCACGGGCTGGATGATGTTACCCATATAGCTGATGAGCATCGACATGCCGGTAAACGCGACGCCGAGCAGGATGCCGGCGGAGATGGCATCCTTGGGCTTCATCCTCACGATGAGGCCCATGATGATCATGATGATGGGCACGAAGACTGCCGCTCCCACCGAGCTGAGGAATCCGTTGATCCATTGACTCGCTGCAGCAAAGTCCATACACTCTCACCTTCCTTGTTTGGGAGAACTTCTTCCATTCGCATCCCGGCAAAGTGCCGGTGTCAAGCGCCTGTGGCTAGCCCTTGTACTCCTTGATTGCCTTGAGCAGCTTCTCGTACTGCTGCTTCTGGCCGACGCCCGTGAGGAACGCGATTCCGTCGATGACGGGCAGGTCGTACTCCTTCTTGTCGCGCACGATGGTGATGTAGGCCGCCGCGTCCTTGAGGTAGCGGTCGACGCTCTTGAGGTCCACTGCCTCGACGTGAGCGTCGATCTTGTCCTTGTCGAGCATGCGGTTGACCTTGGATGCCACGGTCTGGGACGTGGCGACCCCGCTTCCACAGGCGACGATTACCTTCACTGGCATGATGTCCTCCTTGCTCCCCTGCGGCCGACCGACGGCCGCACCTTTGTGGCCCGCTAGTCGTGGGTCCATTCCATCTTCACGAAGGCGTCGTAGAACTCGTCGACGGTCTTTGCCTCAAACAGCGGGTTGACCCACTCCGGCTTCTGGAAGTTGTGCATGAGAATCTGAAGTAGTTCGATGTGCTCTCCCGGGTCCTTGAAGCCAAGCATGCAGACCAGCTTGACGTCGAACTTGTTGTCCGGGTCTGACATGTCCCCCCAGGGGACCGTGTGCAGCAGCCGCACCGGTGCGATAAAGGGCTTGATGATGGCGGTTGCCATGGTGTGCGGGATGGCGATGGGATACGGGTCCACGGGAAGCGCCGTGGGGTACTCCGCCTCACGCTGCTTGATGGTGGGGAGGTACTGGTCGTTCACGTACCCCTTCTCGAGGAAGCGCGCCCCCATCACGTCAAACACCTGCTCGTAGTTATCGACGTCGAGGTCGATCTCTGCGAGCTCGCGCATGATGATTTCTTTTCCTAGCATCTATCCTCCTCCCGAGGCTCCTGGGGCCGTCAGGCGGCCCAATCCCTCATGTCGATGTAGATTCTATGGGGCACAAACTCTGCACACTAGTGAAAGGTGCTTCACTAAACCGTGCAGACTTGTAATCTGTTTAGTTTCTTTCACTATGTTTGAAGTATTTTCTTCTAACTTGTTTAAGCAGGTAACTGACCTAATTACAGATACAAACGTAAGTCTTTCCACTGACCGATAAAAAATGACCGCACGCCGATGCATGCGGTCATTCATATGTATTATGAAACTTTTTCTAGCTGATGAGTTGGAACTCGCAGGTCTCTATGATTCGCGACGCCTCCTCGGGGGTCCTCGCCGCACGGAGCTCGCTGAGGAAGGGGATCCCCGGCTTCGACACCATGTCGATCAGGTCGGCGAAGGCACGAAGGTGCGTTTTTCGGTCGACGGCGCTCAGCGTGAACACGAACTCGATGGGGTCGTTCTCCTCGCTTCCAAAGTCAACGGGCCTGGCAAGGCGAACCATGCTCATCCCCATCTTGATCGTCCCGTTCTCGGGCGAGCTGTGCGGAATCGCGACGCCAGGGGACAGCGCCATGTAGGGTCCGTACTTCTCGACGTCCTCCACCATTGCCTCCACGTAGCGCTCCTCCACATAGCCCATCTCGAGGAGCGGGCGGGCAGACTCGCGTATGGCGTCTCGCCAGTCACCGGCTTCGACGTCGAGCCTCACGTGGCTGGGCGGGAGGAGCTGGTGCAGGTAGGGAGCGATGATCTGGTCCTCCAGCTGCTGCGCCTCGCGGAAGTAGCGACGGACCTCGAGTCTCAGCTCCTTGAGGAGCTGCTCGTCCCCGGGTGCCTTGCGACGGACGATGGGCTCGATCCTCTCCAGCAGGCCTTGCGCCGTGAAGTTCTCGGGACTGTCGTCCAAGACGCGGTCGGACGACGAGACGATGCTACCGAGCTTCTCGTGAATCCGCCGATACTCCCGGTCGTTCATGGGGAGCCTGATGACAACCGACTCCACGGGGCAGTTCTCGAGGGGCACCGTGGATATGACCAGGTCGGTCCTGTACGTGTCGATGTAGGGGACGTCGTGAACCGGCATCACCTTGACGATCCTGATGTCAAAGCGCCCGCGCAACTCCTCGGCGAGGAGCTGCGACGTTCCCACTCCCCCGTCGCACACCACGACGACGCGGGGCCGGACGCCCCTGTTCTTCCTCCGCTCGAGGGCGGCGCAGATGTGGAGGGCCACGTACATGGTCTCGATGGGCGTGATTTCTCGGCCTGCAAACTCCTCCAGGATGTCCAGGTTCTTCCTCACCGCGGCGAGGACGATGGGCTGGTCCTCCACGACCTCCTGCAGCACCGGGTTCTCGGGAAAGTGCGAGGGCTCGGTGGTGAACATGGACTCGAGGTGGTTGGAGAGGTACTCAAACAGGTCATAGTCGCCGTTGAGGTCGACACCGATCTCCTCCGAGATGCAGCGGATGAAGATCCTCGTTATCTTCTGTACCTGGAGGTCGTCGAGGTTGAACTGCTGGTCCCCATGGAAACGGAGTGACCTCAGGAGGTTGGAGAAGAACGTCACCTCTCCCTCGCCCAGCTCCACGCCACAGTATTGCGACACGTAGGCGACGACGTTCTTCTCAAAGTCACCAGAACTGCGTCCGTCACGGACGTCGCCGCGCGTCTCTCCCTCCTCCAGGCGCTTGCCCTGCCTGCTCCTCATCACGCTGATGCACAGGGCGTTGGTCGCCTTCCGAAACGTGGAGTCCTGCATGAAGAGCCCAAAGGCATGACACTGCTCGTTGAGGATCTTCTTCACCACTATCGCGTCGTCGCGGATGGACGAGTTCTCGGGAAAGTGCAGCCATTGCTCCACGATGGGCGTCTTGTCGTCGAGGAAGTTGACCAGGAAGGTACGCCTGAGACCCTCTGTTCCAGAGACCCTGAGGCCTCGGCTGGGCTTGGACTCCACCTCAAGCCCGGCGTCTCGCACGATCTGCTTCATGCCATCGAGGTCGTTGAGGATTGAGGCACGGCTCACCGAGAAGCGCTCGGCGATGTCCGCCAGGGTAACGTACGAGGTGGCACCGACCAGGATTGCCGCCCCAAGCGACTTGCGCTCGTCACTTGACATCTTGTACGTGACGTTATCGCGCACGGGCAGGAGCCCCTCGGCGCGTTGGAAGTCGTCCGGAAGGATGATGACCCCACCCGACCCAAGGCGAATCTCGCCCAGCGAGGTCTCGGACAGGAATCGGTTGAGGGACTTGATGTCGTTGCGAATGGTCCTCTCAGAGACGCCAAACTCCTCCGCAAGGCTTCCGAGCGAGCAGTCATCGGAAGACCTGGAAAGCCTGTGCACTATCTGGACGGTCCGTTCGTTCACTTGGGCACACATCCCTCGGGCGTGATATCGGACAAGGAGCATGCGGCCAATGCGAAGGGAGGCACCAAAAGGTGCCGACTGGCCTCATGGTAGTTCTCAACCCTAGCCCCATGGAACGGGCTGAAACAGTGGAAAGACTTTCACGAGCAGTTGAAGCGCTTTGGGACAAGCGCGAGGTCGGGAGGCATGGGGAGAGTGACGCGACGCTCCGGGGATTGTCGCATCCATGGCACGATTGGGTCAATTCTCGTCCAGACAAGACGTCGTCGGCTGGCATCTTATGACTGTGAGAGGTCCAAGGGCAAAGGATGGCATCCCGAGCACGCGTGACACAGCATAGGGGCGTGGCCAGGCGAGAGGGGCAGCTGCCGTTGCCGTCACCAATCGTGAGGGACGCGATGCCGACGGGACCGGCGTCAGCGCATGAAGGCGGGGTCCTCTCCCCTGGCCGCGGAATCGGCGATCTGGAGCAGCGCGTCGGCAACCGAGTCGTCTGCCGCCGGGCCGATGTGCCAGCGTGCCGCGTCGCGCACCGCCTGGGAGGCGTTGGCAACGGCGACCGAGTTGGGAACGGACTCGATCATGGCAAGGTCGTTCTCGGAGTCGCCAAAGACTGCAACCTGGTCGATGGGGATGCCCAGCTCCCGGGCAATCAGCCGCACGCCATCGCCCTTGTCCCATCCGGCGACGTTCACGTCGATGACGCGGGCGGTGAGGCTGGGGAGCACGAACGAGAGCTCGGGCACCTCGCGGCGGAGCAGGTCGCGCACCTCCACCATCTGGTATCGGTCGCACGAGCACTGCACGTTCGCCTTCACGTGTCCACCAGGCTCTACGCGCGCCGCCGTGCCGCAGACGCTTCGGCCCCAGGTGTCTGGGGGGTTCTCCCCCACGCTCTGCGGGCGAGAGGTGACGAGGCGAGCCGGCTCCTCCCCCGTCTCGTCGTAGATGGCAAGCCAGGCGGGGACGTCCGCCTCGTCGAGCACGTCCGCCACGCGCTGGAGCAGGTCACTTGCTATCGAGATGACCTTGACCGTCTCGCCGTCTATGCGAATCACCTGGCCGTTTGCAAAAGCCCCCGTCGCACAGCAGCGCGGGTCGCCGCCAAGCATCCAGCCCATGGCAGAGGGGAGCCGCCCGGTGACCGGACCAAACTCCAAGCCCGCGTCCAGCATGCGATGGATGGCGGAGAGTGCCTTGGGGCTCGCCCCATCCGCACCAAAGGGGATGAGCGTATCGTCGAGGTCGGTGAGAGCGAGCCTGATCATGAGGGGACCTTTCTTCGCTTGGGATCACGGGACACTTGGCCCCAACCAAAACACCCTACCGCACCGATGGCATGCGCCGATAGTGGCAAACGCCTCACGCGGGACACAGACGAAAACGCCCCCGGGCACGAGGTGTGCTCGGGGGCGTAATCATAGCCTTGCAGACGACTACTTCTGCGGAAGCAGAGGGATGAGGAGGCTCAGGAGCCCCTGGGACTCGGTGGGGAAGGTGAAGATCATGCTCCCCAGCTCGGTGGCGGTCGTGCGACGGTTGATGATCATCGTTGCAAGGTCAGCCCACACGCCAGCGTCCTGGCCATAGAATGCCGCGCCAACAAGGTAGCCATCCCCGTCGAACACGAAGGAGAACTCCGCGTCCGCCTCGTTCTTCGCCTCGAACAAGAGGCGCTTGCCGTACTCAACGACCTCGATGCGATACTCGTCGGGCTCGGCCTCAGCCTGTGCGAGCGTGACACCCACCTGCGAGATGCGCGGCAGGGTGAACACCAGGTTGGGAATCGCGGGATAGCTGATGGGGTTGGGGTTGAGGCCAAGAATCTGAGTGGCGATGTAGTTGGACTCAAAGGTCGCCGTGGGCGTGAGTTTGGGGATTCGCTTGCAAACGCAGTCGCCCGATGCATAGATGTTGGGGACGCTCGTCCGCATGTGGTCGTCCACCGCGATACCGCGGACAGAGAACTCGACTCCCACGTCCTCCAACCCCAGCCCCTCGACGTTGGGGGTGCGACCGGTTGCCTCGAGCACGTAGTCGGTCTGGAAGGAGTCTCCGTCTGCCAGGTTGACGAGATACGCTTCGCCATCTCGCTGGACTGACGCAACGCTCTGGTTGAACAGGAACTCGACCCCCTCGCCCTCCATCTTGGCAACCACGCGGTCCACGTACCGCTCCGGATACATTCTGAGCACCCGGTCGCCCCTCTGGATGACCTTTACCTGCGAGCCCATCTTGGCAGCAATGGAGGCGAACTCCATGGAGATGATCCCGCCTCCGACAAAGGCGATGCGGCGGGGGAACGACTCGACGTCGAGGAAGTCCCTAGAGTCGTGCACGAGCTCCTTGCCCGGGATGTCCTGCCTCATGGGACGCTCGCCAGTGCCCAGAACGAGGTAGTCGGAGGTCACGCGCTTGCCGTCCACGTCCACTGTGTGGGCGTCTACGAGCCTGCCGTGCCCATGCAACACCTCCATGCCCGACTTGGAGAACATGCCCTCCATCACCTGGTTGAGCGGGGAGATGACCTGCTTTTTGTACGCCATGAGCCTTGCCCAATCAACGGTTGGTACGTCGTCGACGCCCAGGCCGCGATACCGCTCGAGGCCGTCGATGAGCTCAAACGGGGTATCGAGGAGAATCTTCGCGTTGCAACCGTAGTTGGTACAGGTACCGCCGACAACGCCCTCCTCCACGAAGGCAACCCTCTTGCCAGCCTTGAGCAAGATGAGCGCGGCATGCCAGCTCGCGTGGCCAGCGCCAACGAACAGAACGTCGTAATCGTGCATGGGGTCTCCTCTCCCCTCGCCCGGTGCCGATCTGCCGGACATTTGTATTGCGCACAATTCAATTGTGTCCAATCTTTTTGCAAAGTCAAGCATTCCTGCTAGGAAGATATGAAAAACGGGCGGGCGCCCACATGGGCGATCCGCCCGCAGAGAAGTGCGTAATAACAAGGCCCCGAGCCTACCGCCTTACGGCGCTATCCCTCGCGGCGTTTGCGACGGCCATACGACGCGCGCATGCCCAAATCGCCTCGAGGGCGGACTGGGGATCCTCCACGTCGTTGACGCTGGCGTCCATGGGGCACTGCCCGTCTCGCCCGCGATTGAGGATGCGCGGAACGAGCTCGCCGCAGCTGGCCTGGATGCCATGCTCGCGCAGGACACGCGCACCGTCCTTGCTCATCACCGGCGCGTAGACCGCCTTAGGCCTCAGCGTGGCATACAGGAGCGCCGGGGCCTTGCCCACAACCTTGTCGGCAACGGAGAAGCCCTCGAGGTCCTTTCCCTCCCCAATGAGGGAGAGGAGCGGTCGCACGCCACGAGCGCCGCTCATCAGCGACTGGTCCCCACACACCGCCGCGAGGGTGCGTCCTCCACCGAGGAGAAGCTCGCGGGCGCGCTCGAGGTCGTCTCCCCTGGGCTCCCCGCTCCCCTGCTCCGCGGCGCTACTCATCGAACCCCCTGCGCGAACGGCAAGCGAGGTCGACCACGAGGGGCAGGACCGTCCACTGCAGCACGAGCCCGGGCACGCCGCGCACGATCACGGCGCCCACCGCCGAGAGGGTCGCCATACCCAGGCTGCCAGACGCGAGGGCAGAGGCGACGAAGGTTGCAAGAACGGCCGCCCAGCCGCACGCCTGGGCAGCAAGGACCTTGGTGACGGTCGGCATCCTCCTGGGTGCGAGCAGGCCGCAGACCGCGCCGCAGACGGCGAGCTCGACGGTCACATACGCGAGGGCAATACCGGGGGCGGGCATGCCCGTGAGCGCAAGGCTCGTCAGCGGGGCGAGGACGCCCGTCACGCCGCCGGCAACGGGACCGGCAAGCAGGCCGACCATGAACACCGGCAGGAACATGGGCAGGAAGGTCTGCCCGATGGCACCGCCGACCCCCAACGCAGCGCCAGCGACGTGAAACGCCTGCGGCAGCGCGACCGCAGCAACCACGGCCACTCCCGTCGCAACCGCACGCGCAGACGGTGTGTTCACCAAGGTCGGGGCGAGCGCGGCCTCTGCGCCGCGGGCCTCGTTATTGATTCCGAGCATGATTACCTCCAAGGCTTCGGTTTGCGGAGACGCGACCCCCTGCGTCGGGCGCACACGTCCCATAGCAGGTATTCTAGCGGGGCACTGGCCCCTGACAGGCGGGGGCACCGTCTTCTTGCCCATCTCCCCCGACGTCGTTTCCGCAGTCCCTCTCGAACAGCTCGACGAACCTGCGGCCCACGGGAGGCAGGTAGCGCCCCGCCTTCCAGACCACCGCCATGCGGGTGACAAGGTCCTGACAGTCGATGGGCAGGACGGCGGTCCCCTCCACGAGCCTGATGGTGTCCACGAAGGACTCCGGAACCAGGGCCACGCCCATGCCACGGGAGGCCCATACGCAGGTGGTGCGGGCGTCGTCCGCCACGCACGAGAAGGTGGGCTCAACCCCCGCCTCCTCAAAGCACGTGCGCAGCACCTGCTCAAACCTCCGGTAGATGGCGAGCGGCATGCCAGCGAGCTCTGACAGCTCGACGGGGTCGCCCGTCTCCAGGCGAGCGGGATTCCGCGCGGCGAGACGCGGCGGGATCACGGCGACCATGCGCTCCGGTGCGGCAAAGCGGCACTCGAGCCCCTCCTGGGGGAACGGCGTGCGCACCACCCCCACGTCCACGATGCCACGGCTCAGCATGTCGAGCACCTGGTACGTGTTGCCCTCGTGCAGTTGCAGGCCAACGCTGGGGAAATCCGCGGCGAGCGAGCAGAGCGCGGGACCCGGCAGCTTGCCGCCCGAGGACGAGATCACGCCGACCGAGAGGACTCCCGCCTCGCCGCTCCCAAACGTCTCGACCTCGCGCTTGGCGGCAGAGGTGAGGGCGAGGATCTGTCCCGCGCGAACGTAGAGCAGCTTGCCCGCCTCGGTGAGCTCCGCGGTGCGGGGGCCGCGCTCCACCAGCTTGGTCCCCAGCTCACGCTCGAGCTGCTGCAGCTCGTACGAGAGGGGCGGCTGCGTGATGTGGAGACGGCGGGCAGCAGCCGTGAGCTGGTGCTCCTCCGCAATGGCGACAAAGTACTCGAGCTGTCGAAGGTTCATCCTCGCTCCTCGGTCAGACGCCTGGGCACCAGCCGCGACGAGCGCCGCAGGATACCTCGGTCGACGCCGTCACAGGGCGGGCCGACCGTCGAGACGATTTTACCCCGCCGATACGTGCATCCGTGGAGACGGGCATGTGCCGTTGGGGGCCCGGAACCTCTCCCCCATGTTTCGTAACGGCCACCTTGATTCGAACTGTGATTCTATTTGGTTGAAGGATGTTCGAAACTTCTGCGATTCAACACATGCCGCTGCCAGCGATTGGCAGGGACTCGAGACGAGCGGCCCTCTTCGCCCAACCATCATGCGTCGGACACTGAATGCGTGGTCTGGACTGCCGTTTGGCCCGGGTTTCTCACCGTTCGATTGACTGTTTGCACAACCCAGTCGGACGGGCAGCGAACAATGCGTAGGAATGCTAGATTATAGGGTGATAAATGAATTGGCCGGGGAGGTCATCGTGAGGGTCTTCTACTACGTTGGAAACCAGATCAAGAAGAACGCCAAGCCCAAGGACGGCTCTCTTGAGGGTGTGGGAGAGGAGCTTCACATCGCCTCTGACAGCGAGTTCATCTCGCTGCACGACCTCGAGAGCGTCGAGCTGGTCCAGACCAAGGATTTTGGGCTCCTCGTGCGCGCGCAGGCGGCAACGTCCACGGTCTGGTTCAACGTTCCGCGCGTCTTCAACATGGGCGGCAAGCCCATCACCATCAACAATCCCGACGCCACCAGGCGAGCGGCGGAGATACTCGAGCCCTACGTGGTCGCGTAGCAGGTAGGGGCTGGCTTCTCTCGCATACGCGCTCTTGATAAAGACGGCGAGGGGCTCGCTGCGGTTGCGCGCGGGCCCCTCGCCGTTTGTGCCAGTTGATGGTCCTTTGGATGTCCGGCTTCCTATGCCGCCTGCTGGCGGAGCATCCAGAGCGTCTTGGACAGGCTTGCGATGTACTCGTCCGCCTTGGCGCTCACGAGGTAGTTGGACTCCTCGTCTGCTTGCGCCTTGATTGCGGTCACCTGCTCGAGGATTGCCGAGAGGTCCTCGCGGACGTTACGGAAGGCATCGACGCTCTTGAGGGGCGCGTCCTCGCGTTCGGCGATAGTTGCCTGGTCGAGCACCTCGCGCAGCGAGGCAATGGGGCTGCCTCCCAGCTGAAGGATGAGTTCCGCCACGTCGTCTATCACGGGGAGCAGGGAGTCGTAGAGCTCCTCGAGCTGGGCGTGTGCCTGGAAGAAGTCGCTTCCGCTCACGTACCAGTGCTGGTTCTGGAGCTTGTGGTACTCGACGGTAACGTTGGCGAGGAGCTGGTTGAGCTTGGATTCCATGGTGGTTCCCTTCTGTTTGAGTCGTCCTTGTTAGGACTCCTTCTTGTTATTGGAACTATACCCTATGGCAGTGGCTCTTCTAACGAGAATCTTTCCTATTAGTAAGTTCACAGTTCCTTCGCAACTCATGGGAGCATGCTCCTCTCCCCCACATTGCGGTTGCGCCCGTCGACGGGACAACAATCGGAAACCCACGTGGGATACGATGGGCTGGATATTGGAACGTACCAAGGAGGCTATGCAATGCGGCTGTTCGCCTACGCGCTCAGGGAGTACGACGAGCTGGGGTATCTCCAGAAGATGGCAAGCGAGAGGGGCTTCGCGTTTGGATGGACGCCCGAATACCCCACTGCCAATAACGTTGAGCTTGCAAGGGGTTACGACGCCATCAACATCATCACGAGCCCCATGGGGGCGGACCTCCTGGCCAAGTTCCACGAGGTGGGCATTCGCAACGTGGCGACCCGCACGATCGGCTACGACCACATAGACGTCGCCGCCGCGAAGGGCCTGGGCATGCGCGTGGCACACGCGGTATACCCGCCCGAGGGTGTGGCAAACTACTCGATCATGCTCATGATGATGGCAATGCGCAAGGTCAAGCTGATCATGCGCGGCAATGACTCCCAGAGCTTTGGCCTTCGCGGGAAGATCGGCATGGACATCTCGTCCGCGACGGTGGGAATCGTCGGCACGGGCCGCATTGGTGCGACCGTCGCGAGGCACCTCTCCGGGTTTGGCTGCAAGCTTCTCGCCTACGACCCCTACCCCAACCAGGACGTCGCGCGCGTCGCCACCTACGTCGACCTGGACACGCTCCTCTCCCAGTCCGACGCCATCACCCTCCACGCCCCCGGCATGGAGGAGAACTACCACATGATCGACGCGGACGCGTTTGCCAAGATGCCCCAGGGCGCCGTGCTGGTCAACGCCGCGCGAGGCTCGCTCGTGGACACCACGGCGCTCATCCAGAGCCTGGAGAGCGGCCACCTGGGCGCGGCGGCACTCGACACCATCGAGAACGAGGCCAACCTCTACTACCACGACAAGAGCCGCGACGTGCTCCCCAACCACGACCGCGCGATCCTGGGCTCGTTCCCCAACGTGATCGTCTCGCCGCACATGGCGTTCTACACCGAGGAGGACGTGGAGGACATGATTCGCACCTCCTGCGAGGCGCTGCTCTCCTTCGATGCGGGGGAGGACTCCCCCTACGAGGTCCGCTAGGGGTTGCGTGGTCGCTGCTTAGCAAACCTAGCCCTCGTGTGGATTCCGACGCGTTACGCTTAACAGCCCTAGCCCTCGTGTGGATTCCGACGCCAACTGCTTAGTACTACTAGCCCTCGTGCGTGTTTGCTCCCCAAAAACAGCAAGAGGGCTAGGGCGGCTAAGCAACCAGACTGCCAATCCGCACGAGGGCTAGAGTTTCCAAGCAGTTCGTCGTCACAACAGCACGATTGCTAGTGGCGCTAAGCACCCAACGAGCCCAACCTTATGAGACGAGCTTTCTCGTCGCGAGACAGGGAGAGGGACTTTAGTGGACGTCCCCCCGGCCCAGTGCCCCAGGTTTGTAGCCCCCCTGCCTTTCTCTGAATCTGATGGCTTGCCACAAGCCTCCACTTTGGTAGAGCCGTGCACCAAAGCTTGGCAGCGGAAGCTAACAACGCCGGAATCCACGGTGCCCGACCTGTGTACCCCCTCTTTGCCCTCGTTCAACCACAGGAGCGGAGAGCCTGCCAAGACGCGCTACCAACACCAATTGCCACGACTCAAGATTTCCTCAGCAGGCATTCCGTCGCACCATTCCAGACAAAAACGGGGACCGGGAAACATGCTCCCGGTCCCCTTGCCTGTCTGTTGGGTGGAATCGCTCCCTCGCAGCCTCGAGCCTGTACTACCCCTGCCCCGTGGTTGGCCAGGTTGATTGCGCCCTTGTCGCGAATTGAGCTTCGCCTTGCTGGCTGCTACGAATGCCTTCTAACGGGCGAGCCTTGGGTTAGCAACCACTGGCAGGACGAGATGTATCTGGTCTGTGCCCATTGGTATCGCCCCCGCATCTCCTGCTTCCGTCGGAACCCCTGTGGTTTCGGTTCACTGTGTATAGTACCCATCTATTTGCATCCTAAACGCATATTCGATGCTTTCAATCTCATTGCGTCAACTTTTCCGCACGTCTTCGCTGACGTATAGTCGATTCCATGGATGCCATCCTCTTCGACATAGACGACACGCTCTACGACCAGGCCCAGCCCTTCGCGCACGCCGTGCGGTCGGTTTTGGGCCCCGTCCCCGCCGGGGACGACGAGCTCTTTGACGCCAGCCGCAGGCATAGCGGCCAGGTGTTTGCTGCCCTCTCGGCGGGCAGGCTTCCCACCCAGGGGGAGTACGTGCGTCGCATGCAGCAGACCATGGCGGACTTTGGGGTGAGCATCGACCGGCAGACGGCGATCGAGCTGCAGCGGGCATACTCGCACGACAGCGGCGATGCCATGTCCCTCTCCCCCACCATGGCGCAGGTGTTGGACCTGTGCCACAGGCACGCGCATCTGGGCGTGGTGTCCAACGGCAGGGACGACCGCCAGCGGGACAAGCTACGCATCCTGGGCGTCTATCGCTGGGTGCGTCCGGAGGACGTATTTGTGTCCGACGCCATGGGCGTGGCAAAGCCCGATCCCGCCATCTTCCTGCGCGCCTGCCGCCACATGGGCGTCGAGCCGTCGCGCTCCCTCTATGTGGGGGACGCCTTCAAGGTGGACGTCGCAGGAGCCCACGCGGCAGGCATACCCGCGGTCTGGTTCAACCACCGCAACCGCAAGATGCCGCGGGGCGAGCAGCCGCCGGAGCACGAGGTGAGGTCAGCGGAGCAGCTCCTCTCGCTCATGCAATCCCTGTTACATGACCAGGGGACAAAAGGCGCCTAGATACCTCCTCACCCCTCCTCGGGCGAGAGGAGCAGCGCCATCCCACAGAACGGCGGCAGGTCGGCAGTGAGGGTTCCGTCCTCCAGGGTCGCGCGCTCGTCTCCCCTGGCGATGGTCCCGCCGTAGCAGTCCCATGCCGTGTCGATCAGCACCTCCGCCGACGCGGCATCCGGCACCGGGAGCTCGTAGCCCTCGTGCGCCTGGTCGGAGAGGTTGAACACAAACGCGATGCGCTCGGGCTCCGGCCCGCCCTCGCCGTCCGCACCGCCGACCGTGGAGCGCTCGATGGCGTAGACCACGTGCTCAGGGTCGTCCACCTGCAGCCAGCGGAAGCCGTCGCGGTCGTAGTCGCCCTCCCAGAGCGCCGGATGTGCCAGGTACAGCGCGTTGAGATCGCGGCAGTAGCGGCGGAACGCGTCGTGCACGGGGTACGTGGTGAGGAACCAGTCCTGCTGGCGCCTCTCGTCCCACTCGCGCAGCTGCGCCACCTCGGACCCCATGAAGTTGAGCTTCTTGCCGGGATGCGCCGCCATGTACAGGTACAGGGCCCTTGCCTGGGGGAACTTGAGGCCGTAATCCCCCCACATCTTCTGCGCCACGGTCGCCTTGCCGTGCACGACCTCGTCGTGGCTCAGCGGCAGCAGGTAGCGCTCGTTGTAGTAGTACATCATCGAGAACGACAGCTTGTGGTAGTTCTGGGGCCGCCACTCCGGGCCGGTCTGGAAGAACTCCAGCGTGTCGTGCATCCAGCCCATGTCCCACTTGTAGTCAAAGCCCAGGCCGCCCTGCTCCACGGGCCGCGTGACGCCGTCGTAGTTGGTGGAGTCCTCGGCGATCAGCATGCAGCCCGGATCCAGCGCGTGCACGCCCGAGTTCATGACGCGCAGGAAGTCGACCGCGTTGCCGTTGACCCCGCGTGCCTCGTCGCCCTGCCAGTAGATGATGCGGCTGATGGCGTCCATGCGCAGGCCGTCAAAGTGGTAGGCGCCCAGCCAGTAGTTTGCGGACGACTGCAGGAAGGACCGCACCTCTCCCCTGCTGTGCATGAAGTTGTGACTGCCCCACTCGCTCACGCCCACGGCGTCGTTGGGATACTCGTACAGGGCGGTTCCGTCGTAGTTTGCCAGGCCAAACGAGTCCACCGCAAAGTGGACGGGGACAAAGTCAAGGATCGCGGCGATGCCCGCCGCGTGCAGCCGGTCCACGAGTCCCATCAGCTGGCGGGCCGTGCCGTAGCGACTGGTGGGCGAGAAGAACCCGGTGGGCTGGTAGCCCCAGCTCGCGTCCAGTGGGTGCTCGGCCAGGGGCAGGAACTCCACGGCGTCAAAGCCCATCGTGGCGAGGTACTCCACCAGGGGGTCGGCAATCTCCTCGTAGGAGTACCAGTCCGCCGGATCATCGGACGCCTCCTCCGCCCCTCCGCGCTTGCGCCAGCTGCCCAGGTGCAGCTCGTAGATGTTGAGAGGCGCGTTGGTGCGGGAGGTACGCTCCCCCATCCACCGGGCGTCGCCCCACTGGTACCCGCCGAGGTCGCGTATGACGGAGCGGTGGCCGGGCCTCAGCTCCGTGCCGTAGCCGTAGGGGTCGGCGTGGTCCACGTACTTGCCGCCGTGGTAGATGCGGAACTGGTAGAGGTCCCCCTCACTCGCGCCGGGGATGGACGCCTCGTAGAAGTTGCCGTCCTCCACCCGGTGCATCTCGACCGTGCGGGGCTCGTCGCAGGAGGGCTCGCCGTCGTCGCCGAGGGGCCACCACAGCACCACGATGCCGTCCGCCGCCGGGGCGAAGGTGCGGAAGGTCGCCCCCTCCCCCTCCAGATGCGCCCCCAGGTAGGTGTGCGCAAAGAACTCGTGGCCCGAGTAGAAGTCCTGGATGTTCACGAGGCCCCCCTGCCTCTCGCTGGCGGCGCCCCGCGCCGACCGTCCCCTACGATTCCAAACCCATTTTAAGGTCACCCGGACACGCGGCACCCACCAATCGGCCGTGGCAGGAAAGAGGGTCTCGGCCGGCGCGTGAACGTCGTGCTCGCCTCGTCTTCCCGCCATGTACAGGCGAGAGTGGCGCGGACGACCTACTCGTGGGCCTCCAAGAAGGCCTCGACCACCGCGTTGTAGCGCTCCGGCTGCTCCCCGTGCACCCAGTGCGTGCCATCCTGGAAGAGCTCCCACCGCGCCCCGGGGATGCCGTCCGCCACCTGCTTGGCAATGAGCGGGGTGCACTCGTCCGCCGTGCCGGACGTCACCAGCGTGGGGACGTCGATGCCCGGGAGCTGGTCCACCACGCTCCAGCCCTTGAGCGCCCCCGTGACCACGAACTCGCTCATCCCCTGCATGAAGTGGTAGCACTCGTCCCCCACGGGGTCGGGCTCGGGGTTGTGCAGGCCGTCCGGGCGCTCGTCCTCGGGCACGAGCGAGACGTGCCGGCGGTAGTACTCCGCGGACGCGGCGCGGACCTCGGGACGGTCATAGTCGCCGTCGACGTCCGCCTGCGCGAGGGCGCGGTCCATCTGGGGCGGGAGGTAGTGGCGAAGGCGCACCGCCTCGTGCAGCCACAGGTCCATGCTCGCGGGCGAGCTGGCCACGACCATCGACGCCAGGCCATCGTGTCCGTGCGGGTGCCACGGCTCGCCGATGGCGTACATCATCGCGAGCATGCCGCCCCAGCTCTGCCCCAGGATGTGGCAGCGGCCCAGGCCGAGTGCATCTCTCACGCAGTCGAGCTCGTCCAGGAAGAGTCGGCATCCCCATTTGTCCGGAAGAGGAGGGGTCTTTGACCTGCCGCAGCTGATCTGGTCGTAGTAGACCACGGCGCGCCCGTAGCGCTCGGCGATGCCGTCCAGCGTCTGGAGGTAGTAGTGCGCCGCGCCCGGCCCGCCGTGCAGCACCAGTAGCGGCAGCTTGCCCTCCTCGCAGTGACCCGCTATGCGGTAGTAGGTGTGGTAACCGGCAAAGGGAACGTATCCCTCGCGTTGGTCGAGCATGGCGGCCTCCGTCCTCGTGGTGGCTCCACCATAGCGCAGCGGCGGGGATGCGTCAGACGCGATGCGGCCGCCCGCCTGGGACGACGGACGGCCGCGCGTGGGGATGGGGGGCGAGAGGAGGCTAGCCCCCCAGGAGGGAGAGGACCTCGCGCTTGGCTTCGAGGAAGGCCGGCGTGAGGGCGAACTCCTCGGGGGCCGACGCGCCCTCGGGACGGTCCACGACCACCTCGCGGGCGATGGTGCTGGGCACGCCGCCGGAGGGGTTGCCGCGCAGCACGTAGATCCGCGACGCCATGGACACCGCCTCGTCCACGTCGTGCGTTATGGCGAGGGTCGCCAGCGAGAGCTCTGCGGACATGCGGCAGTACCAGCCGCGCATGTCGGTGCGCGTGAGCGCGTCCAGGGCGGAGAAGGGCTCGTCGAGCAGCACCACGTCGTTGCCCATAAGGTACGTGCGCATGAACGCGGCGCGCTGGCGCATGCCGCCCGAGAGCTCGCCCGGCCAGCGCTCCTCCGTGCCCGCGAGGCCAAAGCGCTCCATCAGGGGCTCGGCCTTGGCGCGTGCCTCGGCGCGCGGCATGCCACCCACCACCAGGGGCAGGCACACGTTGTCGATGATGCGCTTGCTGGGGATGAGAAGGTCCTTCTGCAGCATGTAGCTCACCTGGCCGGGCGTGCCGGTGACGTCGCGGCCGTGCAGGAGCACCGTCCCGCTCACCGGGCGCGTGAGGCCGCTCAGAGCGTGCAGGATGGTGGTCTTGCCGCAGCCGGAGCGTCCGACCAGGCACACGACCTCGCCGCTCCCCACGTGGAGGCTGACGTCGCGGACCACGTCGGGACCACCCTCCCAGGCCAGCGTCAGGCTGCGCGCCTCCAGGCTGGGGGCGAGGGGGTCGCCGCTGCCGGCGGAACTGGTTGCGGGAGAGGGGGCCGTCCCCTCTCCCTCGCCGTCCGCGCCTGGCGCATCGCGCTTGCGTCGCAGCACGCTAGGCCTCCAGGTAGTCCATGGTCCAGCCGGAGTTGACGTCCAGCTGGTTGTTGACGAGCTTGTTGTCGTTGAGCCACTTGAAGTAGGTGGCCCAGCGGTCCTTGTCGATGACACCCCAGCTCTTGGCGTCGGCGACGTACTGGTCCTTGAGGTAGCTCTGGCTCTGGCGCACGAGCTTGGAGTCGAGCTCGGGGACCGCGTCGCACAGGATCTGCGCCGCGCCGTCGGGGTCCTTGACGGCGTACTCGTACCCCTTCTTGGTGGCGCGGACGAAGGCCTTCACCACGTCAGGGCTCTTCTTGCAGAAGTCGTTGTTGGCGGCGAGCACCGGCGTGTAGAAGTCGAGCTTGTCGTCGATGCTTATGAAGCTGAAGTAGTTGTAGGCAAAGTCCTGGACGATGGCGTTCTGGACGGCCCAGCCCTCGTACACCCACACGCAGTCAAACTGCTTGTTCTTGAGGCTGGTCACCTCGTCGTCGGTGGAGACGGACACCATCTTGACCTTGGAGTAGTCGCCGCCGTCGGCCTCGACCACGTCCTTGATGGTGGCCTGCTCAACGGGCATGTTCCAGGTGTCGTACACGTGATCCTCCATGTGTTTGGCGCTGGTGATGCCGTCCTCCTTGCGGCTCATGATGCCCGAGGTGTTGTGCTGGATGATCGCGGCCACCGCCTGGATAGGAAGCGGGTTGTCGGACGCGAGGGCGTTGGCGATGTAGTCCTGGTACGACACGCCCAGCTGAGCCTGGCCAGAGCCGATCATGGCCTCCGCCGTGTCCTCGGCGGGCTGCACGATGTCGATGTCGATGCCCTCGTCCGCGTAGTAGCCCTTCTCCTTGGCCACGTAGATACCCGTGTGGTTGGTGTTGGGCGTGTAGTCTAGGCAGAACGTAATCTTGGTCTTGGCAGCGGAGCCGGCGCCCGAGTCTGACGCCGAGCCACCCTTGGATGCGGAGGCACCGCAGCCAGCGAGGGCGACGGACCCCAGCGCGAGGCCGCTCGCTGCGAGGAACTGGCGACGAGAGATGCTGTTCATGTTACTTCTCCCCTTCTGCCCTCTTCCAGGGCATGCAGAGGCGCTGGAGGGCGTCGACGAGCCCCATGAGCGCCAGCGACAGTGCAGAGATGATGATGATCACCGCAAACATGCGGTCGTACGAGAAGGACTTGCGCACCCGGGTCATGTACACGCCCAGGCCGCTGAAGCCGCCCAGCCACTCGCTGATCACGGCGCCCACGATGGCGTAGGTGGCGCTGATGCGCAGGCCGCTGAAGAACTGCTCGGCGGCGGCGGGCATCTTGACCTGCCAGAAGATCTGCCAGCGCGTGGCGTTCATGGTGCGCATGAGGTCGACCATGTCGGGGTCGACCGACTGAAAGCCCGAGACCAGCGACACCGTGATGGGGAAGAACGTGGTGAGCACCACGAGGACCACCTTGGGAGCCAGCCCATATCCCAGCCACAGGATGAGGATCGGCGCCACGGCGATGGTGGGGATGGTCTGCGAGATGGTGATGAGCGGCGAGAACGCCAGGCGAAAGCCCTCGAACCGGTCCATGAGCACCGCGAAGGCAAAGCCCACGGCGCAGCCGATCACGAGGCCGAGTGCGGACTCGGCGAGCGTGGTGGCGGAGTTGGAGACCAGCAGCGGGAAGTCCCCCACCAGCGCCGCCATCACCTGCGTGGGCGTGGGCAGCATGAAGTTGGGGACGATGCCGCACACCACCAGCAGCTGCCACGCCACGAGAATGGCGAACGTGGTCACGATCGGAATCGCCACGCGCCGGGCGCGACCGGTGCCATGCGGGGCGGGACGGGCCTCTCCCCTGGAGCCTTGTGCCATGGGCTACGCGACCTCCACCTTGCCCGCGGGCGCGAACTCGGGGTCGCCCTCGTGGTACTTGGAGACCTTGTGCTCGGAGGACATGACGTCCCCGCCGGGGCGGTAGTCGATCTTGACGTAGGTCATCATCGAGCCGCAGCCCGCCTTGGCGCCCACGAGCTGGCAGTTCTTCACGACCTCCATGCAGGTGTCGTAGTCGCCCTCGATGGCGGTCTCGAACGGGCCCACGAAGTAGTTCAGGCCTGTCGAGTCGATGTAGGCGATCACCGCGTCCACCACGCGACAGGTCTCCTCGTCGGACTTGGAGTCCATGGGCAGAAACTGGATTGCCACGCTACAGTCCATGCAGCTTCCCTTCCGGACGCCAAAAGGGGCGCCCACTCCTCGTAGGCGCCCCGAACATCCGGTGCTCTGGTCCCTACGCCGGCATTACCCGGATCAGGTTCGGTCAGGGTCGCGCTGGACCCATTCTCAGCCGGCGTGCGCCAGCTCCCGTTTGTCGCGTGCCATTGTAGCGCAAGGGGGAGGGGCGTCTCCCCTTGGGGTATGGGTTTCTGCAGGAGGGTTCGGGGACTTTGGCCACGACCCCTCCCGAGACAGGTATTCGGCATGGCGATCGACATCCAAGTCACGCGCGTTGCTCAAAGGATCCAATTGGTCATCAGCACTCGAGGAGGCGGAATTGGTCATACTCTTCCGTCGGGGTTTTGACTTGTTGGGGGAGAGACGATGGAATCATCTGCTCAAGACATGGAAGAGCGCGAGGGAATGGCCCGGGACGCGGGCGAGACGGGCAAGACCCTCGGCGCCCGTGGGTCGCTTGAGGTGGGGGTCGCCCTCTTCTCCATGTTCTTTGGGGCGGGCAACCTGATCATAGCCCCGCTGCTGGGCGTACAGGCGGGGCCCAACGTCGTGGCTGCGACGCTGGGGTACCTGGTCTCCGGGGTGGGCCTGCCCATCGCCGCCATCGTGGCCATAGCCCGCGCGGGGACCGCGGGGTCTCTCCTCGACCGCATCGGAACGAGGTTCTCGCGCGTGTTCGCGATTCTCACCTACCTGGCCATAGGACCCCTACTCGCCATCCCTCGAACCGCCTCGACCTCCTTCGAGATGGTGAGTCCGCTACTCCCCTCGGGAGGGGATGCGGGTGCCTTTAGGCTGCTGTTCTCGCTCGCCTTCTTCGCCGCGGCGCTTGCCTTGGCCCTCCACCCGACTCGGATCGTCCGCCTCATGGGCAAGGTGACGGGGCCTCTGCTGATCGCCCTCCTCGTGCTGATGGTCACGGCGCAGGTGGTGGCACCCGCCGGGGACCCGCTCGCGGAGGCGCAGACGGGCTACGCCGCGACGCCGGCGGTGGCGGGCTTCCTCCAGGGCTACCAGACGCTCGACCTTCTCGCCTCGCTCGCCTTTGGCGTGGTCATCACCAGCAGCATCCGCAGCCTCGGGGTCACCAGGCCCGATGCGGTCGCCCGCCAGGTCGCGCGGTCGGGCGTCGTCGCGGGCGCGCTCATGGCGGTCGTGTACTGCGCCCTCAGCTACCTGGGCTCGAGGATGGGAACCGTGATGCCACGGGCACAGAACGGGGCCGAGGTCATCTCGCTCGCGGCTTCCATGCATTTTGGAACCGCAGGAGCCGTGCTCACCGCCGCCGTCTTCCTCATCGCCTGTTTCAACGTATGCGTGGGGCTGGTCTCCTCCATCGGTGAGTACTTTGCCAAGACCTTCCCACGACTCTCGTACCGTGCCTGGGCGATGTTCATCGCGTTAGTGTCGTGCGGGCTCTCCAACGTCGGCCTCACCGCCATCCTCGCTTACTCGGTGCCCGTTCTTATGGCCCTCTATCCCATGGGAATCTGCGCCGTGGCGATGGGCCTCGTGCCCAGGTCGCCGCGACACGTGCTGCCCTGGCGCATCTCAATGGCATGCGTCGGCGCCGTGAGCACGCTCTCTGCGCTGCGCGACGCGTTCGCCCCCGGCCTTGCACTTCCCCTCGATCGCCTTCCCCTGTCCTCCATGGGGCTGGGCTGGGTCGTCCCGGGCGTCCTGGGGTTTGTCGCGGGGACTGTGGTCGGTGAAATCGCCCATGCGCACCATGCCTGCTGAGGAAATGCGAGTTATGGCAATCTGAAAGCCTCGACTGCCGAGGAGATGCGAGTAATGGCAGAGAAACAGGGCCCCGAAGCACCTCTGGTTGCCAACACTCGCCTTTTCTCAGCGGCTGGGCCCCTCCCGATTGCCAACACTCGAGTTTTCTCAGCAGCCTTACTTGGGACCCTCCCAAGGAAGCTAAATCGGCGGCATCAAACCCTCGACATTCCCACAATCGGTAAGTCTTGGCAACCATAATCAGTAAGTGGGATGGCCCACAATCAGCAAGCGGCGGGGCCAACGGCTTGGTACCGATGTCCTCCGGCGGTTGCAGGATGCGTTCGTGCAAGCCTCAGAACGGCACCTATCCCTCGGAGCCCGCCCGCTGCATGTCGAGCAGGCGGCGTTCCAGCCCCTCGTCGACAGCAAAGAGGTACAGGCCGTGCACGCCGCGCTTGAGCAGGACGTTGAGCTCGTGCCTGAGGTTATCCTCTGGCCTCTCGCTTCCGTTGATGGCCTGGCTGTTGCAGCTCTTGGTGGGGTCGAACACCAGGTGCCCATCGCGCCAGCAGACGGACGGGCCAATGATGACGCCGGCGTAGTTGAGGTCGAACCCCTGGATGGTGTAGATGGATCCGCACTCGCCCAGGGTGTGGCTCTGCTCCGCCCACGCCTTACCCTTGTCCCGCCTCGCCTCCTCGGGCGTCTGGACGGTCTGGTAGTTCCACGGTATGTGGAAGCACTCAGAGGGATCCGCCTCGCCGGTGTCGGATTGGCTGTCCTGCCGGTGGCCATCCTGCCCAAGTGAGACCCAGTGGCTCTCCTCCCGAACGATGCGGACCTCCCACGCCCCTCCAAATGCGGGGTGCGACTTGCTGGAGTACGGCCAGTCGTATGTGGCAAGCATGCGGGAGAGCCCGTGGGACGTGTCGTCGACCATCTCGCCCGACTTATCGTCGAAGGTCAGCGCCCGTTCCTCGATCGCTGACCTCAGCTCGAACGGGGAGTCGAAGACCCTGATTTGGTAGGGCTCGTGCCCGTCCCGCGGGGTGTCGCGGGGGATCGGGCCCACGCCCCTCCCACTGGCGAAGTCATCAATCCACGCGACGACCTCGTCGCAGGCGTCGATGCGATACTGCTGGCGGAGCAGCAGGTTGGAGACGTGAAACGGGAAGCGGTCGAGCTCGGCCTGCCTCCGCAGGCACTCGGTGCAGCGGCCCGGGAAGCGATCCTGCGGAAACAGGGCGTCCCTCATCCCTGGGGCAAGCTCCTGCGACTTCCTCAGCACCTGCCCCAGGTCGTATACCGCCACGACGACCCGTGCGCGACGCATGATGTCCACGAGCATGTTCCTTGAGCCGCGATACCCCTGGTTGCCCTCGTTGAGGAGGAGGTGCGCCTCGTCCACGAGCGCGATGTCCACGGGGTGCACGGGATGGTCCTGCCTGTCAAGCCCCCTGCCATGCCCCAGTTCGCTGTGCTGGTTGATGAACTGCGTCGGCGCCAGGACCACCTTGCCGTCCGACCCCTGGAGTGCGAGCCGGCGCATGATGGCGTTGTATACGGTGAGCTGCTCCTTGTGGTTGACCAGCAGGCACGCGTCCACGGTCCTCTCGCCTGACCCAAGCTCGTTCATGATGCGAAGGAACAGGTGGCTCAAAAGCACGGTCTTGCCGGTCCCCGCCATGCCCTCGACCACGATGAGCTCACCGGTGGATACGGGCGCGTCCGGGTTTGTCGGCACCTCTCCCCCGCTTGGCAGCGCCTGGCGCAGGCGGGCGAGAATAGCGTCCTCCGCGTTGAGCTGGTCCCTCCCCAGGGCGTGGAACGGCGACGCCTTGAAGATGGCGGAATCCCGGATGACCGACTCCGCCGGAAAGAGCCGCGGCTCGTAACGGTTGAGCTTGCGCCACGCCGCAGATGTGATGGCGGGGAGCTCGCGCTTGGTGAAGTAGTCGTCCTGGGGGTTGCCGCGCCCGTTGACCAGGGTAACGTCCTCCACGTCGGACGCGAGGAGGTAGCTCAGGAAGGTGTTCTCGAGGTCGAGCGTGAGCGACTTGTTGAAATGGTCCTGGCCAATGACCAGCATGCGGGCGTCCGACTGGTTCAGCTGGTGCCACGCCTTTCTGCCGCGTTCCGAGCGGTACGTGACGTCGTCCGAGTAGTGCTCCTTGGTCCGGCGCACGATGGAGTTTGTCTCACCCACGTACACCAGGAACCTGTCGCGCTCGAACCCGCTGCGAATGCGCTCGTGACGCTTGCCGTGGATGATGTAGACCGTCGGGTAGGTCTTCAGGAGCGCCCGGTCCTCCCGCGAGACCGCACGGCCATCGACCTCGCGGTCGACGTCGTCGATGCTCTGCTCGACCTCACGGTCGTCCTCGCGAAAGGGGACGTCGATGACTATGGGCTGCCTTGGCGCCATTGCCCTCCCTGGTGAGACGTGCCGAGACGTTGCCGCGAACGCATCCGCCGAGTGATGGCACCCCCCGGCCGGCTGCGTTGTCGTGGCCCGTGCCGATGGCTAGCCGAGCTGGGGGTCGGTATGGTGCACCCCTCTCTGCCGGACGACCGCCCACGCCGACGGCATCCCCGGCGCTAGAGTTCGGTGTACTTTCTCGAGCTTCCGCGGCTCAGGCTTACAGGATACTTCTTGGCGTTGGCGTCGAGCTTGCGGTTCACGATCTGGAGAGGGTCAAGGTCGCACGCATCCGCCATGTAGAGGCAGTAGATGAGGACGTCCGCGAGCTCCTCCGCCACCCGATCCGTCCGCCCCTCCGCCGAGACATCCGACCCCGACCACTGGAACGCCTCCAGCAGCTCCGCCGCCTCGAGGCTGATCGAGATGGCGAGGTCCTTGGAGTTGTGGAACTGTGCCCAGTCCCTTTGATCGCGAAACGCCCGCACCCTGGCGATGGTCTCCTCGTAGTCCCGCATGCGCCACGACCTCCCCTGCCCATGCCATTGACGACTCACCATTATGCGCCGGCGGGGCGAGACGACCGCCGACGACTCCCGCCGCCCATCCCGCCGGCAGGGCGGGCACACGTCCCCGCGGCTCAGTCCCTCATGCCCCGGCGCTCAACGCCCGGCTGATTGTAGTAGCGGCGCTTTTCTCCGTACATCTGTCGCTCCGCACGCCTGGTGAGCTCTGCGACATCGATGTTGGGCGCTTCCGAGACGGCAACGCCAAACGAGGCGTGGCAGGAACTCCCCTCCGCGAGGCGCCTCGCCTCCTCAACCTTGCTCCTGATCTGGCCCTCGTCGAGGTCGCAGGCGAACACAACGAACTCATCGCCTCCGATGCGATATGTGTCCTCCTTGCCAAACGCCTCCCTGAGCGCGGCACTCAGGCACTTGAGCATCCTGTCCCCGGTCTCGTGCCCAGATCTCTCGTTGAGCTCGTGGAGGCCGTTGAGGTCCGCATACACGCAACCCAGACTCCGCTTGCAACGCAGAGGGTATTCTGAGAGCGCCTGCTCGTAAGAGTTACGGTTTCTGACCCCTGTGAGCAGGTCCTTCTCGCTGAGCTCGGCAAGCTTGATCTGAGCGTATTCCTGCTGGAGCTTCACGTTGAGCATGTATGAGTTGATGCCAATGCTGATTGCGGAGAAGAGACAGGAGCTGACGATGTCGTCCACCACGAACGCCGGGTTATCGAATATCAACGACATGCAAACGAAGAAGGCGGTGTTGATGAGGATGCAGAGAATGATCCTCCGGCGCCTATCCGTGAAGAGCAGCGGAGAGGCGAGGACGAAGGCGGGAAAGGCGGTCGCGACCAGGTCCGCATTGAGGCGCGTCCCCAATACCGTCGAGTAGACGAGCAGGCAGCTAATCGTCACATAGGTGAGGAACCCAATCTTCCTTTCGTCACTCGGCTTCACACGAACTGCGACAAAGCACAGGAGGAGGGAGAGCATAAGCGAAATGAGATACAGGATTCTTGCGCGACTCATCATCGAACTGAAGAACGACATAAGCAGCATGAGCACCATCATGATGGAGAAGGCGGCGGTAACGATGATGATGCTGCGGCGGTTCTCTCTGGCAATGCTTGGCCGGATGCGCTCCCACTGCTCGTCGGTAATATGCGACTTGATGCCGACGCGCACTCCTCCATTTCGCAAGATCACCATCGGCCCGAAGAACCCAATACAGTAGAGCAAGGTCCAGAGAGGCCTGCCTATATGCATTACCCGGACG
>CAIFEH010000024.1_pt1 | contig 30531 bp, 24 predicted proteins | sample 7355751 | NCBI WGS metagenome assembly CAIFEH01 (sample SAMEA6864055, study PRJEB38353) | metagenome | biome: bioreactor; feature: anaerobic; material: water | place: Germany | collected 2018 | reverse complement strand
CGCCACCTCGTGGCGCTCGTCACTGTTCATCGCGGCTCACCACCCTTGCCCCGCAGCATGAGCAGAAGTTTGGGACGAACATCTGCCTTCCACCAACCTCCGCCCCGAGGGACGCCCCGCACCTGCTGCACACCAGCTCGTCATCCATGGACGTGCCTTGATGCACGGCGAAACACGTCGGGTCTATGAGGTCGGCCAGCTTTTCCAAAGTCCTTTCGGCAACCCTACGATTGCGTTGGAGGCAGAGAGTGTCATCGACATCTAAGTCCTCGCTCGGCGTATCGACACAATTGGCAAGGTACATGAAAAAGTACTTCGTCCCTTTGACGGTCTGCCCGCACATGCGCAGCCTTGCCGCCACCTCACGGCGCTCGTCGCCAGTCGGCGTCATGAGTAAGCTCCCATCACGATGCGGTTCTTGATCCCTTGCAGGTCATCCATGGTCTTTGCGTAGAGGACGTCCTGCTCCAAGTCGGCGTGACGCGATGCCAGAAGCCCAGCAGACCTACCGCGCTCCAGCGTCTCTACAACCCTCTCGTACCTGTTGTAAAGCCCCTCGTGACGCATCGATCCGCCAAGCTGCCACTCTTCCCATGCGTGCTCAGCTTTGTCCTCGTAGCGCTCGATGAGCTTGTCAACCTCGCTAGTTGTCGTCATGATCTTCGCCATCCTTCATGAAAAGGACCTTGTGGCGCGGGTAGAGGTCGCAGAAGGTGACTCTCCTGTCGGCCTTGTCGAAGTAGAAGCTCCTTGGCCCGCAAGCAACATCAAGTGCTGGCGTCATCGCTCGTCCTCCGCCCAACTCTCCTCCTACGACTCTGCATGGGGTGCGTCCCGTCGGGACAACATATAGTATACACTATTCTTGCGTGGAAGCAATGCCCTCGGAGCGCGGTTGGAACCAACCCTAGCGGACGGCACGAAAGCAAGAACAGGCACGTCGAGGTCAGGCGCATCAACTTGCAGGCAAAGAGGCAAAGCGACATGACAACTTGCAAACAAGTCACCAAGACAACAAAGAGGAAAACAGGCAAGCACAAGGGAGAACCCGTCAGTTGAACTGGATACGCACCGCTTCCCGTGTCGTAATAGCCCGATAAAGGAGAGGATGCGTGAACTCGCCCGATGAGGGCGGCGGTTCGCTTCGCATAAGATGTTGCCTGGTGAGAAAGGACAGGGGGTGGTGGCGCATGGTGGCAGGGGGCCAGTCGCTTGGGCGCTTCGAGGTAAGACTTGCAGACAGCACAGCTCTCACCTTCGAGATGCGCGAAGACGAGTCTGGTGGAATCTCGACCAGACTCCTTGGCCGCGGTGATGCGACGCTCCCCCTCGGGATGGTCGCTGACGATGACGGGCTCCAGAGATGGCTTGAGACACGCGCACTGCCCCTCAACCGAGCCTATGCGGACAAGCTCTGCCTCCAGATGGGCATAGCCCCCAACGACATTGCCGCCATGTGCGAGGTTGGACGGGCGCTCTCACTCAACGATGACTACTGGATAGTTCCCGAGGGCTTCGATGGGCGGTTCGCCGACTTCAACCTCTTCCAGAACGAATTCTCCGACGTGGTCGCACTCGTTGCGTACACCGGAAGGGTCGACCTCGGGAGCTCGCCGCAACACGGCCTCACGCCCGAACTCACGACCGGCGGATCGCTCGCCAAGGCGTGGAGGATCCTCCCCGATGGCACAAGGGCGCTCTACAAGGGTTCGACGCCTGGGTTCGACCCCGGCGAATGGCTCTCCGAGTGCGAGGTCTCGTCGCTCTGCGACGCATTGGGGCTAAGACACGTAACGTACTCACACGACGCCTGGGAAGGCAAGGAGTGCTCAGTCTGTCCCTGCTTCTGTGACATCGATACGTCCTACGTGCCCTTTGCCGTCGCAACTGGTTGGACGGACCTCCCCCATGCCCTTGCGACCTGCATGGCCATCGGAACCGATGCGTTCGAGGAACTATGCGACATGCTGACACTCGACGCCCTCACCTGTAACGTGGACCGCCATCTCACCAACTTCGGATTCCTTCTCGACGCGGGTGACGCAACGATCCTCGGACTCACCCCAACCTTCGACAACGGCAGGGCCCTCTTCCCCAACGTCAGCGACGCGGACACCCGCGATGCCTCCGCCCTCTCCCGATACCTTCGTCCCGCCTTCGGCGCCCGCACCTTCGAGCAGCTTGCCTCCCGCGTCATCGGGGAGAGACAGGTCAATTGGCTTGATAGGGTCGCGCACGCCGATCTCGTCGGCGTGCTCTGCGACTCAGGAGCGTCCCAGGTGCGGGCGCATCACCTCTCGAAGCTCCTCAAGGAGCGTGCGGGGACGCTCCGCGAGCTGGAGCCGAACGACCGCGAGAGAACCGACGCCTTCATGCGCGAGAACATTCCCGAAGTGTACGAGTTCGCGAAGGCCCATGGGCAAAGGACGGAAGGCCAATCCGAGGATGAGCCAGAGAGGTGACCGACAGACGTCCCCTGCGTACTCGCATGCGAGCGGCGGGGAGGCCCAGGAAAGGTAGGTTCATGGCGTAGCCGAGCTAGAGGAGACGCCATGAGCGACGAGAATTCACGCAGCACAGATTTCGGTTCCAGCAAGGAGCGCACCGGCACATGCTCCGACGGCACGCTCTTCCAATGGCTCATGGAGGCATCGCGCCTCGGAGTGCGCATCGTGAGCATACACGACCCCAAGTCGGGGCACGACGCGGCGTACCCGTTCCTCACCAGCGGCATCCCCGCCTCGGAGCTCGATGCGTCCATGTTCCAGAGCCCGCGGCTGCTCCTGGGATTCGGGATACCGATCCCTCTCATCGGAGACCCGGCAAACTGGGAGGTGCGAGACATCACCTGCAACCCCGACGTGGTCCGAGAGGCCGACATCCGGCTCGACAGCCTCGCCCACCCCGTCACAACGAGGGCGGCATCCGTGCGCATCCCGGTCGATGACATAATCGGGGCGGTCCCCTGGCTCGAAGATGAGCTCAAGACGGATGACGAGCGAGGGTACGTCGCCTGGGAAATCCTCCAGGCGGACGACGAGATCGACCCCACGAGCCGCACCTATCAGTCGGTCATGGAGTCCCTTGCCAACCTGTACGGGATGGACGACCCCGAGCTGGTATGGGAAGGCGTCGGCGGGCGCGACGGCGGCGTCGACCGTGACACCGGGGAGGCGCGATAGCCATGGGTATGGCCCCTGCCGGCACCTTCGAGCTCATTGACGATGACAGCTTCCAATGGCGGGCATGGCTCGGTGGGAGGCGGTTCGAGCTCATGCAGGCCGAGCCGCTTGACCAGAGCCTATCCCGCTTTGGGATCCGCCACCAGACGATCGACCTTGCCGAGCTCCCGAAGAGCGAGGTCAAGGGCATCATGGACTCCTACTACGATGACTACGAGACCGACCTTGCGGTCCTGCCGAAGGTCGAGCGGGCGGGTCTCGTCGCCGAGTGCGTCTTCGAGTCCACCCCGCTCTGCGCCGACGTCCTCCTGTGCGACTCAAAGGGCGTGCCAGTCGCGTACCCGTCGGCCCAGGACGCATGCATGACCATTGCCGCCCGCGTCTGGAACCGCAACCGCACGCTCGGAACCACGAGCCACAACAAGTTCTTCTACGAATCCCTCATGCCGGCCGACCGGCGGCAGATCCATCTCTCCGACGTCGATTTCGGAGAAGACTGGTTCCATGCGACGGTCACCCTCGTGCCTGGGTACGAGCAGGCGATCCTCGACATCGACGGCAGCGTGTTCGAGCCGCGCATAATCCGATTCCACGACCGCGCAGGCTACACGGTGCCCGGATGGACATTCGAAAGCGCCGTATCAGAGAGGCGCATCCTGCACGCTTGCAGGGAGCTAACGCGGATGCTCGACAGGCAGGCAGGGGAACCCACACCAACAACCAAGAGGGCAGAGGAACAGGAAAGATGAGCGAGAGGATCCTTTCAGGAAATGCCGAATACTTTCCCGTTGTGATACGCCCAGAAGGAATTAAACAGGAGTTTCACAACGCAGTCGCCTTGGGGGACTTTGACTACGACCTCAGCGACCTCCAGCTCGACTGGGACGGCATCGCCGCACGGGTGTGCGAAAACCTCATGTCCGACCCCTATGTCGAACGGTACGTCGCGGAAGCCATAGAGGACTCCCTGCAAGACGAGATCGAAAGAGCCGTCGGAAGGGAGGAAGCCCAGGGCTTCCCCGAGAGGTAGAGCACCCCGTCTGGCGTCCATCGCGACTGGGGCAGCTAAGGGCAACCAGAGGAAATGTCATCAGACCAGACAAAAGGAGATTTGCCATGGCACTCACGACTGGCGAGATCGACTGGATACTGCACGACAACGTCAACGCATATCTCTACGACCTGGAGGGCCAGCGGGCCATCCTCGCCAACGAATACGAGATAACCACCGTCGAGGTGCCCAGGGTTGACCTCCTGAACGCGATCATCGACAACTGCCGGGACTTTGACCCGTACGAGCGCTTCTTCGACCCTCTCGCTAGCGTACGGTTACTTTCACGTGCGAACAAATGCGAACACGTCACCGGCCTGGATGGCTGGGCACGGGACATCCTGGGGGCCAAGTCGATCCTCCCGATCGAGCGAAGCAAGATCCTCGTCCCGCTGATGGAGGAGGTCGCACGACATGACTCTGCATTCGTCTACGACCGTGTATTGGATCAGGTCGTCAGGCTGCAAGGCGGCAAAGTAGATACAATCCGCCTTTGCATGGAATCGGCCTTTGCCTATGCCCTCCTCCAAGATCACGGCTACGACACGAACGACCTCATGCTGGGTGCGGACAGCTGGGACCTGGACTACCGCGCACCAACAGATGGGTCATACGTTACGAGGGATTTCCTCGCACGCATGGACCCCGTGCCCTTCACGCGGGAGGCGATGGCCCGCGAGTGGGCACAGAGCGCATGGGGCAATGATCTCATCGTGGAGGCCAGCAAGGTGAGGACCCCGGCGGGAAACCTCGTCATCCGCAGAAACATCGAAGACAAGTTTCCTGGTGTAAAAGTCTACCTTGAGGGGTTGCGTGGCGGAGCCGACCTCGTCAGTCAGACGGAGTGGGAAAGTGAATGGAGATGCCTTCATACCCTCGCCTACGATGCGGAGCACGACGAGCCACAGGAGACCGGCTACGACCTCCGAGGAATATATGCACCGAGCATGGCCCCGGAGCTCCTTGAATCACTTGGTTCTCAAGCAGAGGAAGAGGAGAGGTAGGCGGGCTACATGCACATCGCAGTCTCCGGCATACCCGGCTCTGGGAAGAGCACGTTCGGAAGGGAAGAGGCTCAAGACCTCCCCGAGAGGTAAGGCTCCCTGTTTAGCGTCCATCGCGACTTGGACAGCCAAGGGGCAACTAGAGGCAATGCCATCAGACAAGACAAGAGGAGATTTGCCATGGCACTCACGACTGGCGAGATCGACCAGATTCTGCGCGACAACTTCAAAACATGCCTCTACGACATGGAGGGACAGCAGGCCATCCTCGCCAACGAATACGAGATAACCACGGTCGAGGTGCCCAGGGTTGACCTCCTGAACGCGATCATCGACAACTGCCGGGACTTCGACCCGTACGAGCGCTTCTTCGACCCTCTCATGAAACTGTTTTATGAACCCCAAGAGCATGTCCTTGTTCCAGACGACGGTGGCAGGGCACGGGACATACTGGGTGGCAACGCGATCCTTCCAATCCAGCGAAGCAAAATCCTCGTCCCGCTGATGGAGGAGGTCGCACGACATGACTCTGCGTTCGTCTACGACCGCGGGATGGGAAGTATCGTCAGGCTGCAAGGCGGCAAAGTAGACACAATCAATCTTGGCACGGAATGGGCCTTTGCCTATGCCCTCCTCCAAGATCGCGGCAACGTCACAAACAACCTCATGCTGGGCGCAGATAGCTGGTACTTTGACCACCATGGGGCATTCGACGGAGCCCAATACATTCTCGCACGCATGGACCCCGTGCCCTTCACACGGGAGGCGATGGCCCGCGAGTGGGCACAGAGCGCATGGGGCAATAATCTCATCGAGGAGGCCAGCAAGGTGAGCACCCCGGCGGGAAACCTACGCATCGTCAGGGACTTCCAGGACGAGTTCCCAGGAGTCTGTGTGTACCTTGAGGGGTCGCATCGCGAGGCCAGCATCATCAACCAGACGGAGTGGAATGGTGACAGAAACCGCCTCCAAACCTTCACCTACGATGCGGAGCACGACGAGCCGCAGGTGACTGACTACGACCTCAGAGGGCGATTCGCACCACACACGTTCTCGGAAGCCATCGAATCGCCTGGGTCACAATCAGAGGAAGAGGAGAGGTAGGCGGGCTACATGCACATCGCAGTCTCCGGCATACCCGGCTCTGGGAAGAGCACGTTCGGAAGGGAGCTGACCAAGTGCCTAAACCTCACGTGGGATTCCGAGGGAAGCCCCCGAAGGGTGCCGTTCCAATACGTCTCAGGCGGAAAGATGTTCCGCGAGGTTGCACGGCAAAAGAACCTCTCCGTGCAGCAGCTCTCCGAACTCATGGCGGAGAGCGACTGGATGTCATCCCGTGTCAATGATGCAATCGACTCAACTCTGCGCGAGACGTGCGACGAGTATCCTAACCTCGTGATAGACGCCCGATCGGCATTCGCCCTGGAAGGCAAGAGTACCGTCAAGACCCTCATGCTCTGTGACATCGAACGTGCCGCGCGACGGATCCTCGCCTCGGAGAGGGAGGGCGAGCTCTACGCGAGCGAGGACACCGCCTTCAAGGGCATCGAGGGTCGCATCGCCTTCGAGACGGAAGAGATGGATGACCTGTTCGGCATCGACCCGTACTCCCCCACCCTGTGCAACGTCGCCGTTGACACGACGAGAGAGGTCCCGGTCACGATGGTTGCCTCGTACTTCGCCAGCGGCATCGAATCCGCCGAGCGCAAGAGACTCACCGACGGGCGGGAGGTCGGCAATGCCATATCCGAGTTCTGCAAGGAGAACGACATGCCCGCCATCCTCACCCCAGAGGAGGCATCCGAGTTCGACACGTATGCGGGGCTGTATGACCGCTACAAGGAGGAACGCATACGCTTCTTCTGCCCAATCCCAAGAGATGATGACCGCGATAGATAGAGGAGGCAGCGGCCTAATGGCGGCGGAAAAATAGCCGAGACACCTAGAAGAAAAGGACTGGGCGCTCTGTCATTACCTCAGACAGGGCACCCAGCGAACCGTCTAAACCAATGATGGAACTATCGGGCATCCTGGCCGCGTCTGCATGAGGTGTCACCGAGCTCGGGGACGTCGTGGCTCCACCCGGCGAAGGGGCGAAGGCCCTCATCTACCCTTATGCGAACGATCTCGTTCAGGAACTCCCTCTTCTCTTGGGGCATGACGATGGAGCCTCGCGTCTCCCCAGGAAGGGAGGAAAGAAGGCCCTCGAAACGGTCGAGCGAAAAGGCGCTGACGAAGCGATCGACGGCTGCAAGGCAGTCGGCGTCACGACTCGTCCTAATGTAGTTGAAGGGATGGATCCTCCTTCCGTCGTCACTCAGATAGATCGAGACGGGGGCATCGAGCGCAAGGCTCCTCATTGTGGACTCGTCCGAAAGGGCATCAAGGTCCGCCTCTGCGGACCTTTTGTTGAAGAGGCAGTTGCCGTTGTCAAAGACGGGGGCAAGGCTTGCCGTACCCCGTTCCGCATCGAAAATGAAACCCCAGTTGGTGTTGTCCCTATCGGAGTTCCCTATCACCGCATCGACAACGAACATATCCCAGAAGCGCTCGCGTACGCCCGGAACGGCAGAGACGAGTGGGGCCTCGTACACCTGCTTCAGGACATCGCTCAGGTACGTCGAATTGCCGGAGGAGGCAGAGCCGTCTGGAAGAACATCCAGGCCGGCGGTGTTGTTCTTCACGTCGTGGAAGTCGTAGAACGCCGCTCCCTTGGGAAGGTCATCCGTGAAGTCGCGGCAAGCGACAACGAGCCTCCCATTTCGCAAGCCCAGAAGCGTCTGGTGGACGGGAATGCCAACCATCTCATAGACGTGTGAGCCTACATACTCAGAGACGGGGGCAGTGGTGTACGAGGTAAGGTTCCTTCCCCTCATCCCCGCGGTACTTTCGGGGTATTTCACAAGCCAAGTTGCGCCCGAGAACGAAATGCATTCCTTGCGGCCTGCATTCCCGCCATAGAACCTCATGACCGGCCTTACGTCATTATCAAAGTCATAGATGCACATTGAACCGTTCTTTCCTATAAGTTCAATTTATCCTCGTCACTCCCCATGGCTAAAGCGAGGAGTTTTACAGCCCACTTGGGAAATATTGTCCCATGCTTATCTCATCTACGCTTATAGACCTCACACCTGTGAATTACATCATTCAGGGAAAAGTTTATAACACAACAACCTCGCATGCGAGAAAGAAAGGGGTGAATGGAAGGGAGGATGAGGAGCGTGCGAAGGACCCCATGAAAGGGAGCAGGCATGATCACATACGACGACTTCACGCAGCTCGCAAGATGGGCTGGGTTTGACGGACCGAGGGAAACGGCCTTTACCTACGATGGACCCACTGGCCCTGGCGAATACAATTGGTATTACGCGAAATGGAAGCTCAGGGACTTCCCAAGCGAATACGTCATCAATCCTGAATGGCTCCTGTCATATTACGAAGACCCGCAGGATGAGGCGAATAGCTTTGCCTGCTTTGAGGTCGATCGGGGTGCCGACCGAAAAATCTCCCTTGTGCATAGTGCCTCAGAGCTCAAGTCCATGCTGGAGCCCTACAGGAAGGAGCTCGTAGGTTACTTAGAGGATCATGCCGAAGATGCAATCGGCTGGATCGACCGGCGCCTCTTCGAGGCGGCGATTTCCGCGCCCGACCTCTTCGGGCACGTCACCAACAAGGGTCTAAGGGCCGATCTCGCCGCCATCAGTTCGCACCGCTTCGCGAGCATCGGATGGGAGGGGGAGAAGGCATTCGACGCGATCCATTTCCTGGAGGCTGCGTACTTCGCCCTGCCCGAATGGTTCGAGTCGGGCAGTGGGTTCAATCGGTTCATCCCCAGCTTCCTGAAATCAGCTGACCTAGCTTCCGTAATCATCGAAAACCACAGCGTCGATGGTGACCTACCCTGGCTCTCCCTCTCCTTCTTCACCAAGACCGCCAACCCGATCTACCCCCTAATCGAGACAAGCGTCCCGCTCGCGGCCACGGCCGCGTTAAGCAGTGACATACTCGACCTGTACGAGTCGCTTATCTCCGACTTCTATCAGTTCGACCTCGACGCGCCCTCCTGGCGCATCTTGGATGAGAGAGGCGGCATCGCGAAGTCCAGCTTCGATTCGGACATGACGCTCGATGAGGCATGGGACGACTGCATCACGGATTCCATGCAGGTCCTCCGGGAGGAATACGAGAGGCAGAACAAGGGCGAGGAGAGGTAGGAACAGGCCCTCTCCCACACCAAACCGTTCGCTCGATGCCCCTAGAATGGAGGGGAAGGGTTCCGCTCCCCAAGGACTGGTGGCTGGCATGGGCAAGGGGTCGCACACTGTCACGATTCGACATCTCGACCGTGATGCCGCAGTCGCGACATACCGCGAGGACCTACACGAGTTCTCGCGCATCCTCTCTGTCCCGTCCCCAGCCGACTGTCCGATCGAGGCGCTGGACGCGCATGGGCGCGTCACCTTGCGCGGGCTCAACTCGTGGTGGAACAACCGCTCCATTCCCTCGTCTCGCGACGGGGCAGGGAGGCTCTTTCGTCTGCTCGACGTGGATTCCCCGAGCGAGCTCCTGGAAAGGAGCCTCGGACTCTCGCTCTCCGACTCCTTTTGGGTGGTACCTGACGAGATGCAGGACGCCACCTGGGAGTCCATCAACTTCTTCGAGAACGACTTTCCCGACGAGCTGGGTCTCAGGACGGCGGGAATAGAGGCCTCAAGCCCATCGCGCCAAGCAACCTGGGGCCCATCGGGTTCGGTTGGCGGCGACCTGCCGAAGGCATGGACCATCGGAGACGACGGCAGTCGAATCCTCCTGAAGGGTGGTCGGGGGGTGACCGCCCAGGAACCATGGAACGAGCTCATCGCCACGAAGCTCTACGAGCGCGTGTTCCCGGAGGGATCGTTCGTTCCCTATCGGCTCGCCCAGCGCGGGGGGCAGACGTTCTCTGTCTGCGACGACTTCATTCGCACCGATCAGGACTTCGTGCCCGCATACGCCGCCGTCTTCAACCAGAAGAGTCGTGCCTCGATCAACAACTACGAGTGGTGCGTCTCCTCGCTAGAGAGGTCCGCAGTCGATGGCGTAGAGTCGTTCGTCTGCGCCATGGTCTGCTGTGACTTCGTGCTGGGAAACTTCGATCGGCACTACGGGAACTTCGGACTCGTGAGAGACGCCAGCACCCTTGAGTTCGTCGGGATGGCACCGATCTTCGACTCCGGCAACAGCCTGTGGTGCAACCGTCAGACCCTCTCCCCCTACGCGGACCACGTGAGCTATGCCTACGACCCCCTACCCTTCGCCGCACGGGGCGAGGTAGGCGGTCACGCGCCCGACCCGTCACGTCAGCTGCGCATGCTCCGCGACTTCGAATGGTATGAGCAGACCGCCTTCGACATGGCGCCTGAGATCGTGCATGACGTTCTGTCGCAAAACGAGAACTTCCCACCAAGGAGGATCGACCTCATAACCAAGGCGGTCAGGCGCAACGTCACCGTCTTGGCTAGGGAGGCGGCGCTTGGCCTCAAGCGGGAGCACTGCGACGAGCACCTGCGATCCATCGGCTATCGGCAGAAGCCGTCTCCCTGGGAACTTGCAGAGCGCCCCAAGGCCGAAGCCGAATTGGAACTTGATCGCTACGGAGACCGTTAGCACGCCGCGCCGGAACCGGCGCGGCGTTCGTGCGGTTCCCTGGTGGTGCGGACGCGAATTGGGCGGCGCTACTCCCCCTTGACCTTCCCGCAGATGGTGCAGTAGGTCTCCTCGTGCGTCACGGCTGGTACCCAGACCCGCTTGTACGTGGCGTCGTGGTGGGTGGTGCCGACCTGGACGCGCTCGGTGCCCGTCTGGACATCACGCCTCGGGGCCGAGTTGCACCAGCGGCTGGACCAGTAGTAGGAGCCGGGGTTGTCAGGGTCCTCGACCCGCGCGGTCATCGGGAGGTCGTTGTCGGCGGCCCACTTGGCCTTGGAGAGCTGGTAGTCACCGCCCTTCTCGTAGTTCCAGTCGCTGTCATCCGAGCAGAAGATGGCCTCCCTGTAGCACCTGGACATGTCGGACATCACCGCCTCGAACTCCTCCTCCGTCCTGACCTCGACCGTTCCCTCGCCGAGGGGGTCATTCACGTCGTAGTCAGAGACGACGGTGTAAGTCGGCCGCTCCTCGTAGGCGGGCTCGTCCCAGGCGGGCTGGTCCACGACGTTCTCGTAGTGCCCGGCCCTGTCGGTCACGGTTCGGGTGGCCCAGGCGTGCTCGTGCGGCACTGCGGCCCTTGGGTCGAGCCCGTACCAGGCCGTGCCCTCGGCCCTCCAGCCCTTGGAGACCAGCACGCCCTGCTCGCCGCGGCTCGTCGTGAAGTTGTGGGAGCCCGTCCTGGCGTTGGGGTTGTACTGGCGGTAGAGAGGCACCGCCTTGGCGTCGGAGCTGTACCAGCCCACGCCCTCGTACCTCCAGCCCTTGCCCACGAGCCAGTCGCGCTCGCCCCTGCTCATGGTGTAGTGGTGGTCGCCCGCGTTGGGGTTGTAGAGGCGGTAGACGGGCGTGGAGCTCTTGGCCGGGGCGACCCAGCCCGTGCCCTCGTACCTCCAGCCGACCTTGACGAGGTGGTCGCGCTCGTTGGTATTACCCGTGTAGAAGTGCTCCCCGCTGTTGGGGTTATAGAGCCTCTGCATCTCGACGGTGCCGCCCGAGTCCGCGGCCATGGCGGGGGTCGCCGCCCCGAGCCCCACGGCGACCGCCACGGCGGCAGCTCCGACCGTCCACGCAACCTTCCGCATGTCTCTCCCCTTTCCACGGGTGTCTTATAGCATGCACTAATGTGAGTATACCCAGAAGGCCCGCCGCCGCAACCGCGTTTCGGCCCCAGGACGCCCCGCCGACGGAAAATTTCCCAAAAAAGTTCCCCGAGACCCCGAAACGGGATTTGAAACGCCACCAGCCGCTTCCCTAACGTGAGAGGCGAACCATTGGGGCGCGTCTTGCGCCGGGAGTCTGGAGGTAACAGATGCTTGCCAGAGATAGAGGTAGTGGGAGTTCCAGGTATCGCGGGGGACGGTGGAGAAGGTTCCTGTCGCTCATCCTCTCGGTCGCAATGGCATTGATGGGGCTCTCCCCCGCCACAGCGGTGGCAGCAGACGTGAAGGTGACGAGCGACCCGCAGTACTACCTGGACAACCCGGTTTTGGCCCAGAACGTCCCCCGCGAAGGCAGCTTGTGCTTCGACAGCTGGCCCGAGCTTGACGGGTCGTACCTGTATGTGAAGGGCGAGAACACGGGAATCTTCACCTACTGCATCGAGCAGCCGAAGGCGCACAGAGAGGGTCCGGGGGCTGTCGTCAATATCGAGGGCACGCCCACCTTCAACCGCACGGTCGACACGAAGACGTGGGAGCTCAAGAAGTCGTCCGTCACCGGTACCTGGACGCAGGACGGGATGCTCAACGTCGCCCTCGGCATGAAGTTCTTCGCGGAGGTCGAGTACGCCGGTAACGTGAACAAGATCCAGCAGGAGGACCAGCGACTCATCTGGGCCCTCGGTAACTCGGGTGGCATGCTCGACCACAACTACTGGCTCGCGTACTGCGGCGGTCGCACCAACCCGAGCATAACGGGCGGCGACGAGTCCGACGCCTTCTGGAACCGCCTCAAGTCCTACATCGCCGCAAACAAGCCGTACTACACCGCCAGGGGAATCAGGCTTGAGAAGTCCGATGGCGGGCAGGACGTCGCGACGTTCTGGGTCGTGCCCAAGAACGGCAAGCTCTCCGTGAGAAAGGCATCCTCCGACCCTAACGTGACCGACGGCAACCCCTGCTACGACCTCTCCACCGCCGTCTACAAGGCGTACGGCTCCGAGGCCAACGCCAAGGCGGACAAGGATCCCGTCGCCACGCTCAAGATCAAGGCAGACGGCACCTCGGACGCGCAGAACGTCACCGCCTCCAAGCTCTCGGACGGAAAGACGGTCTACGTGAGGGAGACGGCTGCGGGAAGGAACTACAAGCTCGACACGACGATCCACAAGGTGACCCTCCAGCCGGGGAAGATCGTGACACTCAGCGTTAAGGACACCCCTGGGGACGACCCCAACTTTGCCATGGTCCAGAAGGTGGACGCAGACGGCAACAAGATCTCCGCCGACCTCGCGAGGGATGCGCAGGGCGGCTCGACCCTCAAGGGCGCCCAGTTCACGGTGAGGTACTTCGCGAACGTGGACGGCGACACCTCGGGCACCCCAACCCGCACGTGGGTGTACGAGACAGGCGCGGACGGCATGGTGAGCTTCAACACCAGCGACCCCGTCTCGGGCGACGCGACCTACAAGGCGTCCAACGGGAAGGTCGTCCTCCCGCTCGGGACCTACACGGTTCAGGAGACCAAGGCCCCACAGGGCTACAAGCTCTCGGATGGCAGTGCCCACACGTTCGTGGAGTCGATGGCGTCTGACGGCACGATCGTGCGAAAGAACCTCGACAACTGGGACCAGAAGAACGCAGACGAGGACGTGGAGGGCCGCGCGGTCGCCGACCAGGTTCTGACCGGCAGGTTCCGCATGAGCAAGGTCGACCTCGAGACCTCGCAGGGCAAGGCCCTCGCGGCGGCGGAGATCGGCGGAGCGCAGTACAGCGTCACGAACGCAAACGCCAACCCCGTGAAGGTCGACGGGAAGTACTACGCGAGCGGGTCCGTGGTCGCGACCTACACCGCGGGCGCGGACGGCGTCTTTGAGTCTGGCGAGCTCCCTTACGGCACCTACGAGGTGCGCGAGGTCAAAGCGCCAACGGGCTACACGGTCAACTCGTCCTGGGTCGGCAAGGTGACCATCTCCGGGAAGGGTAGCGTCGTGGACGGCGGGACTGCCCCCGACCAGGTGATCCGCGGCGACCTCGCGCTCACCAAGACCGCAGAGGACGGCAAGTCCACCATGGGCGGCGTCGCTTGGCTCGTGACCTCCAAGGCCACCGGCGAGTCCCACGTCGTCATGACTGACGCGAGCGGCAGGCTCGACACCTCCGCCTCGCACGCGAAGCACTCCTATAAGACAAACGCCAACGACGCGGCGGTGACCATCGCCGCCGACGGCAGCGTGACCGTGGACGAGTCCAAGCTCGACCCCAGCGCCGGCGTGTGGTTCACCGGCTCCAAGGATGCCAAGTGGTCGGCTGACGGGACCTCCTACACCATCGACGGGCACACCGCGAGGCCCAACGACTCGCTCGGCGCACTCCCCTACGACACCTACACCGTGCGCGAGCTCCGCACCTCCGCGACCGTCGGGCACGACCTCGTGACCCAGGCCGTCACCGTGCAGAGCGTGGGAACCATCGACTGGGGGACGGTCAAGGACTCCGACTTCCACCTCCAGACCAGCGCCACGGACAGCCAGACGGGCACCCACACCGGCGTCGCGACCGCAAAGGACACGATCACCGACGTGGTGACCTACAGCGGACTCAAGGTGGGGACCGAGTACACCCTTGTTGCAACCCCACACCTCGTGAACGCGGATGGCACGGACGGCGGTGCCCTCAAGGACGCGAGCGGCAAGGCATACGGCACGAGCGTTAAATTCACCCCCAAGCTGGCGAACGGGAGCGTCAAGGTCTCCCTCGACATCGACTCCAGCAGGCTCGCAGGCCACAAGGTCGTGATGTTCGAGGACTGCAAGGAGGGCAGGGACACCGTCGCCGTCCACCAGGACATCAAGGACTCGGACCAGACGATCAGCTACCCGTCAATCGGCACAACCGCGACGAACGCGGAGGGCGACAAGGTCGTCCCCGCGAGCGACCAGTGCGAGGTCACCGACACCGTCAGCTACAAGGGACTCGTCCCCGGCGAGGCGTACACCGTCACGGGCACGCTCCACTACGTCGGTGATGACGGGACCGATGGCGGGGTCGTCAAGGGCTCCGACGGCAAGGCGGTGACCGCCTCCACCACCATCCAGCCGACCGCGGCTGACGGCTCGGCAAAGGTCACCTTCAAGTTCGACGCCTCCTCCATGCAGGGCAAGAAGGTCGTCGCCTTCGAGACCCTGACCCAGGCGGGCCCGGACGAGAAGCCCGTGACCATCACCAGGCACGAGAACGCCGGCGACACCGCTCAGACGGTCTCCTTCCCCACCGTCCACACCAACGCGACCGACAAGGAGACGGGCACCCACGAGGCGCTTGGATCCGAGACCGTCACGGTGACGGACGATGTCAGCTATGACGGACTAGTCCCCGGTAGGGAGTACACGGTGACAGGGACGCTTCACGTTAAGGCCGATGACGGCTCCGACGCAGGCACCCTGCTCTCCGACGGCAGCATTTCGGCCGACGGCAAGGCGATCGGCGACGCAAAGCCCGTCACCACGACCTCGACGCTCACCCCGACCTCCGCAAGCGGCAAGGTCACGCTCACGTTCTCGTTCCAGGGAGCCAAGCTCCAGGGCAAGAGCGTCGTGGCCTTCGAGAACGTGAGCCGCGAGGGCGTCACCTACGCCACGCACGCGGACATCACCGACTCCGACCAGACCGTGAACGTCCCCTCCGTCCACACCACCGCAACCGGCAAGGACACGGGAACCCACGAAACCCTCGGCACCGAATCCACCACGGTCAAAGACGAGGTCAAGTACACCAACCTGACCCCCGGCAAGGAGTACACCGTCACGGGAGCGCTCCACGTCAAGGGGACCGATGACAAGGGCAACGTGACCGACCTCGGCATCCTCCTCAAGGGCGGCAAGGTCTACAACCCGAAGACCGGCAAGGTCTCCGAGCTCCCGACCAGCACGACTGGCAGCGACACCGCCGCTGGCCTGTTCTCCGCCGGCACCCTCAAGCGGCTCGCCGCCGACCTCGACAAGTCCGGCTCCGATGGGCTCACCTTCACCTACGTGGGCTCCAAGTACGAGCTCTCCAAGAAGGATGGCACCTACACCGTCAGCCAGGGTGACTCGTTCTCCATGACCTTCGACAAGGACGGCAACGTCAAGGACCTCAAGATCCAGGGGAGCACATCAAGCACCGACTGGCTGCTTGGGCAGGAGGTCGATGGGAAGTGGGTCGTCACGGCCCCCGACGGCACGAAGAAGACCTATGCCTCCGAGGAGGAGTACGAGAACGAGGTCGCCAAGGCTGGCCTCGACTCCACCATCGTCGCCTACGACGCCAACGGCAAGCAGGTTGACAGCTTCGACGTGTCCTCCACGTCGTCCGAGTCCGACAGCAACGAAAATGCTGCACAGACCGAGAGTGTCAAGCTCGACAAGGACGGCCTGCCCACCGATGCCGTGAAGGCCACGAAGACCTTCAAGCCCGAGAAGGCAAACGGCAGCGTCACCTTGGAGTTCAGCTTCGACGGAAGCAAACTCCTCGGCAGGAGCGTCGTGGCCTTCGAGAACGTGAGCCGTGACGGTAAGACCGTGGCCACGCACGCGGACATCACCGACGCCGACCAGACCGTGAACGTCCCCAAGATCGGCACGGTCGCCAACGGCGAGGGTGGCGGCAAGCAGGTGGCATGCGGGAAGACCACCGTCACCGACTCCGTCAGCTACACCAACCTCATCCCCGGTCACACCTACACCGTGACGGGCCACCTCGTTGACGCGAACGGCAAGGCGGTCTCCGACGAGGCCTCCACGACGTTCACCGCAAAGGAGAACTACGGCTCCGCCCAAGTGAAGATCCCGATCGACACCAGCAGCCTCGGAGGCGCCAAGATCGTCGCGTTCGAGACACTGAGGGACGAGGGCAAGCACGTGGTCGCGCGGCACGAGGACGTGAACGACGCCGACCAGGCCGTGACGGTCGAGAAGCCGTCCACCCCGCCCGCGCCCAACACGCCCTCCAACCCGACCACCAACATGCCCCAGCTCGGCGGGTCCGCCATCTGGATCCTGCTCGTCGCAGCAGGCGCGGCCATCGCGGTCGGCCATGCCTACAACCGCCGCCACGCGGCAGGGGTCGAGTAGCCCCTGGAGTAGCGGCTAGGACGTGAGCAATGCCATCGGAGGGGGTGACCGAAAGGCCACCCCCTCCCCTTCTGCGGTTGGCATCCCACACGGGAAGGGGAATGGGACAATGTCAGATGGGTTCGACACGGAGACCGAGGTGAAGGTGACGCCTGGGAGTTCTATTGCCCCAATAGGCCATCAAGGGGAATGATCGAGGACGACATGTCAGCAAGGAAGTATGTCATTCGGATCTATAACACGCCTCTCATCGTATACAGCCGCGAGGTGAGCAGGCTGGGCACGGCAACCGGCAAGGTCGAGTGGTTTGACGATGCGCTGCGCAAATTGTTCCCCATGCGCCTGTTGCGTTCCTGCACCTATGACGACGTATGCGACTGGCTCTCAACTCGGGTAATTCCCAAAAACCGGGCGTTCTTCAAACAGCTCATCAACCAGTATGGAGTCAATGCCGAAGACGCGCAGTCAATCATCGACATCTCGAAGGGCCTCTCGCTCAACGACGCCTATTGGGTGACCCCCGAGGACTTCGAGGGCACCTGGGAAGACTACAACCTCTACGAGAACAAGTTCGATGAGGTTCTTGGCCTCGTCGCTTACACCGGCGTGACCGACTCGCAGAAGCACAAGGCCGGGTTGAGTTCGGAGTGGACCACGTCCGGCTCGTACCCCAAGGCGTGGCGCAACGTCGGAAGCAGGATCATGCTCTACAAGGCGGGAAACTACCCCCTGTACGAGGGCTTCGCGAACGATGACCTCGGGCCCTTCTCCGAATTCTTTGCCGCCCAGGTTGCGGAGCAGGCGGGACTCACGCACGTCCCCTATGGACTCGACACATGGAAGGGGCACCTCGCCTCCACCTGCGAGCTGTTCACTGACGCCCAGCATTCGTTCGTCTCCTTCTACGACGCCACCAAAAGGAGCGGCGTGCCCGACTGTCTCGCAACGTGCGCCATGCTTGGGGAGAAGGCCCTTTACAACTACATCAACATGGTCGTCTTCGACTCCGTCATCCTAAACGACGACAGGCATGTCGGTAATTTCGGTTTCATGAGGGACAACGTGACTGGTGCCATTGTCGGATCTGCCCCTCTCTTCGACCAGAATCGCTCCCTGTTCCCAACCGACATGGACCGAGACCTCCCCGATTGGGAAGGCAAGTCACACTCCATGTCCCCCGCTGGATCCAACATCACATTCGACAAGCTCGTTCCGTCAATCATCACCGAACGACAGCACGAATGGCTCCGAAAGCTCCTTGAGTTCTCGCCAAGGCAGAACCAAGAGCACCCCGTTTCAGAGAGACGCCTTAGTGCGATAGGTCACCTCGTCCGCAACCGCGCGTCCGAAATGCTGCGTCTACCATGCAGAAGCATTAATGATGTCATAAAGACAATCCGAGAGGATCCCAACAAGGCCAACGAGGATGAGCGGGCGGAAATGCCGATCATTGCCTTGGACCTGCTCCAAGAAGAGGATTCCAGCAAGAACCAAGAGAGCGAGCTTGGCATCTCGTAGGTCAACCCGCCCAATATGACGTTTCCCTTGGAGCACACCGGGAATCCCAAGGGTTCACATCAACAGACATTGCCGAGTTCGCCGAAGGAAGCCCTCGAAGAGAGGGACCGCTGGCCAAACTCGCATGCGAGCCGAATGTGAACCCAACGCCCCTAACCTCGAACCGAGAACACGGGGAAAGGGGCTTGAATGTCCGAGAACGAGAAAGGCATCTGGGAGATGACGGGAGAGGCCGACGCACTCGCACGTTCGGCAAAGAACCGCGTAGGATGGGCCTTGGTCGAAAACTGCGGGGACCAGAGCGCACGGGGAATCGACGTCATTGGGAACATGTACATCGACCTCGACCGCGTCGCCGACCAACTCACCCTTGGAGAATGGGAAGACATGTTCCAAGATTCGAGGGGCGAAGAGGATAGTCCGGCCTTCCAAGCGGCGAGCGACAAGCTGTACGAACTCGGAGTGCGCGAGGGCCTTTGCGTCCCACGCGATATGCTTCCCCATGATGGGGATGGTGGGCCATTCTCCCTCTACACCCTTCGCCCGCTTCCCGGCATGTCAGAGGCCATCCGGGGGACGATCCTCGACAAGGTTGCCTCGTGGAATCGAGGCGAGGGTCCATACGATGCAATCTGGGTACAGCGAGACCAAGATCGGTTCGCAACGGGAGGCGTCTGGGTCACTCGCTGCGAGGACGACGACGACTCAATCGACGGCATGAGCTTCGACATGAGGACGTTCGACGTCATTCGCGACGGAGGTGCCAACCGCATCTCGTTCGAGCGCGATGACGGCGGATGCTACTACGGCATGGAGTTCCGCAGCACGGACGACCCGCGACTCCTCTCCAACATCTATGGCGATTCGACTGCGGGTATGGACATGGTTCTCGCAGACCACTCGCTCGATGACGCCTTGGTCGAATGCCTGAGCGACGCAGAGGAGTACCCGGGAAGGGATCGCCAATGCGGCGTAGCCCTGCTCGATGCGATTGCGGAGTCCCGCAATCCCGAGCATGCCTTCGAGGAGCTTGGAGTCGGGAACGCGGACGAACTTGCGCGGTTGGTCATGTCAGAGAACGAGGACATGTCACACGAGGAGAGATAGGAGGCCATGGGCATGGATGAAAATGCCGAGAGGGAAGACGCATTCTGGCTCGCAAGCAACGAGAACGGCGGACTCCTCGCAGGATACTGGTTCTATCACGTCGAGGGAGCCGAGGGTTTGAGCGGGAGGACGTTCCGTATCGAGGACAACAGCGGCACGCTGGAACTCTATCCGCGTGGCTATGACCTGAGTTCCCCCATGGACAGCAGACCCATAGACGATCCGTCGCGACTTTCTGAATGGTTCGCCGACGACGGATACAAGCAGTTCCAGCTTGCCGACCATGCATTCGACGGCACCCTTGGCGCCATCATGGTTCATATGTATGACAACCCGGAATGGATCGAAGGGGCGCCGTCCATGACCAGCGACAGCAACGAACTCTCGTTCGCCGTGCTCGACTCAATCTCCTGCAACAACGACCCCAAGAAGGTCTGCGAGGAGCTTGGATACGAGACCATCGACCAGATCAGGGATGCGGTCGAATCTGAGTGGAATGGACGGAGCGCACAGGACCTGGAAGAGAGATAAGGTTAGGCTCTGTAAGAATTGACGCTGCAAGTAGACACCCCAGACCGATGTCCTCGGTCTGGGGTGTCTTTCATGCAACTCGCATGCGAGTCCTTTTCGCTCCCCCTTGCGTTCCCATGTAGTGGGAAACATGCGAGAGGGAGCGGGACATGGCTGGCGAACAGGGTAGCCTCTTCACGAACGAGCAGCTTGACGCATTCGCCCAGGGCACGACGACGGCGGATGACGTGCCACACGAGAGGTCGAAGGCCAACTGGAGGGGAGGGCAGGCGGATGCCCCTCAGAGGATCGGCGACTTCGGAGAGAAGATCGGCGGCGCACGCAAGGACATGTGGGCCGGACGGGGACTCGACCTCAGTGACCTTGGAGGCATGAACGGGGCCGAGAAGGCCCAGTTCGTCACGAAGGACAACGTCTGGCCTCGTCCCGACTACAGGAAGCTGCTCGAAGAGGGCATCCCGCGCACCGTCCTGTGGTACCGAAAGACCGTCCGTGACGCATGCCCCACAAAGCCCCCTCGGAACGTCGAACCCGAGGCGTACGTCGGACTCCTGCGCACCCTGAAGGAGTGCATGGACGACTGCCGCGAGGAGGGGGACGTGGTGGAGTCGGTGCGGGGAACCCTCGACTCCCCCCATTCCATCGACCACACGACCTCGGGATACTACTACCTCTATGACACTCCCGAGGGAGAAGAGGATTCCATAAGGATCCCCTGGAAGCTGGAAAATGCGATCAAGTACCACCACTGGGCCATCAGCGAGCTCATGCGCCACCTCCGCGAGGACGCCGACGAGCGGGGGTTCCTCCTCTCCCCCACCGAGGCGTTCATAGCAAAGAACCTCGACATACGCGAGGTCCCCGAGGGCGCTTCGATTGCCGCGATGGACGGACGGTACCAGGTCGGCATCCCGGTAAGCAATGGGGTCGAGTACGTCTACGTGAGGGACAAGACGCTCGCGGAGCCCGGTACGTGGCTGCTCTTCCGCAAGCATAGAAGCTCGGACCCCATCGGGTTCGCAAAGTCGCGCGAGGACATCAACGCCCTCGCAAACGAGGTCGCCAACGCCGCCTTGGAGGTCACCGCGAGCCTCACGGACTCCCGCACCAGCAGCGGCAAGCCCCGCAAGAGGCCGCTCAAGCTGGAGCCAATCAACACCGTGAGGCGCGTGGGCCCGGACACCGGCAGGGACGGGCACGCCTCGGGCGAGGACGTGATGCGCGAGTTCGGCATCCGCGGCGGCGAGTTCGGCAACTGGGTCAGGGTCGCCGACGAGAGGCAGCAGAGCCTCGACCTCTTCTATGACTCGCTCTCCGACATAGCCGACGCCCTCGGACTCGACCGCAGGGACATGTCAATCGGCGGCAAGCTCTCCATCGGCTTCGGCTCGCGAGGTCGCGGCGGTAACGTGCTGGCGCACTACGAGCCGGGTAGGGAGGTCATCAACATCACGAGGAACCACCCGGGCTCGCTCGCCCACGAGTGGATCCACGCCCTCGATGACATCACCGGCCCCGAGGTCGGCGTGGGAAGGCTCTTCGACCGCAAAGTTCCACGCTACTTCGATGCCAACGACCCGAGCGTCCCCGCCATCACGAAGCTCACCGAGGGGTTGAAGGTGCGCATGACGACCCCGGAGGAGGAGCGCGAGAAGGCTCGTGCCGACATCGGCAGCTGCGAGAGGGAATGCTGGGACCTCGTGAGCAAGTCGCTCCCCGATGACATTCCCGAGAAGGGCCTGGAGGAGATACGGGAGGCGCTGGATGGGCTGTACTCGGAGTTCGCAGACCGCGCGGACCCCAACGACCCCAACCTCACGCTCACTGACGGGAACAGGAGGGCCCACCCCGCCCTGAAGTGGCTCCTGGAAAACTGCGAGAAGGAAAGCGACCTCCCCGACTCGCTCGTCGCCCTGACGGTCAACGACTACGCCCGCGTCATCTCCTCGGAGCGGGAGTTCAACGAATTGGCACGCGGGCGCGAGGGGGCGGACCCCGAACGCCTCGCGCGAGCCGAGGGTGTCCGCGCGGGCGACCTCGACGCCCTCCGCGCATTCCTCTCCACGTCGTTCCCGAGGCCCCTCAAGGAGGCCGACGAAGAGTGGCGCAAGCGGGCGATCGAGAGGGTCGTCAGCTATGCGGACGGCCTCGAACATCCGAGGCAGATCCCCGGAAGCGGAAGGCTGCACAGCCTCGGGTGCCGCTGCGGAGGTGCCGCCTGGGTTCGCGTCGCCGAGGTCGTGCGGACCTACAGCGAGGAAGCCGCCCGCAAGCTCATGGAATCCTACCCCACCGAACTCAACAGGACGCTCCGAGCCATCTCCAACGACCGCGCCATCATCGGGAAGAGCGACAGGGAGCTCGAACGCGGGCAATGCCGCCGCGTCCTCACCGACTTCTACAGCGATGCCAAGAAGCTCGACGGGTCGTTCTCCCGAGCCGAGGCCAACCTCTCCGGTAAGGGCTCGAAGGGAGGCTACTGGTCGAGCGACTGCGAGCTCATCGCCCGTGCGGGAGCGGCCTGGATCCACGACCGCATCCGCGAGGCAGGCATCACGAACGACTACCTGTGCGGTCATGCCGAGGGCGTCGGGCTCACGGAGGACGGGATAGCGCACCTCGCGCCGCAGGGCGCCGAGCGCAAGGAGTTCGACAGGATGTTCGACGGCTGGGTGGCCGACCTCGTGGAGCGCGGGATCCTCCACGAGGCGGACAGGGAACGCGAAGTCGAGGTTGAAGTCGAACGTCCGACCCTCGCCTGCGAGGAGCGATGAGGTCCGCCGGGGCCGCACACGACCTCGGGTTTGAAAAAAATCCCAAAAAATCTTCCAGGGAGCCCGATAGCGAGTTTGCGCCAATCGAGCCCCCTGGCCCATGGTTGGGGGTGGACAGACAACGCCGCCCCATGGCGGCTCCCTTGAGACCGGAGGACATCGCATGACAAGGAAAGGCGACATCATCCCAGGCGCGGGAGACTTCTTCCGACGCGCCGCCGTCACCGCGATCTGCGCGGCGACCGTGGCCTCCTCCCTCCCAGTCACCGCGCTCGCGGCGACCGGAAACGCTGGTGACACGTTCTCGACCATCGACGCCACCGTGGCTGGTGCGACCACACTCGACGTCGGACCGTTCTCCGGCGTCTCGAAGGTCGGCTTCGACTCGAACGGCAAGGCGATAAGCGGGACCATCACCATCGACGGGAAGACCTACGCCTGGTCCGGGAACCAGAGGCTCACCGGCCTCGTCATCGCCAACGGCAAGGCGTCATACCTCGACCCCAAGGCCGATGGCGCCGCCGTGACCGACACCTGGGCGCACCTGAAGGACGGGACCTGGATGCACTTCGGCGCGGACGGGACACAGGACGCGAACTCCTCCACCGTCACCGCGTCGACCGACACGACGACCACCGTCGGAACGGTTCCTGACGCCTCCTCTGCCGTCACGTTCGACGGGACCCTGCCGAGCGGGACCACGTTCGAGTGGGCAACAAAGCCCGACGTGAGCAAGGCGGGCGAGGCCGCGGGGACGGTCCGGGTGGGCTTCCCCGACGGGACGAACCAGGACGTCCCCGTTTCCGTCACCGTCAGCGGCGGGAAGAAGTCGGACGGCGGCAAGACAGACCCGTCCACCCCCGCCTCGACCTGGAAGGCGGTCGGCGGCAAGGCGAGCTGCGAGGTCGGGAAGGTGCCTGACGCTATCGACGCCGTCTCCAACGCCAAGGACGCTCCCGAGGGAACGAAGTACTCCTGGGCGACCGCGCCCGACGTGAGCAAGGCCGGCGAGGCCGCGGGGGCCGTCGCCGTCACGCTGGCGGACGGGACGACGCAGACGGTCCAGGTGACCGTCACCGTCAAGAACCAGAAGGGTTCCGAGACGGGTGGCAAGGACGAAGAGTCGACCGAGGGGATCGGGCAGGCCATCCATCGCCTCTCCTCCCCCGGCGGCGACCACCTCTACACCGCCAACGACACCGAGGCGGCACGGCTCGCCGCGAGCGGCTGGACGTACGAGGGCACGATCGGCGGGGCGGCAGCTGCCGGGCAGAACGCCAAGACCGTCTACCGCCTCTACAACCCCAACGCCTCGCAGCACCACTTCACCGCGAGCAAGGGTGAGGCCGACGCCCTCGCGAAGGCGGGCTGGAAGCTGGAGGGGTCCCTGTCCGTCCCGGATGGCGGAAAGACCAAGGTGTACAGGCTCTCGGGCGACGGGGGGAACCGCCACCTGCTCACAACCAGCGGCGGGGAGCGTACTGCCCTCGTCAAGGCCGGCTGGAAGGACGAGGGCGTTGCCTTCACGACCAACGGGACCGAGGCGAGCAAGGGCCACTGGCTCGTGACGGAGTCAGGGGGGCTCCACCGCTTCTGGTTCGGCAAGGACGGCACCCTCGCATGCGGCAGGATCGTCTCCACCGACGAGGGGGCGGGCTACGTCGCCTACGCCGCCAAGGACGGGCATGTCGTCTGCGGGAAGGAGACCGTGGGCGACCGCGTGCTGCTCGCGACGAGCTACGGGCGCCTTGAGACGGGAACCGGCTGGCTCGTGACGGGGACCTATGACGGCGGCGCGTACCAGCGCTACTACCTTGAGAAGGGCAACGCCGGCGTCGTCGGCGCAAAGACCGGGCTCTTCACCGTGGACGGCAAGGAGTACTACGGCATCCCAGGAAAGGGATACGTCCTGCGCGGAACCATGACGGTCGGGGACTGGACCTACACCGCCGGGAACGACGGCGCAATCACCAAGAAGGACCACAACGAGCTCGGCAGCCGCATGGCGGCGCTCGCTCGCGCCTGCACGAGCGGGCAGGTCGCCTTCATGGGCGGCATCCACACGAGCAACCCCTGGGGCAGGCCGACCCAGGCGTCGCTCCAGACCTACGCCCGCGTCTTCGACGCCACCGTCGGTGCAATGCACGGCAACATGGCCTACGCGAGCTGCGCACAGGCGGCCAGCTCCATCGTCGCCGCAACCGTCGATCGCAGCGCCGCAACCACGGATGCCCAGGCGGACCACAACCACTTCCGACGCTACCTTGAGGCTCACCCCGAGTGGTACCAGAACCTGGGCGTCCTCGACCCGACCCAGTACAAGCCAGGTGACATCCTCGCGGCCAACAAGCAGCTCGGGGACCGAAGCAACCACAACCACATCATGATCGTCATCGCCCACAGCGGGACGAACACGATCTGCTTCTCTGCTCACTACGGGAGTTCGCATGACGGGTGGTACCCGGCGGCAGAGGTCATCAGCGACGACCAGCTCCGCAGCGACTTCGGGGCGCACGTCTTCCGCCCGACCGCCAAGGGCAACCCGATCGACGTGTCGGGAATCGTCGGGTTCTGACGCGACGGACGTGGCCCGACCAAAGGAACCAGGCTTTGACAAACGGGATTCGGGGCGTCATGAAGCGCCCCGGACTATGACAGGAGATTTGGCATGGAACAGGCAATTCGCGACCGTCGCGTCTCATGGCTCGTGAGGGTCGCCCTCGTCATGACGGTTTCCGCCGCGCTCTGCCTCGGCGGCCTCGCCCGCACGGCCCTCGCGGCGGGCAAGGTCTCCGTCACCCTCGACCTCAACGGAGTGGCGGGAGAGGTACAGACCCTGGAGGGCGACGGCGAGGTGACCATGCCTGACGTATCCGCGAACTTCCCCGGATACGAGCTCACGGGATGGAACACCAAGTACGACGGCACGGGTACGGCAGTCAAGGCCGGTGACAAGGTGACCACCACCGAGACGCTGTACGCGCAGTGGAAGGATGGGACGGTCAACCCGGCATACAAGACGGGGGCCACAGGCGACAACGCCAGCGGACAGGAACAGCAGGGAGCCACAACCGACCCAGCCGCCCCATCGAATGACGCGGGGGACTCCGACAAGACGGCAGGGAACCAGGCAGGATCGAAGGGTGAGGCATCGGCCGGCACCAACGTGTCCGCGGCGAGCCCCTCTGACGGCGCTGACTCGGCCGACTCCGCAGCATCCGCAACAGCCAGCAGCAACGACGCCGCCTCCTCGAACGGATCCGACCGGGTCAAGGTCGGCACCCTCCCCCAGCTCGGCGGATCCGCCATCTCGCTCGTGCTCCTCTTTGCGGGCTGCATCGTCGGCGGCGAGTTCGTGTCCCACAAGATCTGGGGCTAGGGCCTTGGGAAGGGTAGTGCCACAGTGAGGGCCAAACACGAGGGCGGAGACGGACGGCGGCAGGGCGGATGGCGCCATGCCCTCTCCGTCGCCGTCGTCACGCTCTCGGTACTCCTCGTGGCATCCGGGCTTCTGCTCGTCGCATCCGAGCACAAAAGCGACGGAGTCTATGCCCGCGTCGCCAAGGAGAGGCCGACCGCAACGGAGAGCGAGTGGGAGAGGCTGCGCGACGAGAACCCCGACATCTGCGGGTGGATCTCCGTGGACAAGACCTCGATCAACTACCCGGTCGTAAGGGCATCCGAGGCCGACCCCGAGTTCTACCTGAAGCATGACTTCGATCGCAACCCCTCGCAGGCGGGGTGTCCGTTCGTAGACTATAGGTGCGACCCGAACGGCATGAAGCCCACGATCTACGGACACCACATGGGCGCGAGCACGATAATGTTCTCCGAGCTCTATTCGTGCTACAAGCAGGAATCCTTTGACAGGCTCGGGTGGGCCCACTGGTCAACGCCCGAGAGGGGCATGAGGAACCTTGAGCCATTGTGCGCGATGTCGGTGTACAAGGATGACGTGGACGCCCAGACGTTCACCTTCGACAACACCGACACCTACCGCGAGTGGCTGAGGCGGGTCATCGGACGTGCCTCGGCGAAGGCACCGAACGCGGAAGAGCTCGCTGCGAAGTCAGAGAGCTGCGTCGCCCTCGTCACCTGCTCCTCGCCCTGGGCGGGGAGGCCATGGAGGACCGTAGTGTACTTCTCGCAGAGCGAGGGATAGCGCCCAAGAAAGACGGCCAGGGCAAAGGGAGGGGTTCCAGTCGGCACCCCTCTCTACCTGTTGGGGCAGCTTCGCCTCGATGTTGTTTCAACTCTGGTGGTACACCCACCTAACAACCAGCCTACGTGAGCCGGGAGAACATGTGAGAGTCCCTGGAGGGAACGGGAGCTAGGTGCCGTTGGTAGAACCGCGGCTTGCCACGTCGGACCAAACCATGCGTGCCACTTGTCCGCGCATGAGGGCTACAGTCTCATTTGGTCCCTCAATCCCGACCATAAGCCTCCCCCAGCTCCTCGCGCAGGGCAACAAGGTATTCGTGGGTAACTGTCTCGACTACCACCCTGGGAAGCTCGTACCTGAAGCCGTATGAGGAAAGCAGCTTGGAGACATCACTTTCCGTCGCCCGCATGGTGCAGAGCAGGTTAAAGGCGTAGGTTGTCGCAAGGGAGACGTCAGCGATGATTACGGGCAGACGCATGGTCGGCCGTCCACCATGAACGAGTGTTACGAAGGCATTTAGATACCTTCTGCGCTCCGGGGAGTCATAGCCCCTCTCGTCGGGAGGGTCATAGAGATCCAGCACGTCCTTGCAAAATGCCTGGGAATAGTTGCCGAGCGCATAGGGATTCTCAACCCCGCTGTCGAGCGCTTCCGCGACAAGCTTGGCAACCGCCCTTGCATTGCTCATTCCCCACTCCCCCTTACGTCATATTAAACCATACTATAACGTAAGGGGCGTATCACTGCTGCTCCCGCGACCGTCTTGCAATAACGGTACATCGCGTACAGCCTCGTCCTGAATATCAGCTCACAGCGAAATCCCGAGCACCTTGTCGAGGTCGATCTGGAACCCTTCGCCCTGCACGTGCCCGCCATCGGCCCCATCGTCCGCCCTGCGTCTGCGTGGCACGAGGTGGCTTTCGTCATCCTCGGTTGCGCCTTCGGGCTCCGCCTCGACTCCCCCGGCTCTGCCGTCGTCAGCCGACTCAGTGGCGATGCCGAACATTCCCAACAGGTCCGAGGTGCGCACGCGCCAATTCCTACCGACCTGCACCGCCGGGAGCTCTCCAACGGAGCACATTCGAACTGCCGTCCTGACGCTCACCCGCAAGACCTCCGCCGCCTCCTCGGCCGTGAGCAGGATGGGAAGACGCTCCGCATGTGCGAGGTCCGCGACCGAAATCGACCTGTAGGTCCCCTCGGTTGGATCCGCGACGCCCTCGCGTTCGCGTTCCCCCCGCGAGGGGAGCTCGTCCGGCCCCACGTCCCGCAAGCCCATGGTCCTCATCTCCCCGTAAAAAAAGAGGTCAAAGAGGGAAACATTGGTACTTATCCCTTTGTGTTCTGTCAAAGGGATAAGTACCATCCCCATGGGGATGGCCGAGTTTGCACGTTTATGCAAGGGGCATACGCTTTATGCGTGTCAACTCATATGTACTGTTCCATATGCATTGTAGGGCTCATACCCTACTGATCTCCCTCATCGCCCGCACCCTCGTTGACGGGTCGGACACGGCGTATACGTTCAGCGTCATCGCCGCCGACGAGTGCCCGAGCACCGCCTGGACCTCCTTGACTCCCACGCCCTTTGCCAGGGCGACGGTCGCGAAGGTGTGGCGTAGGTCGTGGAGGGTCGGCGGCTTGCCGAGCATCCCCGTTATCCCTGTCGCCTCCGAGAGCGCGTGCCACTGGTGGGAGAGGGTGCCTGGGCAGAACCACCTCCCGTCCGCATAACCGACCAGGTAGAGCCCTGGGCCGAACGGCCTGCCCGACTCGGCGCACTCACGCTGCAACGCCTTGACTCGTTCCGTTACTATCTGCCTGAGCTCGCCGTTCATGGGAATCTCCCTCACGCCCGCGTCGCTCTTGGGGCTCTTCACGAAGCTGCTGCCCCTCTCCCCGTCCCGACCCATGATCGTCGTGCGGTCTGTCTTCGCCACGCTCCCGCGCACCTTCAGGAAGCCGTCACCCAGCCCGCAGTCCGCGACCTTGAGGGCGCAGATCTCGCCCTCACGCATCCCGCACGCGAGCGCCATGCGGGCCGAGACGACGACGCGCGACTGCCTCATGTGCGCGAGCCGCCTCGCAAGGTCCTCGGCATCATCCACCGTGAGGACGTTGAGGCGCGGCTTGCCCGTCTTCGGGGGACGGATCGCGGCGCAGGGGTTGCTCGGGAGGCCGTCGCGGTCAACGGCCCTCTGCATGACGGACTTCAGGAGCGTGTAGGACTTCCTGACGGTCGAGACGGCGTAGCCGTGGCGCTGGAGCCCGTAGACGAAGTTCTCCACGTCGGTCGGGGTGACGGCGGCGACGGTGATTCCCTCGGGAAGGTACCTCGCGAAGTGGTTCCTCACGATGCACTCGTACACGTACTTGCTCGTGGGCTCGATGGGCTGTCCCGTGACCTTGCTGAGCTTTGCGTTCCTCACGTAGGAGAGGGCGTATTCCACCAGCGGCACGTTCAGGGCCACCGAGCTTGAGGCCCTGCCGCCCTGGTCGAGGATCCTCCTCTCGTATTGCGCCGCCACCTCCTCCGCTGCCGCCTTCATCACGAGCGAGTCGCGCCATGACACGAGGGCCTTCTGGGCGGCATTCCTACCCTCGCCGTTGGGGCCCGCGGGAATGTCGGTCATCCTCGTGATCATGACCCACTTCCGCTCCCCCTCCTCGCGATAGCGAGTGACGAGCTGCCACCTGCCCCTCATCTCTCGAACGCTTCCGGTCGCATAGCTACGCATCCACGCCAACCCCCTCTATGCATAGAACCAACGTACAAGCGCATACTACACATCGGCCGAAACCTGCACGTTAGTTGTGTGCGCGTAGTAGGCGGCAAAGTACGCGAAATGTAGTGAATGGCGGGAAACGCACCGAATGTCTTGTGCCATTGTGTGCAAACGATGCAGGTAGGATGCCCCTCACCAGCCCCATTTGCGGGCTGCCTGTCGCCACGATCCAGCCGCCCCGCCGCCACGGAGACCCCCTCGCGGCGGCCGAGGGGAAAGCGCCATGCGCTCGCACTTCCCGCGCGTCACACCACCAGAGACGGAACCCGTCCCCTCCGCTCCGTTTCCGCAGGTGAGAACGTTTCACACCCAACGTCGGATGAATAACCGCGTTCACTCGAAAAATATTGTCATTCGAACGGAAATTTGTCATGGCTCTCGCGTGGGGACTCTGGTAATATTCTTTCTGCGCTGAGGGCGATTGGCTCAGGGGTAGAGTACTTCCTTCACACGG
>CAIFEH010000023.1_pt1 | contig 30655 bp, 26 predicted proteins | sample 7355751 | NCBI WGS metagenome assembly CAIFEH01 (sample SAMEA6864055, study PRJEB38353) | metagenome | biome: bioreactor; feature: anaerobic; material: water | place: Germany | collected 2018 | reverse complement strand
GCAGCAGCCTGGTGTTCGACGCGAGCCGTGGGACCAAGGTGCCCAACGGAACCAAGCTTGCGGCTGCCGGAAGCAGCGACTTCGCCGGCAAGTGGACCAACTACACAATCCCCGCGACGGTCACCCAGCCTGCCAAGGACGCCTGGATGGACTACTACTATTACCCGACCAACTACACCATCACCTACGACCTCGGCGGAGGGACCAACGACAGCGCCAACCCGAGCACCTACAACGTGCTCTACGGCGTGACGCTGAAGGACCCGACCCGCAGGGGATACGAGTTCGCAGGGTGGTACGACAAGACCACCGGGAAGCGCGTCACTGGCATCAACGAGGGCGCCAACGCCACGTTCTCCTCCGCCGACGACCTCTACTCCAAGCTCGCCACGCGCAGCACGGGCAACGTGGAGCTGGAGGCCCGCTGGAAGACCAGGTACGTGGACGTCACGTTCCACAGGAACACGTCCGCGAGCGACACGGCCACCTCGACCGTGCGCTACTCCTACGACGACTGGGCCGCGGGCAAGGCACCGGCGTTCTCCAGCCAGGGCTGGACGCGCACGGGCTACACCCAGCTCGGCTGGTCGGCTAACGCCTCCGACACGGCGGCCGACTACTCCGTCACCTGCCCCGTCAACGACTACTGGATCCTTGAGAAGTCGCCCAAGACGGACCTCTACGCCGTGTGGAAGGCGTGGGGGTACAAGGTCCACTTCGACGGCAACGGCGCCGCGTCCGGGAGCATGGCGGACCAGTCCCTGACCTGGGACAAGGACGCCAACCTCTCCGCCAACGGCTTCGCGGCCCCGACCGACATGAGGTTCGTGGGCTGGAACACCGCCAAGGACGGCAGCGGGACGAGCTACGCGGACAAGGCCGCCGTGAGGAACCTCGCCAAGAGGGACGGCGACGCCATCACCCTCTACGCCCAGTGGAGGTACGTGACCTACAAGGTCCACTTCGACGGCAACGGCTCGACCTCGGGCAGCATGTCCGACCAGAGCATGACCTACGCCACCGCGGCCAACCTCGCCGCGAACGCCTTCTCGCGCTCGCATTACGTCTTCACCGGCTGGAACACCAAGAAGGACGGATCCGGCACGGCATACGCCGACAAGGCATCGGTCAAGAACCTCTCCGCCAGCGAGGGATCGACGGTCACCCTCTACGCGCAGTGGCGGAAGTCCGTCTACACGATCCGGTACGTGGACCAGGCAGGGGCGACCATCTCGACCCAGAAGGCGAACGCGGGCGAGAACGTCACGATCGCCGACTACACGAAGGCGATCACGGGTGCGAGCTTCACCGGCTGGAACACCAAGCAGGACGGCTCCGGGACCGCGTACAAAGCCAACGCCTCGGTGCCCGCGCTCTCCGACTCGGACGGCGCGACGGTGACCCTCTGGCTCCAGACCAGGGCGTGGACCGCGAAGGTCCACTTCGACGGCAACGGGTCCACTTCGGGCAGCATGTCCGACCAGACGCTGACCTGGGCGAAGGCCGCAACGCTCGCCAGGAACGGCTACTCGCGTGCGGGCTACACGTTCACAGGCTGGAACACCAAGGCAGACGGCAAGGGAACCGCCCTCGCGGACGGCGCGAGCTACACCTGGAACAGCACGGACGTCGCCCATGACGGGGGGACCATCAAGCTGTTCGCGCAGTGGAAGGCGAACACGTACGCGATCAACTACAAGGCGAACGGCGGCACCGGGAGCATGTCCCCCTCCTCCATCACCGAGGACGCCGCCGCGACCCTGACCCCGAACGCCTATGGCAGGACGGGCTACTCGTTCACGGGCTGGAACACCAAGGCGGACGGCAGCGGCATCGGCTACTCCGACGGGGAGACGGTCATGAACGTGACCGGGCAGATGCTCAGCCGCAAGGCCTCCGACCTGGAAGGGTGGGCCGGCGTGAGCGCCAAGGCCTCCGGGGCCACGGGGACGCTCCCCGCGGGCGCGGGCTCCTACGGCCTCCTCACGGGACGCGACGGCATGTTCCAAAACGTTGCCTTCAGCGACGGCACCACGTACAAGGTCTCCGGCTGGATGCAGCCCGCGAGCGGGGCCAAGGTTCCCGCCAGGGTCGGCATCAGCTACGTGGGCTCCAACAACCAGCGCACCTGGGTCGGATCCCCGCAGGTCGCTCCGACCGCGACGGGATGGAGCTACCGCACCTACACGTTCACCAAGGGAGCCGGGATGGGCAGCATGTACGTCTGGCTCCAGTCCGAGGGATGGGGCACAGGCAACCCCAATTACGACGGAACCCACGAGGCGGGGCACTGGTACTTCGCGGGCCTCTCGCTTCGCGACATGTCCGTGAGGTCCACCGACCTCTACGCGCAGTGGAGGGCCCACGCCTACACTGTCAAGTTCGACGGCAACGGGGCGGACGGCGGCTCGACCGCAGGCATGGACATGAAGTACGGGGAGCAGAAGGCCCTCACCGCGAACGGGTTCACCCGAGTGGGCTACACGTTCACAGGCTGGAACACCAAGGCGGACGGCAGCGGCACGGCCTACGCCGACAAGGCGTCGATCACCAACCTCACCGCGACGGACGGGGCGACCATCACCCTCTATGCGCAGTGGAGAGTCAACACCTACACCGACACCATCGCGCACTGGCTTTTCGGGTTCAAGAACGGGGAGGGGACCAACAGCGACAAGCACGCATGCCTGATCGGGACTACCTCCTGGAGGCAGGACTTCGGGACGCAGGTAACCTACGACGCCACCAGGCAGGTCAAGGCCCCCAACGGCACGCTACCCCTCACGACCTTCGGAAGCCCGTTCTTCGGCACGGGCGGCTGGGAGACGTACACCATGCCCAGGACCTTCACCCAGCCCGCCAAGGACACCTGGGTCGAGTACTACTACTCCCCCATCACCTACAAGATCACCTACGACCTCGGCGGCGGGACCAACGACAGCGCCAACCCGAGCACCTACAACGTGCTCTACGGCGTCACGCTTAAGGACCCGACCCGCAAGGGGTACGAGTTCGCAGGCTGGTACGACAAGGCCACCGGGAAGCGGGTCATGGGCATCAACGAGGGCGCCAACGCCACGTTCTCCTCCGCCGACGACCTCTACTCCAAGCTCGCCACGCGCAGCACGGGCAACGTGGAGCTGGAGGCCCGATGGAAGACCAGGTACGTTGACGTCACGTTCCACAGGAACACGTCCGCGAGCGACGCGGCCACCTCGACCGTGCGCTACTCCTACGACGACTGGGCCTCGGGCAAGGCACCGGCGTTCTCCAGCCAGGGCTGGACGCGCACCGGCTACACCCAGCTCGGCTGGTCGGCGAACGCCTCCGACACGGCGGCCGACTACTCCGTGACCAACGCCGTCGACGGCGACTGGATCCTTCAGAAGTCGCCCAAGACGGACCTCTACGCCGTGTGGAAGATCAATCAGTACAGCGTGGACGTGAACGTGCTCATCGACGGTAATATCTGGAACTACGGAGGGCGCTGGGACGGAAAGAACCTCGGGAGCTTTGGAGACAGGAGTATCGTCGCCTTCGACGTGTACGTGAACGGCAGCAAGGTCGGCACTGGCGTCAGCGACTTCTTTGAGAAGCACGACTACGGCAGTAAGATCGAGCTGAAGAACATACGGCCAGCGGAGGGCTTCGAGCTCGACCCGGCGACGATCACCTCCGAGACGGTGCCCGACTACGACACCCAGCTCAACATCCGCCTCAACCAGACGGCCTACAAGATCACCTACGACCTCGCGGGCGGCACGTTCGGGTCGCAGGCCGCCCCGACCACCTACCACATCGGGGACGCGCCTGTGACGATCCCGACGCCCACGCGCGACCACCACGTGTTCCTCGGCTGGACGGGCTCCAACGGGACCACCCCGCAGACGTCGGTCACCATCCCGACCGGCTCCACGGGCGACAGGTCCTACTCCGCCAACTGGAGGAGCGACAGGTACACAGTCAGGTTCGATAAGAACTCCGCGGACGCAAAGGGTTCGATCGCCGACATGGCCTGCGAGTGGGGCAAGGACCTCAAGGCGCCCGACGGCTCCGCCTACACGCGCACCGGCTGGCATGTGACGTCCTGGAACACCAAGGCCGACGGCACGGGAACGGTCATCGCGCTCGGCGCCACGACCAGGAACCTCGCGGCGGGCGACGGCTCGACCGTCACCCTCTACGCCCAGTGGGCGCCCAACTCCTACACGATCGCCTACGACGGCAACGGGGCCACGGCGGGGTCCATGGCGCCCACCGCCGCCACCTACGGGACCGACGTGACGCTCGCCGCCAACGCCTTCTCGCGCAGCGGGTACGCCTTCGCCGGCTGGTCCGCGTCCGCCTCGGGCGGGGACGAGCAGCTGACGGCGGCGGAGCAGGGCGGCACGCTCGCGGGCGAGATCGCGCCCAGCGTGACCGCGGGGGCCTCGGGCGCCCCGGACTGGGCACCAAACGCCTGGGGCGGCTACGCGAGGCTCGCGACGGCGACGGCCCCCCAGGCCGTCTCGGCGAACGCCCGCTGGGCCGCTGGGGCCTCGGGGCGCCTCGCGCTCTGGGCCGCGCCCGAGGGTTCGGGCTCCGTCGAGCTGGCGCTGGAGCTCAACCTCGCGGACGGCTCCGTGTCCTACGCGCAGCGGGAGACCACGCAGCTGGCGGCCGGCTCCTGGCGCCTCGTGGCGCTCAATGCGACTGTGCCCGCGACCTGGGAGGGCAAGGCCGTCTCCTACGCCCAGCCCGCGGTGCGGGCGACGGGCGGGGCCGCGTTCGTGACGGGGCTCTCCAGCAAGGTGGTCGCCCGCTACGCGGACGGCGCCACCGTGCGCAACCTCACGAGCGAGCGCGGCGCGACCGTGACGCTCCACGCTCAGTGGGAGCCCAGGGTGGCGACCGTCGCGTTCGACGGCAACGGCGCAACCTCGGGAACGATGGCGGCGAGGTCGCTCCTCTCGACCGAGACGGGCGCCAAGGCGCCCGAGTGCGCATACGAGAGGCGCGGCTACGAGTTCGTCGGCTGGAACACCAAGAGGGACGGCAGCGGGACCGCCGTCGCCGCGGGGGCCAGCGTGACGTACGCCTCGCTCGGCGGGGCAGACAAGGTCACGCTGTACGCGCAGTGGCAGACGAAGGCGTACACCCTCGTCTTCGACGCGGGGAACGGTGTCGCGTCCGAGAAGTCGCGCTCCGTGCGCTACCTCTCTCAGGTCGGCAAGCTGCCGACCGCCACGCGCTCCGGGAGCACCCTCATCGGCTGGTTCGATGACTCTGGCACCCAGTGGGGCGCCACCACCACGATGCCCGTCCCCGAGAACGGCGAGAGCATCACCCTCCACGCCCAGTGGGGCCTGGACAGCTCCCACCTTCCCGACCACCTCATCAACGGCGACTTCACCTTCTTCCCCAACGGAAGCGCCCGCGTGAACGGCAAGGGCGTCTACGTCGACCCCAACAATGCAAAGTGGATGGACGTCGGCGCATACCTCAACAAGATCGCGGACTACGAGAGGGCGACTGGCAAGGAGCCGAAGGGGAAGACCCTCGCCGGGCTCTTCGGGTCCGACCTCTGGCAGGGATGGGGCGGATACTTCACGATGTGGAACGGGCAGACCGGCTTCGGCTGGAAGTCCTACCAGACCGGAAACCCCTACGACCCGGCCCAGGCCCCCTCGGGCATCCAGATCACCTACCTCATCGACAAGGCCACTAACACCAACGTCAGCTTCGCGGAGATCGACGCCCACACCGTGGGGACGCTCTACCAGGACATAGCGACGACGCCCGGCGCCATCATGCACATGGAGCTCGACCACGCCTCGATGACGGGGCAGTTCGAGGCCATGACCGTCCTCGTCGGGGACTCCAGCAAACCTGTAATCCAGAATGACAACGTCGACCTCGCGCAGTACTCCCCCGCCGCACTCACCAAGGGCCCCTACAACTTCACGCGCCCGAACTTCAGGCGCGTGGACTCCGGCGCGACCAACTACGGCACCACCCCCGCCGGCGAGCAGACGATCCTCTTCGGCCTCAAGGTCCCGCCCGTGGACCCCAAGACGGGCAAGCAGGAGAGCGGCTACCTCGGGTACGTCGGCAACGTCCTCACCTCCAACGCCAACACCGGCTGGACCCGCTGGGAGGGCTTCTACCGAGTGCCCGCGGGGCAGACCGCGACGCGCTTCACCTTCAAGACGCTCGCCTACGGCACCAACCAGCAGCAGGGGAACCTCATCAAGCACGTGCGGTTCGAGCAGTGGTACCCGCTGTGGTACGACGCCAACAACTTCGACGCGGCGGAGGGCGGCACCGTCGCGGGGAACCTCCCCACCCCGACCGTGAGCGAGTCCGAGGCAAAGTCGTACCTGTACTACGGCGCCGGCACCAAGGTAAACGCCAACACCGCGTGCTACCTCAACACGGTCACGAACAAGAGCTGGGATCCCACGAAGCTGACCAAGCGCGACGCCTCCGGCGAGGAGCTGACGTTCCTCGGGTGGTCGGACGTGCCCATAACTCACGCCGTCAGCACCAGGGAGGAGTACGAGGACGCCCAGCGGCACATCAAGGCGGCGTCCAGCTACAAGGTCGCGAAGACCACCGTGGACAACAGGGTCTACGCGGTGTGGGCCCGCCAGCCCAAGGTCACCTTCGACCTCAACTACCAGGGCGCCCCGGACGGGATGCTGAGCCCGGACGCCGAGGGGAAGGCCGCGACTGACGCCGTGGCCACGCAGACCGTCGCGGGCGTGTTCACGCAGGCGGGGATCAAGGACAAGACCGCCACCGACCCCGCGGACCTCGACGCCTCCTGGTCCACGACGCAGGGCCTCGGCGGCACCTGGGACGGGAAGGTCACGGGCGTGAGGTCCGGCTGGAAGTTCCGCGGCTGGTACACGTCCCCGGGCTGCGAGGACGGCACCAGGTACGACTTCTCGACGCCGGTGGACCACGACCTCACCCTCTACGCCAAGTGGTCGCGCGGCATGAGCCTTACCTACGACTACGCGACCGACTCCGCGATCAGGGACGGCGACACCGTCGCCCTCTCGGGCGGGGGCTCGCGCGAGGTCGCGAACGGCCTGCCCAGGACGGTCACGGGACCCGAGTACTGGGACGGCAACACGGTCTCCGCCATCACCGTCCCGACCTATCCGGACGCCGTGATCACGAGGACGCTGCCCGGCGGCACCAAGAGGCAGTACCAGGTGTCGCTCGTGCCCACGGGCTGGGGCTACGACAGGGCGAGGGCCGTCCTCGACGGTGACGCCGCGACGCGGGCCGACGTCGGCGGCGGGACCGACTGCTCCAAGTCCCAGTCGATCAAGCTCGACTGGGCCCGCACGGGCGGGACGGGCAACGAGACCGTCTACGTTCGCTACGACCCGACCGTGGTGGACGGCGTCACGACGTTCGCGAAGTGAGCGGTGAGGGGGGCGCGGCCCGATGCCGCGCCCCCGTCCGCGGGGCTTCACGAACCCTGAATGTTATGGTATACTTTATTACGTGAGAAGAGAGACGGCGATTGGGAGGAGAGGGACCATGAGGGATTTCAGGAGCAGGATCGGGCTCGGCCTCGCGGGGGCCGCGGCCTCGGTGGCGGTCGCGGCGGGTCTCGGGCTCGGGGCGGTCGCGGCGACGCCCGCCATGGCGGCGGACTGGGGCGGCACCCAGCCGATGCACCGCCTGTACAACCCCAACAGCGGGGAGCACTTCTACACGGCGAGCGACCACGAGCGCGACCACCTGGTGTCGGTCGGGTGGCAGTCCGAGGGCGAGGGCTGGGTCGCCCCGGCCAAGAGCTCCACGCCCGTCTACCGACTCTACAACCCCAACGCGGGCGACCACCACTACACCATGAGCAGGGGCGAGCGCGACTGGCTCGTGGGCAAGGGCTGGAGGTACGAGGGCGTGGGCTGGTACAGCTCCGACGCCAAGGCGGTGCCTCTCTACCGCCAGTACAACCCCAACGCCAGGACGGGCTCCCACAACTTCACGACGAGCCGCGGCGAGCAGGCCGCACTGGTCTCGAAGGGCTGGAGGGCAGAGGGCACGGCCTGGTACGGCACCAGCGCCAAGGCGTCGCAGGGCCCGCTCTCGGACGCCTACGACCCCAGGGCGGCGACGCCCACCGTCGCGGTCGGCTCCAGCGTCGACCCCAGGTCGGCCATAGTCGACGCCGGGTCGCTGCCGGACGGCACCGCGTTCACGTGGGCGGAGGCCCCCGACACCTCTCGCGAGGGCACGGCGGGGGGCACCGTCACCGTCACCTACCCCGACGGCACCGCGGACACCGTGGCGGTGAACGTGACCGTCCGCGCCACGCTCATGGCCGACGAGTACCAGCCCGCGGGGAGGAGGCTGGTCGTGAAACAGGGCAACAAGCCCAACCCCCACTGCGCACTCACCAACGAGGGCGACCTGCCCGAGGGGACCAGGCTCTCCTGGAGGGCGACGCCCTCCACGAAGGCCCCCGGCGTCTCCAAGGCCACCCTCGTGGCGACCTACCCCGACGGCTCCTCCGACGCCGTGACCGTGACGGTCGAGGTGCAGGACGAGGAGACGTTCGCGAACTCCTGGGCCTCCATGAAGTTCGACGGCATCACGAGGGTTTACCTCATCAAGGTCCCCGACGGCGACTCGGCGGCAAACATCTGGGGGTACTTCAGCAACGCCGACTTCCCCTCCGCCAAGGACGCGCAGGACTACATGGAGTCGCTGCACAGGGTCTGGGGCTACGACATCAGTCACTACACCGTCGTCGGGCCGTTTGTCGCCTCGGAGCACAGCTGGGATCCCGTGACAGAGTAGCGGACGCTTCCAAGGCCATGTAATATGATCTGTCACAGGACGGGTGCCGACGACCTCTCGGCGCCCGTCCATTCTTGTGCGCGGGGAACGGACGGGAACGGGCGTGCCTGCTTGCGTGCAAGGCGGCAAATCGGCAAGTGCGCAAATCATGAATCAGGCAAAACGCAAAGCCGGCAGGGGGGCAATCAGACAAGAAGGAAATCACGCAAGCATGGCAAACAAAAAGGTGACAAGCCACAAAAAACTGCCAGAGGGCAATTCGGTTGAACGGGCGTGAACGAGAGGGGCCCGACCGCTCTGCTGCGACCGGGCCCAGGAATGCCAACGGGATTCGGCGCCAGATCATACCCTGGCAACGTCAACCTTTCTCGACTCCACGGACGCACGGGAGACCACGCGCCTCGTCCCGTCCCTCCAAGATTCGAGCTTTCCCTCGTCGCACAGCTGCGTCACCCTTCCGCGCGTGACGCCCAGCTCCCGCGCGGCGTCGGCCGCGGTCATCGCGGGAATGTCCCCGAGCGTGCGCGACACCGCGACTGCGATGACCTTGCCGCCATGCCTTGGCCCGTGTCCGAGCGACATCCTCGGAGGCTCCTTGCCCCTCATGAGGTAGTCGTCAAGGAACATCGACAGCCAGTCGGCCGCACTCTCGATGGCGTCGTAGAGGTCATCGCCGAACGTGCCCTCGCGATCGAGCGACAGCGGCTCGGCTATCACGTTCCCGTCAGGCGACGTCCAGAACTCGAACTCGCATACGTAGACCATTGGCTCTCCCCTTTTGCAGACGCCCTGATGGGGCGGGGCTATCGAAGCCCCGCTTGGCGAAGAATCCTAAACATCTGTTTACCTATTTTCAACAGGTAAAATAAACATTTGCTTAGCTGTCCTCCGCGAGCCTCAGCCCCCCATAGGGGTCCTGAATGTCCGTCCTGGGCTTGGGGTACGTCTATAGCGACTTGGAAGTTGTTGAGTGTCCTAGGTCGCCGGCTCGGTCGAACGGTACAGGGGGACGGGTGACGATGGAGAAGATGGCTGAAGAGAGGTCGGCAGGGGACGGAAGGCGGAGCTACCTCGCCGACGCGGGACTGCCGAGATGGGGAACTGGGCGCGTAGAGCACTACCAGATACTTCCCGATGGGAAGACTAGGCTCTCCGACGAGTATCGGGACAAGCTTATGGCGCTGGTCGCGCCGGTCCTCGACGCCTACCCCATCGCGAGGGGATGGCTCTACGGCTCCGTCGCGCGGGGGGTCTACCGCCTCGACTCCGACATCGACCTGATCGTGGAGGAGGTGGCAGGTCGGAGACTCACATTCTCCGACCTGGACGACATGCAGGGCGAACTGGAGCGGGCGCTCGGCGTGGACGTCGACGTGTTCACCCTGAACAGGAGGAGGGCGCGGGCCGCCTTTCTGAGGAACTTCGACCGGGAGAGGATCTGCATCTATGAGCGCAAGACCGAATGACGATCGCCGCGTGGCGGAGATGTGGGAGACATGCGCCGAGATAGCCACCAGGATAGCGGATGGCGTGTACAGCGAGGAGATCGTCGTCTCACCGTCGAACAAGGTCGAGGAGGCGCTTGGGGAGGCGCTTGCCTATGGCTTGCAACGCATCGGCGAGGATGCATCGCGACTGTCCTTCGACGCAAAGACCATCGACAAGCTGCCATGGGACGGCATCGCGGGATTGAGAAACATCCTCTCCCATGACTACCCCGGCATCTCCTGGGACCAGATTTGGGCAACGGCAACGGAGGACCTGCCAAGCCTCCGGAACTATTGCGTCAAGTACGCTGAGCTTCACGGAACGACGATCCAGGAGCTCGTGGAGTTGAATCACGCCTCGCTCAGGCAGGCTGACGCGGGAAGGGAAGACCCGCCGACCCACAGGTGGGATGCCCGCTAACGAGAGGTAGCCACCGAACGCCGAACCAACTGGAGAGCCCCTTGTACCGCACCCGAGAGACACGCCCACGATGTGCGGTAGAACCTCCCCTTGAATGCGGGCACCAATCTATCGAAAGTGAGGTCGAAGTGCGTTCGAAAGGGCCCTTGAAGGACGATTGAAGAACCCTTGGAAGGGGTCATGCGAGGTCGGAGTGGCAACCCAGGGTACTGTGGAACGGCGCAAAAGGGTGCCGTGAGCTGCGGGACGTGCATGCTTGCTTGCGTGCAAGGTGGCAAGTTGAAAGGACCCCTTTCCGAAAAATCGAAATGCCTGCAAGGGAGTACCCTGACACGTCGCCATGGCAATACTTATACAGAAGCGTATAAGTATTGCCAACGTGGTAAGCACAAGTCCGATTTTGGGTGCCTATAGCAACAAGCAATGCGAATCGTCACCTGGGAGTCTCGTGAGATAAAGGAATCGGCCTCTTCTACTATTCGGATGGCTACCAAGCGTCGGAGACGTTTTCCCCGACAGCACCCCTTTGATAGGGGTGGCGTTGCCATGAGACCATGAGAACCGGCAAGGCGTATCATCGAGGTGCCATGCACCCATGGTCCATGGCAAACGGCCTGCCTCGGAGCCCGGAATCCGGGGCATATTCCATTGTTGTCATCCACATACAGCTTCAGCGAGTACGGCCCAGGGAGAACCAAAGGACTCCCTGGGCCGTAGGTTTCAAATCGCGTGAGAGGAACCTTCCCAGGGAACTCTCACTTCAAAAACTCGTACTCAAAAAGCGTCGGGACAATCTCCTTGTTGTAGTACGCCTTCACCAGCTCCTTTAGCGTCTGCAAGGCGGAATGTACTTCGATGTTGTTCCAGACCGTATTTCCCTCGTCATCCTTGTAGGACGTGTCAATCTCATCAAATATTTGGTAGACACCATACGTAAGGCTTGGGTCGTACTCAGAAGTAACCTTCGCACGTTGCAGTAGGGTGTTCCAAAGCCCGATTAACGTACTTTCATCGCTATCCATATCAAGCCGCAGAAGGTCGTGGGAGGCAAGCGTTTCGCCATGAGTAGTGTCAAGGCAAAGCTCGTTACGATAAAAGCGCCCGTCTGAACCAGTAAACGTACGCATGTGGTTCTGCATCTCAAGGCAGGTAAAGAGAAGACACTTCAGCAGCCATTGGTCGAGCTTACCATTGATGACATCCCTGCCAAAGCGGTCGGCCCCGTCGGCGGACTTCATTATTCGGGCTCGTTCTGTCCACCTGCGATTGTATGTAATGTATCGCGAGGCGCAGAACATCGGAAGCTTCTCAAGGTAGTTATCCGAGCGTAGATAGAAACCATGTCCCTTGTAGAGCCCAGCCCGGATCAAGACGGACATCAGATCGGGGTTGTCGAAGTTCGACCCGTCGATGACCATGTAGCCCAAGATGTTTGAATTGTAGATTGGCCTGAGCGTAGTCTTCACGCCGGGGCGTGGGCTGGCACCGTTATACCCTAGAAGTATCCCATCCTGCTCGTCCGAAGTGTCAGTTCGCTTGTCGTAATACACGGAGCTGTACTTCGAATGAATTCGATTGACGACAAGACTCACGGGAGCTTGCAAGTTTCCATCACCGTCAAGGTCATACCCCTCAAGGGTGATGGAATCCAAGGCTTTAGGTTCGTTTGCCCAAAGAGCGACCATAATGCAGGCATCAATGTTCGTGTGGAACCATCGCCTGTTAAAGGCGAATCCTCCAAGAAATTCCTTATCAATAAGGTGTTGAGCCTTCCAGTACTTGACGGGAGAGTACACAACATAACTGTCAGTTGGTTGACGCAAGTAGTATTTAAAGGCCGACCAGATGAAGGCGTTACCGAGGTCGTTTGAAGCCGTGCCCTTGATTTCGCGCTTCATCTCCCTTACCACATAGCTATCCTTCCACGTCGATGACTTTCTTCCTTTGTGCCTCTTCTGGTGCTCGACAGACGTTGTCTCGGCATACGGAGGATTCTCGAAGAGGATTATCGTACAGCGTGAATCATCGAGGTAGCGCCTTATAAGAGGGTTCTGTATGTAACCCTCGCTCAGGGCATCTGCACCCTTCACGAGGCCTGCTTGAAACGTGTCGCTCGACTCTATCGGTGGGATGATTGCACGGACCTTGTAGCCTAGCAACTCCTGCATAACCTTGTACTCATAATATTCGATCGTAGAGAGGATGCAGTGGCTCAACTCCTCATCCGTCAACCCCTTCTCCAAGTTCCCCGTACCAGCACAACGGTCGATGATGACGTAGTCATTCTCTGCTGGAACTCGTGCTATCGCCTTACGAAGCAGCTCATGCGACTTTTCCGCGTAGGAGACTGGTGTGTAGAAGGCCCCTAGGTTTTTCTTCTGCAATGTGTCGTTCAGCTTATCCATCAGATACTGGAACCGAACGTTATCAGCACCCTGGTAGGGGAAAATGTAGTCCCTGAATACGTTTGGCTTCCTAATCTCGCCTATCGTCTTGTGTTTCCCCGTCCTGTCGCCAATGAAGTCTTCCTTGCGACCGTTCGGGACGACCCTGTAGTAGAATTGCGCCCACCCAACGACGCAGTTCTCGTCAATGTGAATCCGTGTGAACTCAGTCGTCTTGAGCACTGCCACCAGAGCTGCGGCGTCAACGGGGTCGGCGTAGCAATACTTCACTACTGCCGAACCACCGACGAAACCCTTGACACCCTTGGAGGCTCCCCCACCGTAGACCCTCTCAATGGCATCGAGGTAGGTATCCGCCCTATAGAGGTACGCCATCTCACTGTTGAGATCCACACATATGATGTTCGCGGGTACGGGCTTTCCCTTTATGCGCCGCGCAGAAAGGTACTTGATGCATTGGAACAGTACCGCGTTGAGATCGGTTATGCGAAGCTTGAACTCAAGAAGGTTGCCGTTGAGTACGCCGTCGTTATCATCCGCCAGGATATCCTGCACATCTAACGTCGGATCGATGCGTGGCAGGAACGTCTCGTAGAAGTCAATCTGCCCTTCGCGTTCCGTTTCAAAGTCAGTCATTCTATTCTCCATCATCATGTAAGACAACCCAGCAGTCTGCACGTGGCGTCATCTGAATTACTTGGAGGTATGCTCCAAAATCCACTCATGGATGATCGCGGCAATCGTGGTGCCTCGCTCCGCAGCCATCAGTTTCAGCGTCCGCTTGTCCTCCACGGTCAGGGAGAGGGAGAGCGTCGTTCGATCGGAGCGCTCGGCACTCCCCTCCCCCACGCGAGCCTCGCACCTGGCAACCATCGCAATGAACCCCTTAGCTAATTGAGTAAATGGACAATTACATAATATGCAGCATGACGATGAGACAAGCGCATGAAGTCGGCAAAAGGCAAACGAACCAGGCAAACGGGGCCCCTAAAAGGCCTCCCCCTCGACAGGCGCGAAGGCGGGACGATCTCCGACGTCCCGCAAGACGACAAACCAACGGGAACCGTTCCAGCCGCTCGTGTCCTTGTACAGATGCGTCGTGGCTGGGCCCACGTGAACGGTCAGGATCTCGCCGCCCTTCACGCGGTGATGAACCGTCCCCGTACCGACCTCGTACCTGCGACCGTCCGGGAGGATTATCGCCTGCGGCGTTTCGACCCCCGCCTCGGAGACGCGAAGGATCACGGAGACGTAGGTACGCTGAGACAGAGGCGGCAAAGGAACCTCCCAAGAAAAATGGAACCTGCAACTTCAAAATAACGGAACACATGTTCCCATCATGATAAGGCAGGATCGCACATAAGGGCAAAAGGAAGTACCCCAGGAAGAAGGGAGCTATCGCCCGCAGTTCGAGTCCGAATCGGCCCTCTTATGGTGGTATAGGACGACGCTCGGCCCACCCTCGTACATATAGTCGCTGAAATCCTGGATAGTGACGCCAAGGGCCTCGGCAATCGTGCAGGCGTAATCGAGCTTTGGGATCCTACGCCTGCCAGTCAGGTACATGCTGACCTGAGCCGTTGACATACGACAACGACGTGCGAGTCGGGCCTGGGTGAGGCCTGAGAGCCTGAAGAAGTGCCGCAACGTCTCGGTGTACGTCCTCATCTCGTTCTCCTCCGTCGCTCGCCTCATGGGGTCGTCCCTCTCGGAACTGATTATAGTATACACTAACTTAAGTGAGTTGCAAGAGCCCCTGGAAGCGTCTGGGCGGAAGACTCGCATGCGAGCGCCAAGGGGTTGCCTCTCCGCGAGGATTGGGACGGATGGGAAGCCAGCGAAGGGAGAGGGCATGCTGAGGTACGACGAGGTAAAGCAGATCGCCCAGGAGGCGGGGTTCGGGAAGTTCCGAGGACCATTGGAATACGGCGTGAGCGATCTCTGGACCTCGGAATGGAACCATCTCGGGCAGACGCTCACGCTCGACTACTATGCCGCGCCCATGCCCGAGGACGACCGTATCCTAGTCCGCGTGAAGGGTGACAGGCAGATCTTCGCTGCGAGTAATGCAGACATCGAGACCAGGCACGGGGACACCGCGAGCGAGCTGCGAAACGCGCTCTCCGAGTACGGGGAGCTGTGCAGGCTCGAGGACAGAATCCAGGACTACGCCAGCTCCCACAGGGACGAGCTGATCAAGTACCTGGGCGCGACCCCGAACGAACAGGTCGTTGCCAGCCTCGACACCGAAACGGTAAGATCCCTCGCCCAGTGCATGTCCGAGAGGCAATGCCCAGCCCTCTCGAAGAGGGAGTGGGACGAGGTCGCGGAGAAGGCTGTTGACACGCTCCGAGTCTACATGGAGGACTACTACCTTCCCGACAACATCGATGAGGTCATTGACATGGCCATAAGCCATGTCGCCATGGGTCGGGACGCAGAGCGCTAGGGAATCGCCTGGGAATTCATGATGGGGGGAGGAGCCACAACGGCTCCTCCCCCCATCTTTTGGATAAGGGTCTCCCAAAGGGGAATCATCATGGGACATGGGTTGGGACCGATCCTGACATGGCCCACATGTGCCACCACTGCAAAACCGTCCGTCTCGTAACTCATACCATACAATGAAGTATACTTTAAACGACGAGGGCATTCCGTGAATCGCACGCCGCTGACGACGAAACAAGGGAATACCCTTGGTAAATGGGCTCGTCCAGCCCAAAGCGGGCAAGCCATGCAAACCCCATGCAGACTGACGGCGGAACCATCTTGAGAGAGGACCTGGCGCATGAACGACACAACAGACGAATCCAAGCAAAAGGCACAGGGCCAAGCGGATGCCCCTCTCTACTTCGTCACCGGGCGCATGCTCAAGTCCTCGCGCTTCAGGGGTGAGCTTTCCCTGTCAAAGAAGCCCTACAACTGGTACCTGCGGCACAGCCTCTCCGCGAGGGGCAATGTGCCCAAGCCCGGCGACGTCGTGTTCGCACTTTGCACCCCCAAAGGCGAGCACAGGGGCCTCCGCCCCGTGCTGGTGACGCGGGTGGAGAGACAGGACATCTCCTACGGAAGGTTCAAGGAAATCCTCAAGGTCGCCCCCGAGACGACTCCCAACCGCGCCGTCGTGGCGCCCTCCCCCATCAACCCAATCAAACCCGGCCAGGGCGAGGCAGACCGTCTCACGACGGACCTCAAGAACCCATACAGCGTCCTGGCGCAGGCCGCACATGAGGTCGAGAAGGGCCAGCTCGGGTGGAAGGGCACCACTCGCCCCAAGAGAAGGCCCGCCACGAGCGGAAAGGCAGGACGATGAGGGAGGGTGAGGACGACCGCATGGGCGAGACGTCCGCGAATGGCAAGCGAGTCTACCTGTGCGCTCCCCACGTAGAGGGGGAATCCATGAGGGCCGTCAAGCGTGCAAGAAGGGCCCTGATCAAGGATGGCGCCGCGAGCGTAATGGCACCCTGCCAGTACATCGCAGAGGGCACCACCCGCGAGAGGGAGATGCTGCTCCGCCTCCAGACTCTCACCTCAACCGTCACCTGCTCCGCCAACGACACCGGACGGGCCCTCTACGACCTCATGGCGGTTCTCGACGGGTGGGAAGACGACCCAGGATGCCGCCTCGAACGCGAGGTTGCCGAGGCGATCGGCATTCCCGTCGTTGAGTTGGGCAAGGCAAGGACAGCGGAATAGGGTGGGCACTCCCCCACCCTATTGCCTTGCAAGGACACCCCCTAAGCTATACTCCATATTCATCAGGCAAAATGTTCTCATGGTCAGCCGGCGTTAGGGGGAATAGGTTGAGCGAGGTCGCTACCCTCATCAATGTCCTCGAGTTCCAAAGGGAGCACCATGTAGATGGAAACGTCTACAAGGCCTGCCAATGCGACTTCGCCTACAACTCCAACCACATCGAAGGTTCCACCCTCACCAGCGATCAGACCGTTCAGATTTTCGACCGCGACGTCTTCTCAGGAACCGCGACGATCGATGACATCGTCGAGACCAGGAACCACTTCAACGCCTTCGATCACATCCTCGACTCATACGACAAGCCAATCGATGCCGAATACCTCTGTCGATTGCACGGAATCCTTAAGGCTGGAACATCGGATGCCGCCGATCCCATCATGAGTATCGGACGGTTCAAACGTGTCTCGAACGTCATTGGCGGGGAGATTTCCAGGGTCGAGACCGCATCCCCTGACGACGTCCCAAAGCTCGTCGAAAACCTTCTCAAACGCTACTCTCCGACCAGGAGCCACACCTTCGAGGAGATAGTGAGGTTCCATTGGGAGTTCGAGCGGATTCATCCGTTCTCGGACGGAAATGGTCGCGTCGGACGCCTCGTGATGTTCAAGGAGTGCCTTGGCTCCGATGTCGTTCCATTCATCATCACGGAGGACATTCGACAGTTCTACCTACGCGGGCTTCGCGAGTACACGAGGGAGCCAGGATATCTCAACGAAACCTGCGGCTTCGCGCAGGACCAGTTCAGGGCATCATACCTGCCACTCGCAATCGAATTCGAAAGAGCGATGAACGAACTCAGGTAGAGGAGCAAGCGGGGCAGACATGGAGCTGGTGGAGGGACCTTCTCTCTCCCTCCACCCTTCTCATTCAGGCAAATAGATGCCGTCCCTCTTTATCCTCGACACCAACACGTTTCGCTCGCTCTCCCATTCCCGTTGGGGAAACAATATCAAGTCGTACTGCAAACCATGCCGGCGGCGGATCCATTCGATGGCAGAGCCGACCTTTCCAAGCACGTCCACAAAGTCCGCCTCCGAGTCATCGTAGAACACACAGATATCGACATCCGACTCCTGATCGGCCTCCCCGCGAGCATAGGAACCGAAGAGGAAGAGGGCCACCACGGAATTCGACGCGCCGTAGACCGAGTCGCGAAGCCTGTCCACGAAGCCATGCGGGAGGCGCGAGACCCCCCAATGCCCGCCCCTGGAGCCACCAGGACTACGCCGGAGCGTGCAGGCACCTGTTCTATCCGTGAAGTCCACGGTGCAGGACATGGAAATGCCCCCTCGAAAAAGGAACCCAAGGCGAAACCATTATCGCACCGATGGCCCTATCGTTTCGGCTCGTCGTCGTATGCGGGACCCGTGAATCGGTACTCGTCGTTGTAGCAGTTGGCATCGTACTGGGCCTCGTCGTTGTAGGGGTTCGCATCCATCTCCGACTCAAGGTCCTCCGTCTCGGTGTCTACGATCCCGTCGTGAGTTCGATCCCAACGCTCCTTGTACAGCCGCCGCTCGCGCTCCTGACGAAGCATCTCCTCCTGCTGGTGCATTAGGTAGACGTTCAGGCTCTGCTGTTCCTCTGGCGTCATCCTCGTCGCCGTCCTCGATTGCGTCCGTGGCCACGTGGCCCTTACTCGGGATGGTGCGACGAGAGACGGCACTGGGGACTCGCATGCGAGGAAATGACGCCATGGCGAAACCCACCATCGTCCGAAAGGATGGTGGTGATCATGGGAGCAAGAGAGGCACAGGACGGGCCATACGGCGATAGCCTTCAGATGCACGGCGGGTTCGTTCCCCGTGGGGAGTTCGAGATCCTTGACACTGCATGGGGGGACGACAAGCATGACGAAAGAGAGCAATCGTTCCTCGCGCAGTCCAAACGGTTCCCCGGAAGCCTGTTCCTGCTCCACGGACGTAACTCGAAGTCATATCGACGTGGATTCATCGCCTTCGGTTACGACAACTACAGGGAGATAGTCCAGCTGCCAAGGTCTGATGCCATGCGCGTCTGGAAGGCCGTCAAGCGCTGCTGCTGGGACACTCACGGAAAACGGCAGAAGGATCGCACGTCACAACCCCTCTGGTGTCTCGTTCGCGGAATCCTTCGCCACTATGAGTACGCCGCAGACCCCATCCAATGCGCCCTCGTGCGCGACTACCTCCCCCAAAACATACGAAACGCGAGCGAGCATGAGGTCGAAGTGGGCATTGCCATGGCGGAGCGCGATGGGATCCTCACGCCCTGGCTAACAACCAGAAGACCCGTCATTGCACTTCGCGAGTTGGTCCCCATCGCAGACTTCGACCTCGGGATTGCCCTCGTCCCGTCCCTCCGCAAGGACGAGACGAAAAGGCACGAAATAATCGACGTCAGGGAATACGACATCGGAAGCCCCGCAGACACGTTGAGGGACGCCTTGGAAACGGCCGGGCTCAATGGGTACCTCCGCCTTGTCGATGACGCAGAGTCATGCATCGACCTCCATGTTCAGTCGTGGGAACTGGACGAGGAAAGGGAATCCGCCTACGTCGGATGCATCGGCTCCGAAGGAAACCTCAGCCCTCAGCTCTCGCGAGAGCTGAGGGGTTCGAAGTGGGGACTCCTGACCGGCGGGACGCTCGTGCGGGAGATCCCCCGCGAGCTGGCCCTGCTCGCCGAGAAGCAGGCGCTGGGGCGGCTGCACCAGCCACTGACGAACCGCGAGTATTGGAACAGGTTCGAGGACAGGGAGAGGGAAGCCGCATTGGAGCTGTGAGGCTGGACCCTGGAAAAGGGAACTCAGGGATGACAGGTGCCGTTCCTGGTTACCTGGGACGATGGGATATACTGCACATGTACTGTCGGGTTATATAGGTTCATGTGGAGTCGATTCATGGAGAGCGTCAAGGCCGTCACGGAACTGGTGAGGTTCGCCCGCAAGACGGGTTCCTATGTGTACTCAACCGCAGGCCTTGCCAAGCTGCTCCATGAGCCAAGGTGCGAGGGAACGATCCACGAGACACTGAGGCGCCTCGTCAGCCAGGACGTCCTCGTGAGGCCAACCCGTGGCGTCTATGTCCTCGACGTGATGACGGACGATGATGTCCTCTACCAAATTGCCGACGTCGCAAGGCACCGCGAGCTCAAGGCAGAGTCCCTTGAGACGGCCGGGAGCAAATGGGGGATCATCAGCCAGGTCTACTTCGACTACCTCACCTGCGTCACGACCGGGAGGTCGGGAACGATCGAGTGCAAATACGGGCAGGTGGACTTCGTGCATACCGAGATGGGAAAACGAGAACTGCGCGAGAGGTGCGTGAGGCAGGATCGTGGCCCGTTCGGCTTCCTCCTCACCAACGAGGAGACCACGCGGCTCTTCCTAAGACGCACTGGCCGCGCAAAGGACCTCGTAGACGAGGACAAGGAGACATTCGAGAGGGGAAGGTATGAGCTCATGCCCTGAGCAATGGCCAGAGGGCATGGACAAGGCCATAGGGTCCTTGGATGAAACTGGCGTGGCCCAAGAACTCAAGAGGAACGTTAGGCTGCCGCGCCCAATAGGTGCCCCAGACACAATCAATGGTCCGGGGCACCTTGGTCCACTCCCCTAGCGCGAGCAATCGGGGCAGACCCAGCGGGGCTGGCCCGAGACATCACGTCGCCACGTCCAGCCCGCAGGGGCGAGGCGGCGCGTGAGCAGCTCCCCCGCCGACCTGTGGAACGCCTCCGCGTCATCCGTCTCCCCGTCCGCCACCACACGGACCTCTGCCGTGAGGCCGCAGCCGTCACAGCGAATCGGGTAGCGTGCGATCTCCACCGCGGGTGACCCTTCCGAAACCCCGCCACGTCGAGAATCAGCCATCGCCAATCTCCTTCCTCCCTGCATGGGGTTAGACATATCCTGACATGAATTGTAGTATACTATAATCGGAAAGGCACCGCAGAAGGACTCGCATGCGAGAGTTGAGGAGCCGGCGGAGCTGTCTCATTGGGTCGATTAGACCTAGGCGACGGGAGCTGGCACATGGCGCGGCGGGCGGTAAGGAGCACGTACATCGCGGAGGGGCAGATGTCCCTCTTCGATCTGTTCGCAATCGGCGAGGAGAAGGGACAGGCGGATGGGAATCGGACTGTCGGAACACCCGTACAGGGGAATCCGGGGACAGAGGTACGACTACCTGAAGGAGCGCGACCCAGAGCTCGTGAGGAAGATGGACTTTTCGGACACGATGGGTCCGTACCTGGACAAGGTGGAGAAGAGGTACCTCGCGCGTCTGGCGGAGCTGCTCCCGATCTGCATGGAGAAGTGCGGGGCGACGCAGGAGATGGCAGAGAGGGACATGGGGCAATACCTGGCGAACGGCGAGGCCGGACGCCAGATGGCCATGGAGATAGCGAGACACGAGATCATCGAGGCCCCGTAGAGACAGGCGTCGCACCCGAGACCTGGTCTGGGGGAGCCCTCGCGTCAGAGGGCTCCCCCATCTTCTCCACCGACCGACAGCTCGCAAAGAGCCCCCTGGTGAGGGCGAGGGCCAACGCCTACGCGATGCAGGTCCTCCTCGAGCTCAGGGAAAGCGGCCGGGAGGCAACCGAGGGGGAGCGTGCGGCGCTCGCCGCGTTCTCCGGTTGGGGCGGTGCCCCAAAGGCGTTTGTCGAGGACGGCAGCGAGGGACCCGAGTGGGCCGAGGTCAACGCCGTCCTGAAGCATGCGCTCTCGGACGACGAGTACATCGAGGCACGCGCGAGCACGCTCACGGCGTTCTACACGCCCGGTCCCGTCGCCGCCGCAATCATGGCCGTCCTCGCCGACGCCGGGTACGGCAGGGCTTCGGAGCCCGACGCGATCCTCGAGCCCGGATGCGGCACGGGGAACTTCATGCGCGTCACGCCGGCTGACCTCAACCTCAAGTTCTTCGGCGTCGAGGTCGAGTACCCCTCTGCCAGGATCGCGCAGATCCTCCTCCCAGACCAGGCCATCGTCAACGCCCCCCTGGAGGACTGCCTCGTTCCCAGCGGGTCGTTCGCGGCCGCAGTCGGCAACGTGCCGTTCAGCGAGGCCATCCGCATCGACGGCATGCCCATCCACGACTGGTTCATCCGCAAGGCCGTCGAGTCCGTGAGGCCCGGCGGCCTCGTGGCGCTCATCACGAGCCGCTACACCCTCGACAAGACGAACCCCGAGACAAGGGAATGGATCGCGGGTCGGGCGAGCCTCGCCGGCGCCGTGCGCCTCCCGCGCCGCACCTTCCATGAACAGGCGGGAACGGACGTCATCGCCGACGTTCTGGTGTTCCAGCGCAACCCGGATGGGGTCCGCGAGGGCAAGGCCGAGCCCGAGTGGGTCGAGACCTCGGCCATCCCCGGAACAGCGGTGAGGGCGAACAGGCTCTTCCTCGACCATCCGGAGCTCGTCCTCGGACAGGGAATCAGCGTGACGAGCGGCCAATACGGGCCCACGCTCGACGTCGCCCCATACGCCGGCCTCGACGCGGCGGCGCTCGGCGAGCAGGTGCGCCGCGTCCTGGGCGGGCAGGTAACTCGCCTCCTGCGGGGCGACGTCCACGAGACGCTCGGAGAGGCGGCATCGGTCCCGTTCGTCGCCCCCAACGCTAAGGAGATCGACGCCTGCGGGTTCCTCAACGACCCCGATGGGACCGTGCTCTACCGACACGGCGACAGGGTCCAGGCATTCGTCCCCCGCCGCGCAGGCGAGCTGGAACGGGTCCATGACATGGTGGCGCTTCGCGACCAGGCGAGGGCCCTCTTCGACATGGAGAAGGGCAACGCGACGGAGGACCAGGTCGAGAAGGCCATCAGGGGCCTCGACGCCGCCTACGAGGCGTTCGTCGCGGCCCACGGGCGTCTCCATGACGCGAGGAACGTCAAGGCGCTCCAGCTGAGGGACTACCCCGACCCCTCGATCGGGCTCAACCTCCTTGGGCTCGAGCGGGTGGACGACAAGGGGCGGTTCGTCGCAAAGGCAGACGCCCTCTCAAGGCGCACCATAAGGCCCATCCCCAAGATGCCCGACCACGTGGAGAGCCCCATGGAGGCCATGCAGCTCTCCCTCTCCTCGCACGGCAGGCTGGACGAGGGGTTCATTGCGGGGCTCCTCGGGATCGGGACGGACGAGGTCGATGACGCACTGGGCGACCTTGCCATCCGCGACCCCGAGGACGGGAGGCTCCTCCCCGCCGAGGAGTACCTTTCCGGCAACGTCCAGGCAAAACTCGACTCGGTCAGGTCGCGCATCCGCAAGCTGGGAAGCGAGGGCGAGCGCGACCTCGAACGCTCGTTCCTCCTGAGCGTCGACCCAGACCTCCTGAAGCCGTTGGCGGACGAAAGGCGGGCGTGGGACGCGCTGGGCCACGACCTCGAAGGAGCCATCCACCCGCTCTCCGCAACGCACGCCGGCCTCGGGGCAAACTTCGAGGTACAGGTCAAGGCCATTTGGTCCTCCGCTCGGTGGGACGACGAGACGATCAGCCCCTACCGCAGTGCCTGGCCGGACGTCCTGCGAAGGACCCTTGATTCCCTCGACAATGACGCCATGGGGTTCCTCGCGGCAACGACAAACATGAGCCCCACGTCCAAAGTCTGCCAGGATGCGATGTACGAGCTCATCAACAACTGGCGCGTCTACTATCACCAGAGTTACTTCGGGTGGGTGAGCCTGCTCCCGGGGTGGACCGACGGCTCGTTCGGCGTCATCCGCGCGGCGCTCGACGCCTCCGAGAGGGGTCTCCCGAACCATCTGCTCCATCTCATCCTCACGGGCGTCACGGACGACGAGATCTCGGCGCTTGCGGCCGTCGAGGGCGTCGAGATCAGTAGTAGGAGCCAGTCGAGGGAATTCCGCGAAAACATCGCGGACAAAACCGAGGCGATCGAGTACTTGGCGCTCCTGGAGGACTTGCAGCGGAGGTCCCCCGAGAGGGTGACCGAGCTGTTCGGCAGCGACCCCGTCTCCCCAGAGGGGCTGGGCAGGTTCCTCGGGATGCGCGAGCGCTTCCTCTCCGAGCGCAGGGGCGGACGGGAGGAGTCCGAGGCGCGGGCGCAGGAGCTCGCGCGGCTTGAAGGCCTCGAGCGGAGGCTCGTTGATGCGCTCCCCCCGCGGCTCGGCCCTGGTGACATCACGGCGACCCCGTCATCACCCTGGATCCCGGTGGCCTACATCCGCGACTTCTGCGTGGAGACGCTCGGCATCGACGGCTACAAGCTGAACTCCCTGAAGAAGACCTTCTCCGTGACCCGCGAGGAGCTCTCGGGGACCTGGCGCGTGAAGGGGACCATGTCCGACGTGTCCGAGGGGGTCAGGAACCAATACGGGACTGCGGAGCTGAACCCCCTTCAGCTCCTGGAATCCTCCATGAACTCGGCCCCGATCCACCTCACGCGACCGGACCCGCAAGACCCATTCGGCAAGAAGCGCATCCCCGACCCAGCGGCCACCGCTGCCGCCCTGGAAAAGCGTTCGTCCATCGAGGAGGAGTTCGGGCGTTGGGTCTGGAGAGACCCCGACAGGGCGTCCAACCTGGCACGCATCTACAACGAGCGTGTCAACTGCCTCAAGCCCCGCGAATACGACGGCTCGGGGCTCGTGTTCCCCGGCATGAACTCGGACGTCAGGCTGAGGACACACCAGAGGGACGCCGTCGCCCGCTGCCTCCTCTCCAAGGAGGGGACGCTCGTGGCCCACGTCGTCGGCGCCGGCAAGACGTTCACGGGGGTCGCGGCGTGCCACGAGTCCCGCAGGCTCGGCCTCGCGAGCAAACCCATCATCGTCGTGCCCAACCACCTCACCTTGCAGTGGGCCTCCGACTTCCTCGAGCTCTACCCCGGCGACAAGGTCCTCGTGATGGGGAATGACGAGACGAGGAACGCCACCGCGGTCGCCAACTTCTGGGGGACGGCACGCGCGGGGGACTGGGATGCCGTCATAGTCCCGCAGTCGCGCTTCTCGATGCTCGGGCTCTCGCCCGAGGTTCAAACTAAGTTCCTGGAGGCAAGGATAGAGGAGGTCGCCGAGGCCATCCGCATCGCCAAGCAGAACGATGACAAGATGAGCGTCAAGAACCTCGAGAAGATCAGGGCCAAGGCCAAGGAGAGCGTCAATAAACTCAACACGGCGCAGCGTCGCGAGGGTGACCTGTTCTTCGACGACATAGGGTTCGACATGATATTCGTGGACGAGGCCCACAATTTCAAGAACCTGATGGTGGCGGGTCGTTCCGTCGCGGGCATGGGGGGAACCTCGTCAGCAAAGTGCGAGGACCTTCTGGCAAAGTGCGAGTACCTGAGAGAGCACGGGCACGGCGGCAACATCGTCTTCGCGACCGGCACGCCCGTGTCGAACACCATGGGAGAGCTCTACAACATGCAGAGGTACCTCGCCCCCGAAACCCTCAGCCAGCTCCACTGCCAGTCGTTCCCGTCCTGGGCGGGAACGTTCGGCCAGATCGTGCAGGGCGTCGAGCTCAAGCCCGAGGGCACGGGGTTCCAGATCAAGGCCCGCTTCGCCAAGTTCGTGAACCTTCCCGAGCTCATGTGCGCCTTCCACTCCTTTGCCGACGTCCTCACCGGGGACCAGGTCGACCTCGACGTGCCCGAGTGCGAGCTCATCCCCGTCACCGTCGAACCGAGCGAGACGCAGCGCGAGATGGTCGCCTCCCTCGCCGAGCGAGCCGAGAAGGTGAGGAACGGGCAGGTGGACTCGAAGGACGACAACCTGCTCAAGATCACATCGGACGGGCGCAAGGTCGCCCTCGACCCCAAGCTCCTCGACTGGGAGCTTCCACCCATGCCCGACGGGAAGATCCAGCGCTGCGCCGAGAACGTCTTCCGCCTCTGGCACGATCACGAGGACGAGAGGGCCACCCAGCTCGTCTTCTGCGACAGCTCCACCGATGCGTTCAACGCGGAATGGAACGTGTACCAGGACCTCAAGGACCGGCTCATGGCACTCGGGGTTCCCGCCGAGCAGATCGCGTTCATATCGCAGGCGAAGACCCCCAACCAGCGGGATGCGCTCTTCGAGGAGGTGCGCAGGGGCGACGTGCGCGTCCTCATCGGTTCGACCCAGAAGCTCGGGACGGGCACGAACGTGCAGAAGCGCCTCATCGCCATACACGACCTCGACTGCCCCTGGCGCCCGGCAGACCTGGAGCAGAGGAAAGGTCGCATCCAGCGCCAGGGGAACATGTTCGCGAAGGTGTTCGACTACCGCTACGTGACGGTCGGGACCTTCGACGCCTACTGCTACCAGACGGTCGAGAGGAAGCAGAGGTTCATCGGCCAGGTCTTCACCTCGAAGTCCCCCGCCCGCACCGCGGATGACATGGACGACATGGTTCTGAGCTACGCGGAGATCAAGGCCCTCGCCACGGGAGACCCCAAGGTGGCGGAGCGGATGAGAATCGAGAACAGGATCGGGCAGCTCACGCTCATGCGGCAGGGACTGACACGACAGGCGCAGTTCGCAAGGGAGCGGGTGAGGGACACCCTCGCCCCGAAGGTACACGCGCTCCAGGTCCGCCTGGAGGCCCATAGGAGGGACCACGACGCCTTCGCCAAGGTCCTCGCCGACATAGAGGCGGAGCGGCAGGGCAAGGTCGGGGACGGGGAGGAGAACCCCGGCCTCACCGCCAAGGCGCGGGATGCCTTGCGCCGGAAGCGCACGAAGAAGTTCGAGAGCGACCTGCACAACAAGGCGACCCTGAACGCCACAGCCAGTGGCATCCCCATCGGCGAGTACCACGGGCTTACCGTGTGGGCACGGCTGAGGCCACTGGAATCCCTTGGTTCCGTCAAGACGAACCTCGTGGCCTGCGGGCTTCAGGCGGACGACGAGGGGCCGGTCCACTGGGGCCTGAAGCAGATCCCCTCCCCCGACGATCATGGGCGCGGGCCCTGCGCCTACCTCAACGCCATCGTCAGGGTGGTTGCCAGCCCCGTCGAGGACGACGAAAGGAAGCTCGAAGAGGCGCGTCGGGACCTCGAGAGCGCGAGGATCGCCGCGGATGCCCCCTTCAAGTACGAGGGGGAGCTGCGCGAGCTCAAGGCGAGGCTCGCCGAGTTCGACCGCCAGAGCTGCGTGAACCAGCCCTCGCAGGGCGACGCCGCGCTTGACGAATGGGAGCGCGAGGAGGTCACCAGCCCCGAGTACGCGGGGGCCGAGCGCTAGGCGTTCGGCGCCAATGCCCGAGGATGAAAGAGTCCTTGTCCGCGTGAGGGGGCGGGGAGATCTTCGTCGCGAGCTACGGGAACATCGAGACCTGGCAGTAGACGCATAGCAGAGAGCCCCCGCCCTTTTCGGGCGAGGGCTCTCTTACTTTGTGGTGCGCACCAACCCATTCACGACCTAGGGGTCATCCCCGCCAATGCGGGGAGCACGGAGTGACGCGCACCAATCCCCAAACTAACTAGGGGTCATCCCCGCCAATGCAGGGAGCTTGCGGCAAGTTTAGCGTATGTCCCACACCTCGTAGTCGAGAATCGCGTGAGCGGCCCAAGAGCAGGGTGAAAAGAGGGTGCCGTCCTCGCGGTAGTACCCAAGCGGCTCATTGAGCGAGCTGTATGCCTTGTACAGGCGCTCCACGTGCCCGTGCAGCTTGTGGGCGTCGTAGTCGGCACTGGCGAAGAGCGGGCTCTTCTCATGCATGAGCTTCCTCTGCATGTCATCGGTTATGACCAGGCCGATTGCGCGAGAGCCTTCCTTGTCCTCGCCACGGTCTGCGAGCACCCACTCGATGCCCGCCATGAACTCGCTTTCTGAAATCAGCCCGAGCCTCTGCCATTCGGCGTAGATGGATGACTTCCCCGCCCTCACGAGCGCCCAGTCACGCTCTGCCTGCATGTCGCGCTTGGCCAAGTCCTTCAGGTAGGTGCTCCCCCCGCTCTCGCGGATGTGGTCGTACACTGGCATGTCACCCTTGAAGAAGCGCACAAGGATTGACTTGGTATTTTCGCGCTTGTACTTCGCGTTATACAGCTTCTGTGCTTCTGACATAGGCATGCTGCCTACCTCCTAGTCCTCACTACTTGCTGTTCTCGCTGCGCTTCTTGGCGGCGAGGGCGACCCAGCGCGACGGCTTCTTGAGGGGGTTGTCGGTGCGCCTTTCGGCATACTCCATGCGCTCCCTGTGCTCGCGTTCGCGCTTGACGGTGCCCCACACGGTGTACTCGCCGCAGTCGCAGTGGACGCTAAGGCCCTCGTATCCTCCGAGCCTCGAAAGGCGCATGATCTCGTCCGAGCGCATGAGATCGTAATCCGTGCGTACCGAGTAATCGCCAAAGTCGAGCACGAAGAGTCCAAGCGCATGGTCGAGGAAGAACTTTGCGGAGATACGCCCGCTGTCGCCCCTGTTGTCGCACCAGAGGGCGATTCCCCTCCTCACGGCGTCGCATATGCGGTCTGTGTCCGCGAAGTCATTCTGGGTCTTGATGGAGTCCAGGTGCAGCTTGTCGATGCACCTGGAGAGGTAGTCCCTCACGTCCCGAGCGTATGCGACCTGCTTCTCGGTGCCCTCGAACTGTGCCGTCCAGAAGTCACTCTCGCCCATCGTCTGCCCCTCTCGTAGGTGCTACCCCTCTGGCATCTACGAGTATAGGGGATATCCCATACTTGAATCATATGGGATAGCCCCTACACGCAAGCAGCACAATTGGGCGGTGGGCAATTCATCTTGCCCCCCCGTTCAACCGAAGATTACGGCCACCACCAAAGACGTAAATAGGGCAATCACTAACACCTCGATAAACACCCCGCTCGCAGCTCCCCCTCGACCCATGGCGCTTAAACCAGAGACGACAAGCAAGGGAAGAAGCAGGGGTAACAGGATCATCCGGTCTGGCATACGAAACCCCCTCACAAATATCGGAACAGTCAATTACCCATTCAACCAGGCAGAACCCAGGGACAAGGCACCACACACGAGATTCCTCTGTGCCTCCCTTGGATGCTCACGACACCTCGCGCTCCCTCGCCGTCATCCCTACACGAGAGCCACAGTGCGGGCAGTACCTCGGCCTCGTGGCGTTGAGCGGCGCGAAGCAGACCGCTCCGCACGTCTTGCACCGCCACCTGAAGAAGCGGTGGGACGGCACGTAGGCGGGCATCGGCTCAAACTCACACGTCGGATCTATCAGATCGGCAAGGCGGGCGAGGATGGCCATCTCCGTCGCTGGACGTGGTGCCCCGTCGGTGAGGATGGAGTTAAGCACCTCGCCCAATGTGAGGTCATGCACGCCCTCGCCAGAAATCACCCTCATTGTCGCCGCCACCTCGTGGCGCTCGTCACTGGTCATCGTCGCTCACCATCCCCTCGACGCGAACTCGCCGCACGCGCAGTCCCCCGCATAGCACAGCGGGTGGCACATCAGCCTTTGGCCGTGGCCGTCATCTTCGCCAATGGCCTCGCAGTACGGCGGGAACCGCCCGCAGTACCCGCATGTCATTTCGGTAGTCGGCTCCTTCTCGTATTCGGCGACGCTCCACCACCTGCATTCACAGCAGGTACACTCGTCGGCTACTGTCAGCCAGTCCCCCGCGGTTCGGCCGCTCATTCGTCCACCACCCTTGCGCCGCAGTACGGGCAATACCGCGCGTGATAATCGTCCGCGTTCTCCACGAACGCGATGTCCACGTGCTCGCCGCATTCGCTGCAAAACAGCACGTCGGCTGGCCTGGTCGTGAAGTTCTTGCACGTCGGGTCTATGAGGTCGGCGTACCGTTCCAGGACGTGAGCGCAGTCGGGAAGTCCCACGGTGCCCAGTATGCGCGTGCCCTCGTCCATCACGCGGCGCATCTGCCGGGCTCCGAGCAACCCCTGGTTGTCGTGCGCGAGCGCCCGCAGCTTCGCCGCAATCTCGCGGCGCTCGTCGCTAGTCGGTGCTGTCATCGCTGCCACCCCTCATCCTGTGCCTCCTCCTCGTCTCGGCGTGCTGCCTCGCGTCGTATCTCAGATGGCACGGTGCGCACATCGCTCGCAGGTTCTCGCGCGAGCAGTTTTCTGGAGTGTGGTCGAGGTGCGCCACCGTGAGCGTCCTGCGGTGCGTGTCGAACGGCTCACCGGGACGGCGGCACTGCTTCCCGCACACCTCGCACCTCCAGCCGGCCTCTTCCTTTACCTGCAATGAGATGGCCTCCCAGTCACTGGGATACCTAGCGCGCTCCATCGGCATCGCTCGCCTCCCTCTCTGCCAGCTCGCGGATGCGGTCGGATAACTGGCGAGCGCGCCTGAAAACCTCGCCGCCCCCGTTGACGCGGTTGTCCTCGCTCCACTCTTCCAGCTCGTCGACGATGCTCTCCCAGCTGTCGGGGTGGTTGCTGTCAGGGCGGTTGTGGGTGAGTTCGGATGGCGTCAGCCAATTCGTCAGCTCTCCGCTCTTGTCCTCCTCGTACAGCGGCGTAATGACGAGTCCGCCCGTGGCCTTGAGCACGATGCCCAGAACCGTATGGCCGCATTCGTCTCCGTCGTACACCGTATCTCCCACGTGGATGGGCGCTCCGTCCCTGTCGCGCGGCAGCTCGACCATCTCCGCGTCGTTGCTGCCTGCGATGGCGTCCAGCTCGCACGTCGGGTCTATGAGGTCGGCAAGCATGCGGAATGCGGATTCCTGCTCGTTGCTCTCGCATCCGATGGTGTGGAGCAGGAGCCACCACGATGCCACCTGCGTGCTGCCCAAGTAGTCAAGGGTTACGCCGCGCTTGCTCGCGTTCTCCCTCAGCCTTTTCGCCACCTCGTGGCGCTCGTCACTGTTCATCGCGGCTCACCACCCTTGCCCCGCA
>CAIFEH010000022.1_pt1 | contig 32714 bp, 28 predicted proteins | sample 7355751 | NCBI WGS metagenome assembly CAIFEH01 (sample SAMEA6864055, study PRJEB38353) | metagenome | biome: bioreactor; feature: anaerobic; material: water | place: Germany | collected 2018 | reverse complement strand
CGCGGCTCTGCGGGTCAACGGCCACGGTGGGCTCGTCCATGATGATGAGCTCGGGACGGTGCGCTATGCCGCACGCGATGTTGAGGCGCCTGAGCAAGCCTCCGGAGAGCTTATTGGGACGAAACCCCTCGAACTTCTCCAATCCCACGAAGGCGATGGCGTCGTTAACCAGCTCGCGGCGAAGCGCACGGTCGCCCACGTAGAGCGCGCAGAAGCTGTCCACGTTCTCGCGCACAGTGAGCTCGTCGAAGACCGCGACCTCCTGCGGAACCACGCCGATTCGACGCTTGAGCTGGTAGCTCGTGGGGCGCATGGGCTCGCCGAACAGCTGGACGTCGCCATGATCATAGGAGAGGAGCTGTAGCACGCAGTTGATGGTCGTCGTCTTGCCTGAGCCGTTGGGACCCAAGAGGCCAAAGACCTCCCCCCGCGCGATTGAGAGCGAGAGGTGGTCCACGGCGACCAGGTCACCGTAGCGCTTGACCAGGTTGTCTATGCGAACGACCGCGTCACATGCACCCATGTTGGCCCCTTTCCGATTTCTGAAACCAGTCTGGGGGAACGGTGGCGGGAGCGGAAGTGACCAGCGTCACAAGTTGCAGGGGGAGGTCCGTGACGTTTGTCATGCCTACAGGTGGCCCCTGTGCCCCCAACGCACCCGTATACTCTGGAGCCATGGAGAGAATCGCGGACAAGGCCCTCATGCTCGCCTCATGCCTGGGCGTCGTCGCAGTCGCCGGGGATGCAGGACCGGTGGCCGTCGTCGCCGTTGCCCTGGCGGTGTGCGCGTCCGCCGGTGCGGAGCTTGCGCTGCCATCACGTCCCGGCGTGGCCATCGCCACCTGCTGCGTCGCCACGCTCCTCTCAGCCATCGTGCCTGGCGCGTTCGTGGCGCTGCCGCTTGTCTCGTACGACCTCGCGCGCACGCGATGGAGGGTCACGTGGGCGCTCGCCCCCGTCGCCGCCGCGTGGGCGTGGCTCATGCAGGAACCCAGACAGGCCGTCGCGGCGGCGCTTCTCCTGTCGTGCTGCTCCGTCGCGCTCTCCGTGCGCTGCGGGTGCCAGATAGAGCTTGCAGGCAAGGCCACCCGGCTGCAGGACGACCTGCAGGACAAGCTCCTCGCGTTGGGCGAGAAGAACCAGGAGCTCGAGGAGGCGCGCGAGTACGAGGCGCATGCCGCCGCGCTCGCCGAGCGCACGCGCATCGCTCGCGAGATGCACGACTCCGTGGGCCACCTGCTCACGCGACTCGTGCTGCAGGTCGAGGCCCTCAAGGTAATCCACCGAGGCGATGCCGTCGCGACGGACGAGCTGTCACAGGTCTCTGACGTCCTCAACGAGGCGCTGAGAACCATGCGCGCCAGCGTCCACTCCCTGGAAGATTCGGGCGTGGACCTTGGGGTCGAGCTCAACCGGCTTGCGGCGACGAGCGGCATTCCGGGCGTGCAAGTAGAATGCGACCCTCACGGGACCCCGCCCGCCGAAGTGAGCCGCTGCCTTGTGGCGGTTGCGCGCGAGGCGCTCACCAACGCCGTGCGGCACGCCCATGCGAGAAGCGCCACCGTGCGCATGAACGGGATGCCCGGCATCTGGCAGCTGCGGGTGTGGAATGATGGCGAGGTACCCGACACCGCCTCTGGCCTCGAGGGGCGCGGGATGGGACTGCGCACCATGCGCGAGCGGGTGGAGTCGCTGGGAGGGACGCTCCACGTGAGCGTTGGCAACGGGTTCGAGGTGTTTGCCTCGCTGCCCAGGAAGGAGCACTCATGAGGGTCATCGTGGTGGACGACGACGCCTTTGTGGTCCGGTCGCTGGCAACGATCCTCTCTGCTGAGACGGATGTCGACGTGGTGGGGACCGGCACCACGGGCGACCAGGCGGTCGAGTTGTACCGCACGCTCTCCCCCGACGTCGCGCTCCTGGACATCCAGATGCCCGGACGCAACGGCCTCTCCGCCGCCGAGGAGATCCTGCAGGGCGACCCAGACGCGCGCGTTGTGTTTCTCACCACGTTCTCGGACGACGACTACATCGTGCAGGCGCTCCGGCTGGGGGCGCGAGGCTATCTCATCAAGCAGGACGTTGCCACGATAGCCCCCGCGCTGCGATCGGTCATGGCGGGACAGAGCGTACTTGAGGGGGAGGTGCTGGCGCGTGCCACGCAACTCACGTCACATGGCGCAATGGGAGCCGACGGACGGGACGAGCCGGCACTTGGCGCCCTTACGCCGCGCGAACGAGAGGTGGTGCGCGCCATCGCCGACGGGATGACCAACGCAGAGGTGGCGGGCGCCCTGTTCATGAGCGAGGGAACGGTCCGCAACCACATCTCGTCGATCCTGGCCAAGCTGGGGTTGCGCAACCGCACGCAGATCGCCGTGTACTACTACCGCCACTGCGCGTAGGCTCACCGCGAGGCGTAGCGACGGGCAATGGAGATCGCCAGTCCCACGTACGCATCCCCGTACAGGACACAGTGCAGGAGTACGGGGGCGAGCTGGTGAATCTGCACCCTATCCTCCCATCCGTCCGCGAGCGGCGAGGCCGCGTCGTAGGCGGCGATGAGTTCGTCTAGATACGCGCAGCCAAACAGCTGCAGCATGGCGAGGTCCGTCTCGGCATGACCGCCCGCTGCCATGGGGTCGATCAGCGCCGCGCCCGTCGCGGCGGCACGGCTGCCAGACGCCGCCCAGAGCAGGTTGCCCGCCCACAAATCCCCGTGGATGCGCGAGCAGGGATGTCCCCCGCGTCGGACCAGCTCAGGCTCCGGAGAGTCAAACTCGCCCCGAGCCATGCGGCCTGCCACGCGAGTGAGCAGGCGTGCCTCCCCCTCGTCCACGAGCCCCTGGTCCCTGATCGCCCTGACGTGCGGCATCACGCGCCAGCGGGCGCAGGCGGCTCCCCACGAGAGCGCCTCGGGGGCAAGCTCTCCCGACGATGACTCCACCACATCGCGAGGGACAACTGCGGTGCGAGAGGGGCCAATCGCGTACGCGCCGCCCTCCCATCCCGGCGGCGGGCAGCCGTACCAGTCGGCGCCTGCGGCGTGGGTCCGAGCCAGTGCCTCCCCGGCAAGGCGCGCCGCCTGGCGCGTGGGCGCACCTGTGGGGATGCGCTCCTCGACCAGCCGGTGGGCGCTCGCATCGCGCACGCGCGCGCACGCGATGCCGCCAGACGACTCTGCCTCGGCAAGCCAGCGGAGCCCGGCAGCCTCTCCCACAAGATCCGCCGCAGGAGCCTCGTCGTGCTTCACGATTACGTCTGCCGCCATGTGGCGCTCCCTCCACTCAAGGGTCATGGTACCCCCCAAGGGGAGAGGCGCGCTGCCACGGCGGGCCGGGCCCTACGGTGTAATAAGTGGCGCAAAAGCCTCTTTTACCTGTGTTTATGACATGACGGGCGAGAGCCAGCCCCCTATGTTGAGGACACGTCCCGAGCACACCGAAGGGAGGAAGGCCATGCGCTACTTATCGTTGCTCGTCCACTGCATCGCCCGGCAACCGGCAACTGTCACGATTGCGGTGCTCCTCGCGCTCGCATTTGCCACCCCGCTTGCGCTTGACTGCGTCCTGTGGGGAGAGAGTATCGTCGCCGCGAACGCGCAGAACGCCTACACCACGCTCAAGGCAGCCGAAGACGCTGGCGCATATGACTCCGCCCCTGACTACATCCGAACCGAGAACGGGCGCGACCTCAAACTGCTGAGGGGAGTAGTCGACGCCAAGGACCCCCACACGTTCTGGGCCGCAGTGGCCAAGCAGTCGAAGGCTGAGCTCGACGAGATACAGGAGGGCACCCTTCAGGGCGATGCGCTCAATACCGAAGCGGAGTATAGACGGGCAGTCATCATGTCTATGGAGAAGAATCCAAGAATCATCAACTACGTAGGCGACCTCCCGCCGGCACAATACCTCCCTGCGGCAATCGCCTCGCTTCCCAGCGTGGCGTGGCTTCTTCCCTCCCTGGTAGTAGGAGTTGGGCTCTGCCGCATCACCTCGCCTCAACGGCTCCTGGGAGCACGCACCATTCCCGCAACTCGTCGTGTCCCCACCGTCTGCGTGGCAGCCTCCATCTCGTGCGTCGCAATTCTTGTCGTTGCCTTCCTCCCTGGAATGGTCCTCTCGGGACTTCGGAACGGATTCACCTCCAGTGGGCTCCCTGTCGTATTCATCAAGAACGGATCCGTCGTCGTCGCATCCTCGGGCCAGGCTCTCTCCTCGTTCCTCGCCCTCGTCGTCCTCGAAAACGTCTTCGTCTCGTGCGCCATCGTGTGCCTCGGCCAGCTCACGGGGGGTGCAGCAGCGGGGGGTGTGGTTGGAGTGGCGCTCTGTCTCCTGCCCCTGTCCGACTCGTACCTCTCACCGTCTTCCCCCCTATCTCCATTGCTCAAATGGCTTCCCACCTCATACTTCGACGCATCAAGGCTCATGGGATTTGCCGGAGCTTTTGGGGTGGACATCTGCGAGGGAATCTCCCTCGACACGGCAACTGGCTGCATCGTGCTGCTGTCTTGGACCGCTTGCTTCATTCTGCTCACGCTCGTCGTCGGCTTTGCCCTAAGCAGATACCATGCGGCAAGGCGTCAAAGGAGGGGTCAGACATGTCCCTCGACATCGAGAATCTAACCGTTGGCTACCGTCGCGAACCACCACTGCTAAAGGATGTCTCCCTGCACATCGACCCTGGACAGATATGGGGGCTCATCGCACCAAACGGAGCAGGAAAGACCTCGCTCATGAGAGCGATTGCGGGCGACGCAAAGCCGCTGGTTTGTGGCAGCCTCTGCGCCGACGGTATGACGCCCCTCAAACCCACCCCCTACAACAGGTTCGTGAGCTACGTTGCCTGCGACGATTCAGCCCTCGACCGAAGCTGCACCGCGCGCTTCCATCTGAAGGCGGCGTCTGACCTTTGGGGTTCGCGCCTCGATCCATCCGAGACCGCCCGCCTCTTCGAGCTCGATGGATTTCTGGACAAACCCATCCGCTCCCTGTCGCAGGGCATGCGCCAGCAGGTCACCATTGCCCTCTGCTATCAGCAGGATGCCCCATACACGTTATTGGACGAGCCACTCAACGCCCTCGACCCGCTCAAGCGCGAGATGGCATGCCGCAACCTTCGCGACATGGCACATCGCAACTGTTCCGTATTCGTCTCGTCCCACATCCTGAGCGACCTGAACGGGCTCTGCGACAAAGTCGTCGTGTTTCGGTCGGGAACCGCCGTCGTCGTCCCAGCCACAGCGAACATGCAAGAACTCTTCGACCGGTGCTATGGAGGTGAGTCTTCGCACCCCTCAACGGACGGGAACCGACCACCACAACACATGAATCGAAAGGAGAACCTTCAATGACTAATCTAAAGAGCTCATCAATCAAATCGACTTTTCTAATTGTGCCATTGACCCTTGCTTTTTCGATAGCCTGCACGCTTTTCCCAGTACCGGCAATTGCAACCACAGCGGAGCAAGATCAAAGCCAGATTATCATGCGGGCAAAGTCAAACAGTGTAATCGATACTTATAAATCTTTTTACTGTAATACCTTCATGGTTGGTCAGTATGACGTGAAGTACAGAACAATCAGCTTTCACACGAGCTACTCATTAAAAGAGGATAAAGTAATTTCGTACTATAGTGGTGTATATAAAACTTTTCATGGAAAAATAGCACAGCACAATTGCTATTACCGCACTTGGTAGAGACCTTCGCAGCGGGAGGGGGGCAACCTTCACCCCCTCCCGCTCACCTTCTCGATGAGGGCACGCTGACTGTGAACTCCAGCCTTTCGATACACCTCCCTCTTGTGCGATGCGACCGTCTCGGGCGACACCACCAGCTCATCCGAGATACGCGGCACCCCGTGCCCAAGCAGAAGCATTTCCGCCACGCGCGTCTGCACCTCAGTCAAGCCGTAGTCGCACAAGGCTTTGCCAAGGTCCCCGCGCGCATACTCCTGCAGCATCACATGCCCCCTCGTGGCATCTCGCCTCACCAGCAGCGCAACAGCAATGGCAAGAGACTCCCCCAGGCACCACAGCAGCACGATGGCCCACTCGCCAAAGCGAATCAGGGGTACGCCGAGAAGTCCGATGCTCCCAAGCAGCTGTCCAACCCCATAGACGGAGAGCGCGTGCGAGGGCATACGCGTCACGACCCTCCCACCAGAGACTCGCGACACCACGAGAAGGCAATACGGAATCGCCGTCAGCGGCTGCGCCAGAGCGAGGTATCCCTCCCTCATCTGGCACGCCATGGCGCACGCGACCGCCAGCCCTTGAGCGAACCCCGCAACGACGAGCAGGAGGGTCCTGTCCCAGAGGGGGACACTTCGAACAAGCGTGTCGGTCGGCAAGTATGACCTCACCCCAACCGCCGCAACCATACCCGCGACGAGACAGAGCGCCCACCCCCACCCCTGAAGCCAATACGACTCCACGTCACGGGCGCTTGCCACGCAGGAGTACAGCATCGCCAGGAGGAGTACCGCCGCAGTCGCCATCATCCCCACGCGGCGTCTTTCGTCATAGGCTCCCAGATTGACGAGAGAGCACCCCAGAAGCATGGCGACCACAGCCAGCGTCTTGACGCGCTCGATAGAGCGAGGAAGCCATGCCATTGGGGCACTGGGAACGGACGCGCAGGAGTACAGGAGAAGAACCACGCAAGCCAGCACTATGGCAAGGGGATGGGCATCCAGACCCTCCTCCTCGTCGCTCAACAGCTCGTTCACCTGCCTTATCCGCAGTCGAGCAAGGAGCTCAGTCATGGTGCGGACCCCCAGTTTGCGAAGCCCGCGCGAGCGATAGGTGCTCACAGTGCCAGGGGAAAGCCCCATGCGGTCCGCCGTCTGCCGGACCGTCTCGCCCGAGACGGCACCCTCAATCGCATCGAGCTCGCGGGTGGAAAGCTCCTCCCGCTCCTCCGCCGAAAGAAGATAGCGTTCGCGCTGCCCCTCCTTGTCGTCCCCCACACGCCCACGCTGAGCCAGAAGGATCAGGGTGGCCACACTGGCAGCAAGGCATCCCAGCGTCAGCGGCGTGAGGTAGCCATACCCGCCCGTAGAGCCGTAGGGGCGCCCGTCCCCATACGCCCCCTCGCTTGCAACGAGCGCCGCAAGGGTCATCGAGAGGAGGAGCTCGACGAGCGCGGTCTCGCCATTGCCGCACCATCGACAGCGAATGACCGCGAGCTGAGAGAACACCACGACGAGGCAAGACAAGGGAATCAGGACGGACGCAGCATCAACATGACCCAATCCAACCAGGAGCAAGGCAAACGCGACAAGACCAACGTTCGCAATCTGCGCAAAGGCATTATGTCTGGTTGGCAGCGAGCAGAACTCGATCAGAGAGGCGCCAGCCACGAGGACCGCCACCCCAACAAGGTCGAAGGGGACAAGCATTTGCCCGGTACCCACCCGCACGATGCTTGTCACGGAATGCAGTGCGTAGAGCTCGACCATCACACACACAGACAGAAGGTACGCGGAGCAGACCCTTTGCAAACGGGGTTCCTGCCGCCCTCCATCATCCGTCGCGACGATAATCGAGAGGGCGGAGACGACTGCAGAGGTTAGGTACATGGCAACCTGGACGAACTCTCCCCAGGGGGAGTTCGGGAGAAGGAAGGCCACCTGTGGAAGTGTCGCAAACGCCCAGACGACGGCAGCGGCAATCAGGCCCCTCCGCAGCATGACGCTGCTGGCCCTCACCCTGCCGGACATCCGCACCACACAAGCTATGGCGATTCCAATCGCGGACGCGCAGAGCCTCTCAGCCGCATCCCAGGGACCAAGCGAGACTGCCGAGGCAAGCACCAGGGCCTGAATGAGCCAGGGCGCCCAAGACCAGCTCTGCACACGCCGCAACCCCACGGAGCACCTCCCCAAGACTTTGAACACTCCGCAACTGTACGGCAGGGAGGGCGCGCCGACGTCCACACCCTCAGCCAAAACGACAAGCGACGGCAGGAGGCTCAGGAGCGGATGGCTCGGCGAAGCCTTGGGCCCCGAGGAAGAGGGCGGGCATGCTCGGAGGAAAGGGAGGCGTGGTGAGCCTGACTCGGACCCCAAGGGGGAGAGGCGCGCAGCCACGGCGTTGCGTCCCTCTCCCCTGCCGGCGGCGTCACGCGGCGTCCGGGCCCCTGCCCCCGGAGAGCCGGACTCGGAGCTCGCGCAGGAACGTCGCGGCGTCGCCGTCCACCAGCACAGTCTGGTCGGCGATCGCGGAGGGGACGATCGTCTCGCCCAGGTTCACCTGCACGTAGGTGGCCTTGGGGTTTTGCGACGCCATGCGCCAGAAGGGGTACTTGATGATGACCGGCGTGTTGGCCCCCACGCCCAGCTCGAGCAGCACCACGGAGCCCGACTCGTGCGCCGCCACAAAGTCCTGGTAGCGCCCGAGTGCGGCGTGCCAGCCCTCGTCCTCCACGAACGTGTCGTCGCAGCGGAGGTTGGGGACCATGACCCTGCCGCAGCGGGGGCAGCGGGGCACCAGCTCGCTGGGCACGCGCATGTCGCGCTGGTCGCGCACCATGAGGCGCACGAGGTCCTCGTTGTCGTAGGTTGCCTGGTGGCAGGGCTCGGGACACTGCAGCAGGCCGTAGTCCCCCTGCGTGTAGAACAGGCGCGACCGGTCGATTCCCGCGCGCTGGAACTGGTGGTCGACGTTGGTGGTGAGCACAAAGTACTCGCGCCCCCGCAGCATGCGAACGAGATCCTGGTACGGACGGCCCACGGGACACGCGTAGCGGTTGACCCAGATCATGCGGCTCCACCAGGCCCAGCGGGTCTCGTCGTCCGGGAAGGGGTAGAACCCGCCCGCATACATGTCGGTGATCCCAAACCGGTCGCGGAAGTCGGCGAAGTCCTTCTCAAACCGGGGCCCCGAGTAGTGGAACCCCGCGGCGGTGGAGAGACCCGCACCGGCTCCGACCAGCACCGCGTCCGCCCGTTCGATCGCCCGAGCGACCCTATCGACCGACTCCGAGAAGCTCCCCGTAGAGCCGCTGATCCACTGGCTTGAAGACATCGAAGACCACCTCCGTCTGGTTTTTCGTCTCACGCTTCCACGCGCGCACCGTCGACGCCGCGACCTCCGCCGCCTCCCGGTTGGGATAGCGGAACTCCCCCGTGGAGATGCAGCAGAACGCCACGCTGCGCAGGCCCCTCTCCGCCGCCAGGTCAAGGCACGAGCGATAGCAGCTGGCGAGAAGCTCGCGGTCGCGCGCCGTGGGGACCTCCCCGTACACGATCGGTCCCACGGTGTGCAGGACATGCCCCGCCGGGAGGTTGTAGCCGCGCGTCAGCTTGGCCCCTCCCGTTGGCTCCTCGTGGCCCTGGGCCCGCATGATGCGCGCGCACTCAAGGCGCAGCTGGACCCCCGCGTAGGTATGGATGGCGTTGTCGATGCAGCGGTGGTTGGGCACGAAGCAGCCCAGCATCTGGCTGTTGGCGGCGTTGACGATGGCGTCGACCTGGAGCGTGGTGATGTCGCCGCGCCACACCGCGAGCCCGTCGTCCGTGAACCCGAGGTCGTCCACACGCGTGACGCCGCCGCGCTCGGCGAGGCGACCTTGCAGGTACTCGTCCTGGACGCGGAGAAACTCGTCGCCCACGGGCCGCGGGGGCCTCACGTTGAGAAGGCCGCGCAGCAGGAGCCGCTGGCCCTCCCCGTCGGGAGGAACCCGGATCCCGCCGAGGTCGTCCCTCTCCCCCATCAGCGCGTCTATGAGCCACAGGCGCCTCTGGTCCTGCGTCATCTGGTCGTGCATGTGGCCTCCCCCCCCACGTCCCGAAACAGGGCGCACCCAACTTGTCATATCGTTGTTGACAGGTTCTTGTAATTATTGACTTTACACGTTTTGTCCACGCAGGGCTCCGTGGAGGCGCTGGCGACCTTTGCCAGAACGCCCCCCCACCGGAGCAGCGGTCACGAACAGAGCAAAGATGGGTGAGATGAGAACGGTCCCAGTCAAACGAAACGGGGCCCGCAAGACGGAACGAAGAGAAATCGCTTACGCGTTTATACCGTTTACCATCGAATACTAACCGTTCGCGGCTAATAATCTTCGCTTTTCTTCGCTTTTATCCCTTTCCTTCGCTACGTGCTATCTTTGTGAAGGACTCGTAGTGGATGCGTGGAGCATCCGAGCGAAGGAAAGGAGCGCGAGATGGCAGAAGAGCAGGCCGAGACCTACGACATCATCGCAGCAACCGGCTGCCCGACCGGCATCGCCCACACCTTCATGGCCAAGAAGGCCCTGGAGCAGGCGGCCGAGGCCATGGGGCTCACCATCAAGGTCGAGACCCACGGGCAGGTCGGCGTTGAGGACGAGCTCACGCCGGCACAGATTAAGGCGGCAAAGGCCGTCGTTGTCGCAGCCGACAAGGACGTCAACGCCGAGAGGTTCGAGGGCAAGCCCATGGTTTCCGTGGGCGTCTCCAAGTGCCTGTCCCAGGCGGCGGCGGAGGACCTAATCAAGAGGGCCATGGCCGCGAAGCCCGAGGGCGAGCTCGCCGAGGAGGTTGCCACCGCCGAGCCCGAGGCCAGCGAGGAGAAGGAATCCGTTGGCCACGTGATCTACAAGCACCTGATGAACGGCGTCAGCCACATGCTCGTGTTCGTGGTTGCCGGCGGCGTCCTCACGGCCGTCTCGTTCCTCTGGGGCATCACGTCCTTCGATTCCACCGCATCTGACTACAACAGCTTTGCCGCCATGCTCAAGATCATCGGCGGCATCGCGATGAACCTCATGGTGCCGGTCCTCTCGGCCTACATCGCCGAGTCCATCGGCAAGCGCCCGGCCCTGGTGCCCGGCTTCGTCGCCGGCATGATCGCCATCACCGGCCTGCCCGTCTCGCCCGACACCGGCCTGATCGACGCCGGCGGCGCTGGCGTTGGCTTTGGCTTCCTGGGCGGCATCGTCGGCGGCTTCCTCTCCGGCTATGTGATCCTGGGCCTGGAGAAGCTGCTCTCTGGCATGCCCAAGAACCTCGACGGCCTCAAGGCCATCTTCCTGTACCCGCTCCTCTCCACCTTCATCGTCGGCCTTGTCATGCTCGGGATCTCTGGCCCCATGGCCGCCATCAACACCGGCATGATGGACTTCCTGAAGGGTCTGGAGACCTCCGGCCCCATCGTCCTGGGTCTTGCCATCGGCTGCATGTGCGCGTTTGACATGGGCGGCCCCGTCAACAAGGCTGCCTACGTCACCGGCACCGCCCTGCTGACCGAGGCGCTCACCGCCGGCGTCGGCACCGACACCTACAACTTTGGCACCAACTTCATGGCCGCCGTCTCCGCCGCGTGCATCGTCCCGCCGCTGATCACCGCCTTTGCCGTCATCGTGGGCAAGAAGTACTTCTCCAAGGAGGACCACGACGCCGGCATCGTGAACATCGTCCTGGGCTGCACCCACATCACCGAGGGCGCCATCCCGTTCATGACCAAGAACCTCTGGCCCGTGATGCCCATCATGATGTGCGGCTCGTCCATCGCGGCAATCCTCACCATCATGTTTGGCGTCCACGACCCCGCGCCCCACGGCGGCTTCCTGGTCCTGCCCGTCGTCGACGGCTGGTACCTGTGGCTCATCGCCATCTTCGCCGGCGTTATCGTTGGTGGCATCCTGTATGTCATCTTCAAGCGCAGCGAGTACCACAAGAACGGCGACAAGGTTGTCGAGTAGGCTATCCTCTGAACGCCACCAGCACGAGCCGGATCGTCTCCCTGTGGGACGTCCGGCTCGTCCCTTTTACGACACACTTACCCGCCGACATGACGGGACCCGATGGAAAGGACGAGGCACGATGGGCGCGGCAGGACAGGCACGCATGATCGCAGCCGAGAGGCACCAGCACATCCTCGACACGCTCGCGCAGCGCTCCGCGATCTCGGTGCAGGAGATATGCGAGAGCTGCGGGGTGTCGGCGGTGACCGCGCGGGCCGACCTCAGCTACCTGGAGGAGGAGGGCAAGCTCAAGCGGACGCACGGCGGCGCCGTGCCCGTGAGCAGCTTCGTGATCCCCCGCGTCCCCCAGCGCATCCGCAAGAACGCCGCCGCCAAGCACGCGATCGGCCTCTACGCCGCAGCCATGGTGCACGACGGCGACACCATCCTGGTTGGGTCCGGAAGCACGACGCTGGAGTTTCTCCACTGTCTCCAGGACCTGCGTGAGATTACGGTCATCACCGACGACTACTACGGCCTTGAGTACGTTGAACAGCACCTCCTCAACGCGACCCCCGTGTGCACGGGTGGCACGCTGGGGCGGCAGTACCGCCACTTCTATGGGCCGATGCTCGCCGACTCGCTGGCCAACGTCTACATCGACAAGGTCTTTCTCGGGGCGGATGCCTTTGAGCCCGACTTTGGCTTCCTCGCGGAGTTTGAGCAGACGGCATCGGCAAAGGCGGAGTTCTTGAAGCACGCCCGCACCAGGGTCATGCTCATGGACTCGTCCAAGGTGGGGGCGTCCAGGTCGTTCGTGCGCTTCGCCGGTCCCGCGGACATGGACGTAGTGGTCATGGACCGCGACCCCTCCGGCATCGTGGGAGACGCGATCCGCGAGGCGGGCGGCTCCGGTCGCGTCGTTTCGACCATGAGATAGGGACGCAGCAGAGGGGTGCCGCCCCTCTCCCCTGCGCGAAGGCGAAGGCGGGACCCCAGTTCATTGCGAGCTGGAGTCCCGTTTGGTGTTGGTGGGGCATCAATCGATTGCACCCCCGCGCGTGGCAATCCGAGCGTGCCGGCAATGCGAAGAGCCAGCGGCGATACATGGGTGACACGAGTGTTTGCCCGACAAAGCGCGCAGGGAAGAGGATGGGAGGGAGGCAACTCCTCCGGCGCTTAGGAGTCCTCGTCCTCATGCGGAATCCCGAACGAGATGCTTAGCGTTGCTAGCCCTCGTGTTGATTTGCTCCCGCATGCTTAATGCCTCTAGTCCCCATGCGGGTTTTCGGTCGTCCGACTCACACGAGGCCTAGGAAGATTAAGCATTCTGCCCTGAAATCCGCATGGGAACTGGCAACGCTAAGCATCGCGTCTCGAGATTTGCACGAGGTCGGGGCAGAGTGAGCAGGCGATACCTCCGCACGAGCAGGGGTACCGCAAAGTGGCAGCGTCTCTCGCCTGCATAGACGCCAGACCCAGCGAGCTCACCTAACGTGGCGTTAGGCCTAGCCGCACAGGCCGTCCACCCATGCAAAGAGCTCATCCATCTGGTAGTCACCCGCGTGCGGGACGCCCCAGGGAATCCTGAAGTCCACGTCGCACCCGACGTTCCGAAGCCTGGTCGCGAGTATCGCCGGAATGGCAAACGAGGTATCTCGGTCAAACGATCCGTGGCGGATCCTCCAGTGACGCGTTGGCATGCCGGAGCGGATGTGGGGAATTGGGTTTATGAGGCGCACGACCTCCGGGTCGGCCATCTCGCCGGGGCCGTTAGGATACCCTAGCACCTCGCGGTCCGCAGAGAAGTGACGCGCCCCCACAGTCTGGTCGCCAAACTCCTCGTTCTCGGGACTCGACAGGTCGGAGGCGTCAAACGCAGGGGTTGCCTTCATGCGTGTGATCGCGTGTATGTAGGCTCGCCAATCGAGCCCGCAGACCCGCTCGTCACGCACGTCGAGGGCGTTCACCTGGTCCACCGCACTTCCGGGAATGGACTTCCCGATGCTCGCGGCCACGTCCTCATGCAGGCGCAGCTCCCGCTGGGCGGAGTCGACGAGCTTGCCCACGACGAAATCCCGGAAGCTGCCGCTCCCATCTGGATTCAGAGTCAGGAGCCGTCCTTCAGGGTCGGTCAGCCCCAGTCCGTCGACGTAGTCGGGAAAGCGGGCCGCCAGTCTCGCAGAGAGCTCCATCTGGGCATCCGTCAGCTCGCCCGACACGGGGACGCGCGTCACGACGCCGTCCACCACCTTGTGCTTGGTACGGTGCCATTCCCTCTCGCCCGCAAACTGCCACTCGTAGGCCGCGTCTGCATGCTCGAGGTTGTGGATGGGACAGAAGCAGTTGGAGGCGAACACGTCGTCGCGGCCAGAGGCGGCACCAATCCGCTCGAGGTACGGCTCGTACCCGGGGTCGTTCCCCGTAGCACCCATGAGCGCGGAGAGCGCGCCGCCCGCGCTCGTGCCGTTGGTCACGATTCGCTCCGCGTTTCCGGGAATGACATCGGCGTTGAGACGGACAAAGCGCACGATTGCCTTTTGGTCAACCACCAGGGCAGGGGCGCGACCCACCATGCGACCCGTCTCAACTCCGCGGTAGCCAGCATCTGCCCCCTCAAAGAACTCGTCGCTGCGTTTGCCCGAGGTCCTGCCGCGCACTCCACCGGACACCACCACCAGGCCGTGCTCCAGCGCACGAAACAGCGAGTTGGCTCCCCCGTTGCGGGCGTCATCCCCCGGTTCCTCCGCAGGGCCAGGCAGGTAGCCACCCACGGAGTTGGGCATGAAGATGGGTGCCGTCACGGCGTTGTACCCTCCGACTGACCCACCCGTAAAGTACTCCTCGGGCACAAACACGTTGACCCGCTGTATGGGGTCGACGGGCTTGGCGCAGTAGGGTGCGCCAAGAATCGCTCGGCACGAGACCTCCCTCCCGTCCGCACGGTAGGCACGCGGGACAAACTCCCCCACGCTCAGTCGCAGCTCGACCCGCCTCATTCAAAGCTCCTCTCGCATGCCAGGGCGGGCTAGACGGTACGGGCAACGATGCCCTGCCGCGATCGCCCGGACGGCATGTCTCTCAAAGGACAGGGGGCCACAGCTAGCCTCGCGCGCCTACCGCAGACCCAGCTCCTCTGCCAGGTAGCGGCCCGTCACCGACTCCGAGCAGGCGCACACCTGCTCGGGCGTGCCCGTGCACACCACGCGCCCACCGTCCTCGCCGCCACCTGGCCCGAGGTCGATCACGTAGTCGGAGTTGCTAACCATGTCCAGGTCGTGTTCGATCACGATGACCGTGGCGCCGTGCTCCACGAGCCCCTGCAGGACCCCAAGGAGCACCTCCACGTCTAGTGGGTGCAGGCCAATGGACGGCTCGTCAAACACGTAGAGCGCGCCGACCTGGTCCCTGCCCACCTGGCTCGCAAGCTTAAGGCGCTGCGCCTCGCCGCCAGAGAGCTCCGGCGTGGCCTCTCCCAGCGTGAGGTAGCCAAGCCCAATGTCCGAGAGCACCTGAAGGCGCCTGGTGACGCTGCGGAGACCCCGCAAGCGCTCCAGCGCCTGGTCCACGGTCAGCTCCATGAGCTGAGGGAGAGACGCGCCGTCCCTCTCGCCCGCGGCCCCTCTGCCTGTGGCGCGGCGCACATCCCACGCGGCGTCGGCATAGCGCGAACCGCGGCAGTCGGGGCAGGTGATCTGGACGTCCGGGAGAAACTGCACGTCGAGCGAGATGGTCCCCGTCCCATCGCAGGTGGGGCATCTCAGCGAGCCGGTGTTGTACGAGAAGTCCCCGGCACGCAGCCCACGCTCCTTGGCGTCGGGCGTCTTGGCGAAGGCTCGCCTTAGGTCGTCCATCACGCCGGAATAGGTCGCCACCGTCGAGCGCACGTTGGCGCCGATGGGCGTGGAATCGATGAGCTCAACACGCGACACCCCCGCCGGGTCGCACGCCACGACCGTCTGGGGGAGCGTCTCGCCCTCCGCCGCGGCAGCGCGCAGCGCCGGAACCAGGCACTCCAGCACGAGCGTGGTCTTCCCCGAGCCGGACACGCCCGTGACCGCCACCATTCGCCCCACGGGGACATCCACGGAGAGGGGTCGGACTGTATGGACCTGGTTCGTTTCCAGGTGGATCCTCCCGCTCGCAAACACGTCATCGGGGGTCGCGCGGTCTCGCACCCGGATGCGCCTCTCCCCCGAGAGGAACGGCGCAATCCGCGAGTTGCGGTCCCTCTCGACCTCCCCGACCGTGCCCTGGGCGATGACCGTGCCGCCGTTGGCACCCGACCCGGGGCCGATTTCGATGATGTGGTCCGCATGGCGCAGCACGCGGACGTCGTGGTCAACCAGCACCACCGAGTTGCCGTCTGACATGAGGTCGTCGACCACACCCAACAGTCCCTCCACGTTTGCGGGATGCAGGCCAATAGAGGGCTCGTCCAACACGTACAGGACGCCCGTGGTGCGGTTGCGCACCGCACGCGCAAGCTGCACCCGCTGGAGCTCGCCGTTTGAGAGGGTCGAGCTCGCGCGATTGAGCGACAGGTATCCCAGACCAAGCTGGCGGAGACGGGCGATGGGTTCCGCCATCGAGTCAACCACCTGACGGGCGATGGGGGCCACCTCGGCGGGGAGGGTGCCCCCGACTCCTGGTAGCCACTCGGCGAGCTGGTCGAGGGTCATCATGGTCGCCTGCGCCAGGTTGATGTCACGCACCAGTGGGTCACGTGCCGCTGCGGAGAGGCGCGTTCCATGGCAGTCGGGGCAGGGACCCTCGCGCAGGAACCTCGCGATTCGTCGGTACGCACTCTCGGTCTTGGCCTTGGCCAGGGCGTTCTCCACCGTCGCGACCGCCGAGTAGTAGGTGAAGTCGAGCTCGGTGGCGGTGTCGTTCCCCTTGTTGTGGTACAGGATGTGGCGCTTCTCCGCGGGACCGTGGAACACGATCTCGCGCTCCTCTGGCGTCAGCTGGTTGAAGGGGACGTTGGTCCGCACGCCCATCTCGCGGCACACGTCCTTCATGAGCGACCACATGAGCGTGCCCCACACCACAACGGCACCCTCGTCGATCGTCTTGGTCTCGTCGGGTACGAGCGCGGACTCGTCCACCAGGCGCATGACTCCGGTGCCCCCGCAGGTGGGACAGGCGCCGTCGCTGTTAAAGGCAAGCTCCTCTGCGCCACGGCCATAGAACTCCGCCCCGCACGTGGGGCAGACGATAGGCTTCTCCAGCGCCACGTTCATGGTGGGCGGGCAGCGGTGCCCGTTGGGGCAGGTGTAGGAGCCCACACGGGAGAAGAGCAGGCGGAGTCCGTTGAGCAGCTCGGTGGACGTGCCGAAGGTCGAGCGCACCCCCGGCACGGCAGGGCGCTGCCTAAGGGCGAGCGCCGCCGGCACGTACTCGACCAGATCAACATCTGCCCGGGAGCTCTGCGAGATGCGCCGCCGCGTGTACGTTGAGAGCGCCTCCAGGTAGCGGCGGCTACCCTCCGCGTACAGCGTCCCCAGCGCCAGGCTCGACTTGCCCGAGCCCGACACGCCAGCGATTCCCACGAGCTGGCCCAGGGGCACGTCCACGTTGATGTTCTTAAGGTTGTGGACGCGCGCACCTCTCACGCGTATGCAAGTCGGTCCGTTCTGAGCCATGGGCCCTCCCCCCCCTCGCACCGCAGGCCGTAGACACAAGGGGGAGGAGGGCAATCAGCCCTCGAACGGAAAGCGGTACGGGAGCCCCAGCTCGTCTCGCACCTCGACAAGCTCGCGCTGCACTGCCTCACCAACCGGCACGCCCTTGTCCCTGCGGTCGAGCCAAGCGAGATATTCCTTCTCCCCAGCAGTATAGATGCGATCGTATCCGGGAGCCCTCTTGGAGGCACGCAGTTCGCGGCAGATGTCGCCGGCGATCTTCTTGAAGGTGTCACGTCCACAGAAGGCTTCGGGGTCCACGACAAAGAAGAAGTGGCCCAAGTGGTACATCTGCGGCGAGCCGTCAGGCGAGACGCCCGTAAGCGCCTTCATGAACTGGCCCCCGGCGAGGGCGGCGGAGAGTATCTCGACCGTCGCCGCGTATCCGTATCCCTTGTAGCCGCACATCTTGTCGTCCGGACCGCCGCCAAGCGGTGCCAGTGCCGCCGTGCCCTCCACGAGCATCCGCAGGATCTCCTTGGAGTCTGTGACGGAGGAGCCGTCCTGCGTCACGACCATGCCTGGAGGGGTGGGCTTACCCTCGCGCGCGTAGTACTCGATCTTGCCGCGCTGCACGATCGAGGTGGCACAGTCGATGCAGAACGGAAACTCCTCGTCGGTGGGAAGCGCGAAGGTGAGGGGGTTGGTGCCCATCATGTTCTCGACGCCAAAGGTTGGTGCAATCGACGGACGAGCGTTGGTGCCCACCAGGCCGATCATGCCCTCCTTGCTCGCAATCGTCGCCCAGTAGCCCGCGATGCCAAAGTGGGTGGAGTTGCGGATGGCGCCGCCCGCCATCCCGTTGGCCCGCGCCTTCTCTATCAGCATCTTCATGACGCGGTACGAGGCGACCATGCCCATGCCGTCGTGGGCGTCCGCCACCACGGTGGTGGGCGTCTCCCTCACGATCTCGAGGTCGGTCTTGGGCAGGAGGGTGCCGCGCTTGATGCGGTCGATGTAGATGGGCTTGAAGCGGTTGCACCCGTGGCTCTCGATGCCGCGGCGGTCGCTCTCGAGAAGAACGTCCGCGCATATCCTCGCGTCGTCCTCTGGCACGCCGTATCCCTTGAAGGCGTCGACGAGGAACGAGTTCATGAGGTCCCAGGGCACGTATGGTCTTGTCTCCATGTGGCACTCCCCCCTTTGGTTGGACGGCTCCCACGATTATCGCCACGGCGGGAGGGGGAACGCGCCTGCCGTGCGGGAGCGGGGCAAATGCGTAGGCAAGCGATTGGGGCGCGCTTCTCGGCGCTCGACCCACCACACTGCACCAGGCAGCGCGGTGGGCCGATTAAGCCGCAACTTTATGGGCAGACAAGGCAGGGGTTACTTGTCAAAGCCCTGGAACACGGGAATGCCCGTGTACTCCTTAGCGTCTTCCTCCCCATCTAGCACGCGACGGGCACCTGCGGCCATGGCCTCGAGCTCGAACTCGCCAGGATATGCCGTGACAGGGGCGATCCAGCCGCACCTCTCCTGAATCGCTTTGACGAGGGCGTCGCTGTGCACCATCCCGCCACCGAGGAGAATCCCGTCGACGTCTCCGCCGAGCACGGCGGCCATGGCTCCGACCCACTTGCAGATCTGGTAGACCAGGGTATCCCAGACGCGGGCCGCCTCAGCGTCGCCCTTCTCGGCCCTTGCCTGGACCTCGCGGGCATCGTTGGTCCCAAGCAGGTTCACGAAGCCGCCGTTCTTGAGGCAGAGCTTGTGGACCTGGCCCGCATCCATTCCGCTCTTGATGAGCCCCAAGACCTCGACAACCGGAAGGCTACCGCAACGCGTCGGCGTCATGGGCCCCTCGCCGCCGACGATGTCCTATCTGGGGTAATGGATGCGCAGGCAAGAAACCACGGACCTTATCGGCTACAAGTCTCCGTCTCCTACGAAACGTCCTGCGTCCTCACGTTTGCCGTGCTGGAGACGTCAGGCTGACCTCGCTGCCACGTCAGCACTGATGCGTGGGGCATCAGCCAATACCATTCGTCTGAACCACGAAGGACAGCGAGCCTCTCCCCCTGCCCTACCAATTGCCAGCTCCATCGCCTTCGCATGGGGCTGGCAATTGTGTGCAGATGAAGGTCGATTCAGCCATCTCCAGCAACATATCTTGACCTGAAGTCAGGTTTAGGTTCTACCTTCGTCATGTCAAAGCGAGAGGCACAAGCGAAAGCGGGGGAATCACCATGATGAAGGCAGAGAAGCTCGACCTTACACAGGAGTGGGACAAGACGTTTCCGCGCGACGAGCGCGTAGACCACGAGAAGGTGACGTTCGTCACACGGTACGGCATCACCCTTGCCGCAGACCTGTACAAGCCGAAGGGTGCGGAGGGCAAGCTATCCGCCATCGCGGTGAGCGGTCCGTTTGGAGCCGTGAAGGAGCAGGCCAGCGGCCTGTACGCCCAGGAGATGGCGACGCGTGGCTTACTCGCCATCGCCTTTGACCCCTCGTTCACAGGCGAGAGCGGCGGCCAGCCCAGGCGCGTGGCTTCCCCGGACATCAACACCGAGGACTTCTGCGCCGCGGTCGACTACCTGAGCTGCCGAGAAGACGTAGACCCGGATCGCATTGGCATCATCGGCATCTGCGGCTTTGGCGGCATGGCGATTAACGCTGCCGCTCTGGACCCACGCATCAAGGCGACCGCAGCCATGACCATGTACGACATGTCGCGCGTTACCCGCGAGGGCTACTTTGGCTCCACCGACAGCAAGGAGGCCCGCGACGAGCAGCGCCGCGCCTGGGCAGCCCAGCGCACCGCCGACTACAAGGCAGGCGAGTACACACGCGCGGGCGGCGTGGTGGACCCACTGCCCAATGACGCCCCGCAGTTCGTGCGCGACTACCACGACTACTACAAGACGCCTCGCGGCTACCACGAGCGTTCGGGCAACTCCATCGACGGATGGAACGCCACAGGCACCATCTCGTTCATGAACCAGCCGCTGCTGGACATGGCTTGCGAGATTGACACGCCCGTCCTTCTCGTCCACGGCGAGAAGGCCCACTCTCGCTACTTCAGCGAGGGAGCCTACGAGCGCCTTAGGGGCGACAACAAGGAGCTCGTGATCATTCCGGGTGCCAGCCACGTGGACCTCTACGACAACCGCGATGCCATCCCGTTTGACAGGCTCGAGGCGTTCTTTGGCAAGAGCCTCATCAGGTAGAAACTCGCAAGCAAGGTGGATCCGAACGCGAGAGCTGATGCATCGGAGCCATGCCGCGGAATCGTCCGACCACGCCCACCACGACGGTGATCTCGGGGGGCGTAGGCGCCGATTCCGCGGGTTACGGTAGGGGGCAACTCACCTGGCGTTGAGATGCCTATGCCAGACTCCCTCGCCGTCGATATGACGCCTCGTCAGCCAGTCGTCCCCGTTCAAAGACAGCGGCTGCCGCCGTGACGTATTGCTCGACCTTTCTAACCTTCCTGATCGTGCGCCAGACCGAGACCGGGTCCTCGAATGCGTACTGCACATAGGACCACCACTCCTTCATGCGCAAGACGGCATTGCCGCCCATCTCGTCCTCGTAGCCCTCAAACAGGAGGTCGTGGAACCCCTCGAGCTCGTCGATGGTGACGGCGTGCCCACCCCTCGCCATTCGCCCCAGGGCGGGGTTGGCGAGGATGCCCCTCCCGAGCATCACTCGACTCGCGTCCGGAAACGCCCGCTCAAGCGCGTTGATGTCGTCAAGGGAGAACATGTCGCCGTTGTAGGTCACGGGGAAGGGAGCCCGGGCGAGCGTCTCGCCAAACGCCTGCCAGCGCGGCGTCCCGCCATAGCCATCCTCCAGCAGGCGAGGATGAACGATGAGCTCGGCAAGCGGGTAACGGCAGTAGATGTCGAGAATCCGCTCGTACTCATCGACGCTCGCAATGCCAAGGCGGGTCTTCACGGACACCGGGATGGGCGATTCCTCCGTCACTTTGCCCAAAAACGCGTCGAGCCCATCCGGATCGCCGAGAAACCCTGCGCCCTTGCCCCGCGAAGTCACGGTACGCGAGGGGCACCCCAGGTTGAGGTTCACCTCACCAAAGCCCATCTTGGCCAGAAGCCTCGCCGCCCAAACGAACTCGTCCGCATCTCTGGTCAACAACTGGGGCACCAGCCTGGGGTCGGGATTCTCGCCCGGGCAGAGCTCCCTCAAGTCGCGCTTGCCAAAGCCGCTTCCCACCCGCGGGGGCCTGATGAAGGGAGAGTAGTAGCGATCGAGCGCCCCAAAGCATTCTGCATGGGCAGCACGAAACACGTGCCCCGTTATCCCCTCCATTGGTGCAAGCGACAGAATCATTGGCCCCTCCCACCTAAAGGCTCCCACCGCTTTCAAGCATACGAGTGCACACCAGGAAATCGAGCGGACATCTCCCTCCCACCCTCCAGCACGCAACGAGAGTTCCAGGGGCTCGACCCACGCACATCCTCGGGCTGCCTCCCCTGCACGACGCTTCAGGACGCACCTTTGAAACGGGGTCGCTACAATGGCAGCGTATTCCCTGGCATCCCGGTTGCCCAGTAGGAGAGATCGTGACCAAGCTGTACATCGACGCCGACGCCTGCCCCGTCACGCGTGAGGCACTGGCAGCCGCAAGGGTTCAAGGCGTCCCCTGCATCATCGCCGGAAACTCCACCCAAAACCTGGAGCGATACATCCACGCTTCGGACCCACGCGAGCCACAAGACCCCTCTCGCCCCGACCGCGGCTTCTGGGTGGACACGATCCAGGTGGGCGTTGGTGCCGACTCGGCGGACTTCGCGATCGCCTCCGCCGTCACCCCCGCTGACGTGGTGGTGACGCAGGACATTGGACTCGCCGACATCGTCCTCGGACGAGGCGCGCGTGCAATCGGGGTGCGCGGCCACGTGTACAACCCTCTCACCATCGACTCGATGATGTTCATCCGCCACGAGGAGAAGAAGGTGCGCAGGGCGGGAGGCAGGACCAAAGGCCCGGCCGCATTCACGGACGAGGACAGGGAGCGCTTCTCTCACAACCTCGCCCGATTGTTGCGGAAGGCACACCAGGCAGGATGACCGCGCAGACGCTAGCAGCGCTAGAATGCGCCTCCGTCATCGTCGGGCCCACCGCCCGTCAGGGTGGAAACGGGCCTTCATCAGAAACGCCCACCTGGAGAATGCCTCTCAGTTGCCACGCGCACTATTCCCCCGCCAGAGGGGCTTCTCTATGGCATCGGCCACACCGAAAGCTGAGGCATTTGCCACATTGGGAGCTAGGCCCTTCGCTGCGTTCCCCTCACGTGCAAGGCGCTAGGCCGCCTGATCGGTAAGGAAGGCCAGCATCCGTTCGAATGCATCCCGTGCGACCTTGTCCGTGCGCTCGGAGGCCACAAAGCAATGCGGCATCTTTAGGCCACGCTCGGCAAGCGGGTCAATAAGCTCGTGGACGACCCCACTCCTTGTGAGCGCAGCGTCCATGGCCCGCATGTCGTTGTGATACTCGCTCCCGAGAAGGACCGCAGGCGGGTAGGCGGGAGTGACCCATTGAGTGGCATCATAAACATGCACCTGTTCCTTACTGAGAAAGATCGTCCCGCTCACGTAGTTGCCTATGAGAACCTTGGTTGCAAGGGAAAACTTGTCATATACCAGGGGTGCGTCATCAATCACGAGGGCACGCACCTGGCTGGGCTCCAATTGGGGCTCGATGCCAAGTGCGGAGGCGTATTGTGGGTTAGTGATGACCGCACCCAACTGGCTGGCCATGATGGCGCCGGCAGACGAGCCCATGATGATGACATCGTCCATGTCGAGGCCATACTCGTCCGCATGCGAATCGCACCAGGCAAGCGCCTGGTTTGCCTGGATGACAGGTACCGGAAAGTGACAGTCGGGCACAAGGCCGTAGTCCACGTTCACGACGTTGTACCCCGCGGCGCAGATGTCGTCCAACAGCGAAGTGACGTCACTCGACGCCAGCGGGTCGCCCGCACTCTTACTGCCCGCAAAGAACCCTCCGCCGTGGAAGTAGACAAGCGTGGGCCTGCGCACGGAGGTGTCTGAATCCGGATAGGTGATGTCCAGGAAGCTGTTGGGATACTCGTCGGCGTAGGCGATCTCGGTGATGATTCGTTGCCCGTTGTCGCGCACGGCGTCCACGGGCTCTCCCTCGGGCTCGAAGGTATTGGTCGTCTTGACCGTGCCGGCCGAGAGCGCCTGGATGGCCCCGACGATGATCTGCGTATGGGTCGTCAGCACCAGGGCGAGCACGACAAGAGCAACGCACATTCCGCCGACCACCTTAGCGAGCAGCCGCAGACGCCCCCGTGTCTTCTCTTTCATCGCGATCCTCCTGAAGAACGCCCTCGATTCCTCGCCATTGATACAATCGTATCGTCCGTTTGGCGATCCGTTCGACGTCGGAAGCGCGACCGATACGCATCGGCGACTTTCGTATCAGGAGGTCTGCCATGTCCGCATATGCCACAGACATGCTGGGGCCTGCCCTGTTCTCGCTCATGGCCGAGAAGAACATTCGAAAGGTGACCATCGACGAGCTTGCCGCAAGGGCGGGTGTGGGCCGAGCCACGTACTTTCGCAACTTCTCGTCTAAGGAGGAGGTGCTCACCGCCTACCTCGTTCGCCGGTGGCGCGCCTACGAGGAAGGGCACCACCTCAAGGAGCTCGCATTCTCAAATCCCGAGCGGGCCCTACGCTACTTTGGGTTCTGCCTGTCACTGCGCACGGAAAACGACCTTATGATCGAGCAAGGATGCACGGATGCCATCCTGGCCGCGTTCGAAACGATCGTGAGCGACGCCGACCTGGGACGCGAGGGGAGCTACGAGGCCGCCTTTCTCGCCTACGGTCTCTACGGGATGTTCGTCACATGGGCGCGCAGAGGCTGGAAAGAGACCCCGCAGGAGATGGCGGGCCTCGTGTCGAGGCGCGTGCTGGGCGGACTGCACCCGTGACGTCTCCTCACATGAAGTCGGGTGACGCCCGTAACGTCACCCGACTGTGTTTGCGCTGGTAGCGATGGCAAAAGAACCGAAGCACACGCAAACCCGGTCAACGCAACCACTTGGCCGCTTGAGAGCACGAGGTGATCTTGTTCATCACTCACTCCCCACCCCACTCTGAAAGGCCCTTCTGAGCCGTGCATCCGAGGGGGTGCCGTAGAGCGCGGCAAACACGTCCACCGTCGAACTCGTCTCGTCAACCCGGTAGAAGATTGAGTAGCCGCGAACGTTCATACGACGGACTCCTGACGAGAGAAGCGGCTCCACCCCAACCGCGTGGAACCTGCTGGGCATGCTCGAGAGGCCTTTGGCCGCCTCCTCAGTCTCGTCCAGCAGCCTGGCAGCCACCTGTGACATGCGGAGCTTGTCCCGAACATAATGGACAGCGTCGCTCACCTGCGCCATAGCCGATGGGGTCACACGCACCTCATAGCTACGCACCCAGAAGCTCCTCCCTCACGCGCGAGAAGGCCGCGGACGCATCGGTCCCCCTGCCCTCCTCGGCTTCCTCGAGTCCGCGCGACAGGGCTTCGAACAGCTGCCTATCCGTCATCGCGTCCACGTCGACGGAGCGCGGAGCCTCGGGGAGGGTGACCCTAAAGGGAATGCCTCCTGTGAGGGATACCTGACGGAGAAACATGTCGACGGCAGTCGACATGGAGAGCCCGAGCTGCGACAGAACGGACTCGGCGGACTGCTTCACCTCAGGATCGACCCTCAGATTGAGTGTTGCTGACTTCTGCATGATAATCACCTCATGTTTAATGTAACGCATATGTCTGTGTATTTTCAGCACTTTTGAGGCGAGGCATTCTCGCCTGTACCAGACGTTACACGAGGCTCGCATTTGGCTAACAGGTACACAAGTCCCCAAGGAGCACCAAGAAGGCGCCCCGGATTCTTTCGGGGCGCCTTGCGTTTTTGCAGGTAGATAGGTTAATCCGTTATTCCCACTCGGTGGTTATAGTTTTGCCGTCTCGTCACTCCAGTTGCACCCAGTTTTCGGCGGCATCTCGAAGTGAGTGCCGCTGAATGACGCGACGTCGCGTTTCATCGGCTTCGGGGACAAAAGCTGGGACAACTTCAAAAACCATTTTCAAACTCAGAGTATTGAGTTTTTATTTTTGTCCCAAGGGGCACGGAGAGCCGCCTTTGGAGGCTCGATATCGCCGAAAAACGCCCGTTTTGAAACTCAACCGCCTTTGAGCCTGCAAACCACCAGCTTCAACAGTAAGTGAGTCGACGCGGGTGGCTTACGAGCCGTTCACAAAACCGCAGGCCACAGGTCTTTGTCAACGATAAGCAAAGTGAATAGTCTCAGGTGGCTTGCCCATGAGTTGGCGTAAGCCTGTTTAGCAAAAGGCTAATCGGACACGACAGGCCGCCCGCATGGCGACGGCGTTTCCCGTGCGGGCACAAACAGCCCTGCGTGCCCTGTCGCGCGATATCCCAATGCGACGTTCAGAACCCTACCCGCCAAGCAGCCACCTCGCGAAATTCAGCACGAGCACGCCCTCCCGGGTATGGGGCTCATGCCTCGTGCGAGTGATGAGAATCTTCGGGAATGCATCCCCGATGGATAGAATCGGCGCAATCTCCCTCTCGAGCGTCGAATCGGCGCCGATATCGTCGCTCACATACACTTTCCTTCCCGGTTTCGAAACTTGGAAGGCAGTATGCGCAAGGATGCGTCGAGGTGCGATCCCAGTCGTACCATGCCAGCAGAGATGTCGAGGCACATTCGTTCATGCTGCAATGCGGGCATCGGAGATGAAAAACAGCCCGTCGGGTAGTCATGGGCGTGCGGGAGCCCGCATCAGTAACCTGCCTCCTCGGTTGTCCCTTCTTTGCATGGTCGTCTACATAAAGGAGGAACCAGCCATGCAGATCAGCATGCTTGCCCTTCTTGGGTCACGGACCGGGGAGGCGAGGGCCTCCGTCGGGACCGCCCCGAGCAACCGGCATATCCAAGGAATGACAAGGCTCGATCGCTGTGCTGGTCAGGATGCCGAAGCGGGCCGTCCGCCAATCGGAATGCGGGTCAGGATGCTGCAACGTGATTCCAGCTGCAGGATACGGCTCCTTTGCGGTTGCCGCAAAACCTGCTGGCAACATTCTTACTATCCGAATGATGTACGCATCCCTTGGGATCGTTTTGCCTGACCAGGGCCATCTTCAGCGCCTCATCGGCCAGCTCGGCAGGCGCCTCTTCCACGCGTAATAGCCCTGGCGGGTCACCTATGCAACCAAAGATACAAAAGGAATCGAATGGCCAGAGAGGATTGCCCTTTCCGATGGTCGATTCTTGACAGGCAAACTCAAGCCTCGTTAATATTACATGGTTTGCCAGACCGAATTAACAAAGGAGGGGTGTCGTGGTTGGTCTTTTCCGCACGTGGATGAGCGCCTAGAAAGCGGCGCTGTTGTGGCGTCGCGCTGTTTTTCTGCACGCCATTTCACGATTGGACATAACCATGATATTTGAAACCTCTCGGGGCAGGTCTGCTCTGCTGTGCCATTCATGGCAATTCAAGCTTTGTTTCGTATGGGGCGGCGAGCTCGTTTCGACATTGACGAGTTCGATTCTCCAAATGGGTCTTATTTGGCATCTCGCCCTCACGACAGGGTCGTCTTCTCTCCTCTCCTTAGCATCGCTGGCAGGCTTTCTGCCGATTGCTTTGTTCGGAATCCTTGCGGGCGCCGTTGTCGACAGACTGCCTTTGAAACGTGTCCTCATCGGCGCCGACCTCTTCATTGCCGCGGTGGGTGCCGCCTTGGCGATTGCCTCGTTGGCCGGCAGCTTACCTGCATGGCTAATTCTCATCACCCTGTTTCTCCGTGCAGTTGGTACTTCGTTCTACACGCCAGCCTCCCAATCTCTCACGCCCCATCTCGCCCCACCGGAGCATCTCGTTCGCCTATCGGGGGTGACTCAGGCGATTCAGTCCGGCGGATACATTCTTGGCGCCGCGCTTGCAGCAGTGATTTATCCCGTGGCGGGTATTACCGCCATGATTGTCCTCGACGTGCTGGGAGCGCTTTTCGCTTCTTTAGCCATCCTCGCCGCACAGATAGACGCAGGGAGCCTCGACGAAGCCGACCGCAGCTTGTCCTTTTCCAATAAGGTTCGAGAGCTCTTCTCTGAGATTTCGGACGGCTACAAGCTGATTAGGGGGTACAGGGGGCTGTTCGCCCTTCTTTGGTGCGGGTTCGTCTTCGCTTTCGCGTTCTCTCCGCTCGCGGCATTGTTCCCAATAATGACCTTGGGGCATTTTGGCGGTAGCACGGGGGATGCCGCTTTGGTGGAAATCCTTTTTTCTGCAGGCATGCTGGCTGGGTCCGGTATCTTGGCGGTTACGGGAGGGTTCCGCAATAGGTCGTTCACCATGGTCGCCGCGATTGCCGGCTTCGGCATTGCCGCAATCGTATCCGGATCGCTCGGCCCGTCATTGTTCGCTGCTTTCCTGCCGGTGAGCTTTCTTATGGGCGCATGCTCCCCGTTGTACGCGGGAACCCAGACTGCCCTTATGCAGGAGCAGATACCTCCTGAGTACCTAGGCCGCGTTTTCGGCCTCTACGGAACCATCATGGCTTGGGCCATGCCCATGGGCCTCGCAGCCCCCTCCGTTTTTGCGGATCTGCTTGGAGCTCCGTTATGGTTCGTCGGCTCTGGAGCGACCATGGTACTGCTTGCGATGGCTATGCTGCTTGCTCCGAGCGTCCGAAACGTGGGGAAAAGAGATACCGGGCAGATTCAATAGCCCAAGTATTCGAAAAAAAGAGGCAGCAGCCATCGGTTCAAGCGTCAGCCTTCAAGCCCTTGCGACGACGAGGTATTGCACTGACATCCCACATCGCGCTCCTTATTCGTCGCCAACTATCATTTTCGGATTTGCCGGCTTGCGCAAGGCCAAAACGCTCGCGCCGGCAATTGGGCAAAGGCGAAAAATCGACGTGAGCAATCTTTTTTGGCATGGCTGCGCTTCCAGTAAAACGCTAATACACAAAAGGCGGTTCAACCTATGGAACTCATAGTCAAAGCTAAAGACATCTTTTTGGAATATGCCGGCCGCGATATCCTAGATATCGAAGAGTTGGAAATCTACTCCTACGATCGCATCGGCTTGGTGGGAGACAATGGCGCAGGCAAAACCAGCCTGCTTAAAATTCTGAGCGGCAATCTTACCATTGCGGACGCCGACGTCAGGCGTTTCGGCAGCATTGCCCTCATCGGCCAACTCGATGAACTCGACCTTGATGCGGCTCAGGACAGTGGTGAGATGCTCTCCCGTCTCAACGTCGCCGGAGTGGCGCAGGAGACGATGAGCGGCGGGGAGGAAACACGCGCCAAGATTGCCTCTGCACTCTCCCAGCATGCAAGCGCGATCTTCGCCGACGAGCCTACGAGCCACCTCGACCAAGACGGCATCCGCCTTCTCGTCGGACAACTCAAGGCATTTGATGGGGCTCTGCTCATCGTGAGCCATGACCGTCATTTTCTCGACCAGGTGGTAGACAAGATCTGGGAGCTCAAAGACGGCGGTATTTCCGAATTCTGGGGTGACTACTCCGACTATCTGCGACAGAAAGAAGAAGAGCGCAAAGCTCAGGCGACTCGATACGAAGAGGCGATGCGCGAGCGCGATCGCCTCGAAGCCGCCATCGAAAAACAACGGAAAAAAGCACGGCAGGTCGACGCCAAGCGGAAGGCTGCGAAAAAAAGCAACGAGTATGCAGGTCGATTGGGGCATCAGAAAGCAACCGGCACCAAACAGAAGAGGATGTACCAGGCGGCTAAGGACATGGAGAAGCGCCTCGAAGCGCTCGAAGGGATTGAGGCCCCAGATAGCATTCGCGCCGTGCGGTTCCGCCAGAGCAAGGCCCTGGAACTGCATAGTAAATTTCCCATCTCGGCAGACGATTTCAGCTTGAGCTTCGGCAACTGCATGCTCTATGACCACGCGAAATTCGAGATACCGCTCGGTGCCAAAGTGGCCATCACCGGTGGCAACGGTACAGGAAAGACCAGCCTGCTGAAGGCAATCGCTCGACGCGCCGACGGTATCAACATCTCTCCCAAGGCAGAGATCGGTTACTTCGAGCAAACAGGCTACAAGTTCGACGCCCGTCAGTCTGCGATCTCGTTCATGCAGGATGGTTGCGAGTACAGCATGACCGAAATTCGAGGCATCCTCGCCTCTATGGGAATCGGACCGCGCGACCTGACAAAGGACGTTGGCGTTCTCTCGGGAGGCGAAGTCATCAAGCTGCTACTCGCGAAGATGCTGCTGGGCAGATACAACATCTTGCTCATGGACGAGCCTGGAAATTACCTGGACATCAAGAGCGCCGAAGCCCTCGAGCAGATGATGAGCGCCTATGCCGGAACGATAGTGTTCGTCTCCCACGATAAGAGGCTGGTCGAGAACGTCGCAGACATTGTCTACGAAATAAAGGACACCAAGCTAGTCAAAATCTTTCAGCGCGAATAGCCCTAAATGAGCAAGAAATAATCCCCGAACGGAGACAAGGGAGTAAAACGGCAAAGAAAGAGCCTCCGTCCCAACGCAGGGAACGTAAGCGTCAAAACCACCGCGTCTTAACAACCTGATCCGTATCCGCGACAATCCTCCCGTCACCGACGATGGGAGGATTTTTATGAACGTCGCAGAGCGTAAGGCGATGAGGCGTGAGCAGATCGAGCGCTGGCTGGCCACAGATGGCATGACCGTCGAGGAATGGTGCAGGCTGAACAGGATGTCCACGTCCACCTTCTACCTGTGGCTGAACAAGTTCAGGGACGAAGATCCCGCCACCTTCGGCCGCAGGCCGGCACCAGGCTGGGTCGAGGTCGCCAAGGAAAGCCGCAAGGGCTCGGTCGCCTTGGCCGTGATCGGCGACGCCTTCGAGCAGGCGATCACCGCGGGCTCCGGCGTTTCCGCAGCCGGCGTGGAGGCTGCGCCTGCTGCACGCGGTGACGCTGACGGCGCCGTCCCCATCAGGATCAGCGCCAACGGCATCGGCATAGAGTTCCCGCACGGGGCCGACGCCGGCGACCTGGCTGCCGTGCTCAAGGCGGCGATGTCGCTGTGAACCCGTTCACCACCCCCGACCGCGTCGTGATATCGCTTCAACCCCAGGACATGCGCGCCGGCATCCAGAGGCTCGCCTCCGCAGTCGTCGCCGACTTCGGCGGCGACCCCCAGGACGGCACGCTCTATTGCTTCGTCAGCCGCGACTGCGCGAAGATGAAGATGCTGAGATTTGACGTCAACGGCTGGTGCATGTACTACGTGCGCCTTGCCGACGGCGTGTTCAAGTGGGGCCACAGGCCCGATTGCGACGACCCTGCGCTCAAATTCGACCGCGCAAGGCTGCACCTTCTGCTCGACGGGCTGGACCCGATGGCCGTCAGATTGCCGTCCCCGGTCACCGCCAATGCCATCCTCTGACCGCAAACCCGCAGGTCAAGGCCATATTGACACCTCAAGATGAGATAATATACGCATGATAAATCCCCAGGACATAGCGCATCTTTCCAAAGACGAGCAGATAGAGCTCCTGCTGTCGCTTGCCGCCCAGGGCGAGGCCAGGGCCGCCGCCGCAGAGGCCGAGCGCGACGAGGCGCTTGCCGCAGTCAGCGGCCTCGCAGCCCAGCTGTCCGAGCTCAGGGAGTCCTACCGCGACATCGTCGAGAAGCTGAAGCTTGCCAACCAGCGAAGGTTCGCCCCCAAGTCCGAGAAGGTCGTCCCGGGCCAGCTCGCCCTGTTCAACGACATGGACGCCGCGTCAGACCCCGAGGCCGCCGAGCCTGCCGTGGAGGACGCCGTCGGCAAGGTTGCCGCAAAGCCCCGAAAGAGGGGCGGCAGGCGCGTCGTCGACTGGTCCAAGTACGAGACCGTCGTCATCGAGCACGAGCTTCCCGCTGACCAGCGCCAATGCCCCGAATGCGGCGGCGAGCTGGAGGAGATGGGCATCGAGGTCACCAGGCGAATCCGCATAGTCCCCGCCCGCGTCGTGGTGGAGGAGCACCGCCGCCGGACCTACCGCTGCCCGGCATGCTGCGAAGACAACGCGGCCGGCGGCGAGTCCAAGGGCATGATCGTCCGCGCGCCCCAGCCCGCAGGGCCCATACCGGGATCGTTCGCCACCGCGTCGCTCATATCCTGGCTGATAAACGGCAAGTACGTGAACGCGCTGCCGCTGTACCGCATGGAGGCCGACCTGGGGGCGATGGACGTCGAGGTGAGCCGCCAGAACATGGCCAACTGGGTGATGAACGTGCACGCCCGCTGGCTGTCCAAGGTGCATGACAGGATGAGGGCGGAGCTTTTGAGCCATGACCTCGCCCACGCGGACGAGACGGTGGTTCAGGTGCTCAAGGAGCCGAACCGCGAGCCGTCGCGGCAGTCAAGGATGTGGCTGTTCTGCTCGTCCTCCCGCGACGTGCCCGTCTTCATATTCAGATACGCCCCCACAAGGTCGCGCAACGTCGCGGAGGACTTCCTGCGCGGATGGTCCGGAACGCTCACGACCGATGGCTACAGGCCCTACTTCGGCCTGCGAAACGGCGGCCATGTCACCAACACGGCGTGCCTCGTGCACGTGCGCCGCAAGTTCGCCGAGATAGTGAAGGTCGCGGGCGGCGATGCCAAGGCGGCGGCCGCGGGATCGGTCGCCCTGGAGGCCAGGCGCCTCATAGACGCCATGTTCGCCGCGGATTCCAAATTCGACGGCATGGCCGCGGGAGAGCGCAAGTCCGCACGCGACGAGCATCTGCGCCCGCTGATGGAGTCCTTCTGGCAGTGGCTGCATATGCAGCTTCCCAAGGCGTCGCCGGGCCTGGCGCTGCACAAGGCGCTGGAATACGCCATCTGGTGCTGGCCCTACATGATGAACGTGCTGGAGGACGGCAGGCTCGAGCTTGACAACAACATCGCCGAGCGTGCCATCAAGCCGTTCGTGATCGGCCGCAAAAACTGGTTGTTCAGCAACTCGGTGCGCGGCGCCGAGGCGTCCGCGGCGGTCTACAGCGTCGTCGAGACCGCGAAGGCCAACGGCCTCAACCCCCGCAAGTACGTCGAATGGCTGCTGGAGCAGATGCCCAACGCGGGCGAGCTCACCGACGCCGTCGTGGACTCCTTCCTGCCATGGTCGGGCAACGTGCCCGAATCCTGCAGGATGGTGCCTAAGGCCGCCACCAAGGCCGCAGAGACGGCCGACGACCCAATCGTCGACATCGACCGCGACGTCCTTGACGACGAGGTCGCCAACAACGCGAGCCGCGACTGGGAGGATTCCTAGGAAACATCCCGAAAGACAGGCTCTTCAGCACAATGTGTGAAACGTGATTAGGCGAACGCGCAGGTGACACGGC
>CAIFEH010000006.1_pt1 | contig 36040 bp, 29 predicted proteins | sample 7355751 | NCBI WGS metagenome assembly CAIFEH01 (sample SAMEA6864055, study PRJEB38353) | metagenome | biome: bioreactor; feature: anaerobic; material: water | place: Germany | collected 2018 | reverse complement strand
GCTCGGCGGGGCTGGGCCCGTGCCGATCCTGCGGCCGCGCGCTTAGCGACTCCAGGCTTCATGCTGTTATTGCCCCCCGCGCGCTTAGCGCCCCTGGTCCTCGTGCCGTTTTGCCCCCCGCGCGCTTAGCGACGCTAAGCGCGTCACCCGCCGAGCGCGGATTGTCCCGCCCTATGCCGTCCGGTTCCTCGTTACCCCAGGTTATGACGCTCATAGCGGGGAGCGATTGACAAAGAGTGGAGCGAGTGTTCACCGTTCGGATTGCAATCCCTATGCGCATCAAGCTCCACCCCCTCCTGAAGCTCTTTCCAGATGGGTTGATGCAGACAGCAGACCAGACCCGCCTCTGCGGGGAGAGGCCCACTGCCCGAAGACTCACGAAGCGAGTTCTCACACCGAGCCTTGTCGCCGTTGTAGGGCGCTTGAACGCGACCTCCGCATCCGCATTTGGGGTGGGAGGTGGCGCTCATCTCCCAGCTGAGACCAGGGATACCATCCAAGTCAAACCCGCTTGCACCACGCTCCCTCTTTGAGGGGGCAAGCGGGTCTGTCCCAAGGTTGATATCCCTCTCCTTCCTCGAACTCGCTCTTCGCCTAATCATGCGCGAAGGTTCGGCACCATCGCGTTATCGCTAGCAGACGAGGCATACGACGAGGTTTCGCTGATATGATTGCTAGTTTGATTAGCTACGAACTAAGGAAGACGGATCCAGAATGCGGGGATGGGCCATGCCTGCTGAGGAATATCGAGTTGTGGCAATCTGAAGGCCGCTTACGGCGGGGAAAGCGGAGTGCCGGTCTTCCAAGGCCATGTTCCCGACCCTGCCCCAGCACAGAAACCCCACTTTCCCCGAAACTTAGCGTGCATTCGGGCTGCCCCGATTGCCACAAGTCGCATTTCCTCAGCAGCCACCCACTGTGGAAGCGTCCAAGCCCGCCGTTGACTGCCACAGCTCCGTTTTCCTCAGCACCCCACCGTCCCGCTACGGGCGAAAAAGCTTCACGATGCGCACGCAGGTCCCGCCCTGCTGCCGGCGCACGATCGAGACCGAGTCGGCAAGCAGCCGCATGAGCTTGATGCCGCGGCCGCGCTCGTCTCCCTCCCCCACCTCGGGCGTGTCGTCGTCGGGCGAGAGCTCAAAGCCACAGCCGCAGTCCGTCACGTCCACCACGGCTCGATCGGGGTAGCACGCCACGGTCACCAGGGCGCACCGGTCGTCCGTGTGGTCGATGGCGTTGCCCATCGCCTCGCCCGTGGCAAGGTTGAGGTCAAACAGGTCGTCCGAGGACAGGTCCATGCGGGAGAGGAGCGACGCCACGCGCTCGCGGCTCGCCCCCAGGTCGTCCGGGTCGATCCACACCGTGGTCCTCCAAAGCGGCATGGCAGAGGGGTCCAGCGCCGGAACCTGTGGCCGCGAGCCCTGGGCCGAGACCGGAACCAGGTCCACGACGCGAGCGATCCTGAGCGCGCGCATCACGCTGGGCGACACGTTGGTGAGCGAGAGCAGCCCTCGGTGCTCGCGCATGTGGCGAATCTCGTGGAAGATCATCCCCATGCCGGCGGAGTCCACGTAGGTTGCCTCGGCCATGTTGAGCACGATCCGCTTGCACCCGCCATCGATCAGGGCGTCGATGGCCCTCCTCAGGCGAGGCGTGGTAGTCACGTCCACGTCGCCAAAGGCCGGCACCAGCGCGATGCTGGGACCCGCCACGGACCCCCGGGCCTCTCCGGCACCATCCCTCATGCGCCGCTCACCTCCACCGAATCGCGAGGCGGCTCCAACGGACCCACCATGTCAAAGCGGAGCGAGACCATCGCCACGTCGTCGTCCAGGTGCCGCTCGGTGAAGGAGTCGAGCGTCGCCAACAGGCGGTCGAGCAGGCCGTCGTAGCCGCGCGGCACCTCGCGCATCACGGCGTCGCGCAGCCCGTCCTCGCCAAAGAACGACCCGTCCGCCGCACGCGCCTCGGTGGTGCCGTCGGTGTAGAGCAGCAACACGTCTCCCCTGCGCAGCCTCACGCGGCCGTTGCGGTACGTCATCTCGTGGAAGGCGCCCACCACGCCCGACTGCACGTCGAGGGTCTCTATCTCGCCCGTGGCGGCTCTCACGAGTATCGCGGGCGGATGGCCCGCCGAGCAGTACGAGAGCATACCCGACCCAAGGTCCACGATGCCCACGAACAGCGTTGCGAACGTCTCCAGGCGAGAGAATCCCAGCAGGAACTCGTTGAGCAGCCGCACCATGCGGGCGGGCGAGAGACCCTGCCACGAATAGGCCCCCAGGGCGGTCTTGACGGCGGCGGAGACAGACGCGGCCTCCACGCCCTTGCCAGAAACGTCGCCCATAATCACGCACGCGCGGCGGTCCGGGAGCCGGATCAGGTCGTAGAAGTCTCCGCCGATGACCGCGGTCGCCGTGGCGGAGGAGTAGATGCCCCGTGCGGTGATGCCGTCGACCTGCTGGAGCTCGTTGCGCATGCCCGTCTGGAGCGCCTGGGAGATGCGCTTGTCCTGCTTGCGGCGCTCCTCTCCCCTGGCAAGGCCCTGCAGGTCGCTCGCGACGCGTCCGAGGTAGCGCAGCTCGCTCTCGTCAAGCGGCTCGCCGTCAGACGGACGGAGCACCAGGACCCCCAGGGCGTCGCCCCCGATCCTGCCCAAGCCCACGTAGGCGCCCGTAGCCGGCATGCCCGCGTCCGCGAGCGCCCGGGATGCGGCGTCGTCGGGCTCCAGGGGCATGACCGCGGTGCCGTCCTCCTGCGTCAGGCGTTGGACTTGCTCAAAGTCCAGCGGGACGCTCAGGTCCTCGCCCGCGGGGGTAGTGACCAGCGCGGTGTTGCCCTGCCGCTGGTTCAGGCGCACCTCAACGCAGGTGGCGTCCAGCGCACGCTCGACCTCGTCCGTCACCTCACGGCGCGACTCTGGGGTGAGGTCACCGGCCTCCATCAAGGTCTCCCGCACCTGGGAGGCGCTGTCGCGCAGCTCGCCGTCGCGGCGGGCCCTGAGCGCGCTGAAGGCTCCGACAAGCTGCACGGAGAGGTACTGGGCGACGGCGTCCAGCAGCTCGCTGTCCTCGCGCTGGAGGGGACGCGCCTGCTCCCAGCCGACCTCGATGAGCGCTATCACTTGGCCGCCAAACCACACCGGGACCGCGATGAAGCTCGTGAACGGGGGCACCTTCCCGGCGCGCAGCCGATAGACCTCCTGGGTCTCCTCGTTCACGACCTCGCGGTTGGTGAGCCTGCCGCGGCGGAGTTCGTCGCCCTTGGGCGGGAGCACGCGCAACCTGAGCGCGCGACCCGCCCGCTTTGCCAGGGCGTCGATGGTCTGGCCAAACGAGAGGTAGCGCGGCACCCGGGCGCCCGCAAGCGACTTGCTGACGCCGCGAAGGTGATAGCCATCCTGCTCGGCCACGTAGAACACGGTGCCGGAGGCCTCCATGGTGTTGGTTATCTCCTCCAGCGCGCGGCTGAAGAGCGTCATCACGTCGCCGGAGTCGAGCGTGCCCAGCACGATGCCCAGCGTGCCCGAGAGGCGCTTGTTTGCCCTGGAGAGCTCCTGGACCAACCGGTCGTTCTCACGCTCCGCCTGCGCCGCCGCATCGCTTGCCACGGCAACGAGGAGGTACGTCTCGCCCGCCGAGGGAACTCGGTCGCAGCGAACCGTCAGGTCGAGCGTGCTGCCGTCACCCGCCTGGCACACCAGCTGCTTTGAGCTGCCGTCCATGGGAAACGGGAGGTCGTCCGGGCAGAAGGGGGCGTCGGGATCGGCGTCCTCCGACAGCGGGAAGCACGAGCGCACGTCACAGCCCACGAGTCCCCCTGAGGGGTGGGGAAACACCAGCGCGGCCGTGTCGTTGGAGAGGAGCACCCTTCCCAGGCCGTCGAACGCGATCACCGCGTCGCTCGTGAGCGAGAGGAGCGTTGCCAGCGTGCCGCCCACGCTCTTCTCCCCTATGCCATCCAACCTGCGGACGATACCGCCCTGTGCCATGCATCCCCCTGCCGCCCGACTGCGTCACGGCAGATTCTACCCAGATGGGCGCAGGTAAACGCCGGGGCTTGCGCCGAGCTGCGAAGGGCGGGCGTGTGGACGTCGGTTGGCGCGAGCTTGCGCTGAGCGAGACGGTCGCTAGCCCAGGAGGTCCGAGAGCGCCAGGTCGTGGAAGTCGATCTCGCGCAGCTTGACGGCAACGGGGTCGCCCGTGACTCGAATCACGTCCACGGCGCGGTCGCGGATGGAGCAGCTGTAGGCGTACTGGATGTTAAGGTCGCCGCTCGCGATGCGCGTAACCACGGATGCAAGGCCGCCTGGGACGTCGGGCACGTCCACGGCGATGACCTTGGTGGTGGCGGCGCTGAGACCCGCCTGGTGCAGCGCGTCGAGGGCGCGCGGGGTGTCGTCCACGATCAGCCGGACGCTGCAGAAGTCCGTGGAGTCCGCGACCATGATGGCGAGAATCTGGACGCCTGCCTTGCCCAAGACGTCGCTCATGTGCGCGAGCGTTCCGGGTTCGTTGGGGAGAAACACGGTGACCTGGTCAATCATTGTGCATCCCACCTCTCGTGCGGGGACTTTTATCGCATGGTAGGCCGGCGGGACGCCCAATTGGTTGCGCGCGGGTTTCGTTTTGTGGAAGGTTAGGCGCAGCGTAGGAGCTTACGGGTCGAGGACGTCCCAAAGGGATGCCACGCCAGACGAGAGGGACATGGCAGCATTCTCGCACGGGCTCACTTCCGCGTAGGGTCCCGCATCCCATGCGAACGGCACCTACCAGCAGGATGGTCGGTCTCGCACGACATGGCCGCCGGTCGACGCGAGGCGAGCCGTCTCGTCTCACATGGCAGAAACCCGATACATAAAAAGAGAGGCTCCCGTGGGAGCCTCTCTGCACCTTCGTGGTGTCGGAGGCGGGACTTGAACCCGCACGACCTTTTAGTCAGTCACTAGCACCTCAAGCTAGCGCGTCTGCCAATTCCGCCACTCCGACATGGCTTGCTGTGTTGCAGCAGAAAAAATATTAACAGAACGTCCGATTCTGGCAAGCGTCAATTCCAAACTTTTGGAAAAAGTTGGGACGTACCTCTCACCCGTCAGAGACACCCAAGGTCACGAGCTTAGTTGGGGCGTCTCCCCCATGCGCCAGCATTGCCCGTCGACAACTTTGTCCACTATCGGGGCGAGAAGATCCTCGATCCGACTCCGGACACATCCCCCCGGCATCCGGGGAGACGAGGCCGTCGCGCCCCTCCGGCTCGCCATCAATCGCCCTGCAAAACGTAGCTCCCGAATCATCCCCACACGGGCATACGGCGCAAGAGCCAGCATCAGACATCGGACCTTGGCAAAAAGCCCCTCGCGTGAGTGGTCCAAGCGTGTGTACGCATGGGTCGAGGCTGTAGGCACAGGGCGGCTCCCCCATCATCCGGCCACACGGGCTCTACGCCACGACGACCACGGCAGGGAATCGGTTCGCAAGGAATGGGGCGGGCCTCCTGGCTCCCGGACGTGCCGGTCTCCCACGTGTGGCGGGGATCCCCACGGCACAGTTCCCAGAGCTCCAAGTGGATGGCAACCGCGACGGGACGAGAGCCTCCCGCGGAGGGCCCACTGGCAGCGAACTCCCGAGGTGAGCGCCTCCACGTGGCCTCGGCAACGGGTTGGCGGGGCATTTCCCCAATTGGGTTCCCGTCAGAAAGGGAACCGTGGCAGAAAGCTCCCGACATGTGTGCTCATTTCGGTAAGCGGCTACCAACCAGAGGTTGAAAGATGGTCTCTTGGCAGCAAACTCCGGATGAGTGCACTCACATCCGAGTCCCGCCGCCATTAAGAACCTAGCGGGCTTTGACTCATCACAGGACGAGGGCACAGGACGAGGGAGACGCACAAAACTGGCGTCGGTGCCGAGACAGGGTTCGCGTCGCCACGGCAGGCCCGGTGACGTCCGCAATGGCTCAAAAAGGGAACAGGCACCTTCCCCGATGGCTCCGCCCCCAACAGGGGAACACGCTCCTCTCCCCTTCTTTGCCCTCCCTCGAACTAGCTCAGGCGAGACCCTCATCGACCCAAAGGAAGAGGGACCCGGCCGCGTTGGCCAGGCCCCTCTCGCCAGGGCAGTCACTTTGATTGAGGAGGAACGCCTACAGCTCCACCGAGGACTCCTTGATGGGCTTGGGGGCGGCGAAGTGGCAGCGACAGAAGTGGCCGGGAGCGACCTCGCGCAGCTCGGGCATGGGCTCCTTGCTGCAGATCTCCTGCGCAATCGGGCAGCGGGTGTGGAAGCGGCAGCCCGAGGGCGGGTTGATGGGCGAGGGGGGGTCGCCCTTGAGGATGATGCGCTTGCGGTTGCGCTGGAGGTCCGGGTCGGGAACGGGGACCGCGGAGAGCAGCGACTGCGTGTACGGGTGATAGGGCTCGGCGTAGAGGGTCTTCCAGTCCGAGTACTCCATCATGTTGCCCAGGTACATGACCGCAACGCGGTCGGAGATGTGCTGTACCACGCTGAGGTCGTGCGCGATGAAGAGGTACGCGGTGCCGTACTCCTGCTGCAGGTCGCTCAGCAGGTTGAGCACCTGCGCCTGGATGGACACGTCGAGTGCCGAGACGGGCTCGTCGCAGATAATGAGCTTGGGGCGCAGCGCGAATGCGCGTGCGATGCCGATGCGCTGGCGCTGGCCGCCCGAGAACTCGTGCGGGTAGCGGTTGATGTGCTCGGGGTTGAGGCCCACGACGTCGAGGAGCGAGCGTACGTAGTCCATGCGCTCGTCCTTGTCAGGCATCACCTTGTGGATCACCAGCGGCTCAGAGACGATCTCGCCGATGGTCATGCGGGGGTTGAGCGAGGCGTAGGGATCCTGGAAGATGAACTGCATGTTGCGGCGCATCTCCTTGAGTTCCGCCTTGTTCATCTTGGAGACGTCCTTGCCGTCGAACACCACCTTACCCGAGGTGGGCGTGGTGAGGCGCATGATGCAGCGGCCGGTGGTCGACTTGCCGCAGCCGGACTCGCCGACCAGGCCAAAGGTCTCGCCGGGATAGATGTCAAACGAGACGTCGTTGACCGCGTGGACCGACTTCTTGCGCGAGCGGTTGAAGACGCCGCCCTCCACGGGGAACTCCTTGGTGAGGTGCTCCACGTGCAGCAGGGGCTTCTGACCAGTCCTGTCCTGCTCCATTACGCCTCACCTCCTTCCTTGGCCGCCTTGGCCGCAGCCTTGGTGCGGGAGTTGGCGGGTGCGTTCTTCTTGACGAACTCCGGGTCGCCCGCGTAGTGGCAGCGAGAGTAGTGACCCGTCTCGGTGACGTAGAGGTCGGGGTACTTCTCGTGGCATAGCGCGGTGGCATAGGGGCAACGGGGCGAGAAGGGGCAGCCCTTGGGCACGTTGACCAGCGACGGCGGGTTGCCCTCGATGGGCGTGAGCGGGTGCTTCTCGGTGAAGACCGGGTCGGGAATGGAGCGCGTGAGACCCCAGGTGTACGGGTGGAGCGAGCCGTAGAAGATCTCGTCCGCCGTGCCAAACTCCACGGGGGAGCCGGCGTACATGACCATGATCTTGTCGGCGACGTCCGCGACGACACCCAGGTCGTGCGTGATCATGATGATGGCGTTGCCGTTCTTCTGCTGCATCTCCTGCATGAGCTCGATGATCTGCGCCTGGATGGTGACGTCCAGTGCGGTGGTGGGCTCGTCGGCGATCAGGATGTCGGGGTTGCAGGCAAGGGCCATGGCAATCATGACGCGCTGGCGCATGCCGCCCGAGAACTCGTGGGGGTAGTCCTTCACGCGCTGCTCGGGGTTGGGGATGCCCACCATGTCGAGCAGCTCGATGGAGCGCTTCCACGCCTGCTCCTTGGTGTAGCCCAGGTGGAGCCTCATGCCCTCGCTCAGCTGGCGCCCGATGGTGTACACGGGGTTCAGCGACGTCATGGGGTCCTGGAAGATCATCGCGATGTCGTTGCCGCGCACGTGCTGCATGTCGCGCTCGCTCATCTTGAGGAGCGACTTGCCACGGTACAGCACGTCTCCGCCCATGATCTTTCCGGGAGGCATGTCAACCAGGCCCATGATGGTGAGGGAGGTGACGGACTTGCCGGAGCCGGACTCGCCCACGACGCCCAGGGTCTCTCCCCTGTCGAGGTTGTACGACACGCCGTTGACGGCCTTGACCACGCCGTCCTGCGTGTAGAAGTACATCTTGAGGTCCTGGACCTCGAGGAGGTGGTGACCCTCGGGAACGGGCTGCTCCTTGAGCTCCGTCCAGGTGTCTTCCTGATTCTTCTTTCTCATTATGCGTCCTTCATCTTGACGTCGAGTGCATCGCGAAGGCCGTCACCAAGCAGGGTGAAGGCAAGAACGGTGGAGAGGATCGCGAGGCCGGGCATGATCATGAGCCACGGGTTGGTGGCGAGGTACTTCTGGCCGTCCTCGATCAGGATGCCCCAGGAGGGGTCGGGCGGAACGACGCCCATGCCCAGGAACGAGAGCGAGGCCTCGGTGAGGATGGCGCCACCGATGTTCATGGTCGCGTACACGACGATCGAGGCAACGGAGTTGGGGAAGATGTGGCGCGTGATGATGCGGAAGTCGGATGCGCCCATGGAGCGCGCGGCGTCGATGTAGTCGTTGGACTTGACCGACAGGATCGCCGAGCGGAACACGCGGGCGATTGACGGCCATCCCAGCACGCCGATAGCGATGAACACGTTCTGGATGCCGCTGCCCATGACCGCCAACATGACGATGACGAACAGGATGTACGGGAACGCCAGGAAGATGTCTGCCAGACGCATGATGATGGTGTCCCAGAGACCGCCGTAGTAGGCGGCGAGGGCGCCCATAATGAGGCCGATCACGGTCGAGATGGCGGTTGCCATGACGCCGACGGCCAGCGAGATGCGCGAACCGTAGATGACGCGCGAGAGAACGTCACGACCGACCTGGTCGGTGCCAAAGGGGTGCTCCCAGGACATCGGGAGGCGGGCATCGTAGAGCTGCTGGGTCGGGCCGCCGAGCTTTGCGGGGACCCACAGGTCCGCCGTGAGGGCGATCAGGACGACGATCGCGATCCAGATCACCGAGATGATGGCGAGCTTGTTGCGGCGAAGGCGCCTCCAGGCATCGCTCCAAAGCGTCCTGACGGGAGCAGTCGTCTCGACCTCGCTCCCCTCCTTCGGGGCGTTCGCGCGCGCCTCCTCGGGCGTCTCCACGCCCACGGGCTTCTCGTTGAAGATCTTCTTCTTAGCCATTGTGCGAGCCTCCTAGCCCTGTTCCTTGGGGCTGCCGTACCTGATGCGCGGGTCGAGGTACGCGTAGCTGATGTCGACGATCAGGTTGATGACCATGACCACCACGACTATGACGGTGACGGAGCCCAGGACGATGGGCCAGTCGCGCTTGGTGATGGCTCGGTAGGTCTCGTAGCCGACGCCAGGCCAGTTGAAGACCGTCTCGGTGAGAATAGCGCCCGCGAGCATGCCGCCAAAGTCCATGCCGATGTAGGTGACAACGGGGATGAGCGCGTTCTTGAGCGCGTGGTGCACGATCACGTCGTGCTTGGAGAGGCCCTTGGCGCGCGCGGTGCGAATGTAGTCCTGGCCCAGGACCTCGAGGAGCTGCGACCTCATGATTCGAGCGACGTACGCGCACGAGACGGCGGACAGCGTGACGGCGGGCAGGATGTAGTACACCCAGTCGTCAAACTCCGCGGTGGGCCCGCCCGCACCCGAGATCGGCAGGTAGAATGCGCCGCCGGTTGCGTTCTTGAGCACAATGCCGAAGAACAGCTGGAGCAGCATTCCCAGCCAGAACGCGGGGATGGACACGTTGATGGAGGTGATGAGGGTCACCAGGATGTCCCAGAACGAATATCTCTTGATGGCGGATATCATGCCGGCACCTATGCCTATGATCGCCTCGAGGATGATGGCGACCACGGCGAGCTTGATGGTGTAGGGGTACTTCTCCGCCAGGATGTCTGCGACGGGCTTGCCGTTCTGCTGGTAGGAGTAGCCCAGGTCACCATGGAGCAGACCACCGACGTAGTCCACGTAGCGCTCCCACATGGGGGTCTCGATGGTGTTCCCATTCTCGTCGTAGATGGGCTTGCCATTCGAGTCGGACTCGATGAGGTGGTACTTGATGCGAAGGTTGATCTCCGTCTGGGGATCAAGCTTCTTCTCGCCGGCGATCAGCTTGATGGGGTCGCCGGGAACCACGTTCTCCATGAGAAACAGGATCAGCGTCACGCCCAGGAACACTGGGATGAACTGGAGGACGCGTTTGACAATGTATCTGCCCATAGGGTGGACTCCCCTTTCCGCGGGTTTACACTGCGTTTGATGTGGTCCTTTCACATACAAACGGGTGAATTATAGGCTAACGGGCACGGTCCCGTAGGCCGGGCACCTGCAGGCCAAGGCTTATTGACAGAAAACCTGTCAGGTAACCCAAAAAATGGGAGAGGCGAGGTGCCAAGTAGACACCCCGCCCCTTGAACGCTCTTCTCCCGGTAGGGCTTCAGCTACGCGGTGATGCTTGCGCTGTCGAGCCCCGCCTTGCCCTGCGGGTCGTAGTACATCTTCTGGACGCGGTCGCTGCCCACGTGGTTGTGAGCGTAGAACATGATGGGCGCGATAGGCAGGTCCTCGCCGATCTTCTTGTTGATCTCGCGATACTTTGCCCTGCGCTCGTCGTCGTCCTCGGTCTGACGAGCCTCGTCGATGGCCTTGTCGACCTCGGTGTTGCTGTACTTGCCGTAGTTGTTGTCAGACCCCGTGTAGAAGTTGGGGTAGATGAAGTTGTCCATAGTGGGGTAGTCGGCAGTCCAGCCCAGGCGACCAATGAAGAAGGAGCCCTCGCTCATGGAGGAGAGGTAGGCAGCCCACTCCTGGGAGGACTGCTTCACCTTGAAGCCAGCCGCCTCCAGGCCGTCCTGGATGATGCTCATGATGTCCTCGTGGCCACCGCCGGAGTTGTAGTCGAGCTCGAGCTCGATGCTACCGAGGTTGTTGTCGGAGACAAGCTTCTTGGCGGCGTCGGCGTCGTACTTGGCGTACTCCCACGAGTTGTCGTTATCCTTGTCCAGGATGGTGGGGATGGCGCCGTCAGCAGGCTTGCGGGAGCCCTCGAAGAGGGTGTCGCAGATCTTCTGGCGGTCGATGGCCAGGTTGATCGCCTTGCGGACGTTGAGGTCCTGCAGCTCCTTCTTCTGGAGGTTGAAGCACAGGTAGTAGATGGCGGTCTCGGCACCGGTCAGGACCTGCTTGCCCGGGGTGACGGTGTAGCCGTCCTCGGACGTGCCCTTGTCGCCCTCAATCTCCTTGATGCGGCCGGAGGGAATCTGGCAGAAGTCAAGGTTGCCGGCCTCGAACTCGCGGTACGCGGTGTCCGGGTCCTTCTGGATGGAGAAGTTGATTGCGTCGAGGTTGGCCTTGGTTCCGTAGTAGTCGTCAAACTTCTTGACGTTGATGTACTGGTCGGAGACCCACTTGCCATCCATCTGGAAGGGGCCGTTGCCGATGGGGGCAACGAGGAAGCTGTCGGGGTCGTCCAGGGCCGCCTGCGGCACGGGCACGAGAGCGGGGTGAGCGCAGACGTAAGGCCAGTCGGCCATGGGGTACTTGAGCTTGACGACGAAGGTGTTGTCGTCCGGGCAGGTAAGGCCAGAGATCTCGGTCGCGTCGCCGGAGTTCATCTCGTCATAGCCCTCGATGGGAGCCAGGTGATAGTTGATGTCCGACGGAGTTGCCATCTTGGGGTTGGCGATGCGCTCCCAGCCGCGCTTGAAGCTCTTGGCGTCGACGGTGTCACCGTTGTGGAACTTGGCGCCCTCGACCAGGTGGAAGGTGTAGGTCAGGCCGTCATCAGAGACATCCCAGGACTTGGCCGCCTTGGGAACGACCTTCTCCTTGTCCCAGTCGTAGTCGGTGAGGGCGTCGAACAGGATGTGCTCGACCTGCGTGCCCTCGGACTCCTGGGCGTTGTAGGGATCGATGGCAACGGGGTTGCCGATGTAGAACTTGAAGGTGCCACCCGTTGCGGTGCTGTCGCTGGCAGCAGAGGAGCTGGTGCTCTTCTTTCCGCAGCCTGCGAGAGCGGCGAGTGCGCTTGCTGCGAGCCCACCCTTCACGAAGGTGCGACGGCCCATCATGAGCTTATCCGCCATACATGCCTCCCATGTGTAGACTTTTGCAGTCATCCGACTGCCCGTCTTTGTTGGACGGCTCCCCCGTCCAACCCGTTCATCCATTTTCGTCCCGCATTCAAATTAATGCAATTCCATTTAAGCTGTGAATGCCGCCCCTTACAAGATGTAATGCTTCCGTAAAGCCCTTCACGTGGGCAAACGCCAATTTAGCCACATTGTTAAATCAATGTTTCGTGCAGACGGCGATAGGAACTTGCTACCAATCCCCTATTTTCGGGATAAAAAAAATACGGACACCCCTGAGGAGAGGTGCCCGCAATACCTCAGATGAGACGCTCCTAGATGGTTCCAAGCGGGAACGTGAGCGCCATGATGCAGATGCACGCCACAAAGATGACGGCAGTGATGACGGTGAGCCTGTCGAGGTTCTTCTCCCACACGCCCGAGCCAGCGGCGGAGTTGTACATGGACGAGGCGATCATGTCTGACACGCCCGTGCCCTTGCCGGAGTGGGCGAGGATGAGGAGGATGGTGAGAATTGCGGAGATGGTCATGACGACCAGCAGGAAGACGTTGAGTGGGCTCACTTGTATGGCTCCTTCGGGCATGCCGCCTGTGCGGCTCAGTTAGACATCAGAACAGGTTAGCACAGTGGGGTCCTGCCACAAAGCGTCCGGAGCCAGACATCCCATGCAAAAGCAGAAGGGGCACCCGGGATTACCGGATGCCCCTTTCGCGTTCCCTTGGAGGGGTTCGCTACATCGCAGCCTTGACCATGGCGGCGAAGCTGTCCGCCTTGAGGGAGGCGCCGCCCACGAGGGCGCCGTCCACGTCCTCCTTCTCGAGGAAGCCGGCCACGTTGTTGGGCTTGGCCGAGCCGCCGTAAAGAACGCGGATGCCGTCAGCGGTCTCCTTGCCGAAGATCTGGGCAAGGGTCTCGCGGATTGCTCCGCAGACCTCCTGCGCGTCGTCGGCAGTGGCGGTCTTGCCCGTGCCGATGGCCCAGATGGGCTCGTAGGCGATGACGTACTTGGAGGGATCCTCGATGGTGAGGCCCTCGGTGTCCTTCTTGATCTGGTCGACGACGAACTCGACGTGCTTGCCCGCCTCGCGAACTTCGAGGGACTCGCCGCAGCAGCTGATGGGCACGATGCCGTGAGCCATGAGGGCCTTGGCCTTCTTGTTCACGTCCTCGTCGGTCTCGTGGAAGTAGCCACGACGCTCGGAGTGCCCGATGATGCAGTACTTGGCACCGACGTTGGTGAGCATGCTGGGAGAGATCTCGCCGGTGAAGGCGCCCTTCTCCTCCCAGTACACGTTCTCCGCACCCAGCGCGAAGGGTGCGTCATGCTGCTCGATGACCTCGGAGACGCCCTTGAGGTCGACGGCGGGGGTGCACACGACGACGTCGACGTCGCCAGTGCCGCCCTCGAGCTCCTTGGCAAGACCCTCGGCGAGGGCGACGCCCTCGGTGTAGGTCTCGTTCATCTTCCAGTTGCCCGCAATCATCCTGTTACGCATCGAGAAGCGCCTCCACTCCGGGGAGCTTCTTGCCCTCGACGAGCTCCATGGACGCGCCACCACCGGTGGAGATCCAGCTCATCTTCTCGGCAAGATCGAACTTGTTGATGGCCGCGACGGAGTCGCCACCGCCGATGATGGAGGTGCCGCCGTTGGCCTTTACCTCGGCGACCGCGCGCGCGACGGCCTCGGTGCCATGCGCGAACTGGTCAAACTCGAACACGCCCATGGGGCCGTTCCAGAACACGGTCTTGGCGCCCTTGATGGCGTCGGCGAAGAGCTGCTCGGTCTTGGGGCCGATGTCCATGCCCATGCGGTCGTCGGGAATGTTGTCGGAATCGACGGCCTGGCCCTGCGCATCCTCGCCAAAGTGGTCGGCGACGATGTTGTCGATGGGGAGAAGGACCTTGACGCCCTTCTTCTCCGCCTTCTCGAGCATCTCCTTGGCGCGGTCGACCCAGTCCTCCTCCTTGAGGGAGGTGCCCACGGTGTGACCCTGGGCCAGGAAGAAGGTGTAGGCCATGCCGCCACCGATGATCAGGGTGTCGCAGGAGTCGATGAGGTGGTCGAGGACGCCGATCTTGCTGGAGACCTTGGAACCGCCGACGATGGCGACGAAGGGACGCTCGGGGTCGGCGAAGATCGAGGTCAGAGTGTCGACCTCCTTCTCGAGCAGGAAGCCGGCGACCGCGGGGATGTACGCGGCCGGGCCCACGACGGAGCCCTGAGCACGGTGCGCGGTGCCAAAGGCGTCGAGCACGAAGAGGTCGCCGTAGGAGGCGAGCTTCTTTGCGATCTCGGGGTCGTTCTTCTTCTCGCGCTTGTCAAAGCGGACGTTCTCGAGCAGGAGGATGTCGCCCGGCTTGACGGCGTCGACGGCCTCGGTGGCCTTGTCACCATAGGTGTCGTCGACGAACTTGACGTCGTAGCCCGTGAGCTCGGCGAGCTTGGCCGCAACGGGCTTGAGCGAGAGCTCGGGCTCGGGGCCGTCGCCCTTGGGGCGGCCGAGGTGGCTCATGAGCACGATGCCCGCACCGTGCTCCTTGAGGTACTTGATGGTGGGGATGGCAGCGCGGACGCGGGTGTCATCGGTGACGACGCCGTCCTTTAGGGGGACGTTGAAGTCGACGCGCATGAGGACGCGCTTGCCCTCCACGTCGATGTCGCGAACGGTCTTCTTGGTAAAGGCCATGCTCACTCCTTCTGTTGACACGTTGCATTGCCGAGGAAAAGGGGCGCGGCCGCGGCCCTAAAGCTGCGAACCGCGCCCCTGGTTACTTGGGAAGCGTCACCTTAGGCAACGAACTTCTCGAAGTACTTGATGGTGCGGACCATCTGGGAGGTGTAGGAGTTCTCGTTGTCGTACCAAGAGACGACCTGCACCAGGTACTCGTCGCCGCCAACGGGCAGCACGGAGGTCTGCGTGGCGTCGAAGATGGAGCCGTGGGTCTCGCCCACGATGTCGGAAGAGACGATCTCGTCCTCGTTGTAGGCGAAGGTCTCGGGGATGGTCTCGGCGTAGGCCTTCATCGCAGCGTTGACCTTCTCGGCCGTGAGGGCCTCAGAGGACTTGACGACTGCATAGAGAAGGGTGGTGGAGCCATCGGGCACAGGCACGCGCTGAGCGGCACCGATGAGCTTGCCGTCAAGCTCGGGGAGGACGAGGCCGATTGCCTTTGCAGCACCCGAAGAGGTCGGGACGATGTTGGCAGAGGAGGTGCGGCTACGACGCTTGTTGCCCTTGCGCTGCGGGCCGTCCAGAGCCATCTGGTCGCCAGTGAAGGCGTGAATGGTCTGCATGATGCCGGACTGGATGGGGAACGCATCGTTGAGGCCCTTGGCCATGGGGGCGAGGCAGTTGGTGGTGCAGGAGGCAGCGGAGATGATGTTGTCCTCGGCCGTCAGCGTCTCGTGGTTGACGTTGTAGACGATGGTCTTGAGATCCTTGCCCGCAGGAGCGGAGATGACGACCTTCTTGGCGCCGGCGTCGATGTGAGCCTGGGCCTTGGCCTTGGAGGTGTAGAACCCGGTGCACTCGAGTACGACGTCAACGCCGAGCTCGCCCCAGGGGAGCTTGGAGGCGTCGGGCTCCTTGTAAATGGTAATCTCCTTGCCATCGACGATGATGGAGTGATCGGTGGCCTCGACCTTGTGATCGCGAGCGTAGTTGCCATGGGTCGAGTCGTACTTGAGCAGGTAGGCGAGCATGTCCGGCGAGGTGAGGTCGTTGATGGCGACGATCTCGGAGCCCTCGTGTGCGAACATCTGACGGAATGCCAGACGACCGATGCGGCCAAAGCCGTTGATAGCAACCTTTACTGCCATGCTGTCTCCTTTCGCGTGGCCGACCAGGGCCTATCCCCAGCTCGACCAAAGACTAAGCGACACACCACTCATATTATCCCCATTTATGCCTTCGCTACGCATGAACGGTGTCCTATGACAAATTTTGTTTTGCGGAGAGGAGATGTACATCTATCGCTAATCAATCTGTAAGATGACCGGTTTTCCCCGCAAGCGGTAGGTTCCACGCCATGTTTCTGCAGTATTCGTGATGTTTTTCCCCTTTTGGAGCATACGAGGGGGACACATCGCCGCTATTCGTCCCTGGGACTTGATACAAGGGCCTCGAGACGCAGCACCCGGTGATACATCGCCGACTTTGACGCGGGGGGATCGCACATCTCGCCCAGTGCGGAGAGCGAGAGCTCGGGATGGGCACGCCTGAGCTCGCAGAACTCGCGGACGGCAGGAGGGAGGGAGCGGAGCCCCAGCTCGCGCTCCGCCCGGTCGATGAGGGCGAGCTGGTCGGCCGCCGCGCCGGTGGAGCGCGCCTGGTTGGCCATCTCGGCGTTGACCCTGCGGTTGACGTCGTTCTTGAGCGACTTCATGCGCCGGACGCTCTCGACCGCCAGGGCCGAGCGGCGTCCCCCCATCGCCTGGATGAGGCGCACGATCTCGTCAAAGCTCTTGAGGTAGATGGCAAAGGTCCCGCGCCTGCGGTTGAGACGCGCGGAGACCCCCATGTTGGCAAGCACGTCCATGAGGCCGTGGGCGTACTCCTCCCCCGTCACCGCGATCTCGAGGTGGAAGTCGCCCCTGGGGTCGGCGATGAAGCCTCCCGCCATGAACGCACCTCGAACGAAGGCGCGACGACAGCACTCCCTGCCCAGCAGCTCGCGCGGGATTCCGGAAGACAGACCATGACCGGGGACGAGGATCCCCAGCCTCACCAGGTCGGCCTCGAGCTCGTCCTGCTCGGGTATCTCGATGAGGTAGTTGCGCGTCTTGTGCAGGTTGGAGTGGCGCACGGTAAGCGGCGTCTCGAGGTCGAAGAGCTCGTGCGTGAGCTTGATCATGGTGCGCGCCACCGCTCCCGTCTCGGTGGAGACCTTGATGGAGTAGCGGCCGGGCCCCCTGAACGAGAGGGTCCCGCAGATGCGCGTGATGGCCGATAGCTGGGCGTACGCGCAGAGCGGACACTCCCCCTCCACGCGAGACAGCTCGTCCTTTACCTGGGCGGTGAACGACATGGCTACCCGCTATCCGGTCGTGACGTTGGCGAGCGGCAGGTCACGATGCGAGAGGTGCACGTGGTACCCCTGCCTGGTGAGGCGCTCCGCCGTTGCGTTGGCGATCGCGACACTGCGGTGCTGCCCACCCGTGCACCCCACCGCGATGGAGAGCTGCGACTTTCCCTCGGCGATGTAGCCGGGCATCACGATGTCGAGCAGGTTGTACCAGGCCTTGAGGAACTCGACGGTGACCTTGTTGCCAAGCACGTAGTCGCGCACCTTGGGGTCGTTGCCCGTGAGGGTGCGCATCTCGGGGTCGTAGAACGGGTTGGGGAGAAAGCGCACGTCGATCATGAGGTCGGCCTCAACGGGCATGCCGTGCTTGAAGCCAAAGCTGAACACGTTGACGTCCATCAGCTGCTGGTCGGACAGCTCCGAGAAGCTGCGCCGAATGCGGCTGCGCAGGGCGTTGGTACGCAGCCGACTGGTGTCGATGACCAGGTCGGCATGGTCGCGCATTGGTGCCAGGATGCGGCGCTCGCGCGCGATGGCATCTGGCAGCGACTCCCCGGGGTGCGCGATGGGGTGGCGGCGGCGCGTCTCGTCGTAGCGGCGGCGCAGGACGTCGTCAGAGGCGTCGAGGAAGAGGATCTTCACCGTGAGCTCGTGGTCCTTGAGCTGCTGGATGGCATCGCTCATCTCGTCGAACAGGCCCTGGCTCCTGAGGTCGCAGGTGACGGCGAGGTGGCGCCCCACGTTGGAGTTGATGCCCACGACCTTGGCGAGATCGTAGATCAGGCGCGGCGGGAGGTTGTCGATGCAGTAGTAGCCCATGTCCTCGAAGACGTGCATGGCCTGGGTGCGGCCGCTGCCCGACATGCCCGTGATCACCACGATGTCGGGAATGCGGTCGTCCTGCGCCGCGAGCCTCATGCTCTGGTTGCTGCTCTGGGTCGTCATGTCCCTCCCCTGTTGGCGTCAACCCAATACCCCAGTATATTCCACGCCATGCGGTGGCCCAGACAGTCGAGGGGGGTGCCCCTCTCCCCTGGGAAGGCGAGAGGAGGCGTTGGCGCGAGTAGGCAGGCATCCCGTGGGCTGCGGATGCGCCGAGAGCCCCTGGCTGGAGGTGCGGCCGTTCCGGGCTCCCGGCCCACCCTCACGGGCGGCGGGCCGGGGCAAGGAAGGGGACGGATGGAGGGGACACCGAGGTCGTGGCGCCGCCAATCCCGTCGGCTTCGCTCGGTCGCCGTGAACGGAGGGGTGCGGCAGTTCGCTGGTGCCCCCGGGAGTTGAGGGGTGCTTTGTCACGCTAGGCCCTGCATGGTTTTGGCCGCCCGATGCTTAACAAACCTAGGCCTCGCGCGGATTCTGACGCCTGATGCTTAGCTGCTCTAGGCCTCTTGTCGATTTTGATGCGCGGTGCTTAGTCGTACTAAGCCTCATGTGAGTTTGTCGGCAGAAAACCCACTGAGGCCCAGGGACGCTAAGCATGCCGGGGCAGAATCCGCATGAGGCCTAGGGTTGTTAAGCAGGCAGACGACGAACTGCAAGGGGTCGGAGAAGATTAAGCACCACGGCGCAGGAATCGCGCGAGTGCGCCTCCTTGGGTAGTCACCGACTCGCACGCAACCCCCGGCACCTTGAGAGCGCGAATCTTCGCGGTCCCGACCTACTCGCCAGGCTCCTTGGGCACGACCACGACGTTGTCGCGCCGCGCCCACTCGTCCGGGACGTCACCCGAGGTGACGAGCGTCGCGGAGGAGAGGGGGGCGTAGGTGATCAGGCTCGTGCGGCCCAGCTTGCTGGCGTCCGCCAGGACGAAGCCGCGGGCGCAGTGGGCGAGCGCAGCGGATTTCACGGCGGCCTCGTCCCGGTCCTGCACGGTGTAGCCGCACTCCTCCGTGATGCCGTTGGAACCCCAGAAGCCGAGCGTGAAGTGGTAGCGCGCGACCGCCTCCAGGGTGTCGGGACCGGTCAGCGCCGCCGTCGCGCTCGTGAGCCTGCCCCCCAGGACGATGACCGCGAGCCCCTTTGCCGCAAGCCTCATGGCATGCTCCACCGAGTTGGTGGCGAAGGTCGCCCCGCACGAGGGGGAGAGCTGGTCGACCAGCCGCTCGACCGTGGAGCCGCAGTCCAGGTACACGAAGTCGTCGGGACCGACGAGAGATGCCGCGTGCCGGGCGATCGCGAGCTTCTCCCCCGCGTGAAGGCCGTGGCGCTCCGCGAGCGTGAGGTCGCGCGTGAGGTGGGCTGCCTCCATGGCCATGGCGCCACCGTGCACCTTGACCAGCCGGTTCGCCTCGTGCAGGCGGTCGAGGTCGCGACGGATGGTGGATTCCGACGCACCCGTGGCCTGGGCGAGGTCCGACACGGTGGCCGTGCCCCTCTCCCCCACCATGCGGACGATGCGGGACAGGCGCTCCTGCGCGAGCACCTAGCGCTCCTCGGGGTAGGTGACGCCCCACTCGCGCCTGAGGCTGGTCATGAGGTCCATGACGTCGGCGGCGTAGTCGATGAGAGATGCCGCCCGCTCGTCGCCCGCAACCGCGCGCTCGAGGTCGGCCATCTCGTAGCACAGAGCGTAGCCCTCGACGCCGGCGTGGACCTCCTCACGGCTGCCGTCCGCGGTCCACACGATGGTCGCGTGGTCGGCGCGGGGATAGTCCATGACCTCGACGTAGCACTTGTCAAAGCTCAGCACCGCACGCTTGGGCTGTTTGGAGTGGAGCGAGAGCGAGAGGACGCCGAGCTGACCCTGCTCGTTGCGGCAGACGATGCCGCTCGTCTGGTCGACCCCCGTGGAGGCGAGGTTGGCGAGCGAGACGACCTGGTTGGGCTGGCTCACCATGAACAGCCTCATGAGGGATAAGGCGTAGACGCCGATGTCGAGCATGGCGCCACCGGCGAGCTTGGGGTTGTAGAAGCGGTTGGTGAGGTCGCCGTACTCCTTGTAGCTGCCAAAGTTGAGCTGCGCCAGGTTGAGGGGACCGAACTCCCCTGCCTTGGCGCGACGCAGCAGCTCCTGGTACAGGGGCATGTGCAGGATGGTCGTGGCGTCCATGAGGATGACGCCGTGCTGGTCTGCAAGGGCGCGCGCCTCGTCGAGCTCCTGCGAGTTGAGCGTGATGGACTTCTCGCACAGCACGTGCTTGCCGGCGGCGAGGGCACCGCGGAGGTAGCGAATGTGGGTGTTGTGCGGGGTCGTGATGTACACGGCGTCGACCTCGGGGTCGGCGTAGAGGTCCTCGACGGAGTCGTACACGCGCTCGACGCCATGGCGCTGGGCAAACGTGACGGCCTTGTCGTGCGTGCGGTTGGCGACGCCATGCAGGTGGCGACCTGCGAGCGAAAGCGAGATTGCCATCTGGTTGGCGATGACCCCGCACCCGATGACCGCCCAGCGGAGCTGCGGGGCGGCGAAGATGTCGTTGGGGAACGGCTTGCCCTCCACTGCGGAGAACGCCGCCTTTGCGGCTGCCGCCGCGTCAATGGGGCCTGCGGGCATCTTGTCTGCTGCCATTGTGTCCTCCTGTGTTTGATGGGTTCTTGCGGTGCTGGTGGCACCTGGCTGCGAAACCCTGTGCGCTGTTATGCTCATTATTGCGCGTTTTTGCGTGTTTGCAACCTCTTTCAATCACTTCACGTCATTTCTAGTCAGAGAGAGGCCGTTAGTGGTAGGAGAGAAGAGCCACCACCACGGCAGCGAGCAATCCCGCCGGCATTGGGAGGGACTTTGATTGCGGTCCATCCGAAAGAGCTCCGAGAAGGGGGCAAGAGGGTAACCCGACCCGAAGGGCTACGTAGGAAAGGACTCAGAGGAGGGAAGGGCAGAGAGGTCAATCCTCAAGGGATGGGTGACCCTGACTTTGATGGCGTCAGAAAGTGCTCAGAGAAATCGATTCGCAGAAAAATGTGCCCACTCATTTGAGGCGATGTTCATGGCGAACGTCGAGGCAGCCTCGGGATGGACTGAGGTGGAGCCAGTTCCCCTTTAGTGGCAGCAAACTCCCGACGTGAGCGCTCACGCGGGCGAGTTCCTGACTTCATTCGAATATTGATGTCATGCGACCTGTGGAAATGCCGGTCGGGCAAACTCCGCTGGCAGAAACTGCGTCACATGTGTACACACGCGAGGGACTTTCTGACAATCGGCCCCATCTCGAGTGCCCGAATGGCAGAAACCGCGTCGTGTGTGTACACACGCGAAGGACTTTCTGCCAAAGTTAGAAACTTGATTGGATGACAACTGGGGAAAGTCTACGACGGAAGGCCACTCTGTCCAAAATCGCGTCGCGTGTGTACACACGCGGGGAACTTTCCGACAGGCGTCCGCAAGGAGTTAGGGTCTCCCCCAGGAAAGGGGACCCGCTACCGTGCAGAAAGCCCTCGGAGAAGTGACAGCAGGGGATTACCGGGCGGGCAACGGCGATCACCGGTGAGGGAGGCTTGCACACTGGCCAAGACTCGCGCGTGCCGGGAGGCCCTCCCCCTTCTTTGACCGGCAGACCCTCCCCCAGTCGAAGACACGACGTGTCCCGCACCCTACGGCGAGGACGCGTCACCTCCCCTTCCCTAACCCCCGCGCCTGGGCCGCCGCCCGGGGAGAGGGCGGCGCGCGGAAGCCGGTCCCGTAAGACTTCGCGCGGTTAGGGACCCCGTAACCGCGCGAAACCTTACGGGAATTGGAATCCCGTAAGGATTGGCGCGGTTAGCCACCTCCTAAACGCGCGAAGTCTTACGGGACGCCCCGGCGGACGGCCTAGGATGAGAAAGGAGCCACAGCCGCCATGCGCGGCCACAGCCACGGAAGATGCCCCCTCTCCCCTTCTTTGACAAGGAAGCCCTCCCACGTGAGGGGAGGCGAGGTGCCCTTCCTCAAGGCTACCAGCGGGGCTAGTCGGCGACGCCCGCCCCAGGGTTGCCGTCGGGCGCGCCGTCACCGGCAGACGTCACGGCATCGGAACCGGCGCTGCCAGCGGGATCGGCGTCGGCTGGCACGCCAGCACTTCTCCCCTTGTGCTCGTCGAATCCGCCGTCACCCGCGGCGGCAGCGGCGACGCCCGCGGCCTCGTCGTCCCAGGCACGCAGGGTCTCCCACACGGCGCGCGCGACCTCGGGCGGAACCCCCTTGACGGCGGCGATCTGCTCCTCGGTCGCTGCGCGCAGCCGCTTCATGGAGCCAAACGCACGCATGATGGCGCGCTTGCGCTTTGGCCCCACCCCGTCGACCTCGTCCAGGATCGAGACGGACTGTGCCTTGGTGCGCAGCTCGCGGTGGAAGGTGATGGCAAAGCGGTGCGACTCGTCGCGCACCTGCTTGATGAGGTAGAGCGAGGCCGAGCCCGAGGGCAGCACGACCGGCGTCTCGTCCCAGGGGACGAAGACCTCCTCGTCGGACTTGGCGAGGCCGCACACCGGCACGTTGGTCACGCCCAGCTCCTCCAGCTGCGTCATGGCGGCCGTGAGCTGCGGCTTTCCGCCGTCGACCACCAGCAGGTCCGGATCCGAGCGGGCAAAGCGCTCGTCCGCGCGGCTCTTGGGCGAGAAGCGCCTGCCCAGGACCTCTTGCATGGAGACGAAGTCGTTGGCCTCGGGAAGGTCCGCGCGGATCTTGAAGCGGCGGTACTGCGCCTTGTCGGGCCGGCCGTTGGTGAAGACGACCATGGACGCCACCGTGAACGCGCCGTGCAGGGTCGAGATGTCGTAGCACTCGATCCGCATGGGCGGCGCGTCGAGCGCAAGGGCGCTCTCCAACTGGAGAAGTGCCTGGTTGGTGCGGTCGTCGGCGTATCCCGTCCGCACCATGTAGCGGTTGAGCGCGTGGTGGGCGTTCTTGGCCGCCATGTCGAGGAGGCGGCTCTTCTCGCCCCTCTGCGGACGGTGCAGCCGGCACACGCGGCCGCGCTTGTTGGTGAGCCACTCGCCCAGGACGTCCGCGTCGGGAAGGTCGATGGAGAGGTCCACCTCGGAGGGGATGTCCGAGGTCTCGTCGTAGTAGCGCTTGACGAAGCCCGCCTGGAGCTCGACCTCGTCCACGTCCATGCCCTTGTTGAGCACGAACTCGCTCGTGCGGATGGTGCGTCCCTCCCGCACCACGAAGACGCATGCGCAGCTGATGGTCTCCTCGCGGTAGAAGCCGATGAGGTCGAGGCTCACGCTGGAGGGGAAGGTGACCTGCTGGCGGTCGTCCAGGGCGTTTATGACCTCCAGGCGGTGCTTGATGCGTCCGGCGCGCTCGAACTCCAGGTTCTGGGCGGCATCGGCCATCTGGCCCTCGAGCTCCTCCACGATCTGGCTGCGCCGGCCGGAGAGGAAGTTCTCGACCTGGCGCACGTGGGAGGCGTAGTCCACCGTGTTGATGGCACCGCAGCACACGCCGGGGCCGCGGCCCACGTGGTAGTCGAAGCAGGGGCGGCCGCGCTCGGCCAGCACCATGTTGGCGACGGAGACGTCATCCGGGTGGCTCTGCAGGTAGCGGCGGGTGCGCTTCCACTCCGCGCAGGTGGCGATGCATACGGGCACGGCCTTGCGCAGCGTGTCGATGGTCTCGCGCGCAGCATGGGCGTCCGTGTAGGGACCAAAGTAGCGGGTTCCCTTGCGGTGCCTCTCGCGCGTGTACTTGATGGCGGGGAACGCGTCCGACTCCGTTATGGCGATGTAGGGGTAGCTCTTGTCATCCTTGAAGTCGACGTTGAAGTACGGGTGGTACTGCTCGATGAGGTTGCGCTCCAGCACGAGCGCCTCGTGCTCCGAGCCCACGACCACGTAGTCGAAGCTGCGGACGACCTGCATCATGAGCGGGATCTTGGCACGGTCGTCCGTCAGGTTCACGTACTGCAGCATGCGGGCGCGCAGGTTCTTGGCCTTGCCCACGTAGATGACCTCGCCCTTGGCGTCCTTCCACAGGTAGCAACCGGGCTCGGTGGGAACCCGGTTCACCTGCTCGGCGATCGAGGGAAGGTGCGCTGGGGCAACGGGGGCGCCCGCCGCACTGTACGGGGGCGTCACGGCCTTGGCGACTCCGTCGTCAGGCGAGAGAGACGTCCCCTCTCGCCTGCTGGCAACCTCGCCGGCATCGCGCGCGCCGCCCTCGCTCGGGCCATCCTCCCGAGAGGGGTCGCCGTGGTCTGGGCTAGTCCGCATCTGCCTGCCTGCCACCGGTGTCCCACACGTACTTCTTGAACTTCTGGATCTGGTGGTAGTAGGTGACCTCGGCCCAGAACCAGTGGCTGAGCGAATCCGCTTCGTAGAACAGCGGGAACTGTGCCATGCCGCTGCGGTAGCGCGCCAGGACGTCGTCGCGCAGGGCGGGGTCCTTGACCGTGCGGCGCACCACGGTGGGCGGCACGCACGCATACAGGAAGGGGTCGCCCGCCACGGTGACGGGAATCTGGTGCCCCAGCACGTAGTCCTCCACGAACAGGCTCACGAACGGCACACCTGCCAGGCTGAGGTAGAACGTGTTGCGGCCGGGGCGCGTGTTGACCTCGAAGAAGCGGTACGAGCCGTCGCGCGGGTCATACTTGACGTCGAAGTTGGCAAAGCCGTGGTAGCCCACGTGCTTGAGGAAGCGCGCGGCCTGCTCCACCACGGACTCCACGCGGGCGTCACGTATGACCACGGGGTTGCCGATGGCCGAGGGGGCGTGGTCCTGCAGCACGACCTGGCCCATGCAGCTCACGCGCAGGTTGCCCTCGTCGTCGCTGAAGGTGGTGACGGAGCGCAGGCCGTCGTCCTCGCCGGGGATGAACTCCTGCACGATGAGCTCGCGGTCGTAGCTGGACTCCTGCAGGTTGTGGTAGATGGTGCGCAGCTCGTCCGGCGTCTGGACCTCGAAGATCTTCTTCTTGCCCGGGAACTCCGCGTAGTGGTAGCGCGCCGAGTTGGACGGCTTGGCGATGAGCGGGTAGTCAAACTGGTCCGCGTCGATGGTGGCGTCGCGGTCGGCGCAGTCGAACAGCCAGGTCTTGGGGTAGTCGATGCCCAGCTCCTCGCAGATGGAGTAGAAGCGCTCCTTCTGGGTGATCTGGTCGAGGAGGTCGAAGTCGATGTAGGGCACCACGAAGCGGTGCTCGAGCTTTGCCTTGTTCTGCGAGAAGATGCGGGCGTACCAGTCGCCGGAGCCCACGAGGATGCCCACCTTGCCCTTTGCGGCGAGCTCGTCTCCCAGGTCCATGAGGTAGCTGATGAGGGACTCCTCCTGGTCGACCCCCTTGACCACCCGGTAGTCGCAGAAGCGGCTCGACGAGGCCGCCTTCACGTCCGCCGTGGCGAGCAGGATCGAGTTGATCCCGTACACCCGGTGGAACTCCCTCACGTACGAGTAGCCGAGTATGTCTCCCCCAAGGACGACGGGAACGAGCTTCTCCTTAACATCGTCCAGGCTGTTGATAGAAGCTGCCGCGGGACTCTTTGACATAGGTTGGACGCCCCCATGGTGTTGGCTGCGAAAAAGACGCTCAACAGTGTATGGCAACCTTGGGCCCGCCACACGACGCAGACATTCCCGGCAGGCGAGAGGGACGGGGCCACGCGGCTGGGGCTACCTCATCCTGGCGTTGAGCTCACCCGCCAGCTCGGGCAGCGTGACGCCGTAGCGCTCGAGCGTCACCAGCAGGTGGTACACGAGGTCGCCGGCCTCGTAGCGAATGTGGTCGTGGTCGTCGTCCTTGCAGGCCATGATGACCTCGCTGGCCTCCTCGGCGAGCTTCTTCAGGAGCTCGTCCTCCTCGCCGTTGAGCAGACGCGCGGTGTACGACTCGGCGGGGTCGTGATCCCAGCGGCCGTGGATGGTCTGGGCCAGGCTCGCGAGCGTCTCTCCCATGTCGCCGTCCTGAACGTTGGCGGTCCTCACACCCATCTAGCACTCCCCCTTTGCGTCGTCCTCCGCCGTGAGCTGGCGGAAGAAGCAGCTCCTCTTTCCCGTGTGGCACGCCGGGCCGGGCGAGTCCACCTCGTACAGCAGCGTGTCGGCGTCGCAGTCGACGAGCACGCGACGCACCTGCTGCATGTTGCCGCTGGTGGCGCCCTTGTTCCACAGCTCCCGGCGGGAGCGCGACCAGAACCAGCTGGTGCCGGTGGAGAAGGTCAGGCGCACGGCCTCGTCGTTTGCCCACGCGACCATCAGGACCTCGCCGGTGCCAACCTGCTGAACCACCACCGGGACGAGCCCGCGCTCGTCGTACCTGATGCTCGTCTCGCCTGCCGTGACCTGCTGCAGCGACTCGCCCGCATACGTGGAGGGGGATCCCCCCTGCCGCGACTCCGCCATGTGTGCCAACCTCCCCTGGACGCCTTGCGTTCGCGCTCACTTTACTACACTACAGTGCCGGGCACGACAGGACGCATCAACTGGAAACGGAAGGCGGCTTGGGGGCGGGGTATGGGCGGATGCCGGGGTGTCGCAGGGCTGGGAAACACGCGCGCCGACGTGGGGGCGTGGGATGTCGGGCTGTCGCGGAGCCGCCCGGGGGTGCGGCGAAGCAGACTCCAAAAGTTCCGCGGGAGAGGGAAGAGCGGCTAGGGAGGGACGACGGAGGGTGCCTTTTGGCTGGGGGTAACCGCTCATTCGCCGCCGTCGAGACGCGCACGGAGAGTCACTGCTCCCATGCGGATTCCGCCCCGGGATGCTTAGCGGTGCTAGCCCTCGTGTGGATTTGATTCCCGCGTGCTTAGCGATGCTAGCCCTCGTGTGGATTACCGCCGCGCAACTCACACGAGGGCTAGCATCGCTAAGCATGGAATGTTGGGGATCCGTGCGAAGCCCGAGAAAGCTAAGCAGGCATGTCTCGGGATTCGCACGGGCACCGGTTTTTCTAAGCGGCCGGGGTCTCCAGGGTCACGTGGGGCGGCAATGGCCCACGGATTCCCCGGCGTCCCCTAGAGCGTGCAGTCAGCCAGTCGCTCGAAGTAGGTCACCATCGAGGCGAAGTCCTGGTCCATGAGCCCGTTTGCCCTCATCGCCTGGAGGATCTCGTACGCCTGGGCGGTGTACGGCACGGGAGAGTCCGCCTCGTGCGCGGCGGCCAGGCAGTTCGCCACGTCCTTGTGGAGGATGCTCGTCGCAGCGCTGGGCGGCGTGAAGTCGTGCGCGAGCATCTGGGGAAGCTTCATGTCGAGCACCGCAGAGCCGGCCGCTCCGCCTCGAATCGCCTCGAAGACGGTCTTGGGGTCCACACCCTCCTTGCGAGCGAACGTGAACGCCTCGCACACGACCGCGGTGGTGTTGGCGACGATCATCTGGTTGACGAGCTTGGCGACGCTGCCCGAGCCAACGGGTCCGATGAGCCTGGCGGAGGCGCCCATCACATCGAGCATGGGAGACACGCGGTCGAAGTCTGGCTGGCTCCCACCGCACATGATTGCGAGCCTGCCCTCCTCGGCACCCTTCTGTCCGCCGGAGACGGGGGCGTCCACAAAACCCACGCCGACCGCGCCGAGGAGACGCGCGCAGGCACGGGACTCCGACGGCTTGACCGAGCTCATGTCGCAGACCAGCGCACCCTTCCGCAGCGATGCGGCGACCGTGCCGGGCTCGACGGACGTCGCCCCAGGCGCACCGAAGAGGACCGACTGGACCACTGGACCGTTGGGAAGCATCGTCACCAGGACGTCCGCCCACGCGGCGATCTGGTCGTTGGTGCCCGTCTGCGCACCCTCGGCGACCAGCGCGTCGACGGCTTCCCGGTTGAGGTCGCCCACCATGAGGTCGTATCCCGCACGCACGAGGTTGGTCGCCATCGGCCTTCCCATGTTGCCAAGCCCGATGAAACCGATCTTCTCCCCCACGAGAACCACTTCCATTCGACTAAGAATCCCCTGGCGCCAAATGCGACGCCAGGGGATTCCTACCGCAGGAGGCGGGAGTTCATTCGCGGGGAGACAAGCCTAGAAGTCCAGACGCACGGCGATGCCCTGCGAGGCCATGTACTCCTTGACCTGGCGGATGGTGTACGTGCCAAAGTGGAACACGCTCGCGGCGAGGACGGCGTCTGCCTCGCCGTCCACGATGCCCTCGGCAAAGTGCTCCAGGCAGCCCACGCCGCCCGAGGCAATCACGGGGATGGGCACGGCACGGGCGACCGCCCTGGTGAGGGGGATGTCGAAGCCGTCCTTTGTGCCGTCGCGGTCCATGCTGGTGAGGAGAATCTCGCCCGCACCGCGACGCGCGGCCTCCTCGGCCCACTCCACCGCGTCGATGCCCGTGGGAGTGCGGCCACCCGCGGTGTAGACCTCCCACTTGTCGCCGGGTCCCACGTGACGCGCGTCGATTGCGACGACGACCGCCTGGCTGCCAAAGGCGTCCGCCGCGGAGGTGATGAGCGACGGGTCTCTCACCGCAGCGGAGTTGACCGAGACCTTGTCGGCGCCCGCGGCTATCATGCGCCTCATGTCCGCCACGGTGCGCATGCCACCCCCCACGCAGTACGGGATGCGGACCTCCTCGGCGGCGCGCGAGGCGAGCTCCACGGTGGTGTCCCTGTCGTCGGAGGTCGCCGTAATGTCCAGGAACACGACCTCGTCGGCGCCCTCGCGGTCGTACGCCGCCGCAAGCCCCACGGGGTCCCCGGCGTCGCGGAGCCCCACAAAGTTGACGCCCTTCACGACCCTGCCGTCCTTCACGTCCAGGCAGGGGATGACGCGCTTAGTCAGCATGCGCTTCTCCCTTGGTCACGAAATCACCCTCGCCCGCCGCGGCGGCAAGCGCCTCGCGCAGCGAAAGGCTCCCCTCGTAGATGGCACGTCCGGTAATCGCGCCCTCCACCACGTCGCTCCCCAGACCAGCGAGCCGGCGCACGTCGTCGATCGACGCGATGCCGCCCGAGGCGACCACGGGGAAGCCCGCCACCTGGGCGACGTGCCGGTATGCCTGGTCGTCGATGCCCGACTGCATGCCGTCGCGGGCAACGTCGGTGTAGACCAGGTGCCGGTAGCCCATGGCCGCGAGCGACGAGACGAGCTCGTCCACCCTGAGGCCGACTCCCTCTCGCCAGCCGTTCACGCGGACCATGCCGTCACGGCCCGCAACGTCTGCCGCCAGGAGCGACCCGTAGCGCTGGGCGGCCTCGCGGGCGAAGTCGGCGTCACGCACGAGCGCCGTCCCCACAGCGATGCGGGTTGCCCCCGCCTGGGCCAGGCGCTCGATGGCGTCCATGGACCGCACTCCGCCACCCGTGTCGACCCTGAGGTCGCCGAGCGCACAGATGGCCGAGATGGCACGACGGTTGGCCTCGAGCGCCCGCTCGTCCTCGCCAAACGCCGCCGAGAGATCCACCACGTGCACCCACGTGGCCCCGCTCGCGGCAAAGTCGCGCGCCACCGCCACCGGGTCGTCGGAGTACACGTCCATCTTGGAGCGGTCGCCGCGGGAGAGACGAACGACCTTGCCCGCCACCAGGTCTATCGCCGGGAGTAGGACCATCGCTATCCCCTCACCACGCGCACGAAGTTGGAGAGGATCCTGCCGCCCGTGCCCGAGGACTTCTCGGGGTGGAACTGGACCCCGTACACGTTGTCGCGCCACACGCACGAGGCGAAGCTGCGCACGTAGTGGGTGCGCGCCGCAACGATGTCGTCGTCCACGTCGTCCGAGACGGCGTAGGAGTGCGTGAAGTACACGTTGGCGCCCTGGGGCACGTCCACCAAGAGCGGGCACCTCTCGCCCACCTGGGTGAGGTAGGCCTGGTCCCAGCCCACGTGCGGGACCTTGAGCCTCGTCGACTCAAGGCGCGTCACCGAGCCGCTGAGCACGCCCAGTCCGGGGACCCACTTGCCCTCGAACGACTTGCCGGGAGTGGCGCTGCGCTCGTCCCCCCGCTCAAAAAGCAGGTGAAGGCCAAGGCAGATGCCCAGGAACGGAACGCCACGGCGGATGGAGTCGACGATTGCGTCGGCCTGACCGCTCTGGCGGAGGAAGGCCATGACGTCCTCGAAGGCACCGACGCCCGGGAGCACGACACCCGAGGCCTCGGAGATGGCCCGCGGGTCATCTGTGGCAGTCGCGCTCCCTCCCACGGCGTTGATGCCGCGGACGACGCTCTGCAGGTTCCCCTTGTGGTAGTCAACCACGACGATGTCGCCGGCGCTCATCACAGGCTCCCCTTGGTCGATGGGATGCCGCTCACGCGCGGGTCGGGCTCGACGGCCTGCCTGAGGGCGCGCGCGGCGGCCTTGAACGCGCACTCCAGGATGTGATGAGCGTTCTCGCCCGCCAGCTCGCGCAGATGCAGCGTGATGCCGACGTCGCGAGCGAGCCCCTGGAAGAACTCGTGGCCCAGCTCGGTGTCGAAGGTCCCCACCTTGTCGGGACCAATGGGGACGTCCCAGTACAGCTCCCCGCGCCCGCTCACGTCGATGGCGGCGAGCACCAGCGCCTCGTCCATGGGGACGATCGCCTGGGAGAAGCGCGCGATGCCGCTCTTGTCGCCCAGCGCCTGGCGGATGGCCTGCCCCATCACGATCCCCACGTCCTCGACCGTGTGGTGGTCATCCACCCAGGTGTCGCCCTTGGCGTGGACGGTCAGGTCCATGAGCGAGTGGCGCCCGAGCGCCGACAGCATGTGGTCGAAGAAGCCGATGCCCGTGTCTATGTCGCACCGTCCCGACCCGTCCAGGTCGAGGGTGACCGTGATGTCCGTCTCGCCCGTCTTGCGGGATACGGTGGATGTCCTGCCCATCAGTCCTCCCTGCTCAGGATCTGGGATATGGCCGAGACGACCTCGTCGTTCTCGGCGGGGGTGCCCACGGTGACGCGAAGGCAGTCCTTTAGCCCCGGGGTGCTGGAGAAGTCGCGCACGAGGATGGAGTGCTCGTCGCGCAGCAGGCAGCGGACGCGATGGGCGTCCGGCATGCGCACGAGGAGGAAGTTGGCCTCGCTGGGCCACACGCGCACGCCCAGGCGCTCGAGCGACGAGAGCCCGCCCGCGAGGCGGGAGCGCTCCGAGACGATCCGGGCGATGGTGGGCTCAAACGCCTCGCGCTTGCTTACAACGACGGATGCCGCCGCCTGCGAGAGGACGTTGACGGAGTAGGGCTGCCGCACCGCCGAGAGGGCGCCGATGACCGAGGGCGAGCCCAGGAGGTAGCCCACGCGCGCGCCGGCCATGCAGTACGCCTTGGACAACGTGTGCAGCACCACGAGGTTGGGGTGGCTGGACAGCAGCGGCTCGGCAGACGAGCCCGCAGCCGAGAACTCCCCGTAGGCCTCGTCCGCGAGCACGATGCCCGGGCACGCCTCGCACACCCGCGCAACCAGCTCGGTGGGGACGAGGTTGCCCGTGGGGTTGTTGGGCGAGGTCAGGACCACTATGCTCGCGTCCGCGGCGGCCTTGACCAGCTCGTCTGGATCGAGCGAGAAGTCCTCCGGATTTCGCCGCACGTCGCGCACGGTGGTCTCGACCAGCTCCGCGTACAGGCGATACACCGAGAACGTGGGCGGGCAGTCGACCATGGTGTGCCCACTGCCACCGAAGGCCAGGAACAGGTTGAAGAGAAGCTCGTCTCCCCCGTTGCCCACGATCACCTGCTCGGGCGCGACGCCGTGCCACTCCGCGATCTGCGCCCTGAGCTCGTCGCTCATGGGCTTGGGGTAGCGGTTGGTCGCCACCTGGGCGAGGGCCTGCGACACGTGGTCGCGCACCTCGGCGGGCATGCCGTAGGTGTTCTCGTTCGCCGACAGGTTGACCCTGCAGGGCGAGAAGGACGGGTCATAGGGCTCCAGGCTCGCCGCCGACGGCCTCATGACCGCCCGCACCGCCTGGGAAATCTGCTGTGCCAAAGGACGACCTCCCCCGCGTCAGCGCGACTCGTACCCGGAGAGGACGGGCCTGCCGGGCTCCTCAAGCTTACGCGGCCACGCCGTCTGCATGGCATCTGCGCAGGCTTCCGTTACATCGGCGAAATTGTCGCCGCCCTCGGCCAGCAGCTTGCGGCGCATGCCCACCGAGAGCGCGTGGGCCCACAGGCCCTCCGCCTGCGCGAGCGCCTGGACGGCAGGTGCGTCGGCGAGCAGCCCCTCGGGGGTGTAGCCGATGACCGACGAGCGCTTCTGGAAGTCGTAGACGCCGAGCGGGTTGGAGAAGAGCGCGGTGCCACCCGTGGGAAGCGTGTGGTTGGGGCCCGCCACGTAGTCGCCCAGGGGCTCGGAGCTCCAGGGGCCGACAAAGATCGCACCGGCGTTCTGGATCCTGCCGAGAAGCGAGAAGGCATCGGCGCAGTGGAGCTCAAGGTGCTCCGGGGCGATGAGGTTGACGGCGTCGATGGCGGCATCGAGGGAGTCGCATGCCACGCAGAGGCCCTTGCCGTCGAGGGAGGCGCGCGTTATCTCCTCGCGCGGGCTCTGCGAGACCAGCGCCTCGATGGCGGGGAACACACGGTCCGGAAGCGTGGCGTCGTCCGTGACCAGGTAGCAGGCGGCCATGGGGTCGTGCTCCGCCTGGGCCATGAGGTCGGCTGCGACGATGGCGGGGTCGGCCGTGGCATCCGCGAGCACGCACACCTCGGAGGGGCCGGCGACCATGTCGATCCCCACGTCGCCCGAGACGTAGCGCTTGGCCGCGGCGACGTAGGCGTTGCCGGGGCCCACCACCTTCGAGACGGCGGGAATGCTCTCGGTGCCGTAAGCAACGGCACCGATGGCCTGGGCGCCTCCGACGGCGTAGACCTCGTCCACGCCAGCGACCGCAGCCGCGGCGAGGGTGTAGGCCGAGAGCGAGCCATCGCGCTGGGGCGGGGTCACCATGACCACGCGGGGCACGCCGGCGACCTTGGCCGGGATCGTGTCCATGAGCACGGTGGAGGGGTACTGGGCGCGGCCGCCGGGCACGTACACGGCGACGGAGGGGACCGGGGTCACCTTGACGCCCAGGATGGTGCCGTCGGGCTTGGTCGTGAACCACGACTGCTCGCGCTCGCGCTCGTGGAAGTCGCGGATCTGGTCGTACGCCTTGCGCAGCGACGAGAGGAACTCGGGGTCGACCATGTCGAGGGCGCCCCTCACCACCTCGTCCGGCACGCGGAACTCGCTGGGGCAGGCGCCGTCAAAGCGCTGGCAGTACTCCCGCACCGCGACGTCGCCGCGCTCGCGGACGTCGTCCACGATCGCCTGCGCGCTGTCCATGACCTCGCGGGGCAGTGCGCCCGTGCGCGCGAGGTCCTTCTTGGAGAGACGCTCCTCTCCCCTAAGTTCCACCGTTCTCATTGCTGGTTCCCTTCACTCTGGCAGATCCGCCCGAGCCTCGCGGCGAGGTCGCGCACGCGCGCGTCGGTGCGGTACGCGGCGGGGCTCGCGAAGAAGCGGGCGGTGCATTCCATTACGTCGTCTACGACCACCAGGTCGTTCTCGCGCAGCGTGGTGCCCGTTGCGGTGATGTCCACGATGCGGTCGGTCATGCCCACGATGGGCCCGAGCTCGATGTTGCCGTGCAGCTGCACGATGTCGGCGTGCTGCCCGATGGCGTCGTAGTACCTGCGCGTGATGCGCGGGTACTTGGTGGCAACGCGAACGGTGCCGCGCCACTGATAGGCGCGCTCTGCCTCGCCCGCGCGGCTCCTGGGCTCCGCCACCACAAAGCGACAGCGGCCAAAGCCGAGGTCGACGAGCTGCAGCAGGTCGATGCCCGCCTCGATGACCGAGTCGTTGCCGCAGATGCCGCAGTCCGCGCCGCCGTGGCCCACGAAGCTCGGGGCGTCCTGGGCGCGCACGATCACGTACTCCACGTCGCCCGCCGGGATGATCAGGCGGCGTCCCGGCTCGCGCAGCTCGTCCACCGGCATGCCCGCCTGCTCCAGGAGACGGACGGAGCCCTCGAAGAGGGAACCCTTGGGCACGGCGACCCTGAGCGGCCGCTGGCCACGGGGCGCGACGCCGGAGACCACGCCGCTCTCGCCCTGCTCGCCCAGGACCTCCTGAAGGCGTTCGAGGAGAAGCGCGAAGCCGCAGGACGCCACGCCGGGACGACCAAAGTTGGCGAGGACCGCGTCGTAGCGCCCGCCCATGGCGAGGGCGCCGGACGAGCTCTCGCAGTAGGCGCGGAAGATGAGGCCGGTGTAGTAGTCGAAGGAGTTGATGACGCTGAAGTCGAAGGACACGTGGTCCTCAGCCACGAGGTCGCCCAGCCCGCGGACGAAGGAACGGAGCTCGGCGGTGCCGCGCCTCTCCGCCGTAACGCCCGCCGCGTCGAGGAGACGGTCGAGCTCGTCGATGACCGAGGCGTCTCCGGCCAGGCGCGGAATGGCGCAGATCGCGCGGGCCGCGGTGGGGTCGACGTCAGAGGCGGCAACGAACTCGTCGAGCGAGACCAGGTCGGACTCGTGCACCAGGCGCTGGACGGTCTCGCGGAACTCGTCGCTTGGAGCGCACGAGTCGAGCAGCGCCTTGAGGGGCGAGACGGAGCCGCACACGATGCGCCAGGCGGGCACGTCGAGGGCGCGCAGGGCCTCGCCCAGCAGCGTCACGACCTCGGCCTCGCCCTCCATGCCGTCGCCGCCAAAGCGCTCGACGCCCAGCTGCGTGAACTGGCGAGGCTGGCCGCCGAGGACCGACTCCTCACGCACGATGGGCGCCGCGTAGCGCAGACGGGCGGGCAGCTGGGCGTCCGAAACGCGGGCCGCCACCAGGCGCGCGATGGGAAGCGTGAGGTCGGGACGGAGGACGAGCAGGCTGCCGTCCGTGTCAAAGAGCTGGAACGGGCTGTCCTGGATACGGCCGCCCCGCTCGATCACCGCGCGGTCCTCGAGGAGGGGTGTCTCGACCGGGAGGTACCCATGCGACGCGAAGCCCTCGGTGACCGTTCGGCTGATGCGCTCGCGGGCGAGCGCCTCGGTCGGGAGGATGTCCCTGAATCCGCTGGGCGTTCCTGACAGCACGCTTGCTCCCCTCGTCTGGCGGGCCCCAACGGCCCGGCTGCGGTACGCCGACCTTCCCGTGCGGCGTCTCGCTCCTTTCGTGATGGTTGTACTTTAGCGCGATAAAGTGCCAGCGGTGACAGTCCGGCGCTGAGGTAACGCGCTCGAAATGTCATCGCCACATTGGGCGCACCTTGCGGGCGACAGGAGCGGGGTTTTCTCCTCTGGCTGGAGGAGGGCAATCATCATGCCTTGCTCACGATAGCTCCCAGCTCACCACCACGGGTAAGGTTCTAAGAAGAGCTCATGGAAGAGAAGCGCGGGGGCACTAGGGATTGGAAGTGGCGCTCGTTTTGCATGGCGCCACTTCGGAAGAACTCGTAGAAGGGGATCACGGGTACGGAGATTGGAGCCGGAACGCATCGGGTTGCCCTTCATGTCTTCACGATCGCCCAGAGGTGGAGGGCACGGCGGCGCAACAGTCAAGATGACTCCAGACACCCGGTGCAAGCTGGCTGCTCCTGCGCCTCTTCCAAGAATCCTCGTCCAGCGTCGACGCGAGAACCACGGGTTCGAAGCAATGCAGATCAAGACGAAAGGGCTCAAGGGGAGTGCGGCTGCACTGGGCATCTGGCTGGAAACTCCCGATGTGGGTGATTCGCGGGGTTCAACGTTCTGGAGCAGACCCCTCCAAATTGCAACATTTTCGCAGGTCAAAATAGGTGTGAGGGACTTTGTGAAGCCACACTCCGCAACGGTCTAATACGCTTGCGTCAGGTTTGTTCTTCCATGAATTCTTCCAGAGCGAGTGAGCCGCATACGGATGGCCCTCTCATCCAGTGAGCGATGAGGCATCCCCATAGGGCATCGGACAGGTTCACTGATTGATATCGAACCATTACCCCGCCGAAGCGCGAGGCGAAGAGGGGCTCGCATGAGTAGAGGGGGGGGGGGGCGGGGCGCCCCCCCCCCCCCCCCCCCCCCCCCCCCCCCCCCCCCCCCCCCCCCCCCCC
>CAIFEH010000021.1_pt1 | contig 36219 bp, 30 predicted proteins | sample 7355751 | NCBI WGS metagenome assembly CAIFEH01 (sample SAMEA6864055, study PRJEB38353) | metagenome | biome: bioreactor; feature: anaerobic; material: water | place: Germany | collected 2018 | reverse complement strand
TGGACTCGGACTCCGAGCTGCTCTCGGACTCGGAGACGCTGACGCTCTCGCTCTCCGACTCGGACTCGGAGGTGGACTCGGACTCAGAGGTGGAGATCGACTCGCTCTCCGACTCGCTCTCGGACTCCGACTCGCTCTCGCTTGTGGACTCCGACTCGGAGGTGCTCTCGGACTCGGAGGTGGACTCGCTCTCGGACTCCGACTCCGACTCAGAAGCGGACTCGGACTCGGAGACCGACGCGGACACGGACTCCGAGCTGCTCTCGGACTCGGAGACGCTGACGCTCTCGCTCTCCGACTCGGACTCGGAGGTGGAGACGGACTCCGACTCGGAGGCGCTGGCGCTCTCGGACTCGGACTCCGAGGTGGAGGCGCTCTCGGACTCGCTCTCGCTGGTCGAGGCGCTCTCCGACTCGCTGGTCGACTCAGTCTCGCTCTCGCTGGTCGACTCGGACCCGGAGACACTGGTGGACTCGGACTCCGAGGCGGAGGTGGACTCGCTCTCCGACTCGCTCTCAGAGGTGGAGATCGACTCGCTCTCCGACTCGGAGGCGGAGCTGGACTCAGACTCGGAGGTGGAGACGGACTCCGACTCGGAGGTGCTGGCGCTCTCGGACTCGGACTCGCTCTCAGACGTGGACTCGGACTCCGACTCGGATTCCGACTCGGATTCCGACTCGCTCTCGGACTCGGACTCCGACTCAGAAGCGGACTCGGACTCGGAGACCGACGTGGACTCGGACTCGGAGGTGCTCTCGGACTCGGAGGTGGACTCGCTCTCGGAGGTGGAGATCGACTCGCTCTCCGACTCGCTCTCGGACTCCGACTCGCTCTCCGACTCGCTCTCGGACTCGGACTCGCTCTCGCTTGTGGACTCCGACTCGGAGGTGCTCTCGGACTCGCTGACCGAGGTGGACTCGCTCTCCGACTCGCTCTCGGACTCGGAGGTGCTCTCGGACTCGCTGGCCGAGGTGGACTCGGACTCCACCAGTGACGTGCTCCTCGACTCAGAGGCGGACGTGCTGGCAGAGGCGCTCGTCGAGGTGCTGACTGATGCACTCTCCATCGCGCTTTCGGAGGCGCTGCTCGAGTCGCTCAGGCTGGCATCCCTGCTCTGAGACCTGCTGGCAGATGCCGATGCACTCGCGCTTGCCTCGTTACTCAAAGACCCGCTGGCAGACCTGCTTGCGCTTTCGGATGCCTTTGTCGAGGCACTCGCGGAATCCGCCTGCGACTGTGCCGCGCTGGCAGAGTGCGACGTCGAGGTCAGATCGCTCCTGTCGTGGGAGTAGCTGTCCTTGCCCCTCTCGTAGTCAGCCTCGGAGAAGTAGTAGTTACCCTTCGTGCTGAAGTAGCCACTCTTTGTTTCGCCTGCAGCGTTCGTATAGTTAGAAGCGCCCCTCCGGTCACCAACAAAGACAGGGTTACCCCACCAGTCATATCCCACCAGCTTCTTCTTCAGCACCATGATGCCGCTGATTTGTGACGGGTCAGAGTAACTGGACATCTGACGCCCGCTGCTGTCCATCAGGGCGTTGCCGTCCTTGTCGACGGTGATGTAGTCGAAGTAGGCGTCCTTGACGCGTCCATAGTTGTCGATATAGGCAACGTGCACATAGTTACCATTGCCGGAGTTCTTCTCCCAGGTCCCGTACCGGATTTCGGTGACCTGCCCCTCCTGGTAAAAGCTGTACTTCACCAGAAGGTTTGCCAGTTCGTCTCCGGCCTTCCAGTACGCAGCGTCCGCTCCGACCGACCGGTTCTCCGCAAGCGCCCTCTCCTGAATCGCCTTCAGGTGCTGCCTCGCAACCTCAATCTGAGAGATGAGTTCCTCCAGGTACTGCTTCTGGAGGCCCGCCTCAGCGAACGAGGTGGATGCGGAGGCGTAGGCGGAGTTTGCCTCGCTCACGGTCTGGGACAAACTGGCAGAGACGCTCTGCGCCCTCGACGCCTCCTCGGAGGCGGCAATCGAGAGAGACTCGCTCTGGGACTCGGACGCAGACTCCGCGGATTCGGACTGGGAGACGAGCGTGGACTCCTCCTGGGAGCGCTCTGCCGAGGCAGACTCCGAGACGGAGGTCGCGGCGCTCGTCGAGAGGACGGTGGACTGCTCCGCCGACTCGCTTGCAGAAGCTATTGAGTCGGCCTCGCTCGACTGCTGGCTCTCGATCGTAGAGACGGACGCGCTCCTCTGGGTGGAGAGGCTCTCCGCAACCGAGTCCCTCTCGGACGTCTCCTGGCTTGATGAGGCGCTAGCAGACGTGGAGGCCTCGGCGCTGGCGGATGTCGAGAGACTCTCAGACAGGCTTGCGTCGCTGTCGACCTGGGAGTCAGAGCCCTCGTTGCCCGCGGAGGCAGCACTCGCCTGCGACTCGACGGTAACCTGGTTTGCTTCGGAGCCAGCATCGTCGGACTGGCTGCCCTCCGAGCCCGCAGCATCCGACTCTGCATACGACTGGGACTGGGCCTGGGGAGCCGGGGCGGCACTCCTGGCGGCGCTCACGTTCTGGGACTGTGGAACCTCGACGGTCTCCTGCGACGTCGCAACGGACTCTGACACCGTCTGGGAGGCGGTGGCGGCGCTCTCAAGCTCCTCCGTCTCGCTGTCCGTACTCGCAGAGTCCATCTCCTGCGCGTAGACGGTGTTACCTGGCCCCATCATCGTGGTCCCGATGAAGGTTCCCGTCGCGGCAGTAAATTTGAGAAGCGCGCTCTTCCGCTTCTTCTTGTTGGAAGAATTCTTGTCCCGCTTGCTCTTCATGTTTTGTCCAGCTCCCACGTAAGCGCCCGACACGCTGAGACAATTATAGTAGTTGCCCTTGGCTCTCCAAAATGATGTCTCTACGCATCGTTCTGCCACAAAAATGACACTCCCATACATGCAGATTGGCTATCGATGCATGCAAAGCCAGAAACTCGGCACGAATAGGAAGATTGCTTCGAACCCTTCACAGAGCACACGCTCTCGATCGAGAAACGCAGTGTCCTCCGCCCTTCAAAAATCTTCGGTTTCGTGGGATACAATCTGCCCGTCAGCCATCTGACGCTGCGTCACATGGGGTCTCGCATTGCGGCAAGGGGTGAGGAATGGACACGGAGCGATGCCGCGAGTTCGTGGTCCTTGCACCGCAATCGCACTGAGGGCGATGCGAGAGGGCAAAGGCCATGGTGTGGTGATCAACATGGCTCGGTTTGGTCTGCAGGCGGGCCCGGGGCTGGGGCTGTACAGCGCGTCTCGCGCGGCAATTCTCTCGCTCACGGAGACGGCGAACGCCGAGGCGGCACGGGACTCGCTCCCCATCACGTCGTACCTGGTCGACTTCGAGAGCGGCGTGCGCAACTCCGAGGACGAGGTCGTGGCACTTGTCACCGACCTGTGCACGGAGACATACCATGGGGAGCCGGGATTGGTGAGGGTCTAACCAAAAGGACTCCTGCAAAGAAGGGACGGGGATGGCGTCCCGAGGCAGAATAAAACCAACAAGAGTACGTGACGCACCGTGCATGAGAATCCATGGCACGGCGCGTCTTTTGCTGTGCACCGGACAATTAGGTTTACCTGTGCCAGGTAGTAAGGGGTACCTCCGAACGTGGCGTAGTACCTGACTGCCTCCTGGGGACTCCTCCCGGGGAGCATGAGGCTCGCGTCTAAGCAGTCATATGGCTTGAGCTCGATCTGCGCCGTACGTCGCCTCACCCTGCCCTAGCGCTCGGAGGCGGGGTCCTGCGATGCCGTTCCCTGGCCCTTGATGCGGGGGAGGATCCTGCGGCAGAACCACACGAGCGCGGCGACGCCAAACGCGGCGATGACGGCGTAGGACATGATGTCAATCACGCTCGCGGCACCAGAGGCAGCTTGCTGCCAGGCGCCACCGGCCCAGTAGCCAAGCCCGCAGAGCACCGTGTTCCAGGCGAGCGAACCCACGAAGGTCATGAGCGAGAACCTGCCCAGCCCCATGCGCGACATGCCAGCGGGGATGGAGATGAGGCTCCTCACTACGGGGATGCAGCGGCAGATCAGGACCGTCTTCTGCCCCTTGGTCTCAAACCACCCAAAGGCGGCACGGACGTCCGTCTCCTCAAAGCCGAGCATGCGGGCGGGCCTGGACGAGAGGATGCGGGAGAGGCGTTCCTCGTCGAGCCTGGTACCGATGGCGTAGAGCACGTACGCGCCGGTGAGCGACCCGATGGTGGCGGCGAGGATGGCGAGCGGGAGCCACAGGTCGCCCGTGCGCGAGAAGAAGCCGGCAAGCGGCAGGATGAGCTCGCTCGGGATGGGTGGGAACACGTTCTCGAAGAAGATGAGGCAGCCGACCGCGGCGTAGCCAAACTGCGAGATGAAGGAGAAGACCGCGTCCTGCATGGGGAACCTCCGTAATGGGCTGTATGACAGTCCCCATGCTACGGAGGCGCCCTAAAGGCCTTCCTACGGCAGGATAAACTCTGGATAAAGTCGCGGCGCAAGGTGAGAGAGGCGCATCCCCGCAGGTCAGAGCCCAGCCTCTTTGCCGGACTGGGCGCGGATGGCGCTGCATGGGGACGGACTCGCAGCCCCTCCCCCACCATGGCGCCATCCGGCCCCGACCAGATCCCGCAGCCCCTCAGTCGTTGCGCACGATGTAGCCCGCCCCGCGCACCGTCTGGATGATGGCGGGGTGGGCCGGGTCGGCCTCGACCTTCTCGCGCAGCCGGTTGATGTGTACGGTCACGGTCGCCCCGTCGCCGATGGCGTCGAGCCCCCACACCCGCTCGTACAGGGCGTCTCGCGAGAAGACCGTCCCCTTGTGCGCGAGAAGGAAGGCGAGGAGCCCGTACTCGCGGTTGGTAAGCTCCACCAGGCTGCCCCGTGCCCACACCTCGTGGCTGCCGGTGTCCACGACCAGCCCCTCGGCCGTGAGGCGACGGGCCTCTCCCTCGCCGTCCGCCACGCTGCCCGAAGCCGCCTGACGGTGGCGTTGCGCCGTCGCGATGGCGGCCTTGACCTTTGCCACGAGGACGGAGGGCGAGAAGGGCTTGGTCACGTAGTCGTCCGCGCCAAGCCCCAGGCCGCGGATCTGGTCGATGTCGTCGGATCGCGCAGTCACGAGCAGAACGGGAACGGAGCCCTTTGCTCGCAGCTCCCTCAGGACTTCGTATCCGCTCAACCCCGGGAGCATCACGTCCAGGACCACGGCGGCAAAGCCCCCCTCGCACGCCATGCGCAGCCCCTCCGGCCCCGTCGCGGCAAGCTCGGTGCCAAAGCCGGCGACCTCCAGGTAGTCACGCTCTAGGAGGGCTATGTCCTCGTCGTCCTCCACGATCAGGACACGTTCCATCCGCCTCACCCCTTCGTCGTAGGGAAGCGCAGGAGGATCGCGAGCCCGCCCGTGGGAGACTCGCCCGCCTCCGCCGTGCCGCCCATCCTCCTCATGGCACGCGCAACGATGGCCAGGCCCAGGCCAGAGCCAGAGCCCGTGTGCTGACGTGCGGGGTCGGTGCGGTAGAAGACGTCGAACAGGCACCGGCGCTCCTCCTCGGGGACCCCCTCCCCATCGTCGCACAGCGCGACCGTGGCGACGCCGTCCCTCTCGCCCACCCGCACGGTGAGGGTTCCGCCCGCGTCGTACCTGGCCGCGTTGCTCACGACGTTTGTGATGCAGCGCTGCAGCAGGGCCCGGTCGAGGCGGCACTCCACGTGCTCCCCGGGCTCCTCGACGACGCGCAGTGTCGCCTTGTCGTAGGTTGGCGCAAGGTCGTCCAGGATGGCGTGGACCGAGCCACGCAGGTCGGTCGTCACGAGGTCGCAGGGGTAGTCGTCCAGGTCGAGCTTGGAGAACAGGAAGAGGTCCTCCACGAGGCGCGAGAGCTCGCTGGTCTTGCGCCGGATGGTCAGGAGGTAGCGTTCGCGCTGATCGGGAGTGGAGGCGATGCCGTCGAGAAGGCCCTCCACGTAGCCCTGGATCGACGTGAGGGGCGACCGCAGGTCGTGGCTGATGCCGGCGATAAGCTCGCGGCGGCGTCGCTCCTCGTCGATGCCGCGGCGCTCCGCCTCCTCCAGGCGCCCCGCCATCTGGTTGAAGTCATCGCAGATGGGGGCAAACTCGTCCTGCCGGGGATAGTCGATGCGGTAGGACAGGTCGCCGTCGGCGATGCGAGCCACGCCGTCGGCGAGCCGCGTGAGGCCATCGGTCACGCGGTCGTACACCAGGCGGCGGGCGAGCCGGTCCATCGCAAGCGTGGAGACGACCGCCGCGGCAAGGACCACGAGGGCAGATATGGCGATGGCGCGCTTGATGGCGTGCCCCCTGACCTCGGCGTAGTGGCAAAAGAGGGCAACGTGGTAGGAACCCTCGGCGTGGAGGTACAGGCTGGTCCCCGCCGCGGAGACCAGCACGCCGTTGGTGTCGTCGAGCGCCCGGGCCGATGCCAGTAGTGCCTTCTCCTCGGCGGGCGTGCCAGAGCTGAACACGAGGCCGCCCGAGCCGTCGTACACCTGGAGCACGGCCCCGCTGCCCTCGACGCTCTTGGCGAGCGACGAGAGGGAGCCGTCCCTCTCAGCCTGTGGCCCGTCCAGGATGTGGCCCGCCGACTCCGAGACGATCCGCCCGAGCGTGGTCATGTCCTCGGCGTCGCTGATTCCCAGGTCGAGCCCCCCGCGCACCTGCACCAGAAACACCCCGATGCAGGCAAGGCCGACCGCCACGCACACGCAGAGGGGGACGAGCAGGGTCAGGACGTTGGAGAGGCGGAGGCGCTGCCGTATGGTCGAGAGGCGCGGCATCTGCGCCCTCCTTTCGCTTGGGGTCGTCGGGCGGCGGCACGGGGCGAGACGTGCGGGGCGCCGCCGCTACCCGTCAGACAGAGTGTACGGCGCTTCCCTCGGAAAATGTGTACACGCGGAACGAGCCTACCGACGCGGGGTGACCTCCCCAGCATCTGGCCACCAAGGCTCCGAGCCACAACTATCCCAATAGGGAGTCAATAGGCCAAGAATGGAGCGGTCGTCATCCTTCCGGGCAAGCCTGCCCCTCCACGTGGGACAGACCTCTACGGCCCCTCCTTAGAGCCCCTTGCTGCGAGGGAGGGCCACGGCAGCAAGTCGGGCGCCCCCACGGTAGCCCTACTGGCAATGAACTCCCTATGTGTGCACTTTCTCCTTGCCGCTGAGGGAGCATGGGTGCTGAGGAAATGCGAGTTGTGGCAATCGGGGCGTTCGAATGCACGCTAAGTGACGGGCTTGGGTGGGGTTGTGGAACCGTAACGGGCCCTGGGACGGACCCTGGGCTGCCAATACTCCGCTTTCCTCGGCGGAACCGGCTTTCGGATTGCCACAACTCGAGATTCCTCAGCAGGCATGGCCCCCAGCGCCCGCCGCCCCACCGTCTCCCCCGCCGGCAGCCAATCAGACTTTCAACCATGGTGGCAGATCGCTCGCGCGAGCACCTTCGCGGCCTCCCGGCGACGGGCCGGCCCACGTTTGCCCAGCTGGCGTCAGACCAACGTTCGGGTCGTGGCGGGAGGCCGCCCACGCGATCGTTCACGCAGACGGCCTGCTCGCATCTCCCAAGCACCGAGGCGATACCTCGGATTTGCCCGAGGTCGTAGGGAGGGTGCCCTGCCGGGGGATGAAACAGCCGGGCATCTTCCTCGACCTTGAGAACCTGCGGATGCCGACGGGTTGGGCTGCCGACACGCAGCGCCTCGGGTCTCCCCCCTACTCCAGGCCCTCGTAGTCCTCCCGGGAGACGGGCTCGAGCCACTCCGCGCTGGCACCCTCGGCGGGGACGGCGAGCGCGATGTGCTGGAACCACGAGTCGGCGGCCGCGCCGTGCCAGTGCTTGACCTCGGGCGGGATGCTCACCACGTCCCCGGGGGCGAGGACACGCGCGGGCTTGCCCCACTCCTGGTACCAGCCACTGCCGGCAATGCAGATCAACACCTGGCCACCCTTGTGGTGGATGTGCCAGTTGTTGCGGCATCCCGGCTCAAAGGTGACGTTAGCGGCGCCCAGCTGCGGGTCACCGAGCGGAGCAAGCCAGCTACGACCGACGAAATACTGGGAATAGGCGTCGTTGGGTTCGCCCATGGGGAAGACGGTCGAGAGGCCATGTGGCGCGTTGGGGTCGGCAGGCTCGTCGCCCCAGACGTCCTTGACCATGCGGAACACCGCCCAGCCCTTGGGCCAGCCGCAGTACATGGTGGCATGGGTCACCACCGCCACAATCTCGTCGCGCGAGACACCGTGGGCCTTGGCGTTCTGCAGGTGGTACTTGAGCGACGAGTCGGTGATGCCCGACGCCATCAGCGTGACGACCGTGACTATGCACTTGGTCTTGGCATCGATGGCATCCTGCTCCCACACCTCCCCAAACAGCACGTCGTCGTTAAGGTGCGCGAACAGCGGGGCGATCTGGCCCAGCTGGTCCCTTCCCGCGGTCTGCTTCATGATTGCTCCTCTCTGTTGGCGGAGAACGGCTTGCCGCCCCGCCGCTTGCATGATTTCCTCGGCCCTCCCACGGATTCACCGCTTGCGCGGAGCATCATCCCGTCGAATGGCGCTACAGCCCCAGCCCATCAACCCAGTTAGAAAGTTCGCGCTGGGATGGAGCTCCATTGAGGGCGCGCCCCTCGAGCACGCGCGCCTTGGGCAGGATCGTCCGAATGCGCTTCGTCGCCCCAGAGATACCACTTCCACCGCTCGTGGCAAAGGCGACCACGGTCTTGCCGGACAGGTCACATGCCTCGAGGAAGGTGTCCACGATGCGCGGCTCCACGTACCACCAGATGGGGAAGCCCACGAAGACGACGTCGTAGCCGCTGACGTCGGGCACCCCTCCTGCCAGGGCGGGGCGCGAGGACTCGTCGCCCTTCTCGGCCGAGGTCCTGCTCGACGCGTCATTCCAATCGAGGTCCGCCCTCGTGTAAGCCTTTGCAGGAACTATCTGGTACAGGTCGGCGCCCGCTGCCTTTGCGAGGCGCTCCGCCACCCTGCCCGTGGTCCCGGTTGCGCTGAAGTACGCCACGAGTATCTTGGCCAAGTCGACCATCCCCTTGCTTTCACTCGTCTTCTTGCCCGAGGATGATTCTCAGACCTAAACCTCACTTTAGGTCAAGGATAACTTGGAGACTCTGCAAGAATGGCACCTGCCACACTGGATAACGCTCGTCGCGCAAAGTTCCAACTCCTAGTGCCCGTGTGGGACGGCGGCGAGCTGGCCACGCTCAGAGACCAGGTCCGCGTGGAGGAGCCCCGCCAGGACCACGCCAAGGGGAACGAGTGCGCCCAGGAGCGACACGTACGAGAACGCCCGGCACATCACGGTCGAGACGATCGCGCCAACGACGAAGAAGCCCAGGAGCGAGGCATGGGTCAGGACTCGGTTGCGCAGGGCCTCGCTCTGCGGGTGGCGCGCAAGCTTGGCGAGGTTTGAGCCTATCTGCCTTATGTGGTTGGTCACGAAGGTGGCGGCGGCGGGGACGCCCTCGACCTGGCGGTAGGTGTTGAACTGCATGGCGCAGGCGAAGTTGAGGGTGACCTGACAGATCTGGTCGGGCCAGTCTGCCGGCATCAGGGCAAGGAACACGACCATTCCGACCTCAAGGGCAACCAGGAGCGTGTCCCATCGCAGGAGGTTCAGGCGCTTGATTGACTTGCCCATCCACTCGGAGAGAAACGACCCAAACAGGTAGGCGCTGATGGGGAGCAATAGATAGGCGGCATTGAGCCACTTGCCGTTGCCAGCCGCCATCGCAAGCAGGACGACGTTGGCGGTCTGAGCGTTGCAGAACACACCGCCACGCAGCGAGAACGTGTACGCCCCATACCACCCCGCAACCAAGATCAGAAGCCAGTACACCCAGCGCCTCTCGCACTCCAGATACCCCGCCTGCGTCATCTACCTTGGGCTCCCCTCTCGTCTTGGTGGCACACAAGTGGAGAAAGCTACTCTCGCTCGAGGCTTTCGGAAGAATCCGTAACCTGGTCGATTCGTCGCCTCCGCCGACCCTACAAATGCGGGGCCAGGGTCAGGAGAGAGGGACAGCCAACGTCGCCGCAGGTCAACCCGCTGGCAGTGGCGGAGGTTCGGGGCCCTGTCCACCGCACCTCTCGACCTGTGGGGCGTACTGTTGTGAAGACAACAGTTTTATGCGGCGGATGCGTGTATCGTCGTTGCGACAACAGAGAACCCATCCCAAAGGAGCGACGAATGACCTCCCTTCAGAACGAGCTTGCCCACGCGACCATCGCGCTCGGCTCGACCATCACCGCCGCCATGGACGACGTACCCGGCTTCGTGCCCTGCGGCACCCCCGCACAGGTCGTGACCGATGCCCTGCGCGCCGCCAGCGCCCCCAAGGAGCCTGCGGGCATCTCCGAGCAGATAGACCAGGTCCGCGGCTTCGTGGAGCACGTCGCCGGTCACCGCGCCGTCCCCGCCCACGAGGGCGCCGACCCCAGCGCGCTCTCTGCCGACGGGTCCAGGCTCCTCAACGTCCTGTTCGGCTTTGCCTCGTCCCCGCTTGCGAGCGAGCCCTCCCCGCAGCTGGCCGAGTGGCTGTACCGCTCCCTCGGCGCGCTGGAATCTGGCAGCGACGACGCCATCCGCGCGATGCTCGACGCCGAGCCCAAGGCGTAGGTGCTCACTCTTTTTTAGGAGAGAAGAGCTAGGCATCCGCCTCGCGCCCACATCCGCTGGCTTCACGGCCCCTTCCGCGATAGATCGCGGGAGGGGCCGTTTGGGTCTCGCGGGGTCGAAGGGCCTCTAACCTGCGGGAGAGACTTGAACTCCAAAGTGCCACTAACCCCCAACCCTCCACCCCGCATACGCGGAAAGCCGTGGGGAGGGGTCACGAGGACGTAGGTGACCCTTCTCCCCTTCTTCGGACTTGAAGTTCCGCAACGTCCGCGACGCCCGTTACTGTCAGGGAAAATCAACCGCAATCACTACGACTGAGCCATGACGGGCGGCGCGACCGGCGGCAACCCGGGACGGCCGCCCCTCTCCCCTAGACTTTGCGCGGGGACGAGAGCGCACCCAGCTGCGAGACCAGCACCCCGGCGGCAACGACCACGAGCACGAGGAACGCGTTCCCCGTCCCCGCCATGGTCGACGCCGAAAGCTGCGAACCGCCGGCTGCGGACTGTGACGCCTGCACGATGGTGGTCACGACGCTGGTGCCCACGGCTCCGGAGAGCTGCTGCAGCGTGTTGATGACGGCGTTGCCGTCGGGGCGCTCGGAGCCGGGCAGGTACGACAGTCCGTTGGTCATGGTGTTGCCGATGGAGAGGCCCTGCCCAAACGCGAACAGCACGTAGATTCCCATGGCGCCCGCCGTCTGGAGCCCGGCGCCACCGGCGGTGACCAGGAACAGCACGTTGGCGGCGAGCATGCACAGGCTCCCCACAACGATGGGAGGACGCGCTCCCAGCGTGTCCAGCATCTTGCCGGAGAGCGGGGCGAGGAGCGCGCCCACCACGCAGCCGGGGAGGAGGATGGAGCCAGCCTCGGTGGCCCCGTGGCCCATGACCAGCTGCGAGTAGTTGGGCAGCAGAAAGCTCAGGCCCAGCACGCAGAACTGGACCAGCACCAGGGCGAGGACCGAGAGCGAGAAGCCGCGGTGCGAGAACACGTTGGGCGAGACAAGCACGGCCCTCCCGTCGCGGGTGCGCTCCCTGGTCCTGCGCAGGAACAGGGCGAGAAGCGCCACGAACGCCACGAGGAGGGCTATCACGTCGGGGCTGCCCCAGCCCCTCTCGCCCGCACCGCTGGTCGCGAACACGAGGGAGGCAAACGACGCCACGAGCGTGACCCAGCCGGCAACGTCGAACGGGGCGGGACCGGTCTGGTGGCTCTGGCGGATGGTCATGGCGCCCATCACGAGCGCGACGGCGAGGACGGGCAGCAGCCCGATGAAGATCCAGCGCCACCCCAGGTTCTCGGCGATCCACCCGCCGAGCGACGGCCCGATGGCGGGCGCCATGGCGGTGACGAAGCTGCCGACGCCCATCATGGTGCCCATGTTCTGGAGCGGTGCCTGCTCCTGGATGATGTTGAACATGAGCGGCAGCGCGATGCCGGTGCCGCATCCCTCGAGGATGCGGCCGCACAGCAGCATGGGAAAGCTCTGAGCGCACGCCCCGCACGCGATGCCCGAGACGTAGAACGCCATGGCGACCAGGAACACGCGCCTTGTGGGGAAGCGGCGCGACATCCAGGCGGAGGTGGGCACGATCGCCGCGAGCACGAGCAGGTAGGACGTGGTCATCCACTGCACGGTCGAGGTACCCACGTGGAACTCGGCCATGAGGGTTGGAAACGTCACGTTCATGGCGGTCTCGACCACGACCCCCGAGAACAACATGATGTCCGCCGCCACCACAGACAGCACCAGCCTGGCGTCCAGCCTTCGCTCGTATTCCATTTTGCAGTCCCTTCGAATCTTCCGGTACGCAACGGGAGACTCTAGGCCATGTTCGTCAGCGCGAAGGCCTTAGGGCCCAACCTGAACGAAGGCTGACCGTCAGCCACGGAGCCCGCGACCAAGCGAGGCGAGAAACGCCACCCCCGGGAGCAGCGCCAGCACGGCCGCCGTGCCGCCGTCGAGCTTGCCCTGCATCCCGAGCACGACCATGGGGATGCCCAGCGTGACGAGCAGCGCGACCATGGTCGCCCACGAGCCGCGTCCCGGCCGCGCGGTGGGCCCGAGGATGGCGCGCATCTCCCCCAGCGGGAAGGCAACCATCGCGACGAGGCCGATGGCGCAGGCGACGGCCCGCGCAACGGGACCGAGAAACTCGCACACCTGGAACACGACGCCCAGCACGATGGCCGTGACAAGCGCTCCGCCCGCAAGCCTGAGGATGAGGTCCCTCTCGTCCATGTAGCCCGCCTCCCCCGCCGGAACCAGGATCGTCTCGTCCGGCCGTTCTCGCACACTGCATATGTTCCCGCTGGGTCACGCAGGTTGCAGCTGGCAAACGAAAGGCCGGCCAACGGCGTATCCCGTCAATGCCTTCACCTATATTTGTGCAGGCGCTTACGTGCGACCGTCCCGCGCGCGACGACGAGGCGGCAACGAGGAAAGGAGACGCATGGCGAGAGAGACGCGAGAGATCATTGGGGTGGACGACCGCGTGTCGGTCGGTCGCGCCATCCCGCTGGGCATCCAGCACATGATGAGCATGTTTGGCTCCACGGTGCTGGTCCCCGTGCTCACCGGGCTGGACCCCAACCTGGCGATCATGTGCTCGGGTATCGGCACCATCTGCTACCTGCTGGTCACGCGCAACAAGATCCCCAGCTACCTGGGCAGCTCGTTCGCGTTCATCAGCCCCATCGTGATCATCGGGGCGAGCAAGGGCCTGGACGCGGCACTCTCGGGCGTCGTGGTGGCAGGCCTGGTGTTCCTGGCCGTGGCGGGCATCATCCACCTGGTGGGGACCGGCTGGCTCGACCGGCTGCTCCCACCCGTGCTGGTCGCCTCGGTCATGGTCGTGATCGGCGTGGGCCTCTCCGCCACCGCGGCCAAGATGGCGTTCCAGACCACCGCCGCCGACGGCACCACCAGCTTCTATGCGGCGGGCGCCATTGTCGCGGCGATCACGCTGCTCGCCGCCGTGGTCTTCTCCAGCATGGGCGGCCTCATCGGCACCGTGCCCGTCCTTCTCGCCATCATCGTGGGCTACCTGGTGGCCCTGGCCATGGGCATGGTCGACTTCTCCCCCGTTGTCCAGGCCGCCTGGATTGGCCTGCCCACCCTGCACCACCCGCAGTGGGACTGGGGCGCCGTCGCTCTCATCGGACCGGTCGCCCTGGTCGTGGTGATCGAGCACATTGGCCACCTGCTTGCCGTGGGCGAGATCGTGGGCAAGGACTACCGCCCCATGCTGCCGCGCTCCCTTGCCGGCGACGGCATCTCCACGGTCATCTCGGGCCTCATCGGCGGACCCCCGACCACGACCTACGCCGAGAACATCGGCGTCATGAGCGTGACCCGCGTGTACTCCACGCAGGTCTTTTGGTACGCCGCCGGCTTCGCGCTGGTGGTGGGCGGCCTGTGCCCCAAGCTGGCGGCGCTCATCCGCTCCATCCCCTCCCCGGTCATGGGTGGCGTGAGCCTGCTGCTGTTTGGCCTCATCGCGTCCAACGGCCTGCGCATGTACGTGACCAACAAGGTCGACTTTGGCATCAACCGCAACCTCATGATCGCCTCGGTGGTCGTGATACTGGGCGTGGGCATGGAGACCTCCGGCATCTCCATCCCCATCGGCGACTACGCGCTGCCCGGCATGGCGACCTCCACGCTGGTGGGCATACTCATGAACCTGATCCTGCCCATGCCGGCAGACCCTGGCGAGGGCGAGGACGTCGCTGCCGATGCAGCTGACGTTGAGGTCGATGCTAAGACGAATGGCAGGGAGGCTTCGCAGGCGAGATAGGCGTGGCATCGCGGGCCCGTGCCCGCTCACATGCTTGTCCGGCCAAGGCGGGGCCGTCGCAACCCAACGTGGGGGCGGCGGCCCCACTGCTGTAGGCGGGTGGTTGGGAGCAGTGGAATCATGACGGGGCTGGAGGCAGACGTGGAATCGGGAGTGACAGGGAGAACGAGAAAGGGCTCAAAGAGGGCGGGGGTCCTTTGGGGCAGTCGGGGGGTGACGGTCACGGTACCCCTCACCGTGCGCACGGGCGGGCGGGGGGGGGCGACGGTCACGGTGCGCTTTGCGCCATGCGAAGGCGGTCGCGACCGAAATGCCCCGGGCTTCTTCCCCCACCGCACGGGTTAAGCCTCGACGCGCCTAACCTGCCCCGAGCTCGTGTGATCTGGGGCCCACGTGCTTAATGTCCCTAGCCCTCATGCTGATTCCACGCTGAAATGCTTAGACTTCCTAGACCTCTTGCACATTCTGCAACCGAATGCTTAACGTTCTTAGGCCTCGTGGGGATTTCGCCAGCACAACTCACATTGAGAGCTAGCGACGCTAAGCACCAGGCACCAAAATCCCCATGAGGCCTAGTGCGGCTAAGCACCAGGCATCCAAATCTACGCGAGGGCTAGCATCGCTAAGCATCACGCGCCGGCATCCTCGAAGGATGGGTAACGCACCCAGGTCCACGCGGCTAACCGGGGGTAATTGCTTAGAGAAATCGGTGCCCGCACGGACAGTTGAGACAGCCCGTAGTGATTATCGCAATTCGAGCAGGGGGAGAGACGCGCCGCCCCTCTCCCCCGCGCCATCACCCGCTGGTCGCGTATTCCACGTGGTCCAGGTCGGGCACGTGGACGCGGATCAGCCGCTCCACGCGCGTGCGATCATCCGCCGAGAGCGCCTCGGACGTCCTCACGTGCGCCACCACCCGCGCGTCGCGGCCCGAGTGCCCCGCGTACTCCTCCCCCACGCTGTAGCCCTGCAGGCTGGGGCAGATGGCCTTGATCTCGTCTGCCGTGAGCGACGCCTCGTAGCGCTCCTCGGTGGGCGAGACTGACCTGCCCTGGGTGGCCTGCGCGCTCACCACGTTGCGCGTGAGCAGCACGCAGGGGATGGCAAACACCACGGTCGCCGCCACGACCCTCCAGCGAATCCGACGCGCGCGCTCGCGGGTGGCGGCGGTCGCAACCTGCTTGGGCTCGCCGTCCTCACCCAGGTCGCGGGCGAGCGGCACGCGCAGGAGGAGGAGCACGAGCTCGCAGGCCAACGCGATGAACACCACGTTGATGGCGAACTCGTAGGTTGCGCCCAGGAAGCGCGTCAAGCTGCCCACTGCGATCCCGTAGCCCGCGGCGCAGAGCGGCGGCATCAGCGCGGTCGCCACCGCCACGCCAGAGATTATGGTCGCCGGCTCCTGGCGACGGGAGTTGCCGAGCCCACCCGCAAAGCCGCCGGCAAGTGCGATCATGAGGTCCCACACCGTGGGCGTGGACTTGTCCAGGATCTGGCTCGTCTCGACCACCAACGGCGTGAGCCTAAAGTAGATGGTGGACGTGACCAGGCAGAACGCCACCTGCACCAGAAGGCCCTCCAGCGCGGTGCGAAAGACCCTGCGGTCCGCGGTCGCCACCCCGTACGAGATGGCAAGGACCGAGTTCATGAGCGGGCAGATGAGCATGGCGCCCACGATGGCCTCGGTCGAGTTGGTGTTGAGCCCGATGCAGGCGATGAGCATGGCCACCACCAGGATGCACAGGTGGGTGCCGTTAAGTCGGGCGCCGTTCACAAAACGGCGACGTATGACCAGGTACGAGGCGCGTCCCTCGCGGATGTTGAGGAGGTTCCTCAGGCGGCGCCTCAGCGTCGCGAGCGCATGGGCAACGGGGCGCACACGCCGTCCCACGCTACCGTCTGCCTTGCCCGAGCCTTGCGCCATGCCGTTCCCCCTCAAGCCGGGAGAGGATACCTCTCGCGTGGCTTGGGATGTGCCGCGTTGGGGAGAGACCCTCTCACCCGTCCTTGTTCCCCAACGAGCGGAGAGGAGACGGACTGAGACGCGTCGACGGCAGCTTTGGGTCGCCCGCACCCCGCGGGCATGCCAGGGCACTTTGGCGGGGCACCGTTGGCGGGAACCTCTGATGAACAACCACGCCCCTGGATCGGAGAACCTGCCGGCAACGCCGAACGACAGAGGCTTTTCCAGGCCGAACCACGGGGAGGGCTGTGACCCGCTACCTCGCCGCCAGCGCCGCGATGCCAAACGAGCCCGGGCCGGAGTGGCTGGCGATGACGCAGCCGGACTTGACCCACTCGATCTCCTGCGCTCCGTGGTCCAAGAGAATCTTCTCCACGACCGCACGCATCAGCGGATCAGGCGCGTTGCCCGAGGTATACGTGAGATTGACGCGCGAGAGGTCCATGGGTTCGCGCGTGACGAAGTCCTCCACCAGCTGGCCCACGCACTTTACCATGGCGCCGCGGCGCTTCTTGGTAGCGACGAGCTTGCCATCGATTACCTCGACCGTAGGCTTAATGCGCAACAGCGTTGCTCCCAAAAAGGCGGCGTTGGATAGCCTGCCGCCAGCGCGCAGGTAGTCGAGGTCGCCAGGAACGAAGGCAAAGCGAATGCGCCTCACCTGGTCGTCCACGAAGTCGACGATCTGCTGCTCGGTGGCGTCAGGGTCAACCTCGAGCATGCGCGCGACGTTGGTCACGACCAGACGCTGGGCGGACGACACCGCCTTGGTGTCGATCATCATGACATAGTCCCTGCCCTCGGCAGCCAGGTGCGCGCTGCGGAACGAGATGGTGGTCGCAGCAGAGTAGGCCAGGTAGAGGATCTTCGCCGTGGGGTAGGCAGCGTGCACGCGGTCGAAGGCCACCGTAAAGTCCTGCGGCGAACAGCCGGCGGTCTGGGGCAGCTTGCCCGTGGCCTTGTAGCTCTCGTAGAGCTCTTCGGGAGGAAAGCTGTCGTCGTCGCGCGACTGGTCGCCAAAGTTCACGTGCATGGGAACCACGACGATGCCGTGACGCCGGGCGGTCTCCTCGTGGATGTCGGATCCGGACTCGGCCATGAGGATGTAGTCTGCCATAGGACTCCCTCCGTGCGTGTTATTGAACACTCATTATGGCAGGAGTCCAAGTTTGAACGCATTTGCTCCGCAATGGCCCTACAACTTATTTGCGAACGGCACGTCGAGGCAGGCGAGAAGGGCGCGGCCCCTCGCTGAATCCCCCCGGGGCCGGCCTGTTTTCTCCCCTTTTCGGCATCACCCTCACCAGCGAGATTAAGCATCTCACGTGTCACTTTGCACGGGCACCGTGGCCCCGAAGCATCCGAGGGGCAAACCCCTCCTCCCGCTAGAACGGTGCCTTGGTCGAGCGGTGGATGCGAATCTCGTCCACCACGGCATCGGTCCGGTGCGTGAGCAGGTACTCCACGGCGTCCGCCATGTCGTCGGGCTCGATCATCGGCACGCTCGCCAGGTCGGGTCGGGCCTCTCCCACCATTGCCGTTCGCACGCCGCCGGGCGAGACCACATGGACGCGAATGCCCTGCTCGTACACCTCGTTTGCCAGCGACTTGCTCATGCCCAGGAGCGCGTGCTTGCTCGCGGCGTAGGCGGACTGCATGGGGTAGCCCTCGTGTGCGACCACCGAGCACACGTTCACGATCTCGGCAGCGGAAGACTCGCGTAGCAGGGGGAGGCACTCGCGGCACAGGATGTAGGGAGCGCGCACGTTGGTTGCCAGGATGGCGTCGAGCTCGTCGGTCGTGGTCTCCTCCAGGCTCTTGCGGACCATGACCCCCGCATCGTTCACCAGGACGTCCAGGCGACCGATGGTCTCGCGCACCGCCTGGACGAGGGAGACGATCGCCTCTGCGTCCGTGAGGTCACGGGACATGGGATGAGCGGTCCTCCCCTTCTCCGCAACCATCGCGGCAGTCTCCTGTAACTTCGCGGCGTTCCTCCCCACGAGCACAATGTCGCAGCCCAGCTCCGCGAGCCGTACCGCGATTGCCCGCCCGATGCCCGAACCCGCACCCGTGACCAGTGCGACCTCGCCGTCGATATCGTTGCGCATGGCAAGTCCCCTTTCCCCAAGGCCGTCGGATGCACCCATGGTAGCCGTTGCAAACTAGCTTGTTCTAGTTTGCATGGCGGGGTTGCCTCCGCCAGCTCCGGGTCTTGCGGCACCTCCGTGCCCGCCCGGTTCACGCTTCGCCGGGGACTGCCTCGGGACCACAGGGCCCTCCGGTCTCACGTCCCCTCCACGCGCGTTTAGGGTCTCCGGGGCACTCCCGGCGACCATGATGTTGATCGCGGCGTTGAGGTCGCGGTCGATGGCGAGGCCGCAGACGTCGCAGCGGTACGTGCGCACGGAGAGGGGCAGCTTGGCTTTCACTGCCCCGCATGCCGAGCACGTCTTGCTGGACGGATAGAAGCGGTCCACCACATGCAGGGCGACGCCGGCCCTCGCGCACTTGTACTCGAGCTCGCGGCGGAACTCCCCGAACGATGCGTCCTCGATGGCCTGGGCGAGGTTGTGGTTTGCCACCATGCCCGCCACGCACAGGTCCTCGACCGAGATCTCCGAGTAGCCCCTGGCGAGACGTGTCGTGAGCTTCTCGAGGTTGTCGCGGCGCTGGTTGGCGACGCGGGCATGGATGCGCTGGACGCGGCGCCTTGCCCTGGCGCGACGCCTTGACCCCCTCTGCCTGCGCGAGAGGTCGCGCTGGGCCTTGCGCAGCCGATCGAGGCCCCTCTGATAGCTCCTCTGGTTCTCGACCACGGTGCCGTCGGAGAGCGTGGCGAGATGGGCGATGCCGAGGTCAACCCCCACCGAGGGACCCTTCGGCTGTGGGGGAGCCGCATCCGGCCGCTCGACCGTGAGCGAGGCGGACCAGCGGCCCGCACGGCAGGAGACGGTCATCCGCGTCACGTGGGCGCCACCGACCCGTCGCGCCACGTCCTCCATGCAGTGGATGCGCCCTATCCTTGGCAGCCTGAGGGCCTTGGGGTCGTCGGAGATGAGGCCGAACGAGCCGGTCGTATAGGCGAACCTGGGCGTGGCCTTCGCCTTGCCCTTGAACCTGGGGAAGCCGACGGCCCTCCCCCTGCGCCTGCCTCGCCTGGCGTCAAAGAATGCCTTGAGCGCACGGGACAGGCACTCGAGGCCGTAGGAGTAGGCCTCCTTGGAGTTTTCCGCCCACCAGGGGGCGAGGGCGTCCTTGTTGGCGTTCCACCAACGGCGGAGGGCGTAGTGCGAGAGGTCGGGCCTTTCCCCTGCCTCGAGCTGCCCCTTGACGTGGGCAAGTCCTGCGTTGTAGGCAAAGCGGGCGGCGCCCGCATGCGACAGGAGCATGCGTACCTGCCTGGGGGTGGGGTCGAGCGCGACCTTGACGGCCTCAATCATCGTGGCTCGCCGCCTCGAGGGCACGCTCGGCGCGGTGCCTGGCGGCACGCCTCCCGTAGAGCCTCGCGCAGAAGGAGGTCAGCACCTCGGTCATGTCGCGCACGAGGTCGTCGTCGAGCTTCGCGTCGTCCACCACGATGACGCGACGCCCCTGGGCCGCGAGCGCGCTCTCGATGAGTCCCGCGTTCATGCGGGCGAGGCGGTCGCGATGCTCCACGACGATGGTGGTGACGGAGGGGTCCGCGAGGAGGCGGCTGAGCTTGCGCCGCCGGTCGCTCATGCCGCTTCCGACCTCCGAGACCACCTCGGGCTCCTCGGCTCCCATGGAGACGGCAAAGGCCCTGAGGCGGTCGGCCTGCCTTTGCAGGTCCGCCCTCTGGTCGCCCGAGCTCACCCTGGCGTAGCAGACGGTGCGCCCGGGGGCTGGGGCCTCGGGCGGCACCTCGTACTTCGGGTCATGCACGAGCCAGACGCCGGTCTGCGTCTTCTCGACGGGCACCGGCATCTTGCCCTCACGGCACCACTTCCACACCGTCTGTTCGTTGAGGCCCTCTCGTTCGGCCCATTCCCTGACTCTCATAGAGCAAAGTTTAACATATTAAAACAAGCTATTACAAACTATTTTGCTAGCAGATTGCTACCCCGTCGCTGCCCGTGGCGTGGCTCCTCTCCCCTGTTTCCGGGAGGTGGCGGGAGACTCGCGCACGTATTTCCAGACACGACCGAGCGGCTAGAATCCCCTCAGGCGACGACGATGGGAGGACGCGTGCCAACGAGGGTGCTACTTGTGGGCGGACGGGAGCGCTACCTGCGCTACCTGCCAACAGACGTTCCGGTTACGATGGAGAGCGAGAAGGTCTTTGTGGCGCGCGACGCATCTGAGGACGAGGTCGTTGAGCGGGGACGCGGCTGCGAGTTCATGTCCGTCGACGCGATTGTGCCCGTGCGGGCGTCGGTCATCGATGCGCTGGCGGATGCCGGACTTCGCCTGATCCACTCCGAGGGCGTTGCCTACAACGCAATCGACGTCGAGGCAGCCGCGCAGCGCGGGATTCCCGTCTGCAATTGCAAGGGTGCAAACGCGAGTGCGGTGGCGGAGCAGACCGTGATGCTCATGCTCGCAGCCCTGCGCGATGCCGCATTCTGCGACGCCGCCGTGAGGGACGGCCGGCAAATGCAGGTGAAGGAGCAGATGATGCTGCGGGGCTACCGCGAGCTCGCGGACTGTCGCGTGGGACTCGTGGGGCTTGGCGACATCGGAACCCAGGTCGCACGGCACCTGCAACCGTTTGGCTGCGAGGTCGCCTACTGGTCGCGACATCGGCGCGACGAGGGGACGGAGCGGGAGCTCGGGGTCCGCTACCTGCCGCTGGACGAGCTGCTGGCACAGAGCGACATCGTCTCCCTGCACGTGGCGGTCACCGACCAGACGCGCGGAATGGCAGGCGAGAGGTTCCTCTCCCTCATGCCCGAGGGCTCCATCCTGGTGAACACCGCCCGCGGAGAGCTGGTGGACAACCACGCGCTCGCGGCCGCACTGGAGTCCGGCCACCTCGCCGGCGCCGGGATCGACACCCTGGCGCCCGAGCCGGTGACCTGCGACAACCCCGTGCTGCGCCTCTCTCCCCAGGCTATGCGCCACGTGGTCCTGTCGCCGCACATCGGGGGCAACTCCGCGGGGTGCTTTCGACGCGCGCACCGCATGGTGTGGGAGGGCTTCCAGGACGTGCTCGACGGGCGCCGGCCCCAGTTCGTGGTCAACGGCGTGTAGCGGAGGTGCTTGAGGTCCCCCTCCCGTCTCGCGATGTCTGCGGGGGGAGAGGTGCCGCCCGGTCTCCCCCCAGCCCCTCCCGCCGGCAGCAAGCGCGTCCCGCGCGCACGCGCGGGACGAGGTCTCCGGCATGGGCTTGCTTCGCCGGCACGCGCTCCGCCGGCAGGAGCTCGCTCGCGCGTGCGCCCCGGGAGGCCGGGCGGCCGTCGGGCGAGAGAATCGTCCCGGCGCTTGGGCGGGTGGACGGCCTGACGATCTATAGCCGCTCTCCGCTGGTGGCAGAAGGCTCCCCGCGTGGGCACTCCCCGCGGGCGAGTTGCCGCCATGGGCCGGTTGCTGATTCCACTCCCTCACCGCTGAACCCGGCAGAACACCCGGACAGCGATAAGGCTGACTGTCTCCACCCTCATAGACCACGAGGAACAAGGAGCGTCCAACGCTGACGCGATTGACGTCACGTACTTCAAGCAACGAGGGTGGCAGTGGGGCGATGACGATTACCGTTCGACGAGCATCACTCGTACAGCCTCTCGGCGTCCACGAATAACCAACCCTCTCCCATCTCTCTCTTGAGCTCGTTATCCAAGTGATTGCGCGAGAAGATTGCATAGGTCGTGGAGTCATACGCCCCCAGCAGCTCCGCACGGTGAGAGAGGTCCTTTGCCACTTGTCGGACGTCGAACCGATTGCGCCACTTGCACTCCCCCACCAACAGCTCGCCCCTGCGTTCGTTCGCGGCAACGACGTCTATGTCAGTCTGTTCATGAGCCGAGGGATCAGTCCCCCACCAAGACCCAAAATGAACTGGCTGCAACGGCAGAGCACCTGCTTTTGCCTCTGCAACCACCCATTGCAAGCATATCTCCTCAAACCAGTGTCCGACGTAGGTGGGAATGTCACTGCTTCCCAGGAGGTCCCGGGCGACCAGCTCTCCCGCATCCATCTCGATTGAGTCAAGCTCCGGCTGTACAAAGCGATACCAGAAGGAGAACGCAGGCTCGCTGATTCGGTAGATGCCCCTCCGCGACCTCTCCCTACTCTCCCCAAACGGGACGCGCTTCTCCACGAGCCGCATCGCGACGAGCGTCCTCAGGTATTTGGTCAAGGAAGACCGCTCCTCACCTATTCGGTCGGCAATTAGCTGCGGCCTGTTTGCCCCGGAGGCAATCGCGTCCAAGATGGAGCTATAGATTGCGGGCTCCCGCAGCTCTTGCCTCAGGAGCATGAGCGGCTCCTCGTAGAGCAGGCCCTCCTTGCGAAAGAACAACTCCTCGACATTGGTGGAGAAATTCTCCCCAGGGTCGACCATCGACAGATAGTACGGAGTCCCACCAAACGTTGCGTAGTACCGAACTAGGTCATCGCGGCTCACCCCTGGAAGCATGAGCGCCGCCTCGCGATAACCAAATGGCGCAAGGTGAATCTGTGCCGTACGGCGACCAAACAACGGGTTCTTCTCGCCCAGACTCCTTTGGACCCCCCGAGACCCCAGAACCTCCTCTTCCATGAACCCCTGGTTGCTTCCGGTAAGAATCATGAATACGTTCGTCGCGGAAAAGTACCTATCACAGGCGATCTGAAGCGTGGAAACGAGACCCGTATTCCTCTGGGCGGCATAGGGGAACTCGTCGAATACCACTACCAGATGCTGGTCTCCCGCTTCGCTCGCCACGAACCGCAGGGCATCCTCCCACGTGTCAAACGAGCCAACGCCACGTGGGAGGCCAAAGTGCCCGTATATTGCGAGCGAGAAATCCGCGAGGTTCATAGAGTCACTCTGGACCTTCGCAGTAAAGGAGAGCGTGGGCTTGCCTTGGGCAAACCGCATCGTTAGAGCCGTCTTGCCAACCCGTCGCCGGCCGTAGAGAACGACCATCTGAAATCCGCCCTTTTTGTACAGGCGCTCGAGCTCGGCGAGCTCGTTTTCACGACCGACAAACATGGCCTTTCCCCTCCCCGCTTGGAGTTCTTTGTATGATTACGTTCATACTACTCGTAATCATACAATTTGAGAGTCGGCAGGGGGGCGATAGCCTTCACTCTGGCCCAGAGACTAGTCGCAAAGGGGAGAAGTGCCGCCCGGTCCCCCCCCCAACCCCTCCCGCCGGCAGCAATCACGTCCCGCGCGTACACACGCCGGGGTATTCCCGACGAGGACGCGGCTGCCCAGGGTCAAGGAGTGGAGGAGGGCGCAGGGGGCACGCAAGGCGCCCCGCTCCTCTCCCCTGCGTGCGTCGCATACAAAAGCCCGGGACGCCTCCCAATCGTGGCTGGCGTCCCGGGCTCGTTACCCACTCTGTCACGCTACTGCTGAGAGATCCTGAGCACTCCCTTGATGATCTTGCCACTTGCGCTGTCGGCAAGGACCTGGTCGATGTCCGCGAAGTCGTAGAACGAGAGGATCCGGTCGACGGGGAAGCGCCCCTCCTTGTACCAGCGCACCATCTGCGGGATGAAGGTCTTGGGGTCGGACTCGCCCTCGCACGTGCCCTTCATGGTACGCATGGGCATCATGATGTCGCCGCCTACGTCGAAGTGGTCGATGCTGCCGGCCGCCGCGACCGGCAGGAAGGTCCCGTGGAACTTGAGGCTGCGGATGGCGTTGACCATCATGTACTGGTTGCCGGAGGTGTCCAAGGTGGCGTCAACGCCAGCGGGGCTTGCTCGCACCGCGGACCAAGGCGATCGCGCGACAGATGTGGGGCGAGGGTGATTCATCCGATGGAATTATCGGATACGCTTGAGTGGGGCGCGGTGACCGTTCCGCGAACGAGCTGCCAACGCGCCCGGACGCGAGATGACCATGCCCGTGCAGTCCGGTGCGCTGTCTGGCGGCATACGCAAGGAGGCAAGCACTGTAATCGCAGGGCAGGACCCTCAGTCCCGCGCTCCCCCCGGGCCCACGCCGCGCACACCGAGAACCGCGGCGAGGCTCTTCCTAAAGGCAACGCGCCAATCGAGCGACCCACGGCTGATGCACCAGTAGCAGAAGTAGCCCGTGAACATACGGTCCGTCGCCTCGCGGAGCTGCCTGGCGTCGGAGGGGTTGCCAAACTCCCCGCTGGCCTGGCCACGCTCGATGATCGAGGTCATGGTGCGGCTGAGATAGGGTCGCTCGTCCAGGCTGTGGTGGTCCTCACGCAGGTTGGTGATGAGCATGCGCCGCATGAGCTCCTCGCCAGCGCCCTCGGTCTCGTCGGCTATGGTGTCATAGCAGATGAGCAGCTGTTCCCACGCGCTCGTCGTTCCAATGAGCTCTCCAAGCTGGTCCCCAAGGCGCTCGGACACGCCATCGTAGAGGTTGACGATGATGTCGTCCTTGGAGTGGAAGCGGCTGTAGAAGGTCGGCTTGCTGATGCCACAGGCGTCGCAGACGTCCTGGACCGTGACGTTGGAGTACCCGCGCTCCTTGAAGAGCGAGAGCGCAGTCTCTTGGATTTGCTGCCTGTCCAATGCCCCTCCAAAGCTCAGACGATTACCAACCAACAGCTTCGCACCAGCGTAGTTCCAACGCAGTGAGAAGGGCTCGCATGAGCGCACCGCAGTCGCCGCGACCATGCCGCCCTCACGATTATGTGCGAACGACCACGACGTCACGTGTGCCGCAAGAGAATATCAGCATCCTGAACTTACTTGGGTAAGGTTTTCCCTTACTATAGTCATACACCGATGCGCCGACGGGGACGAAGGTTGCATGCCGTCGCACACCAGGGCAGGCAGGGGACAAGCCATCTGACGATGGGACAACGTCGTCATCATGTCAGCGCCAAGTCGCACCACAAGGTCGCGAGATCCCGAGGAGAGGGGAAAGCATGGACCACAGCGCACTGTTCACTCCGTTTTCCGTCGGCAGGATGCGGGTCAAGAACCGCATCGGCATGAGCCCGATGGGCACCAACTCCGCCTTCACCAACGGGAGGAAGGACGAGCAGGAGGTCGACTACTTCATCGAGCGAGCCAAGGGCGGCACCGGCGTCATCTTCATGGGCTGCCAGATGCTCAACGCGAAGGTCGCCCAGGGCTCGATGGAGGGCTACCTTGACTCCTTCACAGTTCTGCCCTCGCTCACGTCCGTCTGCGATGGGGTCCATCGCTACGGTGCAAAGATCGTGTGCCAGATAAGTCCCGGCACGGGCCGCAACGCGTTCCCGGACACCTTTGGCAACCCGCCGATCTCGTCGTCCGACACACCCTCGGTCTTCGACCCGAGCGTCAAGTGCCACGCACTCACCAAGGACGAGATTGCCGGCATCATGGATGGCTTCCGCTTTGCGGCGGGCGTCGCACGTGACGCGGGCTACGACGCAATCGAGGTACACGCCCACGCAGGCTACCTCATCGACCAGTTCATGAGCCCGGTATGGAACCACCGTACCGACGAGTATGGCGGCACCCCGGAGGGTTTCGCCCGCTTCCCGGTCGAGATCGTCCACGCAATCAAGGACACGGTGGGCGATGCCCTGCCCGTCATCTTCCGCATCTCGCTCGACCACCGCTTCCCCGGTGGCCGCACCATCGAGGACTCCGTCGCCCTGCTCAAGATCCTGGAGCGCGAGGGCGTGGACGCCTTCGACGTGGACGCCGGCTGCTACGAGTCGCTCGACTACATCTTCCCTCCCAGCTACCTGGGCGAGAGCTGCATGAGCTACGTCTGCGACGCCGCGCGCAAGGCCGTGGACGTTCCCCTCTTCACGGCAGGCACCCTCAACCCGGACGACGCGACCAGGCTCGTCGAGAGCGGCACGGTCGACTTCGTGAACTTCGGTCGCGCGCTCATCGCCGACCCCTACCTGCCCGTCAAGCTGCAGCAGGGCCATCCCGAGGACGTGAGGCCCTGCCTGCGCTGCAACGAGTACTGCATCGGCCGCATCTGGAACAGCCACACCAAGCTCAGCTGCGCCGTTAACCCCTCCGCGATGGAGGAGGTCCGCTTCAGGGTCACGCGCAGCGCGTCGCCCAAGGACGTCGTGGTCGTGGGCGGCGGCGTCGCGGGGATGGAGGCGGCGCGCGTTGCCGCCATCGAGGGACATCGCGTCACGCTCCTCGAGGTACGCGACCACCTGGGGGGCACCGCCGGGGACATCAGCAGCGCCTCCTTCAAGCTCAACATCCGCAAGCTGGTCGAGTGGTACAGGGTGCAGCTCGACAAGTACAAGGTGAATGTGAGGCTCAATCACGCGGTCAGCGCGGACGACCCGCTGCTGGAGTCCGCCGACGCAATCGTCGTCGGCACCGGAGCAAAGCCCATTGCCCCCAAGATCCCCGGCCTCGACGGCGCCAACGTGGTCCCTGTGCTCGACTTCGAACGCGAGACGAGCCGCGCGACCGGCGAGCGCGTCATCGTCTGCGGCGGTGGAGCCTCCGGGCTCGACTGCGCCCTCGAGCTTGCCGCCGACCTCGGCAAGAGGGTGACCGTGGTCGAGATGCTGCCCGAGTGCGGCAAGGACGTCTTCTTCATCAACAAGATCACGCTCATGCGGCGCCTCCAGGAGGGTGGGGTGGAGCTCCGGACCTCCAACAAGGTCGTCTCCATTGACGCTACGGGCGTGACGGTCGAGCTCGCCGACGGCTCTCGCGAGCACCTGGACGCGGATTGCGTGATCGACGCCTTCGGCATGCGCCCCGACACCACGCTCGCCGACGCCATCGACGCGCGCTACCACGATAAGACCCGTGTGGTGGGAGACGTCCGTCGCCTTGGCAAGATCGGCGATGCCATCCGTGACGGCTTCTATGCCGCCACCAGCCTGGACATGGACCTCTACATCTAGGCAAGCAAGTAGGCAAGCGAACGAACGAGGAGAGGGCGGGACGTCCCAGATGGGTGCGTCCCGCCCTACGTTGTGGGGTCTCTCCCCTGCCCTCCCGAGACGTACGGCGGGGATACGAGACGCATACCATAGGACGGAATAGACGCATCGGGCTGGCGCGAGACGCCCGTCCGAAACCGGAGGACAGCGATGGAAGGGGCTGGCAATGACACCAGAGGAGTTTGACGAGGCGGCACGCTACTGGACCGAGCGAGAGTCCGCTTCCGCCCGCATGCCCGAAGAGGAGCTGCGACAGGCAATCAACGCGTTTCTCGGCACGCACGATGTCTGCGCCCTGGCAACGGCATCGAGCGACCTCGTCCGCTGCACCCCACTCGAATACTCGTACCGAAACGGAAGGCTCTGGATCTTCTCCGAGGGTGGCCTCAAGTTCCACGCCCTGAAGGAGAATCGAAGCGTGTGCCTTTCCGTATTCAACCCCTCGTGCGACTTTGGAAAGCTCGAGAGTGTGCAGGTCACGGGTACCGCAGAGATTGTCGACCCCATGCGAGAGGAGTACGGGCGAGCGGCGGAGGCGAGGGGACTCACCGGCGAGTCGCTCGAGCGCATGCGCACGCGGCTTCACCTGATCGAGGTGACGCCCTTGCGCATCGACTACCTGTGCAGCGCCCTACGAAAGCGCGGGTTCGACGCACGTCAGTGGCTTGACCTGGGCGAGTAGGACCTACAACAGGCGAGATTACCGCGCAATACGAGAGGCCCATTTCCACACCTCGGCCCGACAGAGTCACGATGCAGATCCGAAACTATGCCGACAAGGGCTAGGCGGATCTCGTTTTGACGCTTTGGGACGCACGTTCCTCTCCCCTGCCGCTTCGCAAACCGCCATTTTTGGCCGTTTGCGATTTCGCGTTTAGCCATTTCTGGCGATTTGCGACTTCGCATTTGACCAAATATGGCTGTTTGCGAGATCCCGCAAGACGGCACACTTCCGGGCGGAGCCGAGCCACGCTTGGCAGACGCCCCACCAGTGTGAGAGGTGCCGTTAGCCCGCCCACCCAGAGCGTCCTACCTTGTTACAAAAGACGACCCCCGGACGAGTCGAGTTGAACTGCGCCCCAAAACTTGGACGCGTTAAATCATAACCGCTAGGCGGCCTCCCGAAGGGCCTGTTCCCGGAACTCGACCGGGGTCAGGCCCTTCAGCCTGGCCTGGCGCCTCGCGTGGTTCCAATGGTGGATATAGGCCTCGAGGTCGCGCTTGAAGCTCTCGAAGTCGCTCCAGTCGCGTCCCCGGAAGAACTCGTCCTTGATGTGCCCGAAGACCTGCTCGGTCGCGCCGTTGTCGATGCAGTTGCCCTTGCGCGACATGCTCTGCACGAAGCCGTTCTCCCTGAGCTTCGCGACGTAGGACGCGTGCTGGTACTGCCAGCCCATGTCGGAGTGCAGGACCGGCGCCGCGCCCTCCGGCTTCGCCGCCATGAGCATGGCGAGCATCTCCTCCTGCTGGGCGAGGCCCGGGCTCTCCGAGATGGACCACGCGACGATCTCCTTGCTGCCGAAGTCGTAGGCCGGCGCGAGGTAGGCCTTGCCGAAGGAGCACTTGAACTCGGTGACGTCGGTGCCCATCTTCTGCCACGGGCCGTCCGCGGAGAAGTCGCGTCCGAGCACGTTCTCGAAAACCTCGCCGACGACGCCCCTGTATGAGTTGTACCGGTGGTAGTCGGTCTCCCTACGGATGCCGCACCTGAGCCCCATCTCGTTCATCATCCTGGGCACCGTCTTGTCCGCTATGCGGGCGCCGTCGACGGCGCGCAGCTCCATGGCCACCTGCCTGTGGCCGACGCCGTTGGGGAGCCTGCCGAAGATCTCCGTCACCCTGGCGCGCAGCTCCGGCCTGGTGGGGGCCTTGGGATGGGACAGCGCGTAGTAGTAGCTCGACCTGGCGAGTCCGGCGGCCCCCAGCAGGTCGGCGAGGCCGTGTCCCTGCCCTGAAAGCTCGGCGACCGCTAGGGCCTTCTCCCGGTTCGGGAGCGCAGCTCCGCCTTCAGGGCTATCGATTTTTTTAGGTACGCCACCTGCGCCTCGAGCCGCCTGACCTCGCGCTCGAGCTCCTGCTCGCGCGTCCTCGGGGCCGCCTTGGGGCCGGAGCCCCTGGGCCTGCCCTTCGGCCTGGGCCGGAGCGCCTCGGCACCTCCCTCGCGGTACAGGCGGCACCAGCTCTTGAGCGGCGATCCGCTCGCAATCCCGAAGCGCGCCATCGCCTCGGGCTTCGACATGCCCCCATCGACCACGGCGCGCGCCGCGGCGACCTTGGTCTCGTAGTCGTACCTCGCCTGTTTCCCGTCCATCTTGAGGAGTAGCTCCGTCCCGCCGGCCCCGTACTTCTCCAGCCATCTTCTCACGGCCTCGTGGGGAACGCCAAGCCTCGCGCCGATCGCGCGTCGGCCGAGGCCCGCGTCGTGGAGCCGAGCGGCCTGCAGGCGGAGCGACTCGTCGTACCTGCACCTCAGGTCAGATGCCATAAAAAGGCCTCCCATTCCTTGGACTTCAATTTCCGCGTCCAAGAAATGGGAGGCAGTTCAAGTTCGTCCGGGGGTCAAGGCCTGGGAAGGCCAGGGAGTGAGAAAGGGCGTAGGAAAGAGCCTACTGAATCGACGTGGAGTTGGCCTGGATGGTCTTGATGGCGTCGACCGTCTCGGCAATGTCAGTCTGGGCGAGGGTTGCCTTGCCGAGCTCGTTGCCCATGTCGATGGTGATGGTGCCGTCATCGTTCTTGGCAACTCCGAAGGTGAGGGTGTTGCCGGAGAGCTCGTCGGTGATGGTGACGAGGTTCTCGCCATCCTGCTGCGTCACGGTGGCGGGACCCATGAAGCTCACGTTAGCCTGGTTGTCAGCGTCGAGGAAGAAGATGCCGGTCTTGGAGCCGTCGTCATTGCCCACGTAGTAGACGGTCTCGCCTGCCTCGGAGGCACCCATGTAAGCCTCGGTAATCTCGCTCGTGGAGATGGAGTAGCTCTGGCCGGCGGAGCTGCTCGCGGAGCTATCGGCGGCCGTGGAGTCGCTCGACGCGGCGCTGTCTGCGGTTGCCTCCTCGGTCGCGGTGCTATCGGAGTCAGTGGACTCGGCAGCCGCGCTTGCGGAGTCAGAGGAGCTGGAGCCTCCGCAGGCCGTGAGGGCGAGAGGAGAGGCGGCCAGTGCGAAGGCGAGACCGATGGTGACGAAGCGATTCGTGTTGAGCATTGCGATTCCTTTCTCTCGGAGCATCTGGTTGGTTGGGCTCGTTGGTAGGCGTGCCCGAACTTCTGAAAGGAATCCTATAGAAGGGCCGATGAGTCTACATCATTCCAAAGTATGAGACGGCATGACAATATGTAGGCTCGGTGGGAAGACAGGGGGACGTGCCAAAGCCCTGTCCCCTGTCTCATGCCCTACACCAGGTGAAGGCGCCGAGCTTCGCTCGCGGCCTGCGAGCGACGACTCACATCAAGCTTCGTAAGGATGTGGCTCACGTGCGTCTTTACCGTGGGAAGCTTGATGCTCAAGATCTCGCCGATCTCGGCATTGCTCTTGTCGCTGCAAATCAGGCGTAGCACCTGGAGTTCCGTGTCGGTGAGGGGCTCTGTTGGGCCCGAGGGCACCGCCATGAAGTTGGGGTAATGCGTTGCCTGCACACGCGTGGTCTTGATGAGACGTGACACCTGACTGGGATCGACGCCCATCTCCTCGGCATGCTTTTGCGTTTCGATGAGAAGCGGCAGCACGGCAGCCCCGTAGGTCGAGATGGTGCGCACATAGCCAAAGCGCTTTGCCATGTTGAGAGCCCGGACCATCCATTTCTTCCAGTCACCCTTGTTGCCTCGCCATGTGGCAATTGCGGCAAGGACGCTGTAGTTGATGAAGTCAATGAAGATGTCACGGGACTGCACGTATTCGCTGAGCGTGGACATGAGGCGCAGGGCCTCGTCGTAGCGGCACTCAGAGATCAGAACCTGGCTCACGGTCTTGTAGATGTAGCGGTTCAGGAAGTCGAGGGGCTTCGAGAGGTCCGGCTCGTTCTCCTCGAGCCATGCGTGAGCGCGTTCCGTCTGGTTCAAACGCAGCCAGATGCGGCAGCGCATGGCATCGAGGTTTGCGATGATGCGCCCGCACTCGTGTGGCTTCACCTGCAACAGGTGCCTGCGCTGGAGGTCGAGAAGGGAGAGTGCCTGTCGCGCGTCACCTTGGTCGACGAGGTTCCTGCACTCAATGCCCGTTGCGGCAAACTCGACTGAGGGGTCTCCGTTACGCCTGATCTTGGGGAGGACGGCGTTGACCTTGGAGATGTACGGCGTGACATCCTCGCCTTTCTCGAACTTGCTCTCGCACAAGGCCACCTCGGTGCAGCCCACGGCAAGCCTGCCAAGCGCCCGCCCGGCTAGCTTGCCAATGAGGATGCAGGTCTCTTCGTCTGAGGAAACCCAGGGGCTGAGGTCACGCCCGCCGTTGATGACACTGGGCATCGCGCTTGTCATGGACGGCATAAGCTCGGGATCGTTGCTGGCATTGACCCTCGCGAGTGCGGCCACGGCGTCGGTGAGACTGGTCAGCCGCCGGTGGGGCAGCGCGATGTCGAGGTACGCGAGGTTGGCGTTGGCGATCTTGAGCTCCTCGGGCGTTCGCTGGGGCGCATGCGCGTAGTCCTCGAGCTCCGAGTACCAACGCTCGGAGCCAACGGTGTCCATGAGCATGGAATCCAGGAGGCTCATGATGCGCATGAGCCTGGGGGATGCGCACACAACGTCCTCGGGCAAGGCGTGATAGTAGTGCTCGAGCTCACAATAGCTGCCGTTTCCGGGGTTGAGCTTTGCGTGTTCCTCCAGGATGGCGAGCATGCGCTTGTTGTTCTTCGTGCGCGAGCACAGCTCCAGGGCCCTGATGTAGCTCCCGTGCGTCACGTAGTAGTCGACTGCGTGGTCGATGACGGAATAATACGAGGCGTCGTCATGCCGGCGCGTACGCTCCCACTCGAAGAACTTCCTTGCGCCCGGGTTTACCGCCCATGCGTCACCCTCGGGGGTGACGAAGCATGTGGTGTGCTGGAGTACGTCGAGAAGCTCCTTGCCGTCCTCCTCCCCAAGCACCCCCAAGACCAGATCCTTGTCGATGTAGTCAAAGAAGGGGACGAGCATCAAGAGCTCTTGCACCCTGGGGCTAAAGCGCCGCCTGAACTCCGCATCGAAGTAGCACATCACCTCTTTGAAGAGGCTTCTCTCCCAGGCGTCGCCATCGCCGCGCAGCATGTGGGCGACGGAGAGCGATACCGCCATGGGATAGCGAGAGGTTACGTCGGCGATTCTCTCGACGAGCTCGGGCGTGGACGTAAGGTTGTTCGCGGCGAGGAGGTGCGCGATGTCCGTGTCCGTAAAGTACAGGTCCTCGGAGGTCACGACAAGCACTTCGCCCTTGGCAAAGAACGGGGTGAGCCATCCGGGCATCGGTGCGCGGGACGTGAAGACAAAGCGCGTTCTGTCGCACTGCCTGATGACGGACGAGAGCTTCGACCCCTCTGCAGTCGAGAGGTCGTCATGGATGTTGTCCAGGAGGACGGCATCATACCTGCTGGCGTTTTGCGTGGTCACGAGCTTGGTGACATCGTCCCTCTCGGCATCGATCTCAAGGACGTCCTGGTCCTGGAGCATGCGACGGGCAAACTCGGTCTTGCCAAAGCCCAGGGGTGCACATATAAACGCCAGGCGCGTGTAGCTCCACTGCGCCCAGATAATCTCGTCAAGCTCGAGGGCAACCAACTTTACCAAGGTAAACCACCACCCATAGAGATTTGCGACGCAGATGTCCTCGTCACCGATTCTATTAGGTGCAGGCCCTGCCCTCTTCCCGCAAACGGCAAGTACCCGACCGTCGTCTATCAAAGATAGACCACATCGGTCGGGTACGGAGAGAGATATCGGTCCCCGATTATTTTCAGGTGTTCAGTAGCGACCTGAGGCCCAGGGCTAGAGGTTGAGCGCCTCGATCTCGGAAGCCGTAGCCTCGACGAGCTTTTCGATTTTCTTGGAGTTCTTCCCCATGATCGAGCCCACGGAGAACAGGCCGCCGGTCACGGCGTCGAACGCGGCATTGATGGCCTGGTCGGTAACGCCCACCACCTGGTTCTTCTGGATGATGATCTTGTTCTTGCCCTGGAGCATGACCCAGATCTGGTTCTGACGGTCGAGGGGTGGGAATACGATCACGTCGGCAAAGCCGTTCTTCACGAGCTCGGGCTTGCCTGCGGTGAAGTCGACATCCTTGATGCGGTCGAAGAGCTGCTGGTAGTTCTCGAAGCTTTCCTTGGTCTTGACGGTCTTGAGCTTGAATCCAAATGCCATGATGAACTCCTATCCACGATGGTCGGGAAGGCGGTACCCTGCCCCGCCTGACTGAGCCCAGTTTGCCGTCGCGGACATCTCCTGTCCTCATTCCAAAGTATGAGGTGCCGCCTGCGGCGCGCAATTGGCCTACGGCATCTGACCCTCATACTTTGGTATGAGGTATGACGCTTCCAGCCTTCCTGGAATCACGGCAACGTTCAACCCCCCACCCAACAGCCTGAAAGGAATGATCATGGAAGCAATCTCGATGAAGTGCCCCAACTGCATGGGTGACGTCGTCCCGTTTGGCAACGGAGTCTATGGTCGCTGCAACAGCTGCGACAGCGTCTTCAAGCTCAAGGACGACGAGAGCGGCGTCACCGCCGGTTCCGAGGACTATGACGAAGACGACAGTGACGACGAGGAGGTCTTCGACTTTGAGCAGTTCTTCCGGGACGCCTACGACGAGTATGTGGACGACGAGTCCGACCTGTCCGACGCCTACTTCGCAGACCGCCTAGAAGACAACTCGGACAAGATCAGCGCTGCCGTCAAGCACTTCGACATCGACAAGGACGACGCCGACGAGGTCTACTGCGTTGTCGACACCACGATCTTCGGTAGCTGCAAGGTCGGCTTTGCCGTGACCGTCTCGGGAGTCTACATGGTCGACGAGGACGGGGACTCCGCATTCGTCGACTGGGACGACTACGACGACTGCAGGATCGAGCGCAACGGAGGCAAGCTCATCATTGGCGGCCACCCCTTCATCATGTCCAGCGATGAGGCCAAGATCATGGCTCGCGTGATGCGCGACCTGCAGGAGTAGCGTGAGGCGCCACAAGTAAGGAGGCTTTCCCATGGCACTCATCAAGGCGGCCCTTGGTGCCCTCACGGGCAACCTCGCCGACCAGTGGAAGGAAATGATCTACTGCGAGTCGCTCGATGCTGATGTCCTGTGCGCCAAGGGTCAGAAGCGCGTCGGGTCTCGCAGCTCCAACACAAAGGGTGACGACAACATCATCTCGAACGGCTCGATCGTCGTGGTCAACGATGGGCAGTGCATGGTTATCGTCGAGCAGGGCAAGGTCGTGGACTTCTGTGCCGAGCCGGGCGAGTTCACCTACGACTCCAAGGCTGCCCCCTCCGTCTTTGCGGGCAGTCTCGGCTCTGGCATCGTCGATACGTTCAAGAACATAGGCAAGCGCTTCACCTTTGGTGGCGACACTGGCCTTGACCAGCGCGTGTACTACTTCAACACCAAGGAGGTCATGGGCAACCGCTATGGCACTCCAACGCCGGTGCCCTTCCGCGTGGTCGACAACAACATCGGTCTGGACATGGACATTGCCGTGCGGTGCAACGGCGAGTTCTCTTTCAAGCTTGCCGACCCGCTGCTGTTCTACCAGAACGTATGCGGAAACGTCGAGGACGAGTTTACGCGCGACCAGATTGCCTCTCAGCTGAGAAGCGAGCTGCTCACCGCCCTGCAGCCGGCGTTCGCGCGCATCTCCGAGATGGGCATTCGCTACTCCGCCGTCCCAGCGCACACCGAAGAGGTCTCCCAGGCGCTTTCGGACATCCTCTCGAAGAAGTGGCGAGAGACCCGCGGCATCCAGATCGTGGCGTTTGGAGTCAATGCCATTGCGGCAGACCCCGAGGACGAGAAGGCCATCAAGAACCTGCAGCGCACTGCGGTCATGCGTGACCCGCGCATGGCGGCCGCCAACCTCGCCTCTGCCCAAGGTGACGCCATGCGCACTGCCGCCGGCAACAGCAACGGGGCCATGTTGGGTTTTGCCGGCATGAACATGGCTCAGATGGCAGGCGGCATGGGTGGCATGAACCCCCAGAACCTCTTCCAGATGGGCCAGGGCGGCTATCCCGGTGGCGGTTATCCGCAGGGCGGACAAGGCTATCCGCAGCAGGGTGGCTATCCGCAGGGTGGACAAGGCGGGTTCCCCCAGGGGCAGGACGGCTACCCCAACGCGCCCCAGGGAGGCATGGCTGGCGCCCCCGCGGGTGCCGGAGCGGACCTCTCCGCGGGTGTTGCCGCCGGCGCCGTGTCAGCGGACGTTGCGGCCACCGGAGCAGGGGATGCGCCCGCTCCGGGCATGACCTCACCAGAGCCTGCGGCACAGCCCGGCGTTGCAGCCCACCAGGGCGCCGCCACTGCTGATGACGGGTGGACCTGTCCCACATGCGGAACGACCAACAAGGGCAAGTTCTGCCAGGAGTGCGGTACGCCCAGGCCGCAGCCGGCGCCCCAACCGCGCTATCGCTGCGACAAGTGTGGGTGGGTGCCGGAAGACCAGACCCACCCGCCCAAGTTCTGCCCCGAGTGCGGCGATCGCTTCGACTCCAACGACGTCGAATAGGCACGCCAAGATCCTCGTAACCGGAGTTGCAAAGACCCATAGCACCGCCCTCCAAGCCCCTTCCACAGGGGGGTGTTCCTATAGTTCTGTCAACCCCCTCCGTGAATAATCTCCACGCTCCG
>CAIFEH010000016.1_pt2 | contig 41614 bp, 43 predicted proteins | sample 7355751 | NCBI WGS metagenome assembly CAIFEH01 (sample SAMEA6864055, study PRJEB38353) | metagenome | biome: bioreactor; feature: anaerobic; material: water | place: Germany | collected 2018 | reverse complement strand
CGCGCCCGACGGGGCCGGGCTTCCGCGCCTCCACGAGACGCACACAACTCCGCGGGGCTAACGCAGCTTGAGTTATTCCTGGCTGCTTTCTACCCCGGTCTTTACCTGCTGATTTCTCTATTACGAAAAATGGCCGCCAGACGGCGGCCATCTTCCGGCAAACGGTTATCTATCGGCAAGTGCCAACGAGCACACCGCATCGAGCAACCCATCCCTCTGCTCTGGGGTTGGCGCCTCGGCATATGCCCTTACGACGGACTGCGCTCTCGATGGTCGAAGCATGACCCACGAATCGTCTTCAAATCCAAGTTTCAAGCCATCTGCGTGACTAATCGTCTTCGGCTCCCTGCCGGCAACTTCCCTAGGGTTAAGCCCGGGCAGGACGTTCCGAAAGCTCTGGACCAGCGCGGGTTCCAGACGGAGGTCTTTTCTCGCATAGTCCATGTGGCCATTCTCGCCTGCTATTTGGTCGACGAGGTCGCGTATCCCCTTGCCGCTCGCGCAGAGCGCCTCGATTGCAAGTAGGGCAACGAACAGACCGTCCCGTTCCATGAGATGAGCGGGAAAGCAGATTCCCCCGTACTCGTCGCTTGCCATGAGGACGTCTCCGACCTTCGCCTCCGCGTAGAGGCGCTGGAAGCCAACGGGAACGGACGTGCACTCCAGACCAAGTCTCTCCGCCTCTCGGCTCACTCTCGATGAGCTGGCCATGGTCATGACCACGCGCCCCGACATTCCCCTCTCGAGCACCCAGTGGCGCATGATGAGGGGAATCGTGTCGTGGGGGGAGACGAGCCTTCCTCCCGCATCGACGATCGCCGAGCGGGCACAGTCCCCATCGATGGCGACTCCTAGATCCGCGCCGCTCTGCAGCACCGTTCGCTCGCAGTCATCGACCCACGGCTCGGTCACGCGGGGGTGAATCCCATCGAAGTCCGGCCTGTCCGACGAGTGAACCTCCACCACCTTGCACCCCAGTTTACGCAGGGTACTGGCAAAACCGCCCCTTGCCGGACCAAACATGGAGTCGACCACGACGCTCGGGCCGACACTGGAGATTAGCTCAGCGTCAACTTCCCCGGAGAGGGTCTGGTAGTACGGGGAGACAAAGTCGGACTCGGTGAACGCCGCCCTATCGGCTGGCGCCTCCGCCGAAATCCCTCGGTCAATCTCACTGGCAAATGCCTCGGAGATGGCGCCGCCATCCTCCCCCCGGGCAAGAATTCCGTTGTAGTCACAGGGGGCGTCAGACGCCGTAACCATGATCGCCCCACAGCATGACTCATCCCTAGCGACCGCCCACTCAAGCGCCGGCAGCGGGCACGGAACATTGCTCAGGCGAACATCCAGGCCAAAGCTCGCAACGACACCCGCTACGACGCAGGCAAAAGAGCGTCCGCCCTCGCGCGTGTCGTACCCCACAAACACTCTGGCACCTTCGTGGCGAGAGCCCCAAACGAGTCCGAATGACGAGGCGAGGCGCGCGACCGACTCTTCGTCGAAACCGTCGTCTACGCGCTCCCGCCATCCGTTTGTGCCGAAGTGGATGATGCGCATCTGCCCTCCGAGGGTTTAGCGAAGTTGCTCTATCGCCTTGTTGCCCAGCGCCTCGAGGAAGAGACCCCTCGAATCGGGGTCGGCAAGTGCCATCCTCGCGTTGGTTGCTGCCCATGCCGCAGGTGTACCCGTATCGCAGCCCTCTGCCGGATCGACGACCAGGGCGTACATCTCCTCCTCAGCGAGAAGGCGCTGCATCGCGTCGGTTAGCTGGATCTCTCCGCCAGCTCCGGGACCCTGGGTGGCGAGGAGCTCCATCACCCTCGGCGAGAGTAGATAGCGCCCGACAATGAACAAATGGGACGGCGCGTCCTCCGGTGCCGGCTTCTCCACAAGGCCAGTCACCTTCCAGACTGCCCCCTCCTTCTCCCCGGTTGCGTTCTTGTCGCCCAGCGAACCCACGCACTCACCAGCAATGATGCCGTAGCGGCTGACTTGGTCCTCCGGAACGGGGGCGACGGCAATGACCGATGCCCCGCCGTGCATCTTCGACACCTCTGCCATCCTCACGCACATCTGGCGATCGGGCACGAAATAGTCGCCGAGAAGCACGAAGAACGGCTCGTCTCCCCTGAGCATCCTGCTGGCACAGAGGACCGCGTGTCCCAGGCCCTTCGCCTCGCGCTGGTAGCAGAAGCTGACGGGAAGGGAGCCTGCGGCGTGGATCTCGTCGGCCTCCTTCTCCTTGCCCCTGGCACGCAGGGTCTCCTCAAAGCCGCCGTCCACGTGGAAGTAGGACTCAATCTGCGGCTTCTCGGGGGAGTTGACGACGATGACGCCATCGACCTCCTCGGGCTCGAGCGCCTCCTCCACGACATACTGGATCACCGGCTTGGACAGCACGGGGAGAAGCTCCTTGGGAGTGCCCTTTGTCGCAGGGAGAAACCTTGTTCCAAGTCCTGCGGCGGGGATGATGGCTTTCATAGTGATCCTTTCTGTCTCTCTGGTGTGTTGAAGCTCGAAGAGCCTTACTCCTCGACGTTGATTCCCTGTGCCTCGAGGTATTCGAGCCAACGGTTCTGCGTGTCGAGCGAAAGGGCATGCTCCATCTGACACGCCTCCGCATCCGCCACGTCGTGCTCGACCCCAAGGTCTCGCTCGAGGAAGGACCTGAGCATGCGGTGACACCGCCACACATGGCGTGCGTAAGAACGCCCCGATGGGGTCAGCTGAACGCGCCCGTAGCGGTTCTGCTCGACGTATCCCGCCTCCTTTAGGTTGGCGATTGCCTTGTTTACGCTCGCCTTTGACACGTTGAGCTGCTCCGCGACTGTCACAGACTTGATTCCGTCGCTCTCGCCGGTCTCTTCCATGATTCGATAGATGGATTCGAGATAGTCCTCGTTCGCCATCGAAAGGTTGTGCTCGGGCGTCTCACCCTGAGTTCTGGGCATGCGTTCCCTCCTCCGGTCCTCGGGGACTCGTTCGCGAAGGGTTATACCCAAGCCCCCCACGCAATCCGCACGCCCCATTCTATAGACGGATGGCGACGTTCGATTATTTTTCACTCGCCCAGACGGCAAACGGCCCCCTGGCCCGTTAGTCGGGCGAAGGGGACCGCTCGCTTCACATGAGCTTCATTGGGCGAGAAACGCTAGGATTCCTCCTCCGGATCGGGAACCTCGAGCCTCTCCACGTGAGCCCCGAGCGACCGGAGCTTGGGAACGAACCTCTCGTACCCACGGTCGATGTGGTGAGTCTGGGAAACCGTGGTGTAGCCGTCGGCGACGAGACCCGCCATAACCAACGCCGCTCCACCACGGAGGTCCGGCGCCTTGACCTCGGCACCCGAGAACCCGGGAACGCCGTGAACAATGGCATGGTGCCCCTCTATTCGAATGTCGGCTCCCATCCTCTGGAGCTCGCTGGCAAACATGAAGCGATTCTCGAAGACGTTCTCGGTAATGACGCAGCTACCATCGCCAAGCGCCAAGAGACACATCGTCTGCGCCTGCATGTCGGTTGGGAAACCGGGAAATGGAAGGGTCTGGATGTCGATGGACCTGATGGGCCCCTCACGCCACGCCGTGCACTGATGGGCCCCGCGATCCACGGACAGCCCCATGGTCTCGAACTTCTTGAGCACGAGGCCCAGGTGCACCGGCTCAAAGCCCTTTACGGTGACGGGCCGACCGCATATGCCCGCCATCGCGAGGAATGTCCCCGCCTCGATGCGGTCCCCCACGACGCGGTGCATCACGGGATGGAGCTCCTCCTTAACGCCCTCGACCTCGATGACGGGCGAACCGGCACCGCGGATCTTTGCGCCCATCTCGTTGAGCATGTTGGCAAGATCAACGATCTCGGGCTCCCTCGCCGCGTTATCGATGGTCGTGATGCCATCTGCATGAACGGAGGCCATCATGAGGTTCTCGGTTGCTCCGACGCTCGCAAACTCGAGCGTAACGGTGTTCCCCTTGAGCCCGTTGGGACTGGTGGCATGGATGTTGCCATGGTCTATCTGAAAATTGACGCCCAAGGCCTCGAGCCCGAGGATATGCATGTCAATCTTGCGGGCACCGATGTTGCAGCCACCGGGCATGGCGACTACCGCCTTGCCAAAGCGGGAAAGCAGCGGGCCGAGGACGGCCGTCGAGGCGCGCATCTGGGCGACGAGGTGATAGGGCGTCTCCCACTTGGTGACCTGGGACGTGTCGATAACAAGCTCATGCTCGTTGGTCACGTCGATCTTTGCGCCAAGGTACTTGAGTACCTTTCCCATGACATGAACGTCAGAGATGTTTGGCACGTTGGTGAGCGTCGTGACGCCCGGCGCCATGATCGTTGCGGCCATGAGCTTCAGGGCAGAGTTCTTCGCGCCCTCTACCGTGACCTCACCCTCGACGGGATACCCGCCCTCAACCCGAATTACTTCCACTCAATCCTCCCGAGAACTACGCCTGCCCATTCTCGGCAGCCGTCTTGAGCAGGAGATTACACCAGTTGATCTTGTTGTCGTAGTACGTGCGCCTATGATCGCCCTCGGGGATCTTGTCCCTGGCATCAAAGGCGGCCTCGCGCGTCTGACGAACCACATCAGGCTCGATGTCGTTGGTCTCGCGGGCGTGGTCGGCAAGGATGATGACGCCACGTTCGTTAATCTCGGCATACCCTCCCGAAATCACGACCCTGCGGGTGCCGCCACCATCCTTGTCGAGAAGATGGAGCCGAACGACTCCATCGCCCAGGGAGCAGATCTCTGGAGCATGGCCGGGCCACACGCCAAGCTCGCCGCTGTGCGTGACCAAGACGAGGCTCTTGACAGGCCCCTCATAGAGGAGCCTGTCCGGACGCACGAACTGACAGTTGAGCTCTGCCATCTGACCTTCCCTACTCGCTGTCCTTCGCTTCGTCCTTCATCTTACGGGCGCGGGCGATGACATCGTCGATGGTACCCGCGTAGCGGAACGCCTGCTCGGGAATGTCATCGCACTTGCCGTCCACGATCGCCGCGAAGGAGCGGACGGTATCCTCGACGGTAACGTACACGCCCGGAACGCCCGTAAACTTCTGCGCGACGTGGAAGTTCTGCGAGAGGAACTGCTGAATCTTGCGGGCGCGGGCAACGGTGAGCTGCTGCTCCTCCGATAGCTCGTCCATGCCCAGGATCGCGATGATGTCCTGAAGGTCGGAGTACTCCTGCAGAATCTCCTGAACCGCCATAGCGACGCGATAGTGCTCCTCGCCAACGATCGAGGGGTCAAGGGCCGAGCTCGAGCTTGCGAGCGGGTCGACGGCGGGATAGATGCCCAGCGACGAGATGGCACGCGAGAGGACCGTGGTGGCATCCAGGTGCGTGAAGGTGGTCGCCGGGGCAGGGTCGGTCAGGTCGTCCGCAGGGACGTAGACAGCCTGGACGGAGGTGATGGAGCCCTCCTTCGTCGAGGTGATGCGCTCCTGGAGGTCACCCATCTCGGTTGCAAGCGTAGGCTGGTATCCGACTGCCGAGGGCATGCGGCCCAGCAGTGCGGAGACCTCCGAGCCCGCCTGCGAGAAGCGGAAGATGTTGTCGATGAAGAGAAGGACGTCCTGACCCTGGTCGCGGAAGTACTCTGCCGTGGTGAGGCCAGCGAGGCCGACGCGAAGACGAGCTCCGGGCGGCTCGTTCATCTGCCCGTAGACCAAGCAGGTCTTGTTGATGACGCCAGACTCGCTCATCTCAAGGTAGAGGTCGGTACCCTCGCGCGTACGCTCGCCGACGCCCGTAAACACGGAGGTGCCGCCGTGCTCCTGTGCAAGGTTGTTGATGAGCTCCTGAATCAGAACGGTCTTACCGACGCCAGCGCCCCCGAGGAGGCCGGTCTTGCCACCACGGACATACGGCTCAAGGAGGTCAATTGACTTGATGCCCGTCTCGAAGATCTCGGTCTGGGTGGTGAGCTCCTCGAAGGCAGGGGCGGGGTGATGGATGGGATAGTACTCGACGTCGTCGGGCACCTTTCCGCCATCGACCGGCTCACCCATGACGTTCCAGACTCGGCCAAGCGTGGACGGGCCGACGGGCATCATCATGGGGTGACCGGTATCCCTGACCTTGAGGCCACGCTGGAGGCCGTCGGTCGAGGACATAGCGACGGTACGGACAACGCCGCCGGGAAGCTGGGACTCAACCTCGAGGACGGTGCTGACCCTGCCGACGGGAGTGTCGTCGTCGACTTTGAGCGCCGTGTAGATCGCCGGCACCTTGTCGTCGAACTTGACGTCCACGACAGGACCAACAACCCGGACGATGGTGCCCTGGCCCACGCTCCTGTTCAACTGCTTGTAGGCGGCCTCCTCAAGGGGGGTACGCGCCTGCTCTTTGGTTTCTGACATTACTTGTCCTCCAATGCGGAAGCGCCGCCGATGATCTCGTTGAGCTCGGTGGTAATGGCACCCTGACGCTCGCGGTTGTACGTACGGTTGAGTGTCTCGAGGACCGACTCCGCGTTGTCCGAGGCAGACTTCATCGCACGTCGCCTCGCCCCGTGCTCCGCCGCCGCGGAGTCAAGGAGCGCGTGATAGATGACCGTTCGGAAGTACGCTGGCATCAGATAGCCCAGGACCTCGGGAGCGGAAGGCTCAAACTCGTAGTTGTGAGCATAAGTCTGACCGATCTCGGACATGGCCTCGGGATTGCGAGGCTTGTTCGGCATCATCAGGCGCTCCCGCGAGATTGGGAGCAGCTGCTCCGTCACCTGCGTCTGCTCGACGCGGTTCTTGGCGTGCCAGTAGAGAATCTCCACGCGGTCGATCTCGCCCGACTCGTACCCGGACATGGCATACGTCGCGATGCGATCCGCCTCGTCCATCGTGGGCTCAGAGGAGATGCCCACAAAGGAGAGGACAGGCTTCACCTTGCGATACGTGAAGTATTCCGTTGGCTTGCGTCCGCAGGTGATGACCTGAGACTTGATACCACGCGACGCGAGCTCGTTCATCTGGTGCTCGACGTAACGCTGCTGGAGGATGTTGAACCCCCCAGCAAGCCCACGGTCCGAGGCGACGATGATGAACAGGACGCACTTCTCCTGCTGGTGAACGTTAAGCAGGGGCTGCGAAGAGTCTGACGCAGACCCAGCCACGTTCGAGAGCATGTTGGTGATGGCGTCCTTGTATGCCGTGGCCTCCTCCGCCCGCTTCAGAGCCTTCTGAATGCGGGCGGTGGAGATCATCTCCATGGTGCGCGTAATCTGCATGGTGCTCCGGATGGAGCCCATTCGCCTCGATATTTCGCGAAGGTTCGCCATGGTGTGTTACTCCTGGGCCTTTCCGGCGTCCTCGTCCTCCGCCACGACCACGGGCTCGGCGCTCTGCTCCACGTCGTCCTGCTTTGCCTTGTTGGGGTGCTGCAGGAGGAACTGCTCCTTGAAGTGGGCGATGTGGCCCTTGAGCCTCTCGGAGAGGGCGTCGTCAATCTTGCCCTGACGTACGAGCTCACGGCAGGAGGGGTGCTTATCCTGCATGTACTTGGCGAGCTTATCGCGGAAGAGCGTGACGTGGTTGAGGTCGATGTCGTCGATGAAGTTCTCCTTGGCGGCAAAGATCGCGATGACCTGATCCGCGACGTCGAGAGCCGAGTAGCGACCCTGCTTGAGGAGCTCCATCATATGGGCGCCATGGTTGAGCTGATACTGCGTCGCGGCGTCGAGGTCGGAGCCAAACTGTGCGAAGGCCTGCTTCTCGCTGTAGCTCGCGAGGTCGAGGCGGAGCGTACCAGCCACCTGCTTCATCGACTTGAGCTGTGCGTCACCGCCGACTCGTGACACCGAGATGCCGACGTCGACTGCAGGGCGCTGTCCCTGGAAGAACAGGTTGGTCTGCAGATAGATCTGGCCGTCGGTGATGGAGATGACGTTCGTCGGGATGTAGGCCGAGACGTCACCCTCCTGGGTCTCGATGATTGGGAGCGCAGTAAGGGAGCCGCCGCCGTTCGCGTCGGACAGCTTGCACGCTCGCTCCAGAAGGCGCGAATGCAGGTAGAAGATGTCGCCAGGATATGCCTCGCGTCCGGGCGGACGATGAAGCGTAAGCGACATCTGACGATAGGCGACAGCCTGCTTGGAGAGGTCATCGTACACCACGAGCACGTGGCCACCGGGATGCTCTGCATCGGCGGGGTTGCCGTTCTCGTCGTTGTACATGAAGTACTCGCCGATTGCCGCGCCGGCCATGGGCGCAATGTACTGCATTGGCGCGGAGTCGGCCGCAGTGGCGGAGACGATGACCGTCTTGTCCAGGACGCCCTGCTTGGCAAGGGACTCCCTGATGCCTGCCACCGTGGATGCCTTCTGGCCGATTGCCACGTAGATGCAGATGATGTCGGTGTCGCGCTGGTTGACGATGGTGTCGATGGCGATGGCCGTCTTACCCGTCTTACGGTCGCCGATGATGAGCTCACGCTGGCCGCGACCAATGGGGACCATGGCGTCAATTGCCATGAGACCCGTCTGGACGGGCTGGCAGACCGGCTGGCGCTCCATGATGCCAGGGGCCTTGAACTCGATGGGGCGACGGTGCGTGGTGTCGATTGCGCCAAGACCGTCGATGGGCTGACCAAGCGGGTTGACGACGCGGCCGAGCATGGCGTGTCCCACGGGGATATCCATGACGCGACCCGTCGTGCGGCACTCGTCTCCCTCCTTGATGATGTCGACATCACCAAAGAGAACCGCGCCGACCTCGTCCTCGTCCAGGTTCTGGGCAAGGCCGTAGACGGTTCGGCCGCTGCTGGAGCTCGTGAACTCAAGCAGCTCGCCGGCCATTGCGGTCCTGAGGCCAGAGACGTGGGCGATTCCGTCGCCCACGGCGGTGACGACCGACGCCTCCTGGCGGTCAACCGTGGCATTGATCTTGGACAGCTGGCTGCGCAGCGAGTCCATGATCTCTGTCGAGCTGATCTTCTCTGTCATGTCACTTATCACTTCCGACGAAGGTCGAACCGAGGGTCTTGCGGATATTTGCAAGCTGCGCCTTGATGGAGGCGTCGAAGCGCTTTCCGCGTGCCTCGATGACAATGCCCCCGAGGATGCTGGGATCGACGCGTTCGACGAGATACACGGGGGCCTTGAGTTGCTTCTCGGCCCTCTCCCTCACCTTTGCGCGCAGATGGTCATCCATGGGCACGGACGTGGTCACCGTGACGGAGACCGTCTTGTCCTCGCTGTCAAGGATTGACTTGTACTCGCTGGCAACCTTGGTAACGAGGTCGAGGTCGTCGCTCGCCTGCATTGCGCTGAGCGTCTCGAGGACCTCGGGTGAGAACTTGCGTGCATGCTCCCATTGGACAAGGTCAGCGTTGGCCCTGCCCTCGGCACGTCCAGCCTCAATGAGGGCGCGAGCGTAGGCTTCGACCTTTTCGTCTTCGCTACGCTTATTGCTCATCGGGTGCGCTCACTTCCGCGAGGTACTTCTCGGCCAGCTTACGCTGCTCGTCCTCGCTCAGGTCGTTGCCAATGATCTTGCTTGCGATTTCGACCGAGAGGTCGACGACGGAGCTGGAGAGCTCGATCATCGCCTTCTTGCGCTCGGACTCGACCGCACCATGCGCCTTGACGACGATGGCACTTGCCTCATGCTGGGCCTTGGCGAGAATCTGGGAGCGCTCCTCCTCGGCCTCCTTCTTGGCATTGGAGATGATCTCCTCCGCCTCGCGGTTGGCCTCGGCGATCCTCTCCTCGTAGGCACGGGCGCTCTCGGTCGCCTTGGCCTTCTCCTTCGCCGCACTGTCGAGGTCGTCCTGGATCTTCTGCTGGCGCTTCTCCATCATTCCGAGGATCGAGGGCCATGCGACCTTTGCCATGACCAGCCAGATGACGAGGAAAGCTATGAGCGCCGGGAAGAACTCCGCGGGCTTGGGCAGCAGGATGTCCGGGCCACTGATGGATGACGCCAGCGCCTGGGACGGAACTGCGAGGACCGCCCCAACGGCCGCGACTCCGGCGGCCAGCTTGTCGCCAAGCTCCTTAGTGTTCCTGTTCATATTGCCTCCAACTCGGTGTACGTCGTGAGGGAATCGCACCCATTAGGAAGCGATCAGCGTCACGACGAAGCCGATGAGGGCGAGTGCCTCGACGAATGCGGAGCCCAGGATGAAGACCGTGAACAGACGACCCTGGACCTCAGGCTGACGGGCCATGGACGTGGTCGCGCCGTAAGCCGCCAGACCGATGCCGATACCCGCGCCGATAACGCCGAGACCATAACCGATGACTCCCACGATTCCTCCTTTGTTGTTCGTCACAAGGACGATTTCCAAGCTTTCAAACTATGCCCAAGCGAGCGTGGGGCTCGCATGAAGCCGAAGGTGAAACCCCGTGCCTACTCCTCCTGCTCGACAAGCTGGATGTAGACGGCCGAGAGAAGCGTGAAGACGTATGCCTGAATCACGGCAACCAGGATCTCGACCAGATAGATGATGATCAGGATGAGTACCCAGAACACGGAGCCCGCCGCGCTGCCAAGGGCGGCAGCAGAGAATCCCTGAAGCAGGGGCTCGAAGAAGAGCGACGCCAGGATTGCGAAGGTCCCCATGACGACGTGGCCGGCGAACATGTTGCAGAAGAGTCGGACGGCCAGCGTGATGAGGCGCAGGAACGTGGAGAAGAGCTCGATGACCCAGACCATTGCGGCCATTGGCCCGGGAAGGCCCTTGGGCGCCAGGCTCTTGAGGTACCCGATGACCCCCATGCGCTTGCAGCCGACCACGATGAAGTAGACGAACGAGCACAGGGCGAGCGCCGCGGTCACGCCCATGGTACCGGTGCCAGGGTGGCACCCGGGGATGATGCCCACGATGTTGTTGAAGAGGATGAAGAAGAAGAGCGCAGCTATGAAGGGGAAGTGCTTCTTCCAGGTGTCGCCGAGGATGGACTTGCACATGTCGTCACGCACGAACTCGACCACGTACTCCATGCCGTTGACGAAGAAGCCATGAGGAACGAGGCTCTGAGCCTGCTTCCTCTTGAAGGCGAGGATGGCAACGACGAAGAGGGCAAGCGCCACGAACATCCAGAAGATGTACTGGGTCAGGCCAACCGTGGTGTTGCCGACCACCGCGTGCGACATGAAGCCATCGAGCAGCTCGTCCATGGCCTCGGGCAGCTTTGAAAGCGCGTTCACTGTTCGTCCTTCCCTCCGGCCTGGCTCCCGTTGTTGGCGGCTCGCCAAGCCCTTAGCGACTCCACTCCCCAAAATGCGAGGAATGTGACCACGAGGGCGCACCCAAAGCGCAGTGTCGCCCCACTTTCCCTCACGTACACGGCGAAGATCATCGCCGACAGAGCAACAAACGAGATGAGGATGGACGCCAGCCCGACGCCCACGCTCACACCGGCATTCTTACCCTTTTTGAGGGCACGCTCAAACAAGACCGCTGGCGGGATGCACCCGACGAGGCCGCATGCGACCCCGGCAAGCACCGTCATAGTCTCCCCCAAGCCTTGCCCCCTTTGAGGAGTAACTCACTGCAGGCGGAGTGAATCTTAGTCGTATTTGCGAAGAAAAGCCATAACTTGGATTGGCAGACAGCCCCGTCATCGACCGAGAAGACGATGGCGGGGCCGCAAAACAGCAGGTATTGGCACGTTTTTAGGAAGGGAACTTTTTTAAATGCGTTTTAAAAAGACGATTATCAACTAACCGTCACAATCCCTTCCGTGACGTGAGAGATGGGCTCCCTGCCTACTTTGTGCCATAGATCCTGTCTCCGGCATCGCCCAGGCCGGGGAGGATGTAGGCATCGGAGTTGAGCTCGCGATCGAGCGCACAGGTGAACAGCCTCACCTCGGGATCGAAGTCGAGGACGGTCTTGACCCCCTCAGGCGCCGAGACGATGGTGAGGGCCCGGATGTCCTTGACCCCCGCCTCGCGGAGGAACTGAATGGCCGCCGTGAGCGAGCCTCCCGTTGCGAGCATGGGGTCGACCACGAGACAGGTGCGCTTGTCGACGTCTGCGGGAAACTTGCAGTAGTACTGGTGCGGCTCGTGGGTCTCGGGGTCACGATACATCCCCACATGCCCCACGCGCGCGGAGGGCACTAAGGTGAGAATGCCGTCGACCATGCCCAGCCCTGCCCTGAGGATGGGGATGATGGCAACCTTCTTGCCCGCGATCCTCTTGCAGACCGTCTTCTCGAGGGGTGTCTCGACCTCAACGTCCTCCAGGGGGAAGTCGCGCATTGCCTCGTAGCCCTCGAAGATGGCGAGCTCGGTCACGAGCTCTCGAAACTGCTTGGTGCTTGTCTCCTTGTCCCTCAGGATGTGCAGCTTGTGCTGCACGAGCGGATGGTCGACGACGGTGAACCTGCTCTGGTCGAACTCTGCCATGGAAGCCTCTCTCTGCTCGATGCCAGTCGTAAGGGCGCCAAGCGAGACGCCCGTCCTCTGTCGCCTTGGGATGTTAGTCCAGATTGGGGTAGAGGGGGTGACTCGCGAGCATGGAAGCGACCTCGGCGCGCACCCCATCGAGCCGCTCGGGCTCCTCCTCCTCGAGGGCGAACACGGTCTCTCCTATGAGCTCGCCGACGCGCTCGCACTCCGCCTCGCCAAAGCCGCGGGTGGTGATTGCGGCGGAGCCGACGCGGATGCCACTCGTCACAAACGGGGACCTCTGCTCCCCGGGGATGGTGTTCTTGTTCACCGTGATTCCCACCGACTCGAGGGCCTGCTCGGCATCGCGCCCCGTGACGGACTTTGCGGGCGTGAGGTCAACAAGCAGGAGATGATTGTCGGTGCCGCCGGTCACGAGCCGCAGACCCTTCGCCTGCATGCCGCGGCCGAGGGCCTTGGCGTTGGCGAGCACGTTCTGGATGTAGGTCTTGAACTCCGGCTTGAGCGCCTCGCCAAATGCCACCGCCTTGCCGGCGATGACGTGCTCGAGTGGGCCACCCTGCGTCCCGGGAAACACCGAGGAGTTGATGCGCTTGGTGTAGTCGGGATCGTTCCACAGGATGATGCCGCCGCGCGTGCCGCGCAGGGTCTTGTGTGTGGTGGAAGTCACCACGTCCGCGACCGGGACGGGACTGGGGTGGAGTCCGGCAGCCACGATGCCGGCGATGTGTGCCATGTCTACCATGAGAATCGCGCCGTTGTCGTGTGCAATCTGGGCAAAGCGCTCGAAGTCTATGCTGCGCGGATAGGCGCTCGCGCCCGCAATGATGATCTTGGGCTTGCGCTGCTCCGCCTTTGCCGCAACGTCGTCGAAGTCGATTCTCTCGGTCGCGGGGTCGAGCCCGTAGCTCACCACGTCGAACAGCTTTCCAGAGAAGTTGGCATGGGAGCCGTGGGTAAGGTGGCCTCCGTTGCTGAGATCCATCCCCATGATCGTGTCGCCAGGCTTGGCAAACGCCGTCTCGACCGCATAGTTTGCCTGTGCTCCCGAGTGCGGCTGCACGTTGGCGAACTGTGCCCCAAAGAGCGCCTTCACGCGCTCGCGGGCAAGGTCCTCGACCTTGTCGACCGCCCAGCACCCACCGTAGTAGCGCTTTCCGGGAAGGCCCTCCGCGTACTTGTTGGTGAGCACGGTGCCCACCGCCTCCATGACCGCGGGAGACACGAAGTTCTCCGATGCGATGAGCTCGATGGAGTCGCGCTGCCTCCCCAGCTCGTCCTCGATGAGGGATGCGAGCTCGGGGTCCTGTCGCCTGAGCGTGGGAATCGTGTCGGCCATGCGGCTCCCCTACCCTTTCATCCCGAAGTCGGCGGGAACTCCCTCGAACGAGGGGTTGTCCTCTCGCATGATCTTCTCAACGCGCCCGGTGTGGCGGCCCCCCGCAAACTCGGTCGTAAGGAACTCGTCTACGATCTGCTTGTTGGTCTCGAACGGGGTGAACCTGCCGCTGATGCACAGGACGTTTCCGTTGTTGTGCTCGCGGAACAGCTCGGCAAACTGGGGAGTCTGAATCACCGCGGCGCGGATTCCAGGCACCTTGTCCGCCGTGAGCGCCATTCCAATGCCGGTTCCGCAGATTAGGACGCCCCTGTCGGCATCCCCGCGAGCGACGCAGCGGGCGACCTTGTCCGCGAAGTCGGGGTAGTCGCAACGCTCGGCGCTCATAGGCCCAAGGTCGACGACCTCGTGACCGAGCGACTTCAGGTACTCGACCATCCCCGGCTTCTGGTCGTACCCGGCGTGGTCCGATGCAATGGCAATCCTCATGCGGGATCCCCCTTCTGTTCGCGTCCGTCGTGCGCCTCCGCGGGCCAAGCCCGCAGGCCTAGGATACAGCGCAGGGGATTGCTTCCGACGGGGAGAGACCCACTGGTGCCAGGCGCTCGCAACACCTCCACGGGAGTCTCGCGACGCAGGGGCGAGATGGCCGGCATACGCATTAGCAGCCGGCAACCTCGGCAATGCGGGCGGCAGGAATAGCACCCTCACGAAGCACCTCGGGAGCATCCCCAAGGCACGAGACGATCGTGGAGGCAACCGCGATGGGGGCGGGGCCGCCATCAAGGGTGAGGTCCGAGAGCTCGACGAGGCGGCTTTCGACCGTCATGCCACTCGTGGCGGACGGTGCGCCGTGCGTGTTCGCGCTCGTGGTGGCCAACGGTACGCCGACCCTCCGAGCAATCTGGCGCACGAGGTTGGAGTCCGGGAGCCTGAGCGCGATGGTCCCGTCGCCAGGTCGCAGGTACTCCCCCGGAACCTCGTCTGAAGCATGTACCACGAGGGTGAGGGCGCCCGGCCAGAGCTCGCGGGCGAGACGAGACGCCCACTTGGGAACCTCGCGACCGTATCGAGCGAGGTCGTCCTCGTCCGCGACGAGCCACGGAAGCGTCTGGGTGCGCTCGCGGCGCTTGATGTCGAAGATCCTCCCAAGTCCAGGGTTGCCGGGGAGAGCCGCGCAACCGATGCCGTACACGGAGTCCGTTGGCATGACGACGACGCCTCCGTCCGCAAGCACCTCGCTGACCTGCGCCACGCACCCGTCGACGGGATGCTGCTGGTCCACCCTCAAGACAGTACCCATGGCAACCTCCAAGCAGAGAAACCCGTTAGGACTCCCGGCAGGCGAGCCTGCAGACAAGCACGCGTGGCCTGTGGGTCAGGTCCTCGCGAACCTCCACCGACTCCCACTCGCCCGTCTCGCGCGCCAGCGCCGCCGCATCGTCGAGCGATCCCTCGTACAGCTCGACACAGAACATGCCGCCAGGGGCGAGCGCCTTGGGAGCAAACTCGAGGAGCCTCCTGAACACATCGAGCCCATCCTCCCCTCCGTCAAGCGCGAGCGCGGGCTCGTGGTCGCGCACCTCGGAGGGCACCTCGTTGGCGAGTACCTTGGTGGGGATGTACGGGGGGTTGGAGACCAGTACAGAGAACGTCCCCATGAGCTCCCGGTCCACGCCAGAGGCGAGGTCGCACTCCACGATGGTGACTGCATCCTGGAGCGAGAGGGCATCCCGGTTGCGCGTTGCGAGCGCAATCGCCTTGGGCGAGAGGTCCGTTGCCACGACGCGGGTTCCCGGCCGCTCGCCTGCGATGGAGAGCGCGATGCACCCCGTGCCGGTGCCCACCTCGAGAACGCGACAGCCGGCAGGAAGGATCTGGCGCGGCTCGCCACGCACCTCTCCCCCAGCTTCGCCGCCGTCATCGGCCTCAGACTCGTCCCCCGTACCTGATGCCTCACCGGCGTCAGGCCCCTCCCCCTCGGAGGGCTCGTGGTCTGGCATCTCCCCCATGACCGGCGGAAACGTCATCGGCGCCGCATCTACGCCCTCAAGAGCGGCGTCGACCAGGATCTCGGTCTCGGGCCGGGGGATAAGGACGCCCTTCTCGCAGCGCAGGACGATGTGACGAAAGGGCATCTCGCCCGTCACGTACTGGAGGGGCTCTCCCCTTCCGCGCCTGACGACAGCCTGGTGCATGCGGTCGAGCTCGTCACGCATCAGCGGACGGTCGAAGTCCATGTAGACCTGCACCCGCGAGAGGCCCGTGACGTTGCACAGCAGCCACTCGGCAGAGAGGCGCGGGCGCTCGTCGCCCTTGCGCTCCAGATAGCCCTCAGTCCACCTAAGCATCTTGCCAACGGTCCAGGTCTCCGCCACAGGCACTCCCCTCCGATTCACTCGTCCCCCACCAAAAAGCGGCGCCGGCCCGGAGCCGACGCCGCAACGACATCACGGCCTTGCCTTACACGGTCTGGGCGAGCTTCTCCGCCCTGTCCGCCGCGGCGAGCGCCTCGATCACGGAGCCCAGCTGGTCTCCCAGCAGGACGCCGTTGTACGTGGAGTTGAAACCGATGCGGTGGTCGGTCACGCGGTCCTGGGGCTGGTTGTAGGTGCGAATCTTCTCGGAGCGGTTGCCATGACCGATCTGGCTCATGCGCTCGGCGCCCTGCTCTGCCTGCTGCTTCTCCAGCTCCATCTGGTAGAGCCTTGCGCGCAGCATCTCCATGCAGACCGCACGGTTCTGAATCTGGGAGCGCTGGTCCTGCGACTGGACCACCGTGTTGGTGGGCAGGTGGGTGATGCGCACCGCCGAGTAGGTGGTGTTGACGCCCTGGCCGCCGGGACCAGAGGAGCAATAGGTATCGATCCTCAGGTCCTCGGGATTGATCTTGATGTCAATGTCCTCCGCCTCGGGAAGCACCGCCACCGTTGCCGTGGAGGTCTGAATGCGGCCCTGGCTCTCGGTCTTGGGGATGCGCTGCACGCGGTGTACGCCGCTCTCGTACTTCATGACCGAGTAGACCTTGTCGCCGGTGACCTTGAACTCAATCGTCTTGAAGCCGCCCGCTTCGCCGGGGCTGCTGGAGAGGACCTCGGTCTTCCAGCCGCGGGACTGGGCGAAGCGCTCGTACATGGCATAGAGGTCACCCGCGAAGATGGCTGCCTCGTCACCGCCGACGCCAGCGCGGATCTCGACGATGGTGTTTTTCTCGTCGTTGGGGTCACCGGGGATGAGCATGATCTTGATCTCGTCTTCGAGCGAGGGGAGCTTCCCCTCGTTGGAGGAGATGTCCTCCTGGAGCATCTCCTTCTCCTCGGGATCCGAGGTCTCGTGCATCATCTCCTTGGCGGCATCGATGTCGTCGAGCGCCTGGACGTACTCTCGCGCCTTGGCAACGAGGTCGGCTTGATTGGCGTGCTCCTTTGCGATTCTGGCGTATTCCTTGGGATCCGACACAACGGACGGGTCCAGCATCTTTTTCTCAAGCTCCTCGTACGCCGCGATGAGCTTCTCGAGCTTGTCTCGCATGTGGGTCTCCTTGATGCGGCCGCGGCGCTGTGCGGTGGCGCGGCATAGATATTCAGCATGGGAAAGTCTACCACCAAGGGGATATTCGTAGTCAGGCGGTGGGATTGCGGGGGCGTATGGAGGCGGGCGGCACACGGAAGCAACACCACATGCCACCCGGACGATGCCTCCCTTAGCCAAGCTAACTCGTCTCGCTCGCCTTGATAAACGCAATCTGGTAGCGCTGCTTGAGCCACTTGACGGTATTGGGCGTGCGACTCTCGCTCAGGGTGAACGTGAGGACCTGATAGTCATACGTCCCAGGCATAGTCGCCCCCACCGAGAGGGACGCGGCGAAAGCGGCGTCGTCCGACCCCTGGAAGCCCGAGACCGCCCATGCACCATGCGCCCTGACATCCTGCTCGAGGGCGGCCTCGAGCGCCTTGTAGTCTGTGACGGGGGTGGATTCGCTGTGCCAGGTGATCGCGTCTGACGACGGGCAGTAGTCAAGGCTCACGTCAGTAGCGCTCGTGTCCTCGATCAGAGAGCGCCGGAGCATGGAGCACGCCGCGTCGGACGCCGCCGCGCTCTGAAGGAACGACCGAAAGACACTCCCCATAGACCCCTTGTCCGACAGGCTCTTGGACGAGAGGTCGATTGCGTACTCTCGCCTGATGAGGGTTCCGTCCCTGAGGGTGTAGGCGATGTCCACCGTGTTGTAGTCGGACGAGCCATCCGCGAGGTTGGTGGCGCCGCTCGCAACAAGGGACTTATGAAGGCCCACCACCTGGCTGATGCCCTCGCGAGACTCGAACGTAAGACTGGGGTTGTTGACCGACACGCTCTTGACGTCATCCACGGAGGGGACGTACCTCACCACGCCCATCGCATCGGTGGCGCAGCAGACGGCGAATGCGGCACTAACCGCAACGGTGACCGCCAGGCCGACCTTCCTGCCCCGGAGTGCCGTGATGCCGCCGCCCACGCCCGCCTCGGCGACGCAGTACACCAGCGCGCAGCTCGCGACCACCACCGCCCCAACCACGAGTGGGCTGCCCGCTACGAAATCGACGAACAGGGCGAGGATGACGAGAGACACACCCAGGCCGGCAGCGAGTGCAAACAGGACGCTCGCCACCTCGTGGACGGGCCGGAACGCAAAGGCGTCCCCCGCCCTCTCGAGGTCACGCCGTGCGAACAGCTCCGTGGCGACCACGGTGCAGACGACGCCCACGAGGGCGTATGCCAGGAGCGCCCGCCATGGGACCCTACCGCTCTGGAAGGAGCTCAGGCTGCGGACGAGGAAGACCGCAGGGGATGCCCAGGCGAGCGAGGGGAACGAACCGTCGGCGACGCTCGGGGCAAGAATGGAGACAACCTGCCGAACCCCCCCCACTGCACCACGGCGACATATCCGTTGACCATGCAAAACAGCGTCGTCGCAACCGACGCCCGTCCAGACACCACCATGCAAAGCGACGCGATGCCACAGAACGTGACGCACATGAGCCCCTGCTCGGCAAACCACACCAGCACATCCATGGGACCGATTGCCGCCATGCCGCCAAGCACCAGAAGTAGCAGGGCAAGGACCAGGTTGGCCAGGAGGAGGGGGACAAGGGAGGCGAGGAGCAGGGAGCGGAAGAGCGGCCTTCGCCTGATGGGGAGCGAGCCGTAGAAGGGAGCGGCAACGCGGTCGAAGGCAAAGTTGAAGTTTCGCAAAACCGCCACATAGGAGGCGACGAGGGTGAGGAACACGCCGAGGACGGATGAGAAAGCGAGAAGCTGCTGCCCTCCCGCCTCCATGCCACCGTCTGCCATCGCCCTGCCGCGATATAGCAGCGAGAGGAGCGGGACCAGCCATATGAGCAGGTATGCCACCGCAACGTGGGCACGCCTCAGGCAGGCGTCCCCAAAGATGCCGATGCTAGAGGACGAGGTCCTTGAGCTCATCGTCCGCACCTCCCAACTCGTAGAGGAAGAGCTCCTCGAGAGACAGGGGGACGGTCTCCATGTAGACGGGATGCGCCGTCGAGAGGACCTCGCGCACATGCCCCACGTCCCCGTGAACTATCAGGGTCTGCATGCGACCGCTTGCAGCCTGGTTGGCAATCCAGAGGCCGCGCGGGAGCTCTGCGCCCTCGGGCAGCACGACCTGGACCTTCACCAGTCCGTCGCTCGCACGGGTAAGGTCGTACTCCCTGAGCATAGTCCCCTGGCGCAGAATGCCCATGTGGTCGCAGATTCCCTCGAGCTCACGCAGGTTGTGGCTGCTCACGAGCACCGTCGTGTTACGCTCCGCCACGTCATCCAGCACGAGGCGCCACATGCGCTTGCGCACCAGGGGGTCGAGTCCGTCCATGGGTTCGTCGAGGAGCAGGACATCGGGCGTGAGCGAGAGCGTGAGCCAGAACGCCGCCTGCTTCCTCATCCCCTTGCTGAACTTGCGGAGAGGACGCTTGCGGTCAAGATCGAAGCTCTTGCCAACTGTCTCGAATCGCGCGAGGTCAAAGCTCGGGAACACGTCGTAGTAGAACTGCGCCATCCCGCGAATGGTCTCGTTGGAGAAGAAGAACGGGTCGCTGGGGACGCTTCCGATGCGTGCCTTGACGGCGGGGTTCTCCCACACCGGCTCGCCTAGGACGCTCACCGTCCCCCCGGTCGGGCGCAGGGCACCGGTAAGATGGCCCATGAGCGTCGACTTTCCGGCGCCGTTTGGCCCAACCAGTCCGTAGACTGCCCCTTCGGGAACCGTAAGGTTGACGCAGTCGAGCGCCGCCACGTCATCGAACTCCTTGCGGAGCTTCCGCACCTCAATCGCCGCTCGCACAGCCGGCACCTCCCCCGATCCTCTCCCGCAGCTCGTCTTCCGTGCAGCCAAGGGCTATCAGCTCGCCTGCCACCTCGTCAAACCTTTGGAGGAGCTCCCTCCGGCGCACGTCCGCCGCATGGGCGGTGTTGGCCACGAAGCTTCCCTTCCCCCGCACGGAGTAGATGTATCCGCCCTGCTCGAGCTCGTGATATGCCCGCTGGATGGTGTTTGGATTGATGGCGAGCTCGGAGGAGAGCTCCCTCACGCTGGGGAGCTTGTCTCCAGGAGAGAGAACCCCTGCCAGAATCTGCTGCTGATACGAGTCCCTGACCTGCTCGTAGATGGGACGCGCGTCTCGGTAGCTTATCTGGATCATGCACGCCTCCCCCACTTATCCGTTCTAACTGTACTAGTTAGTTTAATACAGCAGTGCACGCCTAGGGACGCGAGTTCCTGCTTTATGAGACTCGTTTGGGGGATGCCCAGCCTACCGGGACGCCAGTCCCTCCCCCATGAGGAGGCCCATGACACTTGACATCATGAGGCCGCGCGTCCAGCCGCTCGAATCGCCCAGGCAGTGGAGGCCCTCCACGTTGGTGTCGAGGTTCTCGTCCATGCTGACCTTGTTGCTGTAGAACTTGAGCTCAGGTGCGTAGAGGAGCGTCTCCTCGGCGGCAAAGCCCGGAACCACTTGGTCGACGGCCTTTATGAAGTTGACGATCTCGATCATCGCCCGATACGGGATAGCAGCGGTGATGTCGCCAGCCTCGGCGTCGGGGAGCGTGGGCACGAGGTTGGAGCGCGAGAGCTCGCGCGGCCAGGTGCGCTTGCCGTCGAGGATGTCACCGAACCGCTGGACCAGGATGTGGCCCGCACCGAGCATGTTGCACAGGCGCCCCACCATCTGTGCGTAGAGGATGGGCTGGTCAAAGGGCTCGCGAAAGTTAAACGTGCACAGGACCGCGAGGTTGGTGTTGTCGCTCTTGCGCTCCTTGTAGCTGTGGCCGTTCACGACGGCCAAGCCACCGTCGTAGTTCTCCTGACTCACGAAGCCGCCGGGGTTCTGGCAGAAGGTGCGAACCTTGTTGCGGAAGGGATTGGGGTAGCCTACGAGCTTGCTCTCGTAGAGGACGTTGTTGACGTTCTCCATGACCTCGTTGCGGACCTCGACGCGCACGCCCAGGTCGCAGGGGCCGGCTGAGTGCCTGATTCCATGGCGCTCGCACATGTCGTCAAACCAGCTCGCCCCGCGGCGGCCGGTAGCGACCACGGTCTGCGCCGCGCGTATGGCAACGGCGTCACCCCCTGCCGTCGGGCGCACCATAGCGCCGCGACACACGCCGTCCTCGACGAGCACCTCCACGCACTCGTGCTCGAAGAGGATCCTGACCCCCGCATCCAGGAGAGCGCGCTCGATGGTCGCATAAATCTGCTGCGCCCGCTCGGTCCCCAGGTGACGGATGGGGCAGTCCACGAGCTTGAGCCCCGCCTGGATGGCCCGGCGACGGATGTCCGCGACCTCCCTTGGGTGCCCCAGGCCCTCTACGTGCGGGTCGGCTCCAAAGTCAAGGTACATCTGGTCAACACGCTCGATGGTGGACTGCGCGAGTCTCTCCCCTATGAGCTCGGGCAGGTCTCCCCCAACATGACACGACAGCGAGAGCTTGCCGTCCGAAAACGCACCGGCACCCGAGAAGCCCGTGGTGATGCGGCACGGCTTGCAGTCCGCGCAATGGCCCAGGCGCTCCTTGGGGCAGCTCCGCCGCTCGATGGGCAGGCCCTTCTCCACCATGGTGATGGAACCGGAAAAGTGGGACCGAATGAGTCCAAGGGCGGTGAATATCCCAGCCGGTCCGGCGCCTATGACGAGGACGTCCGTCGAGGAGGGTATGCGCTGAGCGACCATTGCTGCTCCTTTCGTGCGACCATGTGATTGTATCAGTCGCACGCCGAGACACGGCAGGGGTCATGGCGGGGCGGGGACGGGTTGGCGCTACCCTAGGGGAGACTGAAAATCGGGCGCACGCGCCCGAAGGAATGGAGAGGAGCGGCCATGGCCGCGGGAAAGCACTTTGCAGGCAGCAGGCCCACCCTTTCTGATGAGGAGGTCGATGCCGTCGTTCGCTCGGCAATGGAGCGGGCACGCAGGGCAGCGGAGGAACCCCTCTACACGCTCTCCAGCTACGACCCCGTTAAGGTGAGCGTTCCCGTCCCCTGCGTCACGGACGCCCAGGTAGACCTTGCCCTCTCCTCCATGGCACAGCAGGCCGGGGCGGACGAGTCTCGGCTCTCGGATGCCGACTGGGTGCGCCAGGCCTTTGGCGCACGCAGCCTCGACGATCTGCGCGCGGGCGTGAGGAACGACCTCCTGGCCTCCAACATGCACGACGCCGACCGACGGAAGGGCGCGCTCTGCCTTGCAGAGCTTGCCTCCAGGCTCCAGGAGGAGGTCCCCGAGCGGGTGGTGGACGAGATGCGCCAGGGCATGCGCGCTGGACTCGAGCAGGACCTGGCGCAGAGCGGTCTCACGGTGAAGGAGTTCTGCGAGCAGACCGGAACCCCCAGGGAGGACCTGGAGCAGAGCCTTGCCAGCCAGGCGCGCGAGGCTGCGACCCAGGGGGCAGCCCTGGACGCCTACGCAAGGGAGAGGGGACTCTCCGCGAGCGAGGGGGAGTGGCCACGGCTGCTCGGAATCCCGCCGGTGCAGCTGGCGGAGGTGGCGAGGCAGGCGCGGGCCAACGGGAACTACGAGGCGCTCGCCAGGACGGCGCTCCGCAACAAGACTGCGGACATCGTAGTCACGGAATGCGACTGCACATACAGCTACGAGACGCCGCAGGAGGCGGAGGACCGGCTGCAGAAGATGCTTCGCGACGGCAATGGAACGGTCACGCCCGGTCCCATGGGGACGAGCGGGCTCGACGCCAGCCTACCCCTGGTGTAGCGCGCCGCCGAGAAGCCATGCGCGTCTCCTCGGCACATGCCAGAGGACAGGAGGAGGGCCGCCCGGAACGCTCCGGACGGCCCTCGTCGTTGCGCGCAATAAGATTGCCGCGAAGCTACTCCGCGGGGGTCTCCTCGGCGGGAGCGGCCTCGGCAACGGTGGCCTCGGCGGTCTCGGCCTCTGCGGCCTCCTCGGCAGCCTTCTTGGCAGCCTCTGCCTCGGCCTTCTTGGCGTACTCGGCGGCACGCTTGGCCTTGGCGGCAGCCTTTGCCTCGGCGGCAGCCTTGCGGGCGGCCTCCTCCTCGGCGGCCTTCTTGGCCTTGGCCTCCTTAGCAGCCTTTGCCTTTGCGAGCTGGGCCTGGGCGGCGCCACCAAACTTGTCGGAGAAGCGCTGGACGCGTCCACCGGTGTCAACGAGCTTCTGCTGACCGGTGTAGAACGGGTGGCACTTGTCGCAGAGGTCGACGGTCATCTCGCTCTTGGTAGAACGGGTGACCCAGGTGTTGCCGCAGGTGCAACGGACGGTGCACATCACGTAGTCTGGATGGATGCCTTGCTTCATATGGAACTCCTTCGATCGGCCTGGTTTCCGACCAGGCGAGGGGTTGCCTCGACCCGTGCCGAGACAGTCAAGCTTTGCGAGTATAGCAAATTGACCGCTCGGCAATGTGAAGAGAACGTGCACCAAAAAGCGGCCTCTTCCGCCTTCCCCATGGTCGCGCGCGGTAGACTGTGGTGTCCTGCCTCACCCGCCCAAACGGGGCGGCCCGCACGCGGAGGTCACACGATGCTACTTGCCATTGACGTCGGTAACACCCAGACGACCCTGGGCCTGTTTGACGACGGGGGCCAGGTTGCGCGCCAGTGGCGCATGGCCACCGACAAGACAGACACCGCCGACGAGCTGCACGAGCGTCTGTTTGGCTACTTCATGATGTTTGGCCTTGAGCTCTCGGACGTCACCGACGTGGCAATCGCCAGCGTGGTTCCCATCCTGACCCAGGAGTGGCTGTACATGATGCGGCACATCCTCAACGCGGACGACGTCCTGCTAGTCGATGCCGGCAGGGACTGCGGCATCAGGGTGAGCATGCCCGACCCGACCCAGGTGGGGGCGGACCGCATTGCCAACGCGGTGGCAGCGCGGGAGACGTATGGGGCGCCAGTCATCGTGGTCGACTTTGGCACGGCGACGAACATCGATGTCGTGGACGCCAATGGTTCGTTCAGGGGAGGCGCGATCATGCCCGGCCTGCTCCTCTCCGCATCGGCACTCTTCTCTCGCGCGTCTCGCCTCGCGAGCGTGCCCCTGGTCGCCCCCGCTCGTGCGCTGGGCGACACGACCGAGTCTGCCGTTCAGTCTGGAATCGTGATTGGAGCGGCGGCGCAGGCGGAGGGCCTCGTGAGGAGGATCCGAGACGAGCTGGGGGAGCCAAGCTGCACCGTCGTGGGCACGGGCGGCCTCTCGCACGAGATCGCCAAAGCGACGGACCTCTTCGACGCCCTGGACCCAGACCTCACCATCCGCGGCGTCTACCTCATCTGGAAGCATCGCGCGGAGAAGCGCGCCGCCCGCGCATAGGCGGGGCTACAGGCTGCAGACGTTGCGCGGCTCTCCTGCGAGCCAGGACGTGACGTTGTCAAACTCTATCCGCGCCCTGCGCAGCATAGCCTCTTGGGTAAGGAAGCCCACGTGAGGGGTGAGAACCGCGTTCTTTGCATGGGCGAGCGGGTAGTCTGTGGGCAGGGGCGGCTCCGTGTCGAACACGTCCACGCCGGCCCCGGCAATATGGCCCTGGTCGAGCGCCCTTGCAAGGGCTTCGTTGTCCACCACCGCGCCGCGGGCGCAGTTGATGAGAATGGACCCCCGTGGCATGAGCGCAAGTCTCCTGGCATCGATCATCCCGCGCGTGCCAGCGTTGCTCGGCACGTGAAGCGTAACGATGTCGCTCTGCGCTAGGAGGTCGTCCAGATTTGGCACGAACTCGATGCCCGCCCCGGTTGCCTCGGGGTTCTCGTGTCGGGCATAGCCCAGCACACGGGCACCAAACGCGCAGAAGAGACGCCCGACCTGGGTGCCGATGTGCCCGGTTCCCACCACGCCCACGGTCTTGCCGCAAATCTCGCTTCCCATCAGCCCAGCGGACGTGCCGCCCGTGCGAGCCTCAGAATCCGCGGGGACGACCTTGCGCAGGACGTCGATGGCAAGCCCCAGCGTCAGCTCTGCAACGCTGGTATCGGAATAGCCGGCGCAGTTGCACACGGTGATGCCACGCTCCCTGCAGGCGTCAAGCCCAACGTGGTCAATGCCCGTGAAAGCGACGGCGATCATCTTGAGCGTGTTGGCCGAGCTAATCACGTCGGCGGAATACGGGGTGTTGGCAATCATCACCACGTCCGCACCAGAGCTGCGCCTGGCGAGCTCGGTGACGTCGGTCGTCCTCTGGTCATACGAGACGAACTCGTGCCCGGCCTCAACAATCGGCCTGGCAAGCTCCTCCACCATCTGGCTGGAAATCCCCAGCGGCTCGAGCAGGGCAACCCTCATCGCACGCCTCCCACCTGCAATGCCGCCCGCCCCCAACGGAGGGGGCGAGACGGACGGCTCACGCCAATCGAATCCCCGCCTGCTCGGGGGAGAACTCCAGCTGCCTGCCGGAGTCCAGGGTGACCGTCGCGCGGCCCCATACGTCCAGGCCGGCAAACGTGCCCGTTGCCGCGACGCGCCCGTTTGGGTAGATGACCTCGACCCTCTTTCCCAGGCGCGGCTCGCGGTCAAAGTAGTCCGAGAGGAACGATGCCCAGGCGCCCCCTGCCGACCGACCGTTGGAGACATCCCTCTCCCATTGGTCAAAACGGGCCCTGACGGCATCCTCGAGGTTGGCTTCCGCAGGAAGGGCCGACGCGCCACCACTTGGCGTGAGGTCAATCCGCACGAAGACTCCCTGGTCGTCGTAGCCGCCACGGGCAGACACCGCACAGACGGGCGTACCCTCCGCGGCCACCACGACGTCGTGGGGCCAGTAGATTCCCAGCTCGTCCGACCCCGAGGCCGAGGCGGCATCGACCACGCCCATCGCGGCGATGGCGGGGGCCGCCACCAAGAAGCCCATGGGCACCGCGGGCCGCACCGTCAGCTGCACGTCTCCCATCCCGACCACCTACTGCCAGTCGAGGACGCCGAGCTCAGACACCACGTGGCCAACGCGCTCCTCCGGCGCGTAGACGGGCACCCCGGCGTGCATGAGGAACCTGACCGGGTCGTGCATGAGGTCCTCCATGGGGACCAGGACGTAGTCCCTCTCGCCCAGATGCGGGTGGGGCAGCGTGAGCTTGCGGCCGGCATGCTCCTCGTCCTCGACGTAGACCAAGTCGCAGTCGATGGTCCGCGGGCCATGACCCGTCTGCTCGGGGTCGCGCTCGCGGCCAAGCTGTTGCTCCACGTTCATGAGGTCGTCCAGGAGGACCATGGGGTGAAGCTCGCTGCGGATCTCGACCACCGCGTTGGCGACCGACGTCTTGATGCCGTAGGCGGGCTCGGTCTCGTACGCATGGCTCACCTGCACCACACAGGTGAGGGGAATCTGGTTGATTAGGCGAACCGCTTGCGTGAGGTTCTCGAGCCGGTCGCCCACGTTGGAGCCGATGGAGACGAAGCCCTGGCGCGGGTCCGCCTTTGCGACCGACCAGTACGAATCAATTGCCTGGCAGGCGGTGGCGACGTCGTGCACGCGAAGGATGCGGGCGCCAGACTCGATCGCCGACAGGCAGATTCCCATCGTCGCGGGGTCGCGGTCGGCGGCGACCGTGATACCCGAGACCGCTCCAACGAACCGCTTGCGCGACACGGCGGTGAGCACGGGGTATCCCATCGAGACGAGCTTGCGGGTGGCACGCTGGATGACCACGTCCTGGTCGGCGGTCTTGTCAAAGCCGGGACCGGGGTCGATGCAGATGCGGTCGTGGCTCACGCCGGCACGCATGAGGATGCGGGCCTGGTCGCCGAGGAAGCCCATCACGTCTCGCATGATGGGTGCCTCCTCCGGCAGCGTGAAACGACGGGTGCTGGTGGGTATGCTGCGCTGGGGCGCACGGGCGGGCCGGGCGCTGTCCAGCTGCACGAACTTCCTAGTTGCCTGTCCCTCTCCCCTGTTCCAGTGCATGACCACGCAACCGCAGTTTGACTCGGCGGCAACGCGGACCATCTCCGGGTCCGTGAAGCCCGAGACGTCGTTGATGATCGAGACCCCCATGCGGGCGCACATGTGGGCAACGGCAGGGTGACGCGTGTCTATGGAGACAATCGCGGAGGGCGCGGCCTGGAGGATCCCCCTGATGACCGGGACCACCCGCTTTGCCTCCTCCTCGGGGGAGACGGGCGTGTGGCCGGGTCGGGTCGACTCCCCACCGACGTCGATGATATCCGCGCCCTGGTCGAGCATCTGAAGGGCGTAGTCCACCGCGACCTTGGGGTCGTCGTGCTCTCCCCCATCCGAGAAGGAGTCAGGCGTCACGTTGAGGATGCCCATCACGCGCGGGCGGGCAAGAGAGATCTCGTGCCGTCCGCAGCGCCAGATGGAGTAGTCCTGTCGAAGCATGGGTCGTGCCTCCCCCAAAGTGAGCGGGGCGCTCGCGGCGCCCCGAGATAGTCTTCACAATTGTAGTCGCTTTGGGTTCGGCGCACCCACGCGACGCGCCGGGCGTGTGGCGGCCCCGGCAGCAGGAGCCCGATACGGGTGCTCACGACGAGAGTTTCCTGCCAGCTGTCCTGCCGGAGAGGGGTTCGGCTCCCTTCTCGCACCACCCCCAGACCGGAAGCTGGCCAAGGGAACGAGGGCAACCGCCTGCATGGGAAGGGACCGGCCGACGGGCGGTGGTCGCCCCGCTCCATTCCTAGGCCATCGATGCCACCGGTCCGGGGCGCGGAATGCGGGACGGCAGCGATTCGCTCTGGCACCGTTACCGCACAAGGGCGCCCCGCCACAACTGGAGAGCATCCTGCCCCGTGCGGGAAAGGGGCCCTCGCCAGCAAGGCCATGCCCCCTGGACGGGAGAGGCGGCGGCACCTCCCCTCTTTGATCTTCGATGCGACCTCATTCGCGACCGGGCGCGGGTCTACCGTCTCCGCGACGGGATGGAACCCCGCGGGCGCCTCCCAAGCCCCGTGCAGCCCCGATCGCTGCTTCCGGAGCAATGCGAGAGGAACGCTCCTCTCCCCTACGGCAGACCGCACCCCACGACCGAAGTCCAGGGCCTCCGCCACCGGCTCGCCGGAGGGACGTCAGAACTCGAACGCCTTCGCGATGTCGCACGCGCACACGAGGTCGGCCATGTCGTCCTGTGGGGTTGGCTCCAAGTTGCAGATAACGAGGTCGCTGCCGCGAAAGTACTGGACGAGGCCCGCCGCGGGGTACACCACGAGCGACGTCCCGCCGATGATGAGCATGTCGCACCGCTCGATGGCACGAACCGCCCTGCTGATGTTGCCTTGGTCCAACTCCTCCTCGTACAGCACGACGTCGGGCTTGACCACACCCCCGCACTTCTCGCAGCGGGGAATCCCGCCGGTTGCCAGGATCCACTCCTGAGAGTACACCTCGCCGCAGCGGCGGCAGATGTTGCGGTGCGTGGATCCGTGCAGCTCGATGACGTTCTTGGATCCCGCCGCCTGATGCAGACCGTCGATGTTCTGCGTGATGACCGCCGCGAGCTTTCCCTCTGCCTCGAGCTCGGCGAGCTTGCGATGTGCCTGGTTGGGCTGCGCGTTTGGGGCGCACATGACATGACGATAGAAGTCGTAGAACTCCTCCATGTGCGACTCGTAGAAGCTGTGGCTCAGCATGGTCTCGGGTGGATATTTGTAGCCGCGCTGGTGATAGAGCCCGTTAGGACTCCGGAAATCGGGAATACCACTGGCAGTGGAAACGCCTGCGCCCCCAAAGAACACGACGCTCTTGGCGCGCTCGACATGATTCTTGAGCTCCTGGGCCGCCTCGCTGGGGTCTGTGATCGTCTTCGCCATGATGGCCTCCCGTTCCACTGGCTTGCCTGGACCAACTCTATCACCGGGAGGTGTGGCAAACATGACCCAGCAACCCAAGGCCCGGCCCCTTGCGAGCAACGTCACCGACTGCGCCCTCATTTTTGAGGGCGGCGGCTATCGGGCCGCCTACACGGCGGGATTTGCCCGCGTCCTCCTAGAACAGGGCATCTACTTCGACTTTGTCTGCGGCATCAGCGCCGGCGCCAGCCACACCGTGGACTACGTCTCGCGCGACCTCTGGCGCACTCGGTTCGCCTTCCTGGGAGAGAGGCCCAAGGGCATCCAGATCAACGGGCTGGGTTCGATGCTGCGGGGCGACCGCTACTTCAACGCCGACTACCTGTACGAGGGATGCGTTGAGGACGGCTTCATGCCCTTTGACTGGAAGACCTTCTGCGCCAACCCGGCGCAGGTGGCTGTCCAGTCCTTCGAGAGCGACACGGGCCGCTCCGTCACGTTCACCAAGGACGACATGCCCGACATGGAGTCCATGATGCACGCGGTCCGTGCCAGCTCGACCCTCCCCGGCATGATGAAGCCCATACAGATTGACGGGCATGTGATGTACGACGGCGGCCTGGGCCAGGGCGCGGGCATCCCCCTCCACCTTGCCGAGGACGCAGGATACAAGCGGTTCTTCTTCGTGGCGACCAGGCCTCGGGGATACCGCAAGCTCCCGCCGACGGGTGCCGAGAGACGCATGCTGCTGGCCGTCTCGAAGGGCAATCCCTATGTGAGAAACGCACTTCTCACCCGCTGGGAGCGCTACAACGTGGAGCTGACCCGGCTCGAGGGGCTCGCGCGCGAGGGCAAGGCCTACATCGTCTACCCGGACGAAATGCCCCTTTCGAGTGGCACCACCGACACCCGCAAGCTGCACGAGGCGTACGACCAAGGCCACGCGCAGGGCATGCGAGAGCTACTGAGGTGGAGGGAATTCCTCTTTGGTTCCCCTGATGCCGGCCCCAAGCCAGACCCCAAGGTCCTCCGCGAGGTCGAGGCCGAGGACGAGGGCTACATCACGATCTCGAAGTGAGGACGCCGCCAGCCCCAGCCTGTGCGACAATCCCCACGGATTGCGTCGAGCGAAAGGACCAACATGGCAGATGAACGCGAGCTGCGCCTCGTCTCGTGGAACGTGAACGGCCTCAGGGCCGTGCTCAAGAAAGAGCCGAGCTTCACCGAGATCTTTGGGCAGTGCGACGCAGACGTCTTCGCGATACAGGAGACCAAGCTGCAGGAGGGCCAGGTGAGCCTGGATCTTCCCGGCTACGTGCAGACGTGGAGCTACGCAGAGCGAAAGGGCTATTCGGGAACCGCCGTCTTCAGCCGCGAGGAGCCGCTGCAGGTGATTCGCCAGATCGGCTCCCCCGTCGCGGACGACGAGGGGCGCGTCTGCGCGCTGGAGTTCCCCTCCATGTGGTTCGTGGACGTATACACCCCCAACTCCAAGCAGGGCCTGCTGCGTCTGGACGAGCGCATGGTGTGGGACGAGCACTTCCGCGACTTCCTGTCGGAGCTCTCGCAGGACAAGCCCGTGGTGACCTGCGGCGACTTCAACGTCGCCCACGAGGAGATCGACCTCAAGAATCCTGACACCAACCACGAGAACGCGGGCTTCAGCGACCAGGAGCGCGAGAGTTTTACCAAGCTGCTCGACTCCGGCCTCACGGACACCTTCCGCGCGCTGCACCCCACCCTCGAGGGCGCCTACAGCTGGTGGAGCTACCGCATGCGCTCGCGCGAGCGAAACACGGGCTGGCGCATCGACTACTTCCTGGTGAGCGACCGCATCGCGGACAGGGTCAGGGACGCCCGCATCCTAGGCGACGTCTATGGGAGCGACCACTGCCCCGTGGAGCTTACGCTCGCTATCTAGGGGAGGGGCCCGGCGCCCCGGTGTCGGGCCTCTCCCCTGGCATCTGGGGCATGCCGTGACACGAAGGGCTTACTCGATCGTGGTGCCGACACCCTCACGCATCGCCTGCAAGAAGCTTTCGGCGTCCCGCGTGGCGATTAGCGCCTGGGGGAAGTGGATGCGCTCGAGCATCCTGAGGGCGGGCTCGAACCCGCCGATGCCGCAGCTGATGTGCGCGTCGCTGCTCACCACGATCTTGCAGCCCTCCTCGGCGCACACTTCCGCAAGCGCCTGACAGCCGTCGATGGTGTCCTTGTGCCCGATGACGGAATCGAGGCTGTGCGCGTTGATCTCGATGAGCTTGTGGAGCTCCTTGGCCGCCCTCACGACCTCCCTGTGCTCGAAGGGGACCCTGCCGCGCACCGGGTGGCCCAGCACCAGCACCTTGGGGTCCTGGAGAGCGGAGAGGTACATATTGGTGGTAACGGACAGGTTCGCCTCACGTGCGAAATCCCTGCCGTGCACGCTGGCGATGACGTAGTCGCAGCGCGAGAACACCCGTTCCTTGAGCGTCGCGGGCGATTCGACATCGCCCGTGATGCCCTCGTCAATCATGATGTCGTGCCCATAGAGGTTGCCCTTGAGGTCGACGATGTCCGCCTCGCAGCCATGGAGCAGCCTCACGCCGTGCCACACCCTCGGCCAGCAGCCAAAGTTGTAGAAGTACTGGTAGTCGCGTGTATCGCATGCAAGCCTACCGTCCCCCGCTGCAACAGCGGGATGGAGCATCGACGAGAAGTGCTCCGTGCATCCCAGCAGCTCGAGCCTCAGCTCGGCGGCGGCGCGCACGTTCTCCTCGATCGTGGAGTAGGCGTGGCGGGAGTAGATGGTGTGGGTGTGGATGTCGCAGGCGTTGCGAAGCACGTTCGCTCTCCCTCCAGGAGCCAGACGGTAGGCCAGAAGTCATTTTCGCACCTTGCCGGCGCGGCGTGCCTAGCGTGCGTACTCCCCCGCGAGGCGCTCCCATGCGGGCATGGAGCCCACGATGGTCTCGTGGCTCACGCAGTACCCCACGCGCACCCATCCCGTGCAGCCAAAGCTGTCGGAGGGCACGGGGAGAAGCTCCTGCTCGCGCGCCTTGAGGAAGAAGGCGTTGGCGTCGGGCTCGAGCGCCTTGACCCACAGGTAGAAGGCACCCTGCGGCTCTATGTACTCGTAGCCCAGCCTCGAGAGGCCGCTCGTGAGCGCCTCCCGGTTGCTGGCGTAGGCCTCCACGTTGCTCGGCACGTCCACACAGTCGGCGACCACACGCTGGAACAGCGAAGGGGCGCACACAAAGCCGAGCTTGCGACCCGAGCCGGCGACGGCCGGGAGAAGCTCGTCGTGATCCGGATTGGTGGTGGGCACCAGGACCCAGCCAATGCGCTCGCCGGGGAGGCTGAGCGACTTTGAGTAGCTGTAGCACACCAGCGTGCGGTCGTACACATCGGGGACCCAGGGCACCTCAGCACCGTAGGTGATCTCGCGGTAGGGCTCGTCCGCGATCAGGTACACGCTCGTGCCCAGGGCAGCCTCGCGGTCACGCAGGACGGCGGCAAGGTCCTCAAGGTTCTGGAGCGAGTAGACCGAGCCCACGGGGTTGTTGGGCGAGTTGACGATCAGGGCCTTTGTCCTATCGCCCACCGCCCTGCCAATGGCGTCGGGGTCAATCTGGAAGGTCGCGGGGTCGGCGGGTACCTCGACGCAGGTCGCTCCCGCGCTCTCGATCCACACCCGGTACTCGGGGAAATAGGGGGAGATCACGATGACCTCATCACCGGGGTTGACCACCGCGTTGAGGACGATGTTGATGGACGCCGCCGCACCGCAGGTCATGTAGAGCTCGTCGGTGCCGTACGAAGTGCCAAAGCGCCGGTTGAGGGAGTCTGCGACCGCCTTGCGCGTTGCCGGGTAGCCCGCCGCGGGGGTGTACCCATGGAGCTCGGTCGGGGGGAGGGAGAGGTTCCGCTGGATGGACTCGCGGACCTCCTCCGGCGCGGGGACGGACGGGTTGCCCAGCGAGAAGTCAAACACGTTCTGGGCGCCAATCTGCGCCTTGCGCCTCGCGCCGTACGCCGCGATCTCACGGATGCTCGACTTCTGCGCTCCATAGGCGTAGCTCTGCTGGTTTATGGACATGAAGGGTCTCCCCTCTCCCCCGGTTGATCGTTGCGGTCAGACTGCCGTGGGGCAATTGTAGGTTCGCGCGCCACGTGCCGTCACGCGCGTGCGCAAAACGAAACCGGGGACGGACCCAGCGGCCCATCCCCGGCAGGCGGAAGCTACCATCATCACCCAAGCTCCGGGCGAGAGGAACGCGGCTACGCTCCCTCCACCGCCGCCTCGGGGTGGCTCTGGACGTACTCGTCCCACTTGTCGTCGAGCAGGGCGTCCACGACCTCCCCCTCGACCGTCTCGCGGGCGAGAAGTACCTTCGCCATGGTCGACATCTGCCTCGCGCGGTCGCCCAGCACCTGGCGAGCACGCGCGTGCGCCTCGCGCATGATGCGCTCGACCTCGTCGTCGATCCTCTTAGCGGTCTCACCCGAGTAGTTCTGGTGCGTGGTGTAGTCGCGCCCCAGGAAGGGCTGGTGATCCTGGTCGCCAAACACCTGCGTGCCCAGTTCGTCGCTCATGCCGTAGCGGGTGACCATCTCGTGCGCCATCTTGGTCGCACGCTCCAGGTCGTTGCTCGCGCCGGTGGTGATGTCCTCGCAGAACAGCTCCTCGGCGGTGCGGCCGCCCAGCAGCACGGCTATCTGGTCGAGCATGGAGTCGCGCGTCTCCAGGAAGTGGTCCTCCTCGGGGAGCTGCAGGGTGTACCCCAGCGCACGACCGCGGCTGATGATGCTGATCTTGTGCACCGGGTCACTGTTCTCCAGCACGTGACCGACAAGGGCGTGGCCGCTCTCGTGAAAGGCGATGACGCGGCGCTCCTTCTCGCTCATGACGCGGCCCTTCTTCTCGGGGCCGGCGATGACGCGCTCCATGGACTCCTCGATCTCGTCCATGCCGATGGTGTCCTTGTGCCTGCGGGCGGCGAGCAGCGCCGACTCGTTCATGAGGTTGGCCAGGTCGGCACCGGTGAAGCCGGGGGTGAGTTTGGCGAGCGAGCCAAACTCGATGTTGGGCTCCAGGGGCTTGTTGGCGGCGTGGACCTTAAGGATCTTCTCGCGGCCCTTCACGTCGGGGGCGTCGACGGTAATCTGACGGTCAAAGCGGCCGGGACGCAGGAATGCAGGGTCCAGGATGTCGGGGCGGTTTGTCGCGGCGATGAGGATGACGGAGCTGTTGTCGTCAAACCCGTCCATCTCGACGAGCAGCTGGTTGAGCGTCTGTTCCCTCTCGTCGTGGCCGCCACCCAGGCCCGCGCCGCGCTGGCGGCCAACCGCATCGATCTCGTCAATGAAGATGATGGAAGGGGCTGCCTCCTTGGCCTGCTTGAACAGGTCGCGCACGCGGCTCGCGCCAACGCCCACGAACATCTCCACGAAGTCGGATCCCGATATTGAGAAGAACGGGACGCCCGCCTCGCCGGCAACCGCCTTGGCCATGAGGGTCTTACCGGTGCCCGGAGGGCCGACCAGCAGGACGCCGCGGGGAATCTTGGCGCCCATCTTGTGGTAGCGTTCGGGCTCGCGCAGGAAGTCGCGTATCTCTTTGAGCTCCTCGACCGCCTCGTCCACGCCGGCGACGTCGTCAAACTTGACCTTTGGGCGGGTCTGCTCGGTGGTGCGCGCCTTGTTGGCCCTGCCAAAGTTCATGGCGCGGCCATTCTGGCTCTGCATCTGTCCCATAAAGTAGAGCATCGCAATGACCACGATGGCGGTGGGGACGACGGAGATGAGCACGTTCTCCCACACGTCGGGCGACGAGGTGTCCACGTTGAACTTGACCTTGGGATGGCTTGCCATGAGCTCCTGAAGGCTGTCCGACCCAACGTAGTAGCTGACGAAGCTCGTGGACGAGCCGTCGGACGACATCTTGCCGTGCAGACTGCCGTCGGAGGTCTTGTAGGTGACCTCGCTCACCTCGTCCGACTTGACCGCAGCAACAAAGTCGCTGGTGGCAAGGGTCTTGGTGCTCTCGGACCCCATGACGCCCTGTGCGGCGGAGTAGACTCCGTAGGCGATGAGGGCGACCAGGATGAGCGCGACGATGGCCGCCTGGCGCCTCCTTCCGGGATCGCCCTTGGGGCTCCCCAGAAGGTCGTTGCGATTTGGTTCATTGTTGTCTGGCACGAATAGGCTCCTTGCGTGACGGGCCCATGCGAGGTCGCTACCTCGAATAGACCTCAGGCTTGAGAATGCCCACGTAGGGCAGGTTGCGATAGTGCTCGGCGTAGTCCAGGCCGTAGCCCACGATGAACTCGTCCGGCACGTGGGTCCCCAGGTAGTCCGGCTTAATCGCCGGCGTGTGGTTGGGGATGTCCTTGAGCGAGAAGGCGCACACCTTGACGGAGCGGGGACCGCGGCCGCGCAGCATGTCGACCAGATAGCTCAGCGTGAGGCCGGAGTCCAGGATGTCCTCCGCGATGATGATGTCGCGCCCCTCGATCTTGGTGCTGAGGTCCTTGAGGATGCGCACCACGCCCGAGCTCTTGACCCCATCGCCGTAGCTCGACACGGCCATGAAGTCCACCTCGCAGGGCACCGTGATGGCACGCAGGAGGTCCGCCGTAAAGACGAACGCGCCGCGCAGGACCGCCACGATGAGCGGGTTCTTGCCGGCGTAGTCCCTCGAGATCTCTGCGCCAAGCCGCGAGACGATCCCCTTGATGTCGTCCTCGGACAGAATGACCTCGGAAATGTCCTCGTTGATCTCCTGAGCCATGAGCCTTGCCCCTTCTCCTCTGCGTTGCCGTCGCGCGCCCCGCGGCTGCCTCTGGACGCGAGCTCGGGGCGACATGCTATGCCATGGTACTACGGCCCAAGTGCGCAAACCCCCAGGGGCAACAACCTTCACCAGCAGTGTTCACCTGCGGCTACGGGCGTGGGTCCTGCCGCTCCAGCAGCGTGAGCTCCACGACCGTGCGGGTGTCCGGGGTGCAGCGCGCCCCCTCGTCCGGGCGGACGCCCGCAACCCACACCACCCTGCCGGTGGGAGAGGTGCGGAGCACGGGGACCGCGCCCCTCTCCGCCGCGGGAATGCGTGCCTCGTTGAGGAGGTCCGAGAGCTTCTTGGACTGCCCGTGCATCCCGAGAGGGCACAGGACGTCGCCGGGGGCGGGGGCGTCGACCCACAGGCGCCCGCCGTGGACCGGGTCCACGGCGCAGGAGGCGGCATCGAGCATCACCGAGGCCTTGCCCCACTCGCGGGAGTGGGCACGGGCCACCTCCGGTGCCTTGGAGCCGGCGGGAACCTGGGCGAGACGCGCCACGACGGCACGACCGTCCCCCAGCTCCAGGCGGCCGGGGACCTCGAGCCACGCGGGGCTGACCGACCCTGCGGGGGCGGCAGTGCGGAGGAACAGGAGGCCGTACTCGACCCGGGCATCGCAGCCCATGGGTATGCTCGCCGAGCCGCTGCCCCTCGCGACGAGCGAGAGCACCTGCGCCACATGGCGGGCCTCGATACGCGCGCCCGGGCAGATCCCCAGGATGGCCATGCGCACGACGCGACGGGCAATCGCCACGTCGCAGGCACCAAGCCGCGCCGCGTCGAGCGCAACCATGCCGTCGGAGGAACGCCGCACTAGGTCGCGAAACGTCCGCGTTGCCACCTGGGTCATGTACGAATCCTCGTCGCCCAGGATGTCGCAGGTTGCCGTGAGACTCGACACGACGCGCGGGTTGCGTCTCTCCACCACGGGCATGACCTCATGGCGCACGTAGGAGCGCAGGTAGCGCGTGTCCCGGTTGGTGTCGTCCTCGCGCCACACGATACCCCGCATGCGCAGGAGGTCGCATAGCTCCTCGTGCGTGCGGTCGAGGAGGGGCCTCACAATGCGGTTGCGACGACGGGGTATGGACGAGAGGCCCGATGGCCCGCTGCCCCTGATGGCGTTCATGAAGAAGGTCTCGGCGCGGTCGTTCGCCGTGTGCGCCGTGAGGATGCGCGCGGCGGAGCGGGGCGTGCCAAACTCCTCCGAGAGCTTGTTAGCCAACCGGTTGGCCGCCCTATACCGCACCTCGCGACCTGTGTTCTCGACGTTTCCATCCGCCTGGTCCGCCAGCGCACGCACGTCCACGCTCACCACGTCGCACGGGATGCCAAAGCGCTCGGAGAGCTCGCGCACGAACTCCTCGTCCTCCTGGGCGTCCAGCCCCCTCAGCTGGTGGTTCACGTGCAGCACATGGAGCCGCTCGCGGGCGATGCGGGCGACGCCGCGTCCATCGTCTATGTCAAGCTCGGACGTCGCGGCAAGCACGAGGAGCGCCGTGGAGTCAGCACCACCCGAGACCATCAGGACCACGGGGGCGCGCATGGCATCGTCGCGGCGGGAGGACGGCCGCTCAAACGGGCCGCCGGGGGTCGCATACCTGCGCATCACGCTCGTCACCTTTGCCACGCCCCCTTCGTGTACCCTACTGCGTTGCCGCCGCCCTGGCGGACGGCTGGAAAGAGTGTACGTCTATGCCGGGCCAACGCCCGAGGAGGGGACCATGACTCCACTCATGCATCTTTACGTGCTCGCAAGCGGGTCGGCAGGCAACGCCGCCGTGATCGACGGGCCGGACGGGGCGATCCTGATCGACTGCGGGATCTCGCGGAAGGAGCTCGGAAGACGCGCGGCGGACGCAGGCGCCAACCTGGATCGGGTGCAGGCGGTCTTCGTGACCCACGAGCACGGCGACCACGTGCGCGGCATCCCCGTGCTCGCCTCCCACACGGAGTGCCCGTTCTACGCCACCGCGGGAACGGCGGGCGGCGGTAAGGCACTTCTCGACGTCCCCTTCACGCTCGTCTCGCACGACGACGAGGTCGATGTGGGCGGCATGCACGTGACCCTCTTCCCAACCAGCCACGACGTTGCGGACCCCTTTGGAATGAGGGTCGAGGTGCGCGACGACGGAGGCGCGACCCTCGACGCCATCGGCTGGTGCACGGATACGGGCTTCCTCACTGCGGAGGCACTCGGCGCGCTGCGCGACGTTCGCATCCTGGGGATCGAGTCCAACCACGACGTCGAGATGCTCCGCAATGGCCCGTACCCCGCCTTCCTGCGGAGGAGGGTCGGCGGCGAGGCTGGGCACCTTTCCAACGAGCAGTGCGCTGACGCGCTGTCCCTGCTGGTAGGGGACGACACCGAGACCGTCGTCGCCCTCCATCTGAGCGAGAAGAACAACCGCCCCTCCGTCTGCATGAGGACCCTGGCGGGGGCGCTGGGCGCCAACCTGCTAGATGGCGAGGACGGTCCCGAGGCAAGGACGGAGGACGGCGCCATAAGCCTGTGCTGCGCCCACCAGGACCGCCCCGTCGTCATCTGGTAGGGCGTCTTCTCTCTCGCCCAACCCAACCCACGCAAAAAGGGGCGGGGGAGACGCTTGTCGCGCCTTCCCCGCCCCTACGTGCTTGCAGTCTGCCAGCGCTAGTCGATGGCGACCTTGGTGACGCTGTCCTTCTCCTGGATCTTGGGCACGTTGACCGTAAGCACGCCGTTCTCCAGCTTTGCGGTCAGCCCCTGCGTGGAGGCGTCCTTAAGATAAACGCCACGGGTTGCCTGCCACTCGCCGCTCTCCTTGTGCAGGTAGTTCTTGCCCTTCTCCTCGTCGGACTCCTTCTTGTCCACCGAGATCGAGAGGCGACCCTCGTTGAGCTCGACGTCAATCTGATCACGCTTGACGTTGGGGAGCTCGGCAGAGACCACGTACCTGTCACCAGCGTCCTCGACATCCATCTTGAAGACGTTGCCCTCCGCAGCCGAGACGAGCGGGCCGCCAAAGAAGTCGTCGAACGCGTCCCACGGGAAGGCCCTGCGAAGTGCCCTGTCATAGCTGCTATAAGGAATCATGCTCGTCATGTTCATCACTCCCTGATGATGCCCTGTGGACGCCCCGTTACCGTGCGTCCCTGTGTTCACTCGTACTTGTTCCCATGCAGTAGGGCTTTATTCCTCACGACAAGATTTTCTCAGTATTTGTGACTAAGCAAATCTAAGCCATATTTGTTAGATGTTGAGAGGGACCAGGACGATTTGGGTAGCTGTGAGAGACATGGCAGATGCGCGGATGTGGCGTTGGAACGGTCGCTAGCCCAGCCCCCGTGTTCTATCATGGTGCCCGTTATCTGCTTGAAAAATGCCGCTCCCGCGGAGGCACCCTCATGAACGACAACTTGAACACTGGCAGGCATGCAACGGGGTCCCGTCCCCGCAGGGAGCATCCCGTTGATGCGGCGAGGGTTCCCGACCCCCTGTCGGCGATGCCGCTCGAGGAGGACCTGGCCCCCACCCAAGGCAACCCGGCTCCCGCGGAGCCCTCGGCTGACGCCCGCACCGACGTCCCCTCCTGGCTCCAGCAAGACGAGCAGACGACGGGCGACCGAGCCCAGGCTCCCGTGGAGCCACAGGCGCCCGCCCAGGGGCAGGGCGCACCGAGGCCACAGCAGGCCCAGCCGCAGCGCACGCCGACCCCGGAGTATCGCCAGCGCTACGTTCGCCAGCGCGCCCCGCATCGCACGCAGGCCGCCATCAACGACCTGGAGCAGGACGTGAGCTACCCCGACGGGTACACCCACAACTCCAACATCACGGTTGGCGGCGGTGCCTTCTCCGGCGGTGCCAAGTACCGCCGCGGCCGCGGGAGCATGGACCGCATCCAGAAGGGGCAGTATGGACGCTACCTCGAGATCCCCAAGGGGCGCAGGTCCATCTTCGCCTCGCGCGAGCGCGCGCGACGCCGCAGGTCGATCCTCTCCCTCATCGTGGTCGTGGCCCTTCTCGTCATCGTCGCTGTCATCATCTGGCGCCTGATGGGAGCCGCAGGCTAGCGACCAGGCAAGCGCTAGTCCCAGGGATCGCGCTCGAAGAGCGGCTCGCGCCTTGCCGGGCGGTCGGAGTAAGGGTCGTACCCGTCGTCGTCCTCGTTTGGCGCGCGCAGGAACTCGCTTCTCGGCCCCTTTGGGCGAGTGCCCTTGCCGGCGTTGGCGCCTAGGCTCACGTCGCCTTTGCTCTCGCGATTCCCAGCGTCACCCTCCTCGTCATCGAGCAGGTCGTCGTCCTCCATAGGCTCCTCGTCAGCGTCCACTGCCCCTCCCCTTTCGCTCTGCACGTTCCCGGCGCATCCTCACTTGTACACGTCGATGTAGGCCGCCATGTCACAGTAGCTTCCATCAAAGGGCGAGAGGTCGTAGTTTGCGTACAGCGACTTGGGGGCACAGGTCACCGAGACGCGCGTGTTGCCCCCCTCGTTCGCGATGAGTACGGTCCACACGAGGTCGCCCATCTCGCCGTACGCGCACACGAACGCAGTCGACGTGTCCTTGGTCCCAGAGGGGAGCTTGATTGTGGAGTTGTTGCAGCTCCCCCTCATGCCTGTGAGACCACAGAGCGTCATGATTCCCTGGATGGAGTCCTTTGACAGGTCACTAACCGAGCTAGGCCACTCGGAGCTTGGCACGTCAAAGCGCACGCCCTCGTAGTCGGCTCCCTTGGCCATCACGTTGTCGCTCGAGTTGTTGCTGGTCTCGAAGGAGTGCGACCAGGGGATGGAGCTGAAGGTGATGGTTCCCTTGTCGCCACCCGAGTAGAGGGCCTGGGCCATGCCATCCGAGTTGGTGTGCGAGTACTTGAGGGCAAAGCCCTTGCCGGCGAGGTAGGCGTCGAGCGTCTTGGATGAGTACCCCAGGTAGTCGGCCAGATGATGGTAGTCGGAGGGACCCTTTCTGGACACCGAGAGCGTGACCTTGGTGCCGTCGAGCCTGGTCCCCTGGGCGGGGGTGGACGAGACGACCGTGCCGCCCTCCTCGTCGGAGTCCACATAGGTGACGCTTGCGGTGAGACCGACGTCCTCCAGGAGCTTGGTAGCATCCTCCTCGCTCTTGCCGACCACGTAGGGAACGGTGACTGGCTGCGACACCGTGAGAGTAACCTTGTCGCGCGAGGTGAAGGTGCTCCCCTCGGCAGGCGAGACGGACAGCACGACGCCGCTGTCACCGTCAGACGACTGGTACTGGAGCGCGACCTCGCCCGCCCCCTCGTCCTCGAGGGCGCTGCGGGCCTCGTCGAGGGTCTTGCCCACCACCTTGGGTATGGTCCGCGCCTTCCCCATGTTCAACGTGACCGTGCTGCCGGCGTCAATCCTGCTGCCTGCGGCGGGATCGGTGGAGACGGCCTTTCCCACACCGTCGTCCACGGCGACCTCCTTGACCTTGACCGAGAAGCCCTTCTCCTGGAGCGTCTCGGTTGCGACCGCCTGCGACTTGCCGGCGACCTTGGGGACCGTGCGGCCACCCCAGAGCTCAAGCCCATACGAGACGAACGCGCCGCCGCCAACAAGAAGCGCAATCACCAAGATGACCGCCACGGCGGTGCGGCCGCGGCCGTGCCTCTCGTCGTCGTCCGTGTCGACGGGCATCGGGACGTCCTCCATGGGATCGCTCATCTCGCATGCCTCCCGTCTTGGCAGGTGGGTTTCTGTTAACGGGATTTTCCCACTTCGCGGTGGCGCGACAAGGCACGCTGACACGAGAGCGGCGGGCCCCGGGCCACGCAAATGCCCCCCCCCCCCCCCCCAAAACCCAACCAACGGAAGCCAACGAAA
>CAIFEH010000017.1_pt1 | contig 42340 bp, 32 predicted proteins | sample 7355751 | NCBI WGS metagenome assembly CAIFEH01 (sample SAMEA6864055, study PRJEB38353) | metagenome | biome: bioreactor; feature: anaerobic; material: water | place: Germany | collected 2018 | reverse complement strand
GTGTGGGTCGATGGCATGGGCATTGTCCCGGCAACCCCCGAGATGCGCCGCCGCGCCGCCACCGACTACAACCTCCGCATTGGCATCCTGCTGGCTGCCTGCGCGTTTCGCTGCAGCTCGCTCATACAGCACGTGTGGGTGGCAGGAACTATTGACACCCCGCAGTCGCACGACTGCTACTACTCAGTGTGCTTTGACCGCGAGGGCTTCTCGAAGATTCCCCTCACGGGAACCTTTGATCCCGTGGCAACCTATCGAGACTTTGATGCCACGCTCGATGAGAAAGACGGCCAGATCTCGCCCGTAAGGCAGGGTTTCTCGCTTGAGGGCGAGCAGTTCTGCCCCACCAGGCGCTACGAGACCGTTGAGCTCTCAACGCGTGTGCTTGCAGACCCCTTTGCCGCGGCGCTGGGGGCAAGTCGCGTGAACCAGCTTGGCATTGTCGAAGAGAGCAAGCGTGTCGAGGTTGCCTCGCAAATCGCACGGCGCCTCTCGTCCTCGACCGAGGAGAACGTCCGCGCCATCATGGAGCTTGCGGGCAAGGACGACGACGCAACCGTAAGGGAGGCCGCCCGCCGCTGCGTGGGCAAGCTCATAGACGGCACGCTCCCCGAGAACGACCCCCAGACCATCCAAGACGAGTTCGTAAACGGCGACGCGCTCTTCGAAGCCGTCGAGAAGTCCAAGGAGCTGCTTGCCCAGAAGGACACCGCAGGCGCGCTCTCGTGTGTGCTCGGCGCCCTCGAACCCGTGGAGCAGGCTCACACTTACGAGGACACCCCCATGGTAGAGTGGCGCGCGTTTGGCAGCTATGTCGACCGCGTGCTTTACAACCGCCTACTGTGGGATGGCTCCCACGAGACGCGCCTTGCGCCTGACGCCTACCTAGAGGCCCAGCTCGTGGCCTCCGTGGCAGCGCTCGCCGAAGGCCGTCTACCTCAGGCCACAGAGCGAGCCCGCCGTGCCGTGGAGCTGGCACCCCTGAGTATCCACTCGCGGCTGCAACTGGCACAGTGCCTTGATGCCGATGGCCGAACGGACGATGCCATGGTGGAGGTGGGGCACCTCCTTGAGCTCGCCCACGACCCCGAGGGCGTGGGGCTTGGCTACTTCCGCATGGCTAGCTACGAGTGGAACCGCCAGGACATACGAGCTGCCCGCGCCTGTTACCAGCGGGCACTCTCGTTCATGCCTGGCATCGCCACCCAGATGGCCTCGCAGCTCTCGGCCATAGTCTTGCAGCTGCAGGGCACCGCCACCTCGAGCGAGCCTCTCAGCGAGGAGCAGGTGCGCGCGGCGCTTGCGGCTCGCGACATCGCGATAGCGCCCACCGAGAAGGTCACCGACGCCTTCTTCGAGGGCATGCGTGCCTCCCTCGATGCCGAGATATTCCCTGTGGCCCGGGAGTTCATGACCATTCTGGGGCTCATGACGCACGATGACGTGTACTACGGCATGCTCCGCTCCATCGAGGACGAGCCAGACCGCTAGCGCAGGCAGCGCGAAGCCCAGCCAGAAACCTAGGAGACAGCACACACATGCACGAGCAGACCGCCGCGAACCCACTGTGGCCACCGAGCTTCTCGGCAGCCATCTTTGATTTTGACGACACCCTCGCCCTGACGCACGACCTCTGGAAACAGGTGGACATCGCCTTCTTGAGGTCGCGTGGCATCACCTACACGCCAGATGTTGGCCGCACGCTCACTATGCTTGGCTTTGCGGGCGGCGCGCGCTGGTGCATCGAGCGCTACGGCCTCAAGGACACGGTCGAGGAGATCTGCGATGAGTGGAACTCCATGGGCCGTGCGCTCTACGCCACCCAGGTACGCCTGCGGCCAGGCGCGAGGGAGTACCTTGCGGCGCTGAGAAGCGAAGGCGTGCCCCTGGCGCTTGCGACCACCAACGACCCCGACGTGCTTGGCGCCATGAAGGCGAACGTGGACGTCTACGACCTCTTCGATGCCGTGGTATGCGCTAAGGAGGTTGGGTGTGGCAAGGATCACCCCGACATCTACCTCGAAGCTGCCCGTCGCATCTCGGCCAAGCCAGAGAGCTGTATGGTTTTCGAGGACATCCTCCAGGGGATCTGCTCCGCAAAGCGAGCCGGAATGCGCACCTGTGCAGTACTGAGCAACAACCCCCTCCAGAACGAACGTGAGGTCGTTGGTGCAGCGGACTGCTCCATCTCAAACTGGCGAGAAGCGCTTGCGAACGAGAGGTAGCAACTACTATTTTGCGAGCGGCGTACATGAGACCGGAAGTGGGCATTGATTACCACTTGGGGATTTATGGGCTATCCCCAGAACCGTTGGGGTAATATAGCACCCGTGGCTGTTGGGCCACAAGGTATCGCGCGAGAGCGCAGCTTTTTGTCCTGCGGGGCAAAGAAAGAAAGGCACGACATGGCAAAGGGTACTGTTAAGTGGTTCAACCCCGACAAGGGCTATGGCTTCATCTCTCGCGAGGATGGTGACGACCTGTTCGTCCACTACAGCGAGATCCAGATGGACGGCTTCAAGACTCTGGACGAGGGCCAGGCTGTCGAGTTCGACATCACTACCGGCCAGAATGGCAAGCTCCAGGCTTCCAACGTTCGTAAGATCTAAATAAGCGCTTGCGTGGACCCATTTGGGACTAAGCAAAACTGCTGGCCTCGCCCCTCTCGCAGGGGCGAGGCTTTTTTCTTGCCTGCAGTTATCTGATGATGATGGATCGCTTGTCCGACAGTGCAGATATACTGTTCTAGGCTTGTCAACCTGCATTTCGTCACTTGGAGAGACATGGACCAGAGCGCATCGAGGGACTACTCAAACGTCGCCGTGCTTGTCCCCTGCTATAACGAGGCGGTCACCATCGCCAAGGTCGTGGACGACTTCAGGCGCGTCCTCCCCGGTGCGACCGTATGGGTCTACGACAACAACTCCAAGGACGGCACGGGGGACATCGCGCGCGCCCACGGCGCCCGCGTGGTGCTGGAGCCGCGCCAGGGCAAGGGCAACGTCGTGAGGCAGATGTTCCGCGACATCGACGCCGACTGCTACCTCATGGTCGACGGCGACGACACCTACGAGCCCGAGGCCGCGCCCAAGCTCGTGGAGCCCATCCTCAAAGGCTCCGCCGACCACGTGGTGGGCGATCGTCTCTCCAACGGCACCTACGGGGAGGAGAACGACCGCGCCTTCCACGGCTTTGGCAACAACCTGGTCCGCTGGCTCATCAAGGTGCTCTACGGCTTCGAGTACACAGACGTCATGACCGGCTACCGAGCCATGTCCCGCGCGTTCGTCAAGACGTTTCCGGTCCTCTCCCCGGGCTTCGAGATCGAGACCGAGCTTTCCATCCATGCGGTGGACAAGCGTTGGCGCATCGTTCAGATCCCCATCGTGTACCGCGACCGCCCCGAGGGTTCGGAGTCAAAGCTCTCGACCTTCTCCGACGGTGCCAAGGTGCTGGGCATGATCGCGACGCTCTTCAAGGACTACAAGCCCCTCCCGTTCTTCTCCATCCTGGCGCTCGTCTCGCTCGTGATCTGCCTGCTAATCGGCATCCCCGTCATCCACGAGTTCCAGCTGACCGGCCTGGTGCGCCGCTTCCCGTCGGCGATACTGGCGATGGCGTTTGGGATCCTTGCCGTCCTCCTCTTCTGCTGCGGACTCATCCTGGATACCGTGAACAAGGGCAACCGCCGCGACTGGGAGCTCAGGGTCGTGGGGGAGTACGAGCGCAGCAAGGCCCGGGCTCAACGAGGTGGCGAGGCGCCTGCAAACGCAGGTGCGAACGCTTGACCAGGACAATAGCCCGTTCAGGCCGTCCATCACGGTGTGCTGGAAAGGGACGCCAGGGAGGGTGTGCCCGTCTGCTTCCTTGGCGTGAGGGCCAACCTTGGAGATGGCCTCGTGCTCGGAAACGGGCATCTCCTTCCTGGAGCTAGATACCTAACATCGCCCCCGGAACTGACTCCAGCATGATGGTCGCACAGGACATGCACGCTCGGGGTCTTGGGATTTTGGCCCCTATGGATGGGCGGCGAGGCGAGGCGGATCGCATCTCCCTTGGCAAGGGCATGCGGTCGCCGTCAGGCTGGATTGGCGTTTGGGAAGGTATCTTCGCGATGCTTCCCCAACTGATTGGATTGAGATGGGCGGGAGAACTCAGACGGACGACCATACCCGGTTGGGTGGCGAGCGACAGAAGGGGCTCCTGAGCGTCATCGTCCCCTGCTTCAACGAGGAGAAGGCCCTCCCGTACTTCTACGCCGAGGCAACAAAGGTGCTCTCGGAGATGCCCGTGAGGTACGAGATCGTGCTCGTGGACGACGGCTCCAGGGATGGGACGCTCAGGCTGGCCAAGGAGCTCTCCGGGAGGGACCGCCACGTGAGGTACCTCTCCTTCTCCAGGAACTTCGGGAAGGAGGCGGCGATGTACGCGGGCTTCTGCAACGTTCACGGGGACTACGTCGTTGTGATGGACGCCGACCTGCAGGATCCGCCGTCGCTTCTCCCCAAGATGCTGCGAATCATACAAGGGGGGGAGTACGACAGCGTCGCCACCCGTCGCGAGAACCGCGAGGGCGAGCCTCCGGTTCGCAGCTTCTTCGCGCGCCTGTTCTATCGCATCGTCAATAGGATCTCGGACGCGGACATCGTGGACGGGGCGCGCGACTTCCGACTGATGACGCGCGACATGGTCGACGCGATTGTGGCCATGGGCGAGTACAACCGGTTCTCGAAGGGAATCTTCGGGTGGGTGGGCTTCCGCACCTACTGGCTGGCATACGAGAACGTCGAGCGCGTGGCAGGGGAGACGAAGTGGAGCTTCTGGAAGCTGCTCCGCTATGCGTTGGACGGCATCATCAACTTCTCGCAGGCGCCCCTGAGCGCCGTCTCTTGGTTTGGCATCGTAATGACCTTTCTGGCAGTCATCGTCCTCATCGTGCTCGTGGTGAGGCGCCTGGTCTGGGGAGACCCCGTCGCGGGATGGGCCTCGCTTGCCTGCATCATCATCTTCATCGGAGGGCTGGAACTGTTCTGCCTGGGCATCATCGGCCAGTACGTCTCGCGCATCTTCCTCGAGACCAAGCACCGCCCGCACTTTATCGTCGAGGACTCCAACGTTGAGGACGTCAAGAAGATTCGTTAGGGCAAGAGTGGCCCTTGGCGTGGCGGGCGAGCTTTGACGAGGGGGCGTCCCACCACCGAACGCAAATTATCCCTACTGGTGCTTTGGAGGTACTTACATGGGTGACGAGGAGCTCAAGCGCGAGGTCGACGACTATGTCGATGAGGTGTGGGAGGACGTGGTGGGGGACATCAGGTCCCTGGTCCGCATCCGGTCCGTGGAGGACCTCTCCCAGGCTGCCCCGGGGATGCCCTGGGGGCCCAAGAGCCACGAGGCTCTCTCCCTGGGGCTCTCCATCGCCTCAAGGCTCGGCCTCGATGCCCATGACTGCGAGGGTTACCTGGGCTACGCGGACCTTGTTGGAGAGTCTGCGGGCCAGATCGCGACCATCGCGCACACGGATGTGGTTCCCGAGGGGCTCGGCTGGACCGTCGACCCCTTTGACGTGACGCGCCGCGAGGGCTTCCTGATGGGGCGCGGCGTCCTGGACGACAAGGGTCCGTTCGTCCTCTCGCTCTATGCTGCTCACTTCTTCGCCCGCCGGGTCCAGAGGACGGGGGAGAGGCTCCCCTACACGCTGCGGGTCCTCGTCGGCAACGACGAGGAGACGACTATGGGCGACGTGACCTGGTACCTCTCTCACTACGAGCAGCCCCTCTTCTGCTTCAGCCCCGATGCGGACTTCCCGCTGATCTGTGGCGAGAAGGGCGTGTTCCACGGAAGGTTCCGCCGCGAGCACGGGACGGACGGGCGCATCGTCTCGCTGGAGGGTGGCACGGTCGTGAACGCCATCCCCGGCCTTGCTACGGCGACGGTCCGCACCGATGCGAGCACCCTGCCCGCCTCCGAGGGGATCGACGTGGAGGCAATGGACGGGGGTCTTTCCAAGCTGACCGCACACGGCAAGGGAGGTCACGCGTCCCTCCCCGAGGGGACGGTCAACGCCATCGGCATGCTTGCCACCTACCTGCTGCAGAACGGGATCTGCGACGAGGGGGAGCGAGAGTTCCTCGAACTCGAGCGGCTGGTGTGCGCGAGCGGTCACGACGGCGACGCACTGGGGATCGCCTGCTCCAACGAGCGCTTTGGCTCCCTCACCGCCATCGGCGGGACGGTCAGTGACTCGGACGGCTTCCTGGAGCAGACCATCGACTGTCGTTACCCCGACGCGACGACGGGCGAGGGGATTGCCGCGCGCCTCTCCTCCGTCGCCGCCGACCACGGGGCGTCGTTCGAGGTCATCCAGGACAAGGTGCCCTTCTACGAGGACCCCGCCTCACCCGAGATCAGCACGCTCCTCTCAACATACGAGGAGTACTCGGGCCGCAAGACGGAGCCCCTGGTGATTGGCGGAGGCACCTACGCGCGCAAGTTCCGCAACGCCTGCGCCTTTGGGCCCCACGAGCCCGCGGAGGACGTCCCCTCCTGGGTGGGGATGGAGCATGGGCCCGACGAGGCGGTGAGCGAGGAGTCGCTCAGGCGTGCGCTCAAGATCTACATCGTGAGCATCGCACGCCTGATGAGGCTCGACCTGGCGTAGGGGCCGTGGGCCGTGACGGGGAGAGGGGGCGCTCACCCCTCCCCGTCACCCACCGCGATGTCGCGCCAGTCCTCCAGCCACAGGTTCGCCTCGCGCCGGATCTGGGCCTCGTGCTGGATGCCGTCCCCCGTGCGGACCGCGCAGGTGAGGAAGCCCGCCCCGCGCGCGGAGCGGATGCCGGGGACGATGTCCTCGAACACGATGCACGAGCCCGGCTGGTGCCCCAGACGGTCGGCGCAGGTGAGGTAGATGTCCGGCCGGTCCTTGGGGACCGGGCACTCGCGGTTGGTCACCACCACGTCGAAGAGTCGGTCCACGTGGATTGAGCGCATGGAGCGGAGCACGTCGGGGTCGTTGGTCGTGGCGAGCCCAATCGGGATCCCCCGGTCCCGCAGCGCTCGCAGGTAGGCCTCCGCCCCCGGCCTGAGCGTGGCCTGGGTCTCGTAGAGCGCGCGGCCCATGCGGTTCCACTCAAGGCAGATGTCCTCGGGCCTCTCGTCCAGGCCGTACCTGCGGACCGTGTACTCGGCCCCCGCGGCAAAGCCGAGCGTGCTCATGGCGCGCGAGTACTCGGCGTCGGGGGTCAGGCCGCGCTGCGCGAGGAATATTCGGTCGACCTGCTTCCACAGCGCCGAGGTGTCGCTCAGCGTGCCGTCAAAGTCAAACACCGCGGCCCCAAACCTGGGGGGCCACAGCCCGTCCGGTGCCTGTGCCATGCGCCTGCTCCCTTCGACGTGTGCCTCCCATGGTAGGCGAGAGGGGCGCCATCCGCTGCCGCTGTGCTACCTGTCGGCGGAAGGGGGAGCGCCATTTGTTTCTGGCGTGTTAACCTGTGTCCGTTTCAATAAACTACCCCATCTATGCGAAGGGAGCGTTTCATGGCAGACGAGGAGCTCAAGGCGCGCGTGCACGAGTACGTGGAGTCGGTGTGGGAGGACGTGGTCGACGACATCAGCACGCTGGTTGCCATCAGGTCCGTCGAGGACATGGGTGCAGCCCAGCCCGGCATGCCCTATGGCCCGGAGCCCTACCGTGCACTCGATGCCGCGGTCAAGATCGCGGCGAGGCTTGGCCTGGACGCGCATAACTGTGAGGGTCACATTGGGTACGCGGACGTCCCCGGTGAGTCCCCCAAGCAGATTGCCACGATCGGCCACACGGACATCGTGCCCGAGGGGACCGGCTGGCACTTCGACCCCTTCAAGGTGACGCGCAAGGACGGCTACATGATCGGTCGCGGCGTGCTCGACGACAAGGGCCCCACGGTCCTCTCGCTGTATGCCGCCAAGTTCTTTGCCGACGAGGTCGCCCGCACCGGCAAGAGGCTTCCCTACACGATCCGCTGCATCCTCGGAAACAACGAGGAGACGGACATGCGCGACGTGGAGTGGTACCTGGAGCACTACGATCAGCCGGAGTTCCTGTTCTCGCCCGATGCGGACTTCCCGCTGATCTGCGGCGAGAAGGGCGGCTACTCTGCGACTATCACCAGCGACAGGGTCAGCGACCGCATCGTGGAGTTTGACGGTGGCACCGTGGGCAACGCGGTCGCTGGCGAGGCCTATGCCATCGTGCGTGCGGACGTGTCCGACCTGGAGAGCACCAACCGCATCGACGTCGCCGACGAGGGAGATGGCCGTGTGCGCCTGACCGCGCACGGCATTGGTGCACACGCCTCCACGCCCGAGGGCTCCATCAACGCCATCGGCCTTCTGGTCGACTACCTGTTGGAGCACGACCTGTGCGGGGAGGGCGAGCGCGACTTCCTCGTGCTTGAGAGGCATGTCTTTGGCTCCACGGACGGCTCGACGCTGGGCATTGCGGCGACGGACGACCTGTTTGACCCGCTTACCTGCATCGGCGGGACCATCCGTACCAAGGACGGCCACTTTGAGCAGACGATCGACGCCCGCTACCCCAAGTCGATCACGTCCCAGACGATCACCCAGAGGGTGCAGGAGCTGTGCGACGCGCACCACTGCACGCTCCACGTTGACCTGGACATGGTCCCGTTCTACACGGACCCCAACGCCGAGACCATCCAGACGCTGGTGAGGACCTACAACGAGTACACGGGTCGCAACGACAAGCCCTACACCATCGGCGGTGGCACCTATGCCCGCCACTTCAAGGCCGGCGGTGCGTTTGGCCCCAACGACCCGCACTTCCCGATGCCCGACTGGGTGGGCGCGGAGCACAGCGCTGACGAGGGCTTTGAGGAGGCGCAGTTCAAGCGCGCGCTCGAGATCTATATCGTGAGCATCGCCCGTCTGATGAGGCTCAGCCTCTAGTAGGCGGGGGAGAGAGGCAGGGGGAGCCGGGCAGCCGACCGTTCGCGGTGGCGCCCGGCTCCCCTCCTCTTGCCGTACGGCAGCGACAGTGATGAGCGCGATTCTTCCCGTGGTTGCCGTCACCGCCGTCGTCAACATGGTCGTGCTTGCCATCGCGATGATGGTGTGCTGACGCCCCTTGCGCGATAGCCCCGGAGACGAGCCGGGGTTCAGGCTCCGCGGGCGGTCCTTGGACGCCCGCGGATTGCGTTTGGCCACGCTCGGATAATCGTGCACACGCAGCTTTGGGCTGCATTAAGATTATTCATTGCATCTGAACGCGTCTTTCGGAGGTACCACCATGAAGCCTCGCAGGAATCGTGCCGCTGCTGCTGCAGGGGCGGGCCTCGCCTTCGCGCTTTCGCTCTCCGTCGCCCCCACCGTCTCCTTGGCGCGGGAGCAGCCGCTCGTTCAGGGTGACTCGACCGCTCCGATGGCGGAGCCGGTCGTAGCGGATCCCCGCCCCGTGACCGCAAGCGGGGGAGCCGATTCCGCGGCGCCCGTCACGGAATCCCAGGTCTCCACGACCGATGAGCACGCCGCTTCGGAGGAGGTGGTCGAGGAGGATGCCAGCGTCGTTGGCAATCCCGCCTCGGACCAAGGCGCCTCTCTTCCATCCGACTCTACCGAGGACAACGGAGCCACGGACCAGGGAGCAGATGCGCCCGACGCGCAGGCAGGGGAGAAGGGCGCTGCCACCGATGCCGCGGACGTCTCCCATGGCGCCGAGGGGGACTCGGTCCCGAGTGCTACCACGCCCACGGGGCAGGATACCGACGAGGCGGCGGGCACCACCAACTCGGATGAGGGTGAGACGAACCTCGGCGGGGGCGCCGAGGCCCCCGTTCCGTCGGAGACGTCGGCCACGCAGCCCGATGCCTCCGGCGAGAAGGCGCAGACAGTCCAGTCCGAAAAGTCCGATGTCTCCAGGTACCAGAACCTCTATCGCCTGTACAACCCAAATAGCGGGGAGCACTTCTACACCTCCTCGCTGAGCGAGATGCTCTACCTTGCGGGGTGCGAATGGCGCTACGAGGGCGTGGGCTGGGTCGCTCCCGTGACGTCGGGGACGCCCGTCTACCGCATGTACAACCCCAATGCCGGCGACCACCACTACACCACCAACGCCGCGGAGCGGGACATGCTCCGCAACGCGGGGTGGAAGTACGAGGGCATCGGCTGGTACTCCGATGGCAGCTCGGGCACGGCGGTGTTCCGTCAGTACAACCCCAACGCGGCGTCCGGGTCGCACAACTTCACGACTTCGGCCGCGGAGCGCGGCAACCTCGTCAAGGTCGGATGGAGCGACGAGGGAATTGCCTGGTACGGGTCCAACCATGCGACCGTCCGCTTGAGCCAGGGCAGGTGGATCGTGACCTCCGCCTGGGGCTCCCTGCAGCGGTACTGGCTCGGGCAGGACGCGACCATCGCGCGCTCGAGGCTCGTTGACCCCTCGGAGGGCTCCGGCTGGTACGCGCGCGCAACCTCGGACGGCAGCGTGGTCCGCGGAAAGTACGTGGATCGCGGCACCGGCTACGTGTACCTTGCGAACAACGACGGAAGGCTGGAGGGGCCCGGCAGGGTGACGACCTCCGCCTACGACGGAGGCGCGCGCCACAGCTACCTCATCGACGAGACGGCCCATGCCGCCATCCCCGGCCTACATGCCCTGGGCGACGGGACCTCTCTCACCCTGTCGGGGAGCGGTTGGCTGCTCCAGGGTGGCAGCGGCAGCTGGAACGACCAGACCTACCTGGCAGACGCCAACGCGGTGCTGGCCCCCAACCTTACCGCCACCTTCGCCACGCAGAAGGGGAAGCAGCCTCAGACCGTCCGCTCCTTCGCTGCCAACGGAAGGCTCTACGTCTTTCTCCCCTCGTACGCGTCTCTCTCTAACGTGACGCTTGGAGCCTTGCTGCAGGACGGCAGCCCCGTGAACGCCCTCGTTCGTGGCAACGGTGACTTCGTCGCGCTTGATGGGTCCGCGATCGACCTCGCAACGCTCTGCGACGTTGACCCGTCGTCCAAGAGTGTCACGCTCTCGCTTGCGCGGGAGGGGTACGACTCGGTGTTCCAGGTCGTGGTGATGCGCTCGAGCGGCGTGGAGACGATCTTCCTCAACAGTGAGGACCCGGACGACAAGGGGCGCGCCTTCGTGGAGGCAGACCCGCATCACAACACCAAGGCCAACGTGGAGGTCGTCGCCATCGCGGACGACGGAACGGTCGTCTACTCCAAGGACAATCCTGACAAGGGCAAGTTCTCGACCGTGAAGGGCCGCGGCAACTCCACTTGGGGCGGCAAGAAGAAGCCCTACCAGATTAGTCTGAACAAGAAGGCCGACCTCCTCCAGACGGGCGAGAAGGACAACGCCCAGAAGAAGTGGATTCTCCTCGCCAACGCCAACGACGCAAGTCAGCTCCACAGCACCATCGCCTACAACCTGGCCCTGGAGCTTGGCATGGTGGGCGTGGAGTGCCGTCCCGTGGACCTCTATTACGACGGGGAGTATCGCGGGTCGTACCTCCTGACCGAGAAGGTCGAGATCAAGCCCGGTCGCGTGGACATCGACAGCCTGGAGGACCGCATCGAGGAGGCAAACCCCGACGTGGACCTGGGCTCCCTCCCCACCCGCACGGCTACCAACAAGTACGGCTACACCTACCAGTACGTGGAGGGCGTGAAGGACCCGGACGACATCTCGGGCGGGTATCTCCTCGAGATCGATAACGCCTGGTACAAGGGGGAGACCTGCTGGTTCCAGAACTCCGACCGTGTGGTCGTGGTGAAGAGCCCCGAGGTCGCCTCGAAGGATGCCATCCGCCGCATCAGCGAGGCGTACGAGGAGGCTCTGCGGAACGCGCGGGCGAACCGCTTCAACCTCAGTGGTTCCTACTCCATGGACCTCGACAGCCTGAGCAAGACCTGGCTGCTGAGCGAGTTCTGCAAGAACATCGATGCCTTCAACACCTCGACCTACCTGTACCTGGACTCTGGCAGCAAGACCTTCATGGCGCAGCCGGTGTGGGACTTCGACGGCTCCATGGGCGTCCGCACCGACTGGCCCAACTCCGACTTCAGCCGGTACGAGGACATCGTGATTCCAACCGGCAGGTGGGTGATAGGCATCCCCTCGGTCCAGCGTCGTGCGAAGGCGATCTATCGGAACGAGCTGTCCAAGCTCGTGGGCAACGTGCTTCTCTCCAACAGCGAGGATGCCGTGGGCGATGCCGGGCATCTCCACTCCCTGGCGTACTACCACAGCCAGGTGAGCGACTCCCAGGCCATGGACAAGGTCGTGTGGGGCATCTCGGTCATGCGCAACGAGGTCACGCCGTTCCACACCTGGGGACAGAACGTGGACTACCTGGTCCACTGGCTCTCGGCCCGCAACGCCTGGTTTGGGACAAATGCCTCGCACCTTGGGGACTTCGACATCACCAACCGGCCCTTCACGTACGGCGGCTTTGACTACGGCCTGGTGTACGACTACGACTACTACCTGCAGATGAACCCCGACGTCGCGGCGGCGTTCCACGGCGACCCCGAGCTCACCCTCAGGCACTTCGTCGAGCACGGCATGGCGGAGGGCAGGGCTTCGAGCAGGATGTTCGACCTCGCCACGTACAAGGCCAACAACCCCGACGTGGTCGCCGCATTCGGTAGCAGGACGGCCGAGTACTACCGCCACTACTGCACCTATGGCTTCAAGGAGGCGAGAGTGGCCGTGTAGGAGGGCCCACATCACCGCGTTGGGTGAAAGAGCGCCGCCCCTGCCCGGGAATGCGGGCGGGGGCGGCGTTAGTAGCCCTTCTCTCCTTGCGCCGGCGTCGGGCCCTACTCGTCAGGCTCTCCCTCCATGGACCGGATGATGCCCATGAGGATGTCGTTGGGGGCAAACGACGCGAGGACGTGCACGAAGTTGCGCGCGACGGGGAAGACCTCCGCATCCAGCGAGGCCCGGACGCAGTCGTAGAAGACCGACGACACCCGCTCCGTGGGAGCCATGGGAATCTGGTACGACTCGAGGACCGTCTGTATCTCCGCCGCCGTCATCTCCTCGCGCAGGGTGCCATCTCCCTGTGCGGAGAGGGCGATGAGCTCCATGGCAATGACTGGGATGGCGTTGGGGAGGTAGTTCATCGCGAGCGCGTAGCACGCCTGTGCGGCCGTGACGTCGCCGTCCTGCCACATGAAGTAGCCCATGCGGTAGTAGGCGACCCCCAGGGTCTCGGGGTCGTGGGCCAGGTCGAGCATCTCCCTGAGCTGGTCCTCGGCCTCGGGCCTCTTCGAGGCGCCCTCAAGGCAGCGGACGAGGAGGAGACGCGCGTTGCGGTCGAGGGGCGCGAGCTCGCAGAGCCGGCGGGCGACGTGGAGCGCCTCGTCGCCCTGGCCGCTCCCGAGTAGGCACATGGCGAGCGCGATGTTGCACTCGTAGTAGGCGTCGGGGACGAGCATGGTCGAGGCACCCGTGGGCTCCAACAGGCGGTTGTACATGGCGCGGTCTACGTAGCTGCCAAAGTAGCGCCACACCACGGTGGGCGTGTCGCGGTAGTCCCCACGGGCGTCGATGGGCGAGAGCGCCTCGCGTGTGATGCGCGCGCCCTCGGCGTAGTCGTTCCTCTGGAGGGCCGTGCGTGCAGCCTGTGCGGCGCGGTCCAGCGCGTCGCCCACCACGAACTCCTCGCCGACCTGCTCGGCGTCCTCGATCTCGCCCGAGACCAGCTTGGCGACGCACCTCTCGGCCGCCCCGCGCACGGTCGGGTCGGGGTCATCCCCCGCGACGCTCAGGATGGTCCGCACGTTCTTCTGCGTGGCCTCCGCGTCATCCTTGGGGGTGAGCCTGCTCATGATGTCCGCCGCAACGAGCGCGCGCTTCTCGGCCTCCTCGATGGAGAGCCCGTACACACGCTCGGTGCCCAGGGCCTTTGCCTGAGCTGCGGGAAGGCGCTTGGACGAGAGCGACACGGGGACGTATCGGTCTGGGGGACAGAAGCGGGGCTCCGAGAGCGAGAAGCCCTGGGCAACGGGGCGGAGGATACCCTCCTCAAGGCGCATCTGGGGCACGAATGAGCGGTAGATGCTCGCGAGGTCGCGCGTGTTGGAGAGGTCGAGGCGCGCGAACCTGCCGCGGTCGAAGTCGACCGAGAGGTAGCAGCGGTGCCTGGTCGCCGTGTCGATCGTCCCCGCGACCCAGACGTGACGGATCTTCTCCGAGCTCCTGAACGCGACGGAGGCCAGAAGCAGGGCGACCCTGAGCGCATATGCGGAGGCTGCCTTGCGGCGCATCTCGCGCGAGCTCGTCACCAGGCCGACGCCGGGGACGAACATGGACGAGGGCCACACGGCCTCGGGTGTCAGTGCGACCTCGAAGGCGACGTTGCCATACGAGACGTTGGCGCGCCACTTGGCGGCGAGCCGGTAGGGGAGCTGCACCGTCTCGAGCGCGGTCGAAATCGCGCGGCGAACCGCCCACTCGCCGTCGGGCTCGTCACCGTCCTGCGTGGGAGACACCTGCGCGATGGGTGGGAGCTGCGCGCAGATGGACGCCGCGACCTCCTGGTTGAGCTTGTAGCAGTCCTCGACCGTGACCGTGGGGAGGTCGTCGTCGAAGTAGCTTGCCACGAACTGGATGGCGGTGAGTGCCGCCTCGAGCTTGAGGACCCTCAGGCGGGCGAGGTAGGGTAGCTCGCGCTGGGTCACCCTGAGGTAGGGAAGCCCGGAGGTGCTCAGGCGCACGCACCGCATGGAGGGGAGGTCCACGTCGTTGGAGAACAGGGCCGCCTCCTCAAGCACGCGGGCGGCGTAGAGCTCAGCACCCGACGGCATGGATTGGCCGTCCTTGGCGGCCTCGTCCGTCTTCCCCGTGTCTTCCGTGGGGGTGGCGGCGCGCTCGCGCGCACGCACGTCTCCCACGAACAGCCGAAGCTCGGCGACGGGGTCCGCGGTCGAGACGAGCTTGGTCATCAGCGCGTCGAAGTCGAGCACGGAGGGAGTGACGTCAGTGCTTGTGGCCTCGTCCCGCTCCTCCGCGGGTGCCTCGTTGTCGTCCTCCACGTCGACGGGGGAGAGGGGCGTGGCCTCGTGCTTGGGGGACACCACCCGCGTGGCATCGTCGCCAGCCGTAGCCGATGCGTTGTTCGCGAACCCATCGGGACGGGGCGGGACCGCAGCGCTGTCCTTCTCCCCATCCCTCGCGCGATTGTGGCGACCGGTCGCCGCAACGCACCCGGCAGCACCGCAGGCGACCGCCAGCGCGACCGCGACCGCCTCCACGCCAAGCGCGGCAAACGCCGCCACACCCGCTATTCCACATGCCGCGGCAACCTTTGCCGCAAGGTCTATGGCCCTCTTGTGCGGGGCCCTTTCGTCGTCGTGCTCAGAACCCATGAAAACCCAATCCGCGCCATGGCTGGCGCCAGCATCTCTCGTTCTAGGTGCTTATACCCAGCATCCAGCGAGCATCGGGCGAGACAAGCCCGCCCCCGGGCTTTCGTCTGGGGGCGGGCTGCCTCACTGCCATGTCGCCTGTGGCTACTCCTCCATTTGGGTGGGCCAGACGCTGCCCTCCGGCATCGTGGCGTTGCCGCTGGCGATGTCGCTGGGGATGGAGCTGTCAGACGCCATGAGCTCGTTCATGGTGACGAAGGTGTAGCCCTGGTCGGTGAGGGTCTGCAGGATCTTGGGGAGGGCCTCCACGTCCTGGTCGCGGTTGCCGCCGCCATCGTGCATGAGGATGATGTCGCCCGAGGTCACACCGGTGGTGCAGTTGGAGACGATCGCGTCCACGCCCGGCCTGCGCCAGTCCTCGGAGTCCAGGTTCCAGATGATCGAGGCGGATACCAGGCCACCGGACTTGAGCCAGGTGCTCTCCTTGAACTCGCCGTAGGGCGGGCGGAAGATGGTCGTGTCGACCCCGTCGGCATCCTTGATCGACTTGAAGGTGTTGGTGAACTCCTGCTGCAGACTCTCTGCGTCGAGGGCCGGGAGCTCCTGGTGCTTGTCGGTGTGGCTTGCGACCTGGCACCCCGCGTCCACGATCGCCTTCGACAGCTTGGGGTACTCGCGGATCTGGCTGCCCAGGTTGAAGAAGGTCGCCTTGGCGTTGTACTGGGCCAGGATCTTGAGGTACTGCTCGGTGTAGGTGCTGGGACCGTCGTCAAAGGTCAGCGCCACGAGCTTCTTCCCGTTGTCGGGCTTCACGTTGTGCAGGGTGATCACGACGTCCTGGGGCTCCTGGGTCACGGTCTCCTTCGTCTCTCCCGAGACCTTGCCCTTGGTCACGTTCTTCTTGCCCATCTTTCCCCACTGCGACACGTAGGCTACGGCGCCGTAGTCGCCCTTCATCGTGAGCTTGGGCTCGGCGTCCTCCGAGGTGGTGGTGGAGTCCTCGACCTTGTCCGCCCCATCCGAGACCTGGATGGAGTCGCCGGACTTTGCGTGGTACGAGGATATCTGATCCTGTGACAGGTCGCTTCCGTTGACCTTTGCGGAGAAGGCACTGCCCTCGCCCTGCTTGATCACGTTCCCGTTGATCGAGACCAGGTTGCCCGCCTTGGGCGAGAGGCCCTTCTGTTCGATTATCTGCTCGAGAGTGGAGCCGTTCTTGGTTTGGTACGTCTCGCCGTCGAGGGTGACCTGCACCGAGCGGTTGTGCCACATCCACGCTCCGCCCGCCGCGAGCGCGACGACGGCGGCTATCGCGATGACCGTTGCCCTGCCGCCGTGGCGCCGCGGCCGATGCGCCTTGCCCCTCGGCTCCACGGGGACGATCCTCTCCGCCCCCTGGTGTGCCTCGTGGTGGGGGACGTGAGCATGGGGGGAGTGCTGTCCCGCCTCGCGCGGGGTTCCGCCCCGTGGCGTCCCCTTGGTCCTGTGCGCCGCTCGGGTGTCTACGTCGTGACCTATGGGGCCCCGTTGGGTGCCCCCGTGGGAATGACCCATCTGCATCTCTGTCCAACCTGCCGCCAGCGGCGACGTGTCATGGCCGCGCATGGTCCGCGGCCTCCTGCGCATGCGCAGACGATATCCCATGGGGCTATAGCGGACAAGGCATTTGTATGCCATCCGCCGAATCGCGCCAAAACTAACTTAACAGTGACGGGTGCCAGCGCGCCTTGGACCTCGGCTCCTGCCCTGGGGCTGCCGCCTGTCTTCCCGGGGGAGAGGGAGGCATCCGTTTGGGCTGATGCCGGCGTCGCCGCGGGTGGGGGCTCGATGCCTCGAGCTCGATGGTCGGCAGGCTAGGCGACTGCACCCTTCGCGCTGCCTGCTACGAGAGCCCTCAAAGTCAGAGAAGGGGAGAGGGGCGGTCGGTCCGGGTTCGAGGAAAACCATCTTTCGGTGCCTCCTCCCGGGTGGGTCTACTTGCGCGGGGACCTGGAGCCCGTACGGTGACTCGGAGGTAAGATTGTCAAGGTCTAAGAAGGGGAGCGAGCTTTCGTCAGGCTTCGGTGCGCTTCGTCACAAGTTGCCGTCTCTGGACCCTCTGGGGTGGGAGGGGGGACGCGCCGAAGTCTTGTCCGTGTCAGAAAGTGTGTCCCGCGTGTACTCACGGGATGGAAATATTGACACCGGCTTCATATCTCCACGCATTTCCCCAGTTGACGGGACGAAAACGCGTCACCGTCGTCTGAAATCACGTTCCGTGTGTACACGCGGGGTGTGATTTTAGACACAGTGGTTCCTTTCGACCCCCGGTTGTCAGAAAGTCCGTACCGCGTGTACACATGGCGTGAGATTTCTGACAGAGGGCGTGCTCCACTGGTGCGTTCCCCCTGTTGGCAAGAAGCTAAGGCCTCGTGTTGCCAAAAAGTCCACCCTGTGTGTACACACGGTGCGGACTTTTTGGCAACGGTTGAATATATGATGTTGGCCCTGCTGCTGGAAGGGCAAGCTCTGAGGGGTGGGACCCCTCTGATGCTGCCCGGCAGTGCAGGCGCACCCTGGGTCGCCGCGACGGGCCGGATCCAACCCCGGCCACAGACAGAATCTCCCATCCTCCCCCCTCTCTGAGTTCTTTTGAGCGGCTCGCATGTGGGATGTGCTGGGGATCTGGTTCTAGCTTTGGGGAGGAGCACATCATGGCCAGGGGGGTAGCCTCAGGACCATCGAATATCGCCAAGCAGGACATCAAGGGCTAAACCATGGCAACGCAGTCCCGATGTGAGCGGTTGTGCAGGGGTTCTCTGTCAACGCATTGGGTTCTACCAGCATCTATGTAGGTAGAACGGTTGGGAGGCCTTCCGGGTTCAAGGGGATGGCAGGCGGAGCCCGATATGAGCACTCGCGTCGGGAGCTTCCTGCCATCTGACCCCTGTTCTTGGCTTCAATGGCAACTGGCGCCCGATATGAGTACTCATACCGGGAACTCTCTGCCAACGTGGTACGGGCGAACGGGATGATTCCAGGTGGATGGGGTGACTAAAGCCCCTCGAAGCTACCTCGTGGCAGCGAAAGCCCGAAGTGAGCACTCATTTCGGGCTTTCGCTGCAACGGCTTAATGTCCTTCACAGGAACGTGATGTGGACGAGAGGCCCTGCTGGGCCTACCGAGGCTAACCCATCGGGAGGACGCCGTTCGAAAGGACGTCTCGCCCAACGCTGCCCCCCTCCATTATTAGAGTTCTTTGGAGGGGTCACCTGTGGAGATGCCGCTTCGTACCGCCGTCGAAGCCTCATGGCTAGCGGCGGCCGGCATTCCAACCAGGCGTCCGCAGGCAAGGCGGCCCGGGGGCCGTCGTCGCAGCCCCCGGGCCAACCGGCGGGAACGAATCACCAAACTCCTACTTCAGCCTGCGGATGAAGAGCCCGCTGCGTAGCTTGGGCTCGAACCACGTGGACTTTGGCGGCATCAGCTCCCCGGCGTCGCTCACTGCCATCAGCTCGTCCACCGACGTGGGGAAGAGCGAGAACGCCACCCCGTCCGTCCCAGCCAGTTCCTGGAGCCTCCCGAGGCCCTCGATCCCTCCCACGAAGCGGATTCGCTCCGACGTCCGGGGGTCGTCGATCCCCAGGATGGGGGAGAGGACCCGCTCCTGCAGGATCGAGGCATCCAGCGCGGAGACGGGGTCGCCGTCCTCGGGCGGCTCCGCGGTCAGGCGAACCGGATGCCAGGCACCACCGACGAACATGCCGAACTCGTGCCGCCCGGCGGGGGAGACGGGCTCGTCCTGCGCGGGCCCCACCTCGAACCCTGCGGCTTCGACGTCCCTTACCAGCTCGTCAACCGACCTGCCGCCGCGATCCAGCACCACGCGGTTGTAGGCCATCACGTGGAGCTGGCTCGCGGGGAACAGTACCGCGAGGAAGGTGTCCCAGGGCCTCTCGCCTTCCTTGCCCCCATCCTTCTCCCTCAGCTCCTGGCACACACGGACGGCCGATGCCGCGCGATGGTGCCCGTCTGCGATGTAGGCGCAGGGAATCGTGGAGAAGGTCGCCCTCAGGGCCTCGACGGCGGCGGGGCGAGAGACGCGCCACACGGTCTGGCGCACGTCCTCGGCGTCGGTGAAGTCGTACAACGGGGTCGCGGAAGAGGCCGCACCCACCAGCACGTCGATGGCGTAGTTGTCGCGGTAGGTGAGGAAGATGGGGCCGGTCTGGGCGCCCGTCGCGCGGATGTGGCGGACGCGGTCCTCCTCCTTTGCGGCGGTGGTGTTCTCGTGGCGGCGGATGGTGCCGTCCAGGTACTCGTCCACGGAGCAGGCGCACGCGATGCCGGTCTGGGCGTGACCGTCCTGCTCAAGCCGGTAGATGTAGTAGGAGGGCGTCTCGTCGTGGACGAGCGTGCCGTCGGTCGCGCGCTCGCGCATGAGGTCCGCCGCCCGCCGGTACACGTCCGGCGCGTACATGTCGTGGTCTGGCGGGAACGAGGTCTCGGGGCGGTCGATGGCGAGGAAGCTCCGGGGGTGTGCCGCAACGTAGGCCCGCGCCCCCTCGCGGTCGAACACGTCGTAGGGAAGCGAGGCAAACTCCTCCGCCCTTTCGGGCGCAGGACGCCAGCACGTCATGGGCTCTGCTCTCATGGTCTCTCCTTTGCTCGTCAGGAAGAGAGGGGACGGCGCCCGTGGTGGGCAGCCGTCCCCAATGGTAGCCAATCCTCGCGGGTGGCAGGGTGAAGCGGGCCGCCTAGGCTCGGGCGGGCTTGATGACCCTGATGCGGTAGATGCCCGGGATCGAGCGCAGGCGGGCGAGAGTGCCCTCGTCCAGGGCGGAGTCGGTGTCGACCAGGGTGTAGGCGTTCTCTCCCATGGCCTCGTTGCTCATGCGCTGGATGTTGGCGCTGGAGTCCGCGAGCGCGGTCGAGATCTGGCCGATCATGTTGGGGACGTTGGCGTGGAGCGCCGCGAAGCGCCCGCCGGTCTTGCAGGGGCCCAGGTCGCAGTTGGGGTAGTTGACCGAGTTGCGGATGGTTCCGCGCTCCAGGTACTCCTTCATCTGGCTCACTGCCATGGTCGCGCAGTTCTCCTCCGCCTCGTTGGTGCAGGCGCCCATGTGGGGTGTGATGAGGGTGTGGGGCATCGTGGTGGTGCCGGGCGTGGCGAAGTCGGTGACAAAGCAGCCGAGCTTGCCCGACTCCAGGGCGGCCTTGACGTCGGCCTCGTCCACGATGTCGGCGCGCGCGTAGTTGAGGAGCATGGCGCCGTCGTTGAGGAGGGCGAGCTCCTTGGCGTTGACCATGTGGCGCGTGTCATCCTTGGAGGGCACGTGGACCGTGAGGTAGTCGGCGCCCTTGCACAGCTCCTCCATGCTGTCCACGCGCTTGACCGCGCGGTCGAGCTGCCACGCGTGCTCGACGGAGAGGAACGGGTCGTAGCCATAGACGTCAAGGCCCAGGTAGATGAGGGCGTTCGCGACCTTGGAGCCCACGGCGCCCAGGCCCACCACGCCGACCTTGCGGCCGATGGCCTCGTGTCCGACGAAGGCCTTCTTGTTCCTCTCGGCCCCCTTAACGATGTCCGGGTCGCCGGCGTTGGCGCGGACCCACTCCATGCCGCCCAGCGTTCCGCGCGAGTTGGCGAGCATCATGCCCACCACGAGCTCCTTCACGGCGTTGGAGTTGCCTCCGGGGGTGTTGCACACCACTACGCCGCGACGTGCGCACTCCTCGATGGGGATGTTGTTGTACCCCGCGCCCGAGCGGGCGATGATGCGGACGTTGGGCCCCAGGTCCAGGCCGTGGATGTCGGTCGCGCGCACGAGGACGGCGTCCGCCTTGTTGATGTCGTCGGTCTTCTCGTATCCCTCGCCAAGCTCGGCGATCCCGTCGCGGGTGATGGTCTTGCAGATGTTGTCCAGAACCTTGACGTAGCGCATGGCTACCTCCCTGGTGTCGTGATGTGGCTTAGTGTCTAGGTTGTGATGGGGCCGGCCTCGACCGGCTACCTAGATCGCGGGGCCACGGGGTGTGACGCCTCGAAGTCGGCCATGTAGGAGAGGAGAGCGTCCACTGCCTCGGGGGGCACCGCGTTGTAGCAGCTGGCGCGCATGCCACCGACCAGGCGGTGGCCCTTCACGTTGACGATGCCGCGCTTGGCGGCACCCTCCACGAACTCAGCGTCCAGCTCGGGCGACGGGGTTCGGAAGGTGACGTTTGCGATGGACCTGTCCGCAGGAACGACCGTGCCGTGGAAGAGCGAGCTGCCGTCCAGGTAGTCGTAGAGGGGACGCACCTTGGCCCAGTTCCTCTCCTCCATCGCCTGGAGCCCGCCCGTGTCCTCGATCCAATGGAACACCTTGCCGCACACGTAGATGGCCCAGCAGTTGGGGGTGTTGAGCATGGAGCCCTTGTCCGCCTCCACGCGGTAGTCAAGGTAGGTGGGGCAGATGTCGGCGTGGGCGGGGCCGTCCGCGATGAGGTCGTCGCGCACGATCACGATGGTGAGGCCGGCGGGCCCGGCGTTCTTCTGCACGCCAGCATAGACCAGGCCAAACCTGCTCACGTCGAGCGGAGCCGAGAGGAAGCAGCTCGAGACGTCCGCCACCAGGGGGACGCCGCCCGTCTGGGGGAACTCGCGCATCATGTTGCCAAAGACGGTCTCGTTCTGGCACACGTACACGTAGTCGAGGTCCTGGTCCACCGATGCAGGGAAGGTGGGCACGCGGTCGAACGACGTGTCCTCGCTCGATGCGATGACCACCGCATCTCCGTACTTCTCTGCCTCGCGCTGGGCCTTCTGCGACCAGTTGCCGCTCACCACGTAGCCGGCGCGCCCGTTGCGCATGAGGTTGAGGGGAATCGCCGCAAACTGCAGCGTGGCGCCACCCATGAAGAACAGCACCCGATAGTTGTCGGGGATGCCCATGAGACGGCGGAGCGTTGCCTCGGTGTCGTCGATGATCTTCTTGAAGGGGGCGGAGCGGTGGCTCATCTCCATTACGGACATGCCCGTCCCGCGGTAGTCGAGCATCTCCGCCGCGCATTCCCTCAGCACGGTCTCGGGGAGTGCGGCCGGGCCGGCCGAGAAGTTATAGACGCGGGACATGAACCCCTCCTGAATCCGTATTATTTTTCAATCTAATACGCTATCGCTCCGATGGGATTTTCAGCCGCTCGGTAATCCGCTGTTTCTCCTCCCGTAACCTTTGCGACTCAAAGTGCTGCGGTATGGTAGCCATGCGATAGCGTATGAGAGTAGCGTATTGGGCGCCACGCGTGGCGCGCAGCAAGGGGGAGGGCGCAATGTCGGGAGAGTGGAGCGAGTCCGTAGTCAAGGACATCCGTGCCAGGAGGTTCGTCCTCTTCGACCTTGACGGCACGGTGACCGACACCCTCGACGGCATCGTGAGGACCGCCCGGTCAGTCCTGCGCGACTACGGGCTTCCCGAGGAGCGCCTGGTTGACGCCCCCAAGCTCGTGGGGCCTCCCTTCCCGCAGGCGTTCTCGATGGTGTTTGGCCTCTCGGAGAAGGACGCCCGCGAGGTCACCCGAAGGTACCGCGACATCTACGACAACCTGGGACCCGCCGCGTGGCCGGCGTTCCAGGGCATAGGTCAGCTCGCGAGGGACCTGCGTGCCGCTGGGCGCGTGGTTGCCACGGCGAGTTCCAAGCGCCAGGCGATGGTGGGGCACTGTCTTGCCGACAACGGTCTGGACGATGCGTTCGACCTGGTGGTCGGGCGCGTGAGCGATGGGGGAGAGACGAAGGCGCAGACCATCGCCCGCGCGCTCGACGCGCTGGGTGCCGAGCCCTCGCAGGCGGTCATGGTTGGCGACCGCTACTTCGACGTGGACGGGGCCCGTGCCAACGACGTCCCGTGCGTGGGCGTGACCTACGGGCACACGGCGCCCCGCTCGGAACTGGAGCAGGCGGGGGCCGTCGCCATCGCCGGGAGCGTCGACGAGCTGCGCCGCATCCTCCTGGGGTAAGGGTTGCGGTCACCTCGCCGCTGGCAGCGACCGGTCGGGGGCTTTGCCGCCCGGGTGCGAATCCAGCTGCGTGGGGTGGGGTACAGTAGCCCAAAGGGCAAGTCTCGCTTGCCAACGGTCTGCGAAAGGGGTTCCACCATGGCTGCAATCGATGATCTTACCGAGGGCGCGCGCAAGGCATTCCTGCTGGGCGTGGGCGCCGTCGCAATGGGCGCCGAGAAGACCCAGGGCGTGGTCAACGACCTCGTCAAGAAGGGCGAGATGACGGTCGAGCAGGGCAAGGCCATCAACGAGGAGCTCCACCGCAAGGTCTCGGAGGCAGCGGCGGACAGCTCCGACGCCGCCCTGAAGGAGAAGCTCAGGGGCATGACGCCCGAGGAGCGTGCCGCATGGGTCAAGAAGGCCCAGCAGTACGCTGACGACCTGGACGCCGAGACCGTCGAGGTCGAGGTCGACGAGACGGACGACGAGCACGCCAAGGCGTAGCCGTCTCGGAGCGCAGTGACCTTGGGAATCGGGATCGACAGGAACCCATCCGACGAGAGGGAGGAGGGGGCATCCACCGGCAGCGGGGACGCTCCCTCCCCTGACCCCTGGGCTGGTGTCCGGTTGGACGACTCCCTGGAGTGGCAGGACACCATCGGCATCTTTGGCCGCCACTCGGGTGACGACCGGGAGTACGGCATCTCGCGCAAGAGCAAGATCGCGCGCATGCGCGAGATCCTCTCCATCGCGAGCCACTACGACGTGTTCCGCGGCCTCACCCCCGTCAACTTCCGCGAGCTGCTGGAGGAGCTTGGGCCAACCTTCGTGAAGGCGGGGCAGATCCTCTCCATGAGGTCAGAGATACTGCCCGAGAGCTTCTGCCAGGAGCTGACCAAGCTCAGGGCCGACGTGGAGCCCATGAGCCGCGACGTGGTGCTCGATACCCTGCGCGCGGAGTATCCCATCCCCATCGAGGACATCTTCGACGCCATCGACGACGTCCCGCTTGGGTCTGCCTCGGTCGCCCAGGTGCACAAGGCGCGCCTGATCACCGGCGAGACCGTTGCGGTGAAGGTCCAGCGCCCGCACGTGCAGGAGATCATGGCGCAGGACATCTCCATCATGATGTCGCTCGCCCGGCGTGCCCAGCGCTTTGTGGGGGACGAGCAGTTCCTGGACCTGCAGTCGGTGGTCGACGAGCTGTGGCAGTCGTTCAAGGAGGAGACGGACTTCCTGGTCGAGGCAAGGAGTCTGAAGGAGTTCCGCCGCAACAACGCCGGCTGTGCCTTCATCGACTGCCCCAAGCCCTACCCGCGCTGGTGCACCCGTCACGTGGTGGTGATGGACTACGTGGAGGGCATCCCCATCGGTAACACCACCGAACTCCTCTCCCAGGGATACGACCTTGCAGAGATTGGCACCAAGCTGGTGGACAACTACGCCCAGCAGATGCTGGACGACGGGTTCTTCCATGCCGACCCGCACCCGGGCAACCTGGTGATTCGTGACGGAAAGATCGTGTATCTCGACCTTGGCCTGATGGGCAGGCTGTCATCACACGACCGTGCGGCGATGCGAGACATGGTGGTCGCCGTCGCCCGGCACGATGCCGCTGGGTTGGAGGCGGGGCTCCTCCGCTTCTCGGTCTCGGACGTGCGAGAGGTCGACCACGCGAGCCTACTGGCCGACCTGGACTCCATCATCGACGACTTTGGCGAGGCCGACCTGGGCGACCTGGACGTGGGAGCGTTCCTCAACTCCCTCATCAACATGGCGCGCAAGAACGGGATCGAGCTGCCGGGGACCGTCACCATGCTCGCCCGCTCGCTGGTGACGCTCGAAGGCGTGGTGGACGAGTTTCTCCCCGGCGTCTCGATCGTCCAGATCCTGCGCGACCACATCCGCGCGCACCTGACGCCCAAGGACATGGCGCGCAGCGAGGTGCGCAAGCTCGGGCGCGAGGGCTACACCGCCTCGCACTCGCTTCTCAGGGCCGCCTCGCAGGCGGACACCGCCATGAGCATGCTCACGCGCGGCCAGCTTAGGGTGGGCGTCGACCTCCCAGGCACGCGCGACCCCATGGGTGACATGGCGCGCGCGGCAGACCGCCTGACCATGGGCATCATCGTCGCGGGCCTCTTCATTGGGTCGTCGGTTGTCTACTATGCCCGCATCGAGCCCGTCCTGTTTGGCATCCCCGTCATCGGCTTTTTGGGCTACCTCATCGCGCTGGTCCTGGGGCTCACGATCGTTCACCAGATCATGAGGGAGTCCAGGCACCGCAGGCGCTAGGGTCGCGCAGCCCTCGGCAAATAAGCGCAAGGCCGGGAAGAGCTTGGCCCCCCGGCACAACATCCGCGTGCCTGCGGGCGATTTGCCTGCGCTGCCGGACCCCCGCTAGTCTCCCCAGCCGCAGAGCCGGAGCACGGCGTCGACCGTGTTGCGCGTCTCGCGATAGATGCCTGGCAGCTTGGACTCGCGCGGGCCGGCGACGTTGAGGGTGAGCCCGGTCCCGATGCCGTCGAGCCAGTCTGCCACCGTCCCCGCCTCGGACGCTCCGCGTACCACCAGGCACGGTCGCCCGTAGGCGCGGGCAAAGCGCTCGGTCATCTCCGTGCCGCTCTTGGGCTCGAGGCCGGCGGGCGCCACGATGAGCGTCGCGTGGGAGTCCCGCACGTTCCAGGCGGTTCGCTCCACGTACCCCTCGGAGGGGCTGGGACGGAGCTCCGGATAGAGCGCCATGACGCCAGGAGCCTGGGGATAGTCCTCGGCGAGCCCGTTGGGTGGGCACCAGCCGCAGATTGGCGTGCCCAGCTCGCGCGCGGCGTCGAGGCCACCGCGGTCTGCACCCGTCTGGCCGCCGGACCTGATTCGCGCGACGCGTCGGATGCCCTCCACGAGGGTTCCAGCCTGGCGCTGCTGGCGCTCGATCTCGTCGGGGCTCTGGGGGTCGGCCGCCTGGGTCTGCTCCCACTCGGACCGCGTGATGCGCTGGACGTTCTCGTCCCTCACGTTCCCCGCGGCGTCGGTCACGCCCTCGTTGCGGTGGTGAGGGGAGAGACCCAGCCTGTCCTGCACCCTCCGGCTTCGCTCGTTGCCCTCATAGTAGGCGGCCCATACGGCGGCGAGGCCGAGCGACCTAAAGCCATAGGAGAGGACCGCGCGGCACGCCTCGGTGGCGTACCCCTCTCCCCAGAGGGGCCTTCCCAGCCAGTAGCCCAGGTCCGCCTCGTCGTCAGGGATGCCGAGGGACGAGGCGTTGCCCACCCTGAGGGCTATGGCGCCGACCGGGCCTGCGTAGGGGTTTGAGCCAAGTAGAGTGATGGCCCAGCTGTTGGGGACGGCGAGGATGTCTCGGATGACGCGCCTGCTGTCCTCGGGGCTCTGGTGCGGAGGGAACCCCGCGCCCTCGCACACCATGGGGTCGCGGGCAAACCGGTACAGCGCGTCCGCGTCCTCCTCTCCCCAGGGCCTGAGGCGAAGGCGCGTGGTCTCGAGGACGGGCGTACTGGTCTCCTGTGACATGGTCGCTCCCAACGTAAATGGCCCGCCGCAGCTGCGACGGGCCGATGCCTGGTATGTGCGTGCCGCTAGCTCACCACGCGGTAGCCTACAGTGCCCACGCCGTCAAAGCCGAGTGCGTGCGCGACGGCGGGCTGCAGGTCGATCTGCCTGTTGCCTGCGTACGGCCCGCGGTCGTTCACCACGGCGCGCACGATCCTGCCGTTGTAGGTGATCTCGATGACCGTGCCGAGGGGCATGGTCTTCATCGCGACGCCCATCGAGGTGGGGGTCACGGTGTCGCCCGAGGCGGTGGTCCCGTACATGAAGCCGTCGCCCTCGCCGTACATTGACGCCTGAACGTACTTGTAGCTCGCCGAGCTGCTTGACGAGGAGGACGAGCCACTCCCCTTGGACGAGCTCCCCGAGCTGCTGCTGGACGAACCCTTGCTGCTGCTTGACGACGAGGAGCTGCCGTTGCCGCTTGACGTGGAGGTAGAGCTGCTGGAGGACGACGAGTCGGACGAGGTGTCGGCGCTCTTGCTCGCGGCAGCCTGGAGTGCGGCGTTGGTGTCGCTGTCCTGCGTGCCCTGCGCCACGGCGGCCTCGTATGCCGCCTGCTTGGCTGCCTGGTCTTCCTTTGCCTTCTCCTCGGCGGCGGATGCGGTCTGGTCCGCCTCCTCCTTGGCCTGCTGGGTCACGCTCACCTGGGCGTCCGCCGCGGCCTTCTCGGACTCCAGGTCCTGCTTGGTCTGCTCCAGCTCCTTCTCCATGCTGTCGAGCTGCTCGATCTCGTCCAGGTTTGAGGAGGTGATGGTGGTGAAGTACTGTGCGGTGGAGAGGAACTCGCTGAACGAGTCGGACGTGAGCAGCAGCGAGATGAGGTTGGCCTGGTCCTGCTGGAACTTGTAGTGGCTGCGAATCGCCGCCGCCGCCTTCTGCTTCTGCTCGGGGAGCTGGGCCTCGAGCTCGCTGATGCGCTGGTCGTTCTCGTCGATCTTGCCCTGGAGCTCGTTCGACTTGTCGACCGCCGCCTGGTAGTCCTCGCCTGCCTTGATGGCGGCGTTCTGCAGGCTCTCCAGGTCTGCCGCGTGGGCGGTCGCCGGGACGGACCAGAGCGAGAGGGCGAGCGCCGTCGCCGCTCCGATTGCTCCTGCGGCTCGCATGCCCCTTCTTGCACCCTTGTTCGCTGTCATGGCTCTCCTTGCCTTCCGCCCTAGTCCAAGAGGGCAATCTTTGTGATGACGGGCTGGTCCGCCTTTGCCACGAGGCCGCTCGAGTCCTGCGGCTTCACCTTTGAGCAGATGGAGTCGACGACCTCCATGCCGCTGGTGACGCGGCCAAAAGCGGCGTAGGTTCCGTCGAGGTCGGTGTCCTGCTGCTGCATGATGAAGAACTGCGAGCTGGCGGAGTCGTAGTCAGTCGCGCGCGCCATGCTGACGACGCCACGCTTGTGGAGGATGGAGTTGGCGATCCCGTTTGCGGTGAACTCGCCCTTGATCCTGCGTCCAGACCCTCCCGTGCCGTCCCCGTTGGGGTCACCGCCCTGGATCATGAAGCCGCTCACGACCCGGTGGAAGGTGAGCCCGTCGTAGAATCCGCGCTGCACGAGGTCGCAGAAGTTGCTCACCGTGATGGGCGCGGAGTCGGCGTAGAGCTCGACGTCCATGGAGCCATAGCCGCTGACCTCGATGGTGACGTGGTGCGTTCCGGACGAGAACCCGTTGTCGAGCGCCTGCGAGAGCACCTCGCCGGACGAGGGGTCAAAGGTGGAGTCCTCGCTCGCGCTGTCGATGGTGTCTGGGACTGCGGGCTCGCACGCGGCGAGCGCCAGGGTCGAGGTGGCCGCCATGGCCGCCAGGAAGGCGCGTCGTGTAATCGCTGGGCCCTGCTCCATGCATCGTTCCTAACGTCGGGGACCGTAAGAGAATAAACTAACCTCGTGAAGCTCTCGTGGACTTATGCGTCTTGGCTGGTCCAAGGGCCGCTCGCTGCTACTTTGATGCCCCCTGCCGAATAGACGAGGATGTTCTATCCAATAGGTTGCCTGCGGCTACCGTTTGGGTGCCCGGTGAGGCCGCGCCCGCCCGCATGGGGCGGGCTGATTTCGGCCCATCGCATGAGGCTCTTCCCCAAATGGGCGATGACCGAGGGGCAGGGGAGAGACGTCCTACAAGTGGGCCCCCACCCCCCGCGGTGGGGGATGGGGGCTCCGTCGTCACGGGTCTCTCTCCTTGGGCATTGCCTACTCGAGTTCGAATGCTCCCGTGTAGAGCTGGTAGTACGTGCCCCTCTGGGCGATGAGCTCGTCGTGCGTGCCGCGCTCGATGATGCGACCGTGGTCCAGGACGATGATCACGTTGGAGTTGCGCACGGTCGAGAGCCTGTGCGCGATCACGAACGTGGTCCTGCCATACATCAGGGCGTCCATGCCCTTCTGCACGATCTGCTCGGTGCGCGTGTCGATGCTCGAGGTCGCCTCGTCCAGGATCATGACGGGCGGGTCGGCGACGGCGGCGCGGGCGATGGAGATGAGCTGCCTCTGCCCCTGCGAGAGCTGCGCCGCGTTGTCGGTGAGCATCGTCTGGTAGCCATCGGGCAGGCGCCTGATGAAGCTGTCCGCGCCCGCGAGCTTCGCGGCGCCGATGCACTCCTCGTCGGTCGCGTCGAGTCGGCCGTAGCGGATGTTATCCATGACCGTGCCGGTGAAGAGGTTGGTGTCCTGCAGCACGATGCCGAGGGAGCGACGAAGGTCTGGCTTGCGGATCTTCTCGATGTTGATGCCGTCGTAGCGGATCTTGCCGTCCTCGATGTCGTAGAAGCGGTTGAGGAGGTTGGTGATGGTCGTCTTGCCCGCTCCCGTCGCGCCGACGAACGCCACCTTCTGGCCTGGCTTCGCGAACAGCGAGATGTCGTGCAGGATGGTGTGGCCAGGGTTGTAGGAGAAGTCGACGTCTTCCAGGCGCACGTCCCCGGCGAGCGGGGTGTAGGTGACGGTCCCGTCGTGGTGCGGGTGCTTCCATGCCCAGCTCTCGGTGCGCTCGGGGCACTCCTCCATGCTGCCGTCGGCGCCCTTCCTCACGTTGACGAGGGTGACGTACCCCTCGTCGTGCTCGGGCTCCTCGTCAATGAGCTCGAAGATGCGCTCGGCGCCGGCGAGGCCCATGACCACGAAGTTGATCTGCTGTGACACCTGGCCGATTGAGCCGGCAAAGCGCTTGGTGAGGTTGAGGAATGGCACCACAATCGAGATTGAGAGTGCCATGCCGCTTATCGAGGGGTTGGGGATGCCGCTGGTGAGAAACGCGACGCCGGCGACCGCGACGACCACATAGGCGAGGTTCCCGAGGTTCATCAGCACGGGCATGAGCGTGTTCCCGTAGGTGTTGGCGCTCCTGGATGCCTGGTAGAGCTCCTCGTTCACGCGGTCGAAGTCCTCGATCGTCTGAGGCTCGTGCGTGAAGACCTTGATGACCTTCTCGCCGTTCATCGCCTCCTCGGCAAAGCCTTCGACGCGTGCGAGCTTCTGCTGCTGGTCCAGGAAGAAGCGGGCGCTCCTGCCGCCAAGCGCCTTCGTCGCATACACCATGACCAGTACCATGGCGAGGACGACGAGGGTGAGGGGCACGGAGTACCAGAGCATGATTACCAGGACGGATCCCATCGCAAAAGCCATCGTGAGGAGGTTCGGCAGGGCCTGGCCAATGAGCTGGCGCAGCGTGTCGGTGTCATTGGTGTAGTGCGACATGATGTCGCCGTGCTTGTTGGTGTCAAAGTAGCGGATGGGAAGGTCCTCCATGTGGTCGAACATCTGGTTCCTGACCTTCATGAGGGTTCCCTGGCAAATGACGGCACCAAGCTGGTTGTACGCGATGTTCGCGGCCAGCGCGATTGCGTAGCAGAGGACGAGCGTTCCGACGATGCGGGCGATTTGCGGCTGTGCCGCCGACCAGTCCCCGGTCTTGAAGGTTGCCTGTACGACGTCGATTGCCTGCTGCATGAATATCGATGGGACCGACGCCAGGACCGCAGAGGCGACTATGCATGCGACTTGGATGGTCACCTGGATGGGGTAGTAGTGGAATGTCATCGACAGCACCCTGCCGAACGTGTGGCCGGGGGTTGATGGCCCGCGCCGCCCCTTGCGCTGGTCCTCCCTGGGTTCCTGGGTTCTACTCATCAGTGTTCCCCCTTCCTTCCGCGTCATCCGTCTTCAACTCGCCCATCCTCACGTCGTGGGATTGCTTGTTCTGGGTGGTGTAGGTCTCTCGGTAGATGTCGTTCCTGCGCAGGAGCTCGTCGTGGGTCCCGATGTCGTCGATGCGACCGTCCCTCATCACGATGATCCTGTCGCAGTCTTCGATCGAGCTCGTGCGCTGTGCGATGATCACCTTGGTCGTCTCGGGGATGTAGCTCTTGAAGCCCTCGCGGATCAGCTTGTCCGTCTTTGTGTCGACCGCGCTTGTCGAGTCGTCCAGGATGAGGATCTTGGGTCGCTTGAGGAGTGCCCTCGCGATGCACAAGCGCTGCTTCTGGCCGCCCGAGACGTTGGTGCCGCCCTGTTCGATGTAGGTGTCGTACTTGTCGGGGAAGAGCTGGATGAACTCGTCCGCCTGGGCAAGCCTGCACGCCTCGAGGATCTGGTCGTCCGTCGCGTTTGGGTCGCCCCAGCGGAGGTTGTCCTTGATGGTTCCGCTGAAGAGCACGTTTCTCTGGAGGACCATCGAGACCTGGTCCCTGAGCGCCTTGAGGTCGTATTCCCTCACGTCGTGACCGCCCACCCTTACGGTTCCCCTGGTCGCGTCATAGAGGCGGCAGACGAGCTGGACGAGCGTCGACTTGGAGGAGCCCGTTCCGCCGAGGATGCCGATCACCTCCCCGCTCTTGATGTGGAGGTCGATGTCGTCGAGCGCCATCCTCTCAGCCTTGCTCGAGTACTCGAAGCTCACGTGGTCGAAGTCGATCGACCCGTCGGGAATGGTCGTCAATGCGTTCTCGGGGCTGGTGATGTCGCTCTTCTCAAGGAGCACCTCGCATAGCCTTCGCGCACCCTCCTCGGCCATGGTGACCATCACGAAGACCATGGAGAGCATCATGAGGCTCATGAGCATGCTGAAGCCGTAGGTGATGAGGGCGGACATCTGGCCGACGCCCATCGTCTGCGCCTGGGAGCTCACGATCGCCTTGGATCCGAAGTAGATGACGTACGCGTAGATGACGTCGATCGAAAGGGTCATGAGCGGCATGTTCCAGGCGAGGATCCTCTCGACGTGGACGAAGTCGTGGTACACGTTGCCCGACGCCTCGTGGAACTTCTCCCTCTCGTGGTCCTCCCTCACGTACGACTTGACCACGCGTATTCCGCTCACGTTCTCCTCGACCGAGTCGTTCATGCGGTCATAGCGCTTGAAGATGCGCTTGAAGATGGGCATCACCGTGAGGGCGATCTTGAAGACGCCGAAACCAAGAATGAACGACACGACCAGGTACACGGCAGCCATAGGGCCACCCGAGAGGAAGGCCATGACGATGGAGAAGACCATGAGGAGCGGTGACCTCACGACCAGTCGGATCAGCATCATGAATGCCTGCTGGACGTTGTTGACGTCCGTGGTAAGGCGCGTTACCAGGGAAGACGTGCTGAACCGGTCGATGTTCGAGAACGAGAATCCCTGGATTCTCTCAAACACGTCATGCCGGAGGTTGCGTGCGAATCCCGTCGACGCCTTGGCGCAGGTGATTCCCGCCATGGTTCCGCAGAACAGGCTGAACAGGGCGAGAAGGACGAGCACGATCGCGTAGTGGGCGATGTCTTTTACCCCGCCCCCCGCGGTGATCCTGTCGATGAGGTTGGCAGTGATGAATGGGATGACGCATTCGACGGCTACCTCACCGAGGACGAAAATTGGCGTGATTACCGAGCTCCTCTTAAACTCCCTGAGGCTCTTCCCCAGGGTTGAGAATATCTGCCTGTAGGTCAGTTCCTGCACCTCTTGCCTCCCGTCTCCTCTTGTTCGATGTGCACCCAGTGGTCGACCAGCCGGTCGAGGGTGTGGGCGAGGTCCCGCCTCTCTCCCTCGTCGAGGACCGAGAGCATGCGGCTCTCAAATTCCTCATTTCTCTTTGCGCACTCGACCGCCGCCTGCTCGCCCTCGGGGGTGAGGGTGACGTTGAGCTGTCTGCGATCCTGGTCGGACCTGGTTCGGGTTACCAGTCCCTGGCCCTCGAGCTTAGAGAGCACCTCCGATAGCGACGCGGAGCTTATCGGCACCGTCTCCTGAAGGTAGCGCTGGGATATGGTGCCCCCAGCGCGATAGAGCTTCACGAGAATGTGCTGCTTGCCAGCCCTGCCTCCCACGTTCACATGCAGGAAGTGGCCAAAGTAGCCAAAGTCGCTCAGAATGCGCTGCTCGACGGTCTTGGATGCCTCGCGCTCGAGCAGGTGCCCGCGTGACGAGTCGTTGCACACGTCGTCCTCCTCTCTCTTCCAAGCTTCGTTAGCGCGGAAAAACATTAGGTACCTAGCGATTAGATGTCAAGGTACCTTGCTAAATCCATAGTTGGGACAGCGTTGGGTTGACGCTTCCCTTGCAACAGGGCTGAAACCTCATGGAGTTGCCCGGGAAATGTTAGGGGAGCGTAAGGTGCGGTCACGCGACGGTAAAGGCCGGCCAAGGGGAGCTGATTGCCTGCGGACGCGGGATACATTGCATGCTGACACAGGGGTGCGGCTCATAAGGTATGCAATGAGGAAGAGCGGCGTCCCTTCACCCTCTGGAAGGAGAACAATGTCCGGTCACAGCATGTCTCGTCGTAGCTTCGTCCTGGCTGGCGCAACCCTCGCCTCGACGCTTGGCCTTGGTCTGGTTGGTTGTGGCGGGAGCGGTTCCAGCACCACCACCGACTCCAGCGCGTCCTCTGACTCCTCCTCTTCTAGCGCGAACCTCTCTGGCAGCGTGACCGCCGTGGGCTCCACCGCCCTTCAGCCCCTCGTCGAGGCTGCCGCTGAGCAGTTCATGGAGAAGAATCCCGGCGTCCAGGTGACCGTTCAGGGTGGTGGCTCCGGCCAGGGCATCACGCAGATCGCCGCGGGCTCCGTCCAGATCGGCGACTCCGACGTGTTCGCCGAGTCCAAGCTCGACAATCCGGACGACGCCAAGAAGCTCAAGGACAACCAGGTGTGCGTCGTGGGCATGGGCCCCATCGTCAACCCCGACGTAACGGTCGACGACCTCACGATTGACCAGCTCAAGAGCATCTTCACCGGCGAGGTCACCAACTGGAAGGACCTTGGCGGCAACGACGAGGACATCACGGTGATCAACCGCGCCTCCGGCTCCGGCACCAGGGCGACCTTCGAGGATGCCGTCCTCGGCGATACCAAGGTCCCCGACTCCTTCAAGCCGCAGGAGCAGGATTCCTCGGGCACCGTCGTCAAGATGGTCTCCTCCACGAAGGGTGCCATCTCCTACGTCGCCTTCTCCTACTACGACGACTCCACCAAGGCCCTCAAGGTCGGTGGCGTCGAGGCAAAGGAGGAGAACGTCGAGACCAACGACTGGACCATCTGGGCGTACGAGCACATGTACACCTCCACCAGCCCCGACGACGCGACCAAGGCGTTCATCGACTACATGCTCTCCGACGACGTCCAGGGATCCCTCGTCGAGAAGACCGGCTACATCCCCATCGCGGGCATGAAGGTCACCCGCGACGCCGACGGCAACGTCACCAACAAGTAGCGTCTCGCCAGCACCTGAACTGGAAACCTACGTAACGGGAAGTCGAATGAACAAAGAACTCGACGAAAGGGAGGAAGCCGCCCAGGCGGCTTCCTCCGCCCATGGCGGGGGACGGCAGCAAAGGGTGAGGTCAAAGCACTCCATCGAGCGCGGTGGCCTCATCTTCACCGGCATCTGCGTCGGCCTGGTCGTCATACTCGTCGTGACGCTCATCTTCATGGTCTGCTCGAGGGGAATCGCCACCTTCGCGCATGATGGGGTCTCGCTGGGGTCGTTCCTCTCCGGCACCACCTGGAACCCGCACTCCAACGGCGCCGACGGGCAGCCCCTCATGGGCGCCCTGCCCATGATCTGCGGCTCGTTTGCCGTGACGCTCCTCTCGTGCGTCATCTCGCTGCCCTTTGCGCTCGGTGCCTCGATTTTTGTGGTCGAGGTCCAGCCGACCTTTGGGCAGAAGGTGTTCCGCCCGATGGTGGAGCTCCTCACGGGCATCCCATCGGTTGTCTACGGTCTGGTGGGTCTGTCCATCGTGGTCAAGTGGACCAGCAGCTGGGCTGGCGGCACGGGCTACGGCATCTTCTCGGGGTCGATCGTGCTCGCCCTGATGATCCTTCCCACCGTGACGTCGCTTGCGACCGATGCGATCGCCGCCGTGCCCGACAGCTACCGCGACGGCTCGTACGGCCTTGGCTGCACACGCTGGCAGACCATCCTGCACGTGGTGCTCCCCTCGGCCATGCCCGGCATCGTCACCGCCGTGATCATGGGCATGACGCGCGCGTTTGGCGAGGCCCTTGCGGTACAGATGGTCATCGGCAACGCGGCGCAGATGCCGGCAGGGCTGTTCACGCCCGCCTCGACCCTCACCTCGGTCCTGACCATGGGCATGGGCAACGAGGCCATGGGGACCGTGTACAACGACGTCCTGTGGTCGCTCGCCATGGTGCTGCTGCTGATGTCGCTCGTGTTCATCCTCATCGTCCATCTCATCGGAAGGAAGGGGGCGGCGAAGAATGGCTAGCGAAGAGACCGTTGACCGCGGCATCTCCGACGTCACGAAGCGCCTCCGCGCCGAGGACCACATTGCGACGGGTGTTCTCACCGCGATCGTCGTCGCCATCCTCGTTGTACTGGTGGCAATCATCGGCTACATCGTCGCGTCTGGCGCGAGCAAGGCTTTTGACCCGCACTTCCTCACGGCAAAGCCCGAGCAGTTCAAGGCGGGCGGCGGCATTGGGCCAGAGCTGTTCAACTCCTTCTACCTACTCGTGCTGACGTTGCTCATCTCGCTGCCCATCTCGATTGGCGCCGCGATCTTCCTCACGCAGTACGCCCCCGAGGGCCCCGTCACCAACATTGCCAAGACGGCAATCGAGACCCTCTCGAGCCTGCCCTCCATCGTGGTCGGCCTGTTTGGCATGCTCGTCTTCGTCCTGGGTGCTGGCTGGGGCTTCAGCATCATCTCGGGCGCCCTCGCGCTCACGATGTTCAACATCCCCATCCTCGTCCGCGTGGTCCAGCAGGCGTTGGAGGCCGTTCCCCGCGACCAGCGTGATGCCGCCCTTGCGCTCGGTCTCACTCGCTGGGAGGCGACCATCCACATCCTGGTTCCGGCGGCAATGCCTGCGATCGTGACGGGCGTGATCCTCTCTGCCGGACGCGTCTTCGGCGAGGCGGCGGCCCTGATCTATACCGCTGGCCAGAGTGCGCCCGCGCTCGACTTCGCCAACTTCAACCTGGCAAGTCCGAGCTGCCCCTGGAACGTGTTCCGCCCCGCCGAGACGCTCGCCGTCCACATCTGGAAGATCAACTCAGAGGGCGTCGTCCCCGACCTCACCGCCGTTTCGGCGGGCACCGCAGCCGTCCTCATGATCTGCATCCTGCTGTTCAACGTCCTCGCCCGCATCGTCGGGCGCGCCCTCGAGAGGAGGCTGACTGCAGAATGACAAGCACGACTCCGCTCCTCGCCACCGAGGACGTGACCGTCTCGTACTCTGGCAAGGAGGCGCTCCACGCAACGTCCTTCTCGTTTGAGAGGGGGAGCGTCACCGCCCTCATCGGCCCCTCCGGCTGTGGCAAGTCCACCTTCCTGCGCTCCCTCAACCTCATGAACCGCGAGATCCCGGGATGCCGCATCGGCGGGTCGATCCTGTATCACGGCAAGGACGTGAACACCCGCGGCGTTGACACCTACCAGCTGCGCAAGCAGATCGGCATGGTCTTTCAGCAGCCCAACCCCTTCAGGAAGTCGATTCGCGAGAACATCGCGTTTGCCCCCAAGAGGCACGGCCTCTCTGGTAAGGCGAACCTCGACGCACTGGTGGAGGAGAGCCTTCGCGCGGCTGCCCTGTGGGATGAGGTCAAGGACAAGCTCGACCAGTCCGCATACGCCCTCTCCGGTGGCCAGCAGCAGCGCCTTTGCATCGCCAGGACGCTCGCCATGCACCCCGACGTGGTGCTGATGGACGAGCCCTGCTCCGCCCTCGACCCCATTGCGACCTACTCCATCGAGGAGACGATCCGCGACATGGCCAAGAGGGGCATCTGCGTGGTCATCGTCACGCACAACATGGAGCAGGCGGCACGCGTGAGCGATAGGACGGCGTTCTTCCTCCTGGGGGAGATGGTCGAGTTTGGGCCGACCCCCGAGCTCTTCTCCCGTCCCAAGGACAAGCGTCTGGACGACTACCTCACGGGGAGGTTTGGATAATGGCACTACCCATGAGCGTGGAGTACCTGAACCTTCACTACGGCAGCTTCCACGCGCTCAAGGACGTCTCGCTCCAGATGCCGGCGGGACAGGTGACTGCCTTCATCGGACCGTCGGGCTGCGGCAAGTCGACGCTCCTGCGCTGCCTCAACCGCATGAACGACCGCATCGCCGACTGCAAGGTGGACGGCAAGGTCCTGCTGGGCGAGACGGACGTCTACCGCGACGTGGACGTCTACACGCTCAGGCGTCACGTGGGGATGGTGTTCCAGAAGCCCAACCCGTTCCCCATCTCGATCTTTGACAACGTGACCTACGGCCTGAGGATGGCGGGGCGCCCCAAGCGCTCCGAGCTCGAGGAGGTCGTGGAGAGGACCCTCACCGAGGTCGGCCTCTGGAACGAGGTCAAGGACAAGCTCGACCACTCCGGCCTGTCCCTCTCCGGCGGCCAGGCGCAGCGACTCTGCATCGCCCGCGCCCTTGCCGTCGACCCCGACGTGCTCCTCATGGACGAGCCCACGAGCGCCCTGGACCCCATCTCTACCGGCCTTGTGGAGGAGCTTGCCACCAAGATCGCCGAGAGGCACACGGTCATCATCGTCACGCACAACATGCAGCAGGCAACGCGCATCTCGAGCACCTGCGCCTTCTTTTACCTGGGCGAGCTGGTGGAGGTTGCCCCTACGGCGCAGCTCTTCTCCGACCCCAAGGACAAGCGCACCGAGGACTACCTCACGGGAAGGTTTGGATAATGATTACCAGAAGCTCTTACACCAAGCAGCTCGAGCAGCTGGACGGTCACGTCAAGGCAATCTCGCGGGCCGTCGTGGAGGACGTTCGCGCCACGGGCAGGGCGCTTGCCGAGGAGGACGAGGAGGCGGCAAGCGAGGTCATCGACGGACACGACGTCGCCATCCGTCTGGAGCGCTCGGTGGAGGACTCCTGCATGGGCCTGATGCTCCTGCAGCAGCCCCTCGCTCGCGACCTGCGCCTGGTCACTGCCGCGTTCCGCGCCATCACCGACCTCTCTCGCATCGAGCAGATGGCCTACGAGACCGCGTTGCTTGCGCGCGAGATGGACATCCACAAGGCCCATCCCCTCGCCAACGACCTGCTCCTCATGTCAAACCGTGCCGCCGCGATGGTCGAGGCTGCGATGGACTCGTTCGAGACGGGTGACGTGGCGAAGGCGGAGGACGTCTTCCCCATGGACGACTCGCTCGACGACCTGTACGAGCGCGTTCGCGGGGAGGTCGTGGACGTGCTGAAAAGCGACTCCGACGCCGCGTCCGAGGCGCCCGAGGTCCTCACCATCGCCAAGTACTACGAGCGCATGGGAGACCACGCGCAGAGCCTGGCGGATTGGGCTATCTTTAGGGCTACCGGCACCTATCGCGGCCATGCCATGGGGGACAAGGAGTAGCCTTGGTCTACTACGTCGAGGACGACACGAACATTCGAGAGCTCACGGTCTATGCGCTCTCGCAGGCGGGAATCGATGCCGTTGGCTTTGCGAACGACGTCGAGTTCAGGGCGGCGTGCGCGGATAGGGTCCCCGACGCCGTGCTCCTCGACATCATGCTTCCCGACACCGATGGCATCGCCATTCTCCGCCGCATCCGCCGCACGCCCGGCCTTTCCCGGGTCCCGGTGATGATGCTCACCGCGAAGGACGGGGAGCTTGACACCGTTCGCGCCCTCGACGCGGGGGCTGACGACTACCTCTCCAAGCCCTTCGGCATGATGGAGATGGTGAGCCGCGTGCGCGCCCTCCTCAGGAGGACCGCCCGACAGTCCGAGGACGTCGAGCAGGACTTCCTGAGCGTGGGGCCGCTCAAGCTGTGGCCGTCGCGTCGCGAGGTCACCCTGGACGGGCGCGAGCTCAAGCTGACCATGCGCGAGTTCGATCTGCTTCAGTTCCTCATGCGCTCTCCCGGAGACGTCTTCTCGCGAGAGGTGCTCCTCCAGCGCGTGTGGGGATGGGACTTCGATGGCGGCTCGCGCACCGTGGACGTCCACGTTCAGCAGATCCGCTCCAAGCTCGGGGAGCACGCAGACCTCATCGAGACGGTGAGGGGCGTCGGCTACCGGCTTAAGGGCTAGGCGGTGTGCGTGAGGTCCAGAGCCCGCAGGAAGAAGGAGCCGCGCTCGCTCCGCAGGAGCGTCTTCGTCGCCCTCGTCGCCACGGCGGTGGGGGCGGCCGTCATTGCGACGCTTTCTTCTGCAATCATCTTCCAACAGTCGCTCCTCTCCGAGGCCCATACCGAGCTCAGGAGCATGTGCGATTCCGTCGCCAGTCGCCTCTCGGATGGCAGCGACGAGGTGAGCACCCTCTCGACCATCGACTTCAATGGCATGCGTGCCACGCTGATCGCCAAGGACGGCTCCGTCCTGTACGACAACCAGTACTCCGCGGCGAGCCTTCCGAACCACGGCGACAGGGAGGAGGTCGTGGAGGCGCGCAGCAGGGGCGAGGCAGAGTCGGAGCGCAGGAGCACGACCTCGGGGTACGTGAGCATCTACTGCGCAAAGCTGCTCGACAACGGCAGCGTGCTCAGGCTCTCGGAGGACCGCGCGAGCGTCACGAGCATCCTCGCGCGGGACCTCGTCCCCCTCGTCGCTGTCATCGCGGTTCTGGTCGTCGCCAGCTGGTTCGTGTCAACGTACCTCTCCCGCATCATCGTGCGGCCCATCGTCGCCATCGATCCATCTAGCGCCGACGCCGCGGGGGACGCCCCCTATCGCGAGCTTGAGCCTCTCACCAAGAGGCTGCGCGAACAGCAGGGCGAGCTCAGGGACCAGATGGAGAAAATCCGCGACACCGCCGACATGCGCACGGAGTTCACGGCGAACGTGACGCACGAGCTCAAGACGCCCATCGCCTCGATCAGCGGTGCGGCGGAGCTCATCCGCGACGGGATCGCGCGACCGGAGGACATCCCAGACTTTGCGGGGAGGATCTACTCGGACGCACAGCGCCTCTCCAACCTCGTGAGCGACATCCTCACCCTGAGCAAGCTGGACGAGTCGGAGCGCTCCGCCGATGACGCGCTGTTTGGCGCAGCAGAGATGGTCGACCTCTACGACGTGGCGCGCTCCGTCGTCGCGCGCATGGAGCCGCGCGCGAAGGATGCCGGGGTCAAGATCCGGCTGGACGGGGCGTCCTCACTCGTCCGGGGCTACCCTCGGCTCCTCGACGAGCTGGTGAGCAACCTCTGCGAGAACGCCATCCGCTACAACAAGCCTGGCGGCAAGGTCATGGTCTTCGTGTATCCGCGCGACGGAAAGCCCTCCGTGCGGGTCGCCGATACCGGCGTGGGGATTCCCGAGGAAGCACAGTCCAAGGTGTTCGAGCGCTTCTATCGCGTGGACAAGTCGCGCTCCCGCGCCGGCGGCGGCACGGGCCTCGGTCTCGCTATCGTGAAGCACGCCGCGCTGCTCCACCATGCGACCATCTCCCTCAACAGCCAGGTGGGGGAGGGGACCACCTTCGAGGTGACGTTTCCCGCCCAGTAGGGGCTGCTTCTGTGACGCAAGGCGTGACCCCGACGTCACGCCCCTTGCTGCGTCGTTTTTCGTGCCTCTCCCATGGCAGCGCCCTCCGTAGGCTATATTTTTGACGGAAGGTAGAAACTGGGGAAGAGGTTGCGTTGGCGAGGGGCATCAAGGGGAAGATCAGCAGGCGGTTCATACTGTTCACCTGCTCCTCGCTGGTGAGCACCCTGCTCGACCAGGCCATCGCCTGGACCCTGTTCGACGTGCTGCGCAAGCCGTTCGCGAACAGCGACTACGCGCGCATCCTTGTCTCGTCGATCGTCGCCCGCGTTTGCTCCGTGGCGCTGAACTATGCCATCAACTCGCGTCTGGTGTTCCAGGACCGGCAGGCGGGTGCCTCCGAGGGCGAGATCGAGCAGGAGGAGAGCGAGGGCGGCATCCCCACCAAGAGGAGCCTGCCCAGGTTCATCGCGACTGCGGCGCTGGTACTGTTCCTCTCAAGCCTGGGCGTGTTCTTCCTTCACACCGAGTTCGGCGTGCACGAGGGCATCGCCAAGATCTGCTGCGACCTCGCGCTGTTCTTCCTCAACTACGCCCTGCAGCGCGTGTGGGTCTTCGCTGACGGCAGGTAGGCGGGGGGCCAAGGGCTTCGCCGACGTTTGGAAGCCGACCATGGCGTGTGGCGGGGCTCCCGTGGCAGGCGAGAGGAACGTTGCCATCAACGTGCTTGCCGATGGGGCGCGACCCCAGGCTCCACTCCCTTGCACCCCGGACAGACGGGCAAGGAATGGGCAGCCTGTTTTTCTCTCGGTCTGGGAAGCTTTCCCAGCGACGTGAGCCGGTATTCCACCCCTCGAGGAAACGAAGCCCCAAGGGGTTCAGCGGAGATAAGGCGTCAAGGGCAAAGAAGGGGAGCCAACGTCCCCGTGTGCGCATCTGCCGCGTGATTTTCCGGCATGGCCCTTGCGCGCCAGCGCGTTCACCTCGTTGGCAGGGCGCGGGAACTCCCGCGCTGACGGAAAGTGCATCCCGCGTGTGCATGCAGGGGGGAGTTTTCTGGCATCCGGGCGCTGGGGGCGGGGCGGCCTGGTCAGAAACCCCGTAGCGTGTGTACACGCGGGACGGGGATTCTGACGCGTGACCGTCCCGCCACCGCGTTTCCCCAGTTGAAAGGCAACCAGAATCCTTACAATGCCAGGAAGGCCATCGTGTGTGTACACGTGGGACGGGGTTTCTGACGTGTGGCCATCCCGCTAGTTGCGTTCCCCCGTTGGAGGTACGTCAACGCCCCAACTTTGCACGAGCGGAGGAGCGTCCAGGGGAGAGAGAGGGCCATTTGGGCGTCAATGATCAACGGCGGCTTTCCGCGTTTGGAGGGACAGACGGGGCAGGATGGTGAACGACCGTCCCATTCTCAGGCTATTGATTCCCCCGTCGTGGGCGGAGCGGCTTGGTAGCCCGAAGTTCCCGCACGTTGGGGGCAACTCGACGGAATGATGTGGCTGGCCGTTTCTAGACACGATTGAGTCGTCGCTACCGAAAGCCCTAG